>SXGS01194398.1_pt1 | contig 12057 bp, 10 predicted proteins | sample 3174681 | NCBI WGS metagenome assembly SXGS01 (sample SAMN11356861, study PRJNA531348) | freshwater metagenome | isolation source: freshwater sample F1-80 | place: China: Fuxian Lake, Yuxi | collected 2017-12-25
ATGTGTCAGCTGCTGTCGATCAAGACCGGCGGATGCCCCGAGGACTGCTCGTACTGCAGCCAGAGCGTGCACACCGACAGCCCCATCAAGGTCGAACCGCTCATGAACGTCGACGAGGTCGTGGCGGTTGCGCGACGTGCCAAGCGGAACGGCGTGACGCGGCTCTGCATGGGTGCCGCGTGGCGAGAGGTCAAGGACAACGCGCAGTTCGACCGCGTCGTCGAAATGGTGCGCGGCGTCCACGCCGAAGGCGTCGAAGTCTGTGTGACGCTCGGCATGCTGAACGCCGAACAGATCGCCCGCCTCGCCGAGGCAGGGTTGTACGCCTACAACCACAACCTCGACAGCTCCGAGGAGTTCTATCCCGAGATCATCTCGACTCGGACCTATCAGGATCGCCTCGACACCATCGACGCCGTGCGCACGACCGATGTGACCGTCTGTTGCGGCGGGATCATCGGCATGGGTGAATCCGACGCCGACCGAATCGGCCTGCTCCACCGTTTGGCGACGCTCGATCCCCAACCCGAGTCGGTCCCGATCAACGTGCTGGCCAAGTTCGAAGGTTCGAAGCTCGCCGACGCTGCCGAAGTCGACGCCACCGAAACGGTGCGCATGGTCGCGGTGGCTCGAATCCTCATGCCCGACGCCGTCGTTCGGCTGTCGGCTGGGCGCGACAAGATGAGCGTTTCGGACCAGGCACTGTGTTTCTTTGCGGGTGCCAACTCGATCTTCTCGAGCGAGCGCAACATGATGCTTACGTCGGTGTCGCCGTGTAACGACCACGCAAGCGACAAGGCGATGCTCGAGTCGCTCGGGCTGCGTCCACGTGTGATCGACGCGCCGGCAACGGCCGCTACCGTTCAGGCGTGAACCTCAGCCTCCACGACCCGACCACATTCGGCGCCGGTGTTCCCTACGACGAGTTTCGGCGGTTGCGCGACACCGATCCGGTCAGCCGCCACACGCACCCGACGCTTGGCTCGTACTACGCGATCGCCCGCCACGCTGATGTGTTGGCGGTGTCACGCGATTCACACACCTGGTCGAACCAACCGCATCCCATTCCCGACATCGGCACCACCGATCCGGACGCACCGGGTGACGGCAGCAACGGCGGCCTGTCGGAACTCCTGATCAGCAAGGATCCGCCCGAGCACACGAAGTTGCGCAAGCTCATCAACCGCGGTTTCACGCCACGCCGAGTCGCCGATCTCACGGAGCGCATCGAAGCGCGGGTCAATGCCATCATCGACTCTCTGCGGGATCAGCGTTCGTGCGACCTCGTTACCGACCTCGCACTGTGGTTGCCGTTGCACGTGATCGCTGACCTCGTCGGCGTGCCCGAAGACGATCGCGCACACGTCTTCGAACTCACTGAGCTGACCTTCGGCTTCGACGCGACGGTCACGGCCGAGCAACGGGGTGAGGCGGCGATGGCGATGTACGCCTACGCCGATGGCATGGTGCGCGACCGTCTCGGCGAGCCTCGCGACGATCTCATGAGCGTGCTCGCGCACGCGGAGGTCGAGGGTGAGAAACTCACCGACTTCCAATTGGCGATGTTCTTCATGCTGCTCCAGAACGCAGGTAGCGAAACGACTCGCAACCTCATCACCACGGGCACGCTCGCGTTGCTCCAGCACCCCGACCAACTCCAACGGATTCGCGACGATGTGTCGATCCTTCCGGTGGCGATCGAAGAACTCTTGCGCTACGTCACCCCGGTGATGACGTTCATGCGTCGAGCCACGGTCGACACCGAAGTCGGCGGTGTGCCGATCAAACTGGGCGAACGCGTGATGATGCTCTACGCCTCCGCGAATCGCGACGAACGTGCCTTCACCGAGCCCGACTCGATCGACGTCACGCGCACACCCAACGAGCACGTTGCCTTTGGCGCCGGCGGGCCGCACTTCTGTCTCGGCGCCAGCCTGGCTCGTCTCGAAGCCAAGATCATGTTCGAGACGATCCTCACTCGCTTCGAAGGCCTCGCGATCGACGGTGATCTCGCCACCTTCCCGCGAGTGCATTCGAATCTGATCGACGGGTACGCCAACGCGCCCATCACATGGACGAGCATCGTCTGATGAGCGGTCGGCGCGAGTCGTGGGTCGCGCACGTCGTCGCGGCCGGCGTCGGCGTCGTGGTGCTGAATCGGTGGATCACTCGGGCACTGTCGCGGGACAGTTCGTCAGACGTCGGGTCGACCTGAGGGGATTCAGTCGTCCTTGCGGGCGCGGCTGGGTTGCACCCGGCGCGGTTCGTTCGGCATCTTCGGGTATTGCGGCGGCCATGGAGCGTCGGGGATACCTCGGTCGGCATCGCGGATGGCACGTTCGATCAGCGGGTCGAGGGACTGCGCGGGTTCGGCGATGTCGGACCACGGATCGCCGAGCTCCGCGACGCGGGCGGCAACGTTGCGCATGGTGAAGTCGTCAGGTCGCACCTGGTGGAGCTCGTCCCACGTGATCGGTGTCGACACTTGGGCGCCCACTCGCGCTCGCACCGACCACGCACCGAACACGGTCTTGTGTGGTGCGTTCTGGTTGAAGTCGACGAAGACACGCGCGCCGCGCTGCTCCTTCCACCATTGCGCGGTGACCAGGTCGACGTGTCGACGTTCGAGCTCTCGGGCGAACGCCACTGCCGCCGCGCGTACGTCGTAGCCGTCCCAGTGCGGCAACAACCGGACGTAGATGTGCAAGCCCCGGTTGCCGGTCGTCTTCGGGTAACTGCGCAACCCGAGCTCCGCGAACAGGTCACGCGCTCGAAAGCCAGCGGTGCGCACCATGTCCCAGGTGACCCCTGGTGAGGGATCGAGATCGATGCGGAGTTCGTCGGCGTGGGCTGGATCCGCCGCGAGGTACGGCCACACATGGAAGCCGAGAACTCCGAGGTTCACCGCCCACACGACGTGCGCAAGATCGGCGACGACAAGCGCATCGCTGGTCGTTCCGTTCGGCGTACTGACTTCTGTCGTGCTGAGCCACTCTGGACGTTTCTCGGGCACTCGCTTCTGAAAAAATGACGACTGCCCAACCCCGTTCGGATAACGCTCGAGCAACACGGGGCGTCCCCGCATTGCGTGCAGGACGGGGCCAGCGAGCGCCAGGTAGTGGTTGACGACGTCGAGTTTGGTCTCGCCGTGTTCGGGGAACATGACCTTGGTCGGGTTCGAGAGCGGAACCTCGCGTCCAGCAACGTCGATCGTGATCACTTCCGACTTCGCCACGTTTCCAGGCTACGGGTCGAGCGCTGGGCGGGGTGGAACACAGTCATCGCTGCGTCTGGTCAGTGACGAGGTGTTACCTCGGTTGCACGAGCGGAGGGAACGATGTCGAGGGGCGTCGTCAATCGAGGGCGGGCCGACGAGCGCGTATCGCGAGGCTCAGTGGCGAGACGATGACCAGGGAAGGGTCCGCGATCGTGTCACGCACCGAAGCCGCCGCGACCTCGTCGATCACACCGGCGGCAAGGAGGCGTGGCAGCGTCCGCTGCACGGCGAGGAACCACCAGTCACCGCCGGGCTCCCCGGGGCGCATTGCCCAGGCCTGTCCCTCCACGTCGATGTCGATCAGACCGCGATCGCCGAGCAGCGCGGCCAGTCGCGTGCCGAAGTTCGGCTCACGCCAGGGAGTGAATGCGGGGTCGTTCATCAGCCGATGCACCGTGCCGTACGGCTCGGGCAGCGGCTGCTCGACGAACGCCCGAACGTCCGTTTCTTCGATGAGCAGCCAACCGCCAGGCCGGAGCCACTCGATCAACCGCGCCAGTACGGTTTCTCGTTCGGGAAGGTGTTGGAGCACGGCTCGGGCGTGAATCACGTCGAAGTCGCGTCCGGGCGCGGGGTCGCGCACGACGTCGTGGTGCAGCAGCGTCACGTTGGCGATCGGGGGTTCGTGAAAGCGCGTATCGATGTCGGTGGCGACCACCGAACCGTGCGGGCCGACGCGTTCGCCGAGGTAGTTCGAGATCGACCCGGCGCCGGCGCCGATCTCGAGGCATCGCCAACCCACAGCGGTACCGAGCGAGTCGATGGTGGCGCGGGTCCACGGATCTCGGGCCTCGGCCAAGAGCCGGAGTCGGCGCTGCTCGATCTCGGTCTCGTCGTCGGACACCTCGTATCGATCTGCCATTTCGGTGACCCTCAGGCGTCCGGCAAGTTCGAGAAGTCCGGTGGCCGCTTCTCGAAAAACGCGGTGATGGCCTCGACATTCGCCGGACCGCCGATCAACTGGGCGAACACGGCATCCTCGCGAGCGCGCGCCGCCCGCACGGCGTCGCGTCGTGCAGCCACAATGAGTTCTTTCGTCGCGACGAGCGACACGACCGGCATCGACGCGATCTTCTCGGCGACCTGCATCGTTTCGGGGAGCAAGTCGTCGGCCGGCACTGCTTTCCAGGCGAGACCCGAAGCCACGGCGTCTTCGGCGGTCATCCACTCCGCCGTGTAGAGGTAGTAGGCCGCTTGTTGCATGCCCATGGCCACCGGAAACGTGTACGACGAACCCGCCTCGGGCGCGACACCGAGCGCCGGGAAGGGGAGTCGGAGCCGAGCCGTGTCGGCCATCAACACGATGTCGCAGAAGGCCAACATCGTGGCACCGATACCGAGGCCCAATCCGTTCACTGCTGCAATCACTGGCTTGGAGAACTCAGCGAGACCGTCGGTGAACGCCGGAAATCCGTGACCGCGACCGTCGTCGGCGCTGGCACTCATCTCGCCCATGTCTTGCCCAGCGCAGAATGCGCGGCCGCGCCCCGTGAGGACCACCACAGCAACCCTGGGATCGGCCGCTGCCGAGTCGAGCGCGTCGGCCGCCGCCCAATACAGCCCGTTGTTCATTGCGTTCAACGCGTCGGGCCGGTCGAACGTCATGACGCGAACGCCGCGATGATCGTTGATGTCGAGCATCAGTGTTGTACCTCCGTGCGGGGAATGAACGTCACCGTTGCTCCCGTACTGATCTTGGCGAGCGATACGAACCCGGCCTGACGGCGAACCTCGCCACCGCGTCGGAGTTCGAAGGCATGGCGTTCGCCCGCTCGAGCTGCAACTCGGTGTGACCCATAGGCCGGGTCGATGGCGTATCCGATGGCGTCGAGCGCCGGATGCGACTCCTCGGCGTTATCGAAGGTCGCAAACCACGAGTACGTATCGCCCTCCGCGAACGCAGGCCCATCGCCGAACCCGATCCGGACCGTGTCGCGGTCGAGCACGTCGATGTGAAGCGGGACGTAGGTCCGGGGCCAGAACACCGGGTGGAGCTGCACGACCTTCGCCAGCGAGTCGGTATCGCTTCCGAGTCCGAACTCGTCGCGGAGGCGTTCAGCGCCGATTCCGGCCACCCCGGTAAACACACCGGGCGCATGTTCGGCTGCTTCGGCCTCGCCCCATCGTTGGGCCACGCAGGTGAGAAAGGCGCGACTGAGAAGGTGAATCTGCACCGCAACCTCTTGGAGCACGAGGACGAGGCAGCGGTGTCCGAGGTCTTCGAGTTCGAAGTTCGGGTCGATGTCGCCGCTCAGGTCGGGCAGACCGCCGACTTCGCCGTCAGCACCGGGATCGTCGATCGCGACCGTCGCGATTCGGGACCGCCCGACGAGATCGAGGTTCGGGTGCTGCGTGTACGGCTCGGTCGTCTCGTCGATCACGGCGGTCCAGTGGCAATGCGGCGTGCGGTCGTTCGGAACGCGTGGCGGGCGGTGCAACGGGCGGATCTTCGCGTGGGGATGGATCGCGGCGGCGGTGGCGTCGAACGTGGGATCCTCGATGTCGTGGCACATGCGCTGGACGTACTCGTCGCCCATCGGCTCGGCATCCATCAGAGCCCCACAGTGATCGAGCCAGAACTCGCCGTGCTGCGCATCGTGCACCGCGAACCTGAAGTCGAGAAAATGGTGCGGCGCGCCGATGTCGATCTTGATGTTCTTGAAGATCGTCGCGACGTCGTTGCCGACGAAGTTCAAGCGCTCCTGGACTCGCCGGGAGTAGATCGGGCTCGCCCCCATCCACTCGTCGATGGCAACCCCCGCCATCTCGTCAGCGGTGTGCTGCGACAGTACGAGGGGCATGCCGACGCGGTCTTGCAGATGCCCGATCAGGAGCCACTCTCGGGCCAGCCGAGCGAGACGCCCCCGGGAGAAATGTTCTAGTCGCAAGCCGGGATCGAAGCGTCCGGCGTAGTCGGCGCGTGTCATCGGCGCGTACTGTAGAACGTGTTCTAGTTGTGATGCCGCGTCGACCGCGGCCGAGGAGAGTCGAGGCGCCGATGCGCGGAATCGTGTTCGTGGGCGACGGCCAGGCCGTTGTGACCGACGAGCTACAGGTACGGGACCCGAAACCTCACGAGGTTGTCGTGCGCATGGTGAACGCCGGGGTGTGCCACAGCGATCTCTCGGTGCTCGACGGGACGATTCCGTTTCCGACGCCGTGCGCAATGGGCCACGAGGGAGCAGGGGTCGTCGAGGAGGTCGGCAGCGCGGTGACCACCGTGGCACTCGGCGATCACGTCGTTCTGTCGACGTTGGCGAACTGCGGACGCTGCTCGGCCTGCGCCCAAGGGCTCCCCACGCGGTGCCGGAGTTCGATCGGCAACATGACCCGTCCGTTCACGTATCAAGGCGACCCGTGTTTCAACTTCGCCGCAACCTCGTGTTTCAGCGAACGCACGGTCGTCGACGCAATCCAAGCGGTGAAGATCGATCCGGCAGTGCCGCTGTCGAGTGCGTGTCTGATCGGTTGCGGGGTGATCACAGGGATGGGCGCGGTCCTCAATCGCGCGAAGGTTGCCCCCGGGCAGACCGCAGCCGTGTTCGGTGTCGGGGGCGTGGGCTTGAACGCCATTCAAGCGCTGCGCCTCTCGGGCGCGTCGCGCATCATCGCGGTCGACACGCTCGCATCGAAGGAGGCGTTGGCCCGCCAGTTCGGTGCCACCGACTGGATCAACGCGGCGGAAGTCGATGCGTCGGCCGACGCCATCCGAGCGCTGCTCCCGGGCGGGAAGGGCATGTATAACCCGGGTGGCGTCGATTGGGCGTTCGAGTGCACCGGCGTCCCGAAGGTGTTGCACGATGCCATCGACGCGCTCGAGTGGGGCGGTACTGCCGTTGCCGTGGGCGTGCCACCGGCTGCCGCACTCCTCGAGAAGTCGATTTTTCAGAGCTTCGTGTACATCGACAAGGGGATCATGGGTTGCCGTTACGGCACCGCCCGGCCCCATCACGATTTCCCCAAGATCGCCGAGCTCTACCTCCAAGGCCGGGTGTTGCTGGACGAACTCGTGTCCCAGGTGTACCCCCACGCCGAGTTTCACACTGTGCTCGAACACATGCACGAAGGCAAGCTCGCGCGCGGCGTCCTCGCGTTCTGACGAATGCCGCGCCGTCCGGCGGCGCACGCAGGGGCGAAACAGGTCCATGCGGGATCAGGCGGTGGCGCGGGCGGCGATCTCCGCAGCATCGATGCCGACCTGACGCACGAAGCGACCCTGATCGAAGCTACGGATGCTCACGTCGTGGCCCGCGGCTTGGGCCCGCAGTGCCCCAACCGTGCAGTCGGACTTCGCCCGATGGACGAACGGATCGAACGAGTACCAACGCATCGCGTTCTCGTGCGTGATCTTGGCGACCTCGTCGTCGGGAACGCCCGTGAGCACTGCTGCCAACTCCTCGGGCGCTCCGGGCCACAACGAATCGGAGTGCGGGTAGTCGCATTCCCACGCGATGTTGTCGAGTCCGATCATGTCGCGGACTCGTACGCCGACCGGATCGGAGATGAAGCAGGTCAGGAAGTGGCGGCGGAACACGTCACTCGGCAGGAGGTCTCCGAAGTCCTGTCCGGTCCAACTGCGATGCATTTCGTAGGTCCGGTCGATGCGCTCGAGAAAGTAGGGAATCCAGCCCGTTCCTCCCTCCGAGAGCGCGATTCGCAGATCGGGGAAATGCTTCGGGATCCGTGACCACAACAGGTCTGCCGCCGCCTGGGCGATGTTCATCGGCTGCAGCGTGATCATGACATCGACTGGCGCGTTCGGCGCCGTGACCACGAGTTCACCGGACGAACCGAGGTGTACCGACACGACGACGTTCTCGTCGACGCACGCACGCCACACCGGGTCCCAATACTCGTCGTGAAACGACGGCTCACCGAGCTTGTGGGGGTTCTCGGTGAACGTCACCGAATGCACGCCCTTCTGCGCGAGCCGGCGAATCTCCGCCGCCGCGAGGTGTGGATCCCAGATGGCGGGGATGCCCATAGGAATGAATCGTCCTGGATACGCCGCACACCACGCTTCGACATGCCAATCGTTGTAGGCCTGCAACACCGCGAGAGCGAGGTCCTTGTCGGCACATGCCCCGAAGAGACGGGCCGCGAACCCTGGAAAACTCGGGAAGCACATCGAACCTAGGACCCCACCCGCGTTCATGTCCTTGATTCGTTCGTGAACGTCGTAGCAACCGGGACGCATTTCCGTGAATGCCGTTGGCTCGATGCCGTACTCCGACTTCGGTCGTCCTGCGACCGCATTCAGCCCGATGTTGGGAATTGTCACGCCGTTGAACGTCCACACGTCGGCACCGTCGTCGGTGCGCACGACCCTGGGCGCCGCATCGACGAACCGTGACGCGAGACGACCCTCGAACATGTCGGACGGTTCGACGAGATGGTCATCGACCGAGATCAAGATCAGGTCGCTCGATTCCATTGCCACTCTCCTTGCGCCGGATACGGTCGACCGGATGACCGTACCCGAGGCCGCGCCAGCAGCAACGCGTGCGGCCGAAGTGCGCACCGCGAGCGAAGCTGATTTCGAAGCAGTCGCCGGGTTGCTCGTCGATCGAGGCGAGCCGGCCGATGCGGTCGATCTGCGGCGAATGGTCGACGATCCCCAGGTCGGTTGGTCGCACGTGGGCGTCGTGGAAGTCGACGGCACGGTTGTCGCGACTGCGAGTTGGATTGCGACCACGATTGAGGTCGGCGCGACGGTGTTGCCAGCCGGTCAAGTCGAGCTCGTCGCAACCCACCGCGGCCATGAGGGCAAGGGGTACGTCCGCCGCTTGATGGCATGGTGTCACCAGGAGTCGATGGCTGCCGGCCACCTCGTGCAGTTCATGGTCGGAATCCCGCACTTCTACCGGAAGTTTGGGTACGAGTACTCCATACCGATGCACTCGTACGCCAAGGTGACCGACACGTTCGCGGCGCCGAACGCGATCACGGTGCGGCGCGCAACCGACCTCGATCTCGACGCGATGCTCGCACTGCAACGGCGGGCGCAGGCCAGCTTCGACGTACGGATCCCGCATTCGCGCAGTCAGCTGGGCTGGCTCCTCGATCGAGACGGTTCGGCGCAGTACATCGCCGTGCGCGCCGGGCGGCCGGTAGGAACTGCGCGTTGGACCGATGTCGAGGGCGACGTGGCGTTCTGTGCGGAAATTGTTGCCGATGACCCGGAGGTCACCACCTCGTTGCTCGCCGCAGCGCGTCGTGACGATGCGACCTTGTGGGCAATGGCTCGGCCGGGAGTTCCTGGACTGCTCGATTGTCTCGGCGCGCTCGAACCGCCCGAGTGGTACTACGTGCGCGTGTCCGAGCCGAACCGTTTGCTCGACGCGCTTCGGCCCGAGTTCGACGCCCGGCTCGCAGTATCGGAGTTCGCCGAACTCGATGGTTCGTTCTTGCTGTCATGGTGGTCGGGACATGTGCGATCACCGATCGAACGCGGTCGTATTGGGCCGTTCGAGCGGGGCGGCGCACTGCAAGCGCCGGTCGCCAGTGGTGGCTCCGGCGTGCCGTTCGACGCACTCGGTCGCTTGCTGTTCAGTGATGGCGCGATCGCAGTCGAGGATCGCTTCCCGGATTGCTACCTCGGCGATCAACGAGCCCTGATGTCGGTCATGTTTCCGGCCTGCACCACCGACGCGTTGACCTGGTATCTCCCCTGATCGATACATCATCGACCGCGCCATCACCGCCGGAGCGGGCGCAATGAGTTCGATCGGAAGAAGGTGCCGATCCAGCGGGCGACCCGAGCCGAGGAGAGTGGCCGGTCGAGGGTTGCCCGCGCGGAACGGACCTCGTCGGCTCCGATGAGGTCCACGCGCCCCGCAAGCAAGTGGTCTGCCAGTTCGGGCACGAACTCGGGATGCAGCTGCACGGTCCACGCCCGCTCGCCGATCACCATCCCGCCGATCGGACACGACCCGTCGGGTGCGTGAGCAAGCAACGTCGCGTCGGCAGGCAGTTCGAGTACCTGGTCTTGGTGACTTGCCAGCAAGGAGATCGGCGCTGCATCGCCACCCATCCAAGGTTGCGGTGCATCGATGACGTACTCGTGCACACCGACGTTCCAGCCATGGGTCGCCCGCTGCACAGGGGCTCCCAACGCATCGGCGAGGAGCTGATGCCCGAAGCAGATTCCGACGTAGGGCACCTCGCGTCGAATCACTTCTCGGTGCAGGTCGCGCGCCTCGTCGATCCATTCGAGTTCGTCGTAGACGGACTGGCGCGACGGCGAGCAGATCCAACCCTCGCAGTCGTCGAGCGACGCGGGGAAATGCCCGCGGTCGACGTCGAAACGGACCAACTCGAGCGACTCATCGCGCAGCAGCGACGCGAAGAGCTCGGGGTAGTCACCGGCGATGTGCGTGCTCTTCGGGTCGACATGACCGCACAGCAACAGTCCGATGCGGCGTACGGTCATCGGAACGAGAACACCGAACCCGAGCCCGACGGCAGCGGTGCGAGCAAGCCGCGTTCGCGCAAGATTGGCATGACGCCTTCTCCAAACCAGTACGCCTCTTCCAAGTGCGGGTAGCCCGACAGGATGAACTCGTCGAACCCCAGTTCGCGATACTCCGCGATTCGGTCGGCGACCTCCGCGTAACTGCCGACGAGCGCGGTGCCGACGCCACCTCGCACGAGACCGATGCCCGCCCAAACGTTCGGGTACACGGTCAGGCGTTCGGGATCGCCTCCGTGCAACGCAGCCATGCGGGCCTGACCGACCGATTGCGTTGCCGCAAAGTCGGCTTGCGCGGCGGCGATCGCCTCGGGAGACATGCCCGCGAGGAGCGAGTCCGCGACCGCCCACGCTTCGTCGGCCGTTGGCCGAGCGATCACATGGAAGCGGATACCGAACGTGAGAGCTCGGCCGTGGGCCTTCGCCAACGCGCGCATGCGAGCGACACGCGGTTTCACCATGTCAGGCGGCTCGCCCCACGCGAGATACACGTCGACGTGCTCGGCCGCGACGCGTTCGGCATCATCGGACGCGCCGCCGAAATAGATACGCGGTACCGGGTCGGGCGGTACACGAGTGGTCGCGCCGGCCACGCGGTAGTGCGTCCCCGTGTAATCGACCGGTTCGGCTTCCCACGCCCGTTGCATGATCGCGAGGAACTCGCCCGTGCGTTCGTATCGCGTGGCTTTGTCTTCCCAGACTCCGAACCGGGCGAGTTCGCTCGGTTCGGCACCGGTCACGATGTTGACCAGGAGGCGGCCGCCGGACATGCGCTGGTAGGTCGATGCCATCTGTGCCGCGAGCGTGGGCGTCAACAACGTCGGTCGGAACGCCACGAGGAACTTCAGTCGTTGCGTCAGCGGCAAGAGCGCGGCGGTTGCCACCCACGCGTCCTCGCAACCGGTGCCGCACGGCGTGAGGACGCCTTCGAAACCGAGTTGGTCGCAGGCCTGCGCGATCTGAGCGAGATACCCGTGGTCGGGTTGACGGGCGTGAGAGTCGACGCCAGGCAGCACGTCGCGCGAGTCGCCACCGGTGGGCAAGAACCAGTGCAGCGACAGCAGTGGGCGAGTGTCCATGCGCTCCCGTCACCAACTGGTCGGCAGGGGCCGACCCTCGTTGTAGCCCGATGCGGTCTGGACGCCGACGCGGGCCCGAGCGTGGAACGCCTCGAGATCGGCAGCGCCCGCGTAGGTTGCGGCCGATCGGACTCCCGCGACGATCTGGTCGATCAGGTCTTAGACGCCGGGTCGATCCGAGTCGAGGTACATGCTCGACGTGCTGATGCCCTCCTCGAACAGCGTCTTGC
>SXGS01222299.1_pt1 | contig 12056 bp, 9 predicted proteins | sample 3174681 | NCBI WGS metagenome assembly SXGS01 (sample SAMN11356861, study PRJNA531348) | freshwater metagenome | isolation source: freshwater sample F1-80 | place: China: Fuxian Lake, Yuxi | collected 2017-12-25
CCGGCGTCTCCGGCTCCGGCAAGACCACGCTCGTGCGCCGCTGCCTCTTCGACACCTGGCGCCGCACCCAGGGTCACACCGGCGTCGAGCCCGCCCGCGTCGATCACCTGGAGGGCTTCTCCACCCTCCAGGACGTCGTCCTCATGGAGCAGGGCGGCCTCGGCCGATCCAGCCGCTCCAACGTGGCCAGCTACACCGGCGCCTGGGAGCCCATCCGCAAGACCTACGGCGGCCTGACCACCTCCAAGCGCGAGGGCTTGAGCGCCGGCCACTTCAGCTTCAACCGCCCCGGCGGCCGCTGCGAGCCCTGCGAGGGCACAGGCCGGATCGTCGTCGAGATGCACTTCATGGCCGACATCGAGGTCGTCTGCGAGGCCTGCGAGGGGCGCCGCTTCACCGACAAGGTCCTGGCCGCCCGCTTCCGGGGCCTCAACATCGCCCAGATCCTCGACCTGACCGTCGAAGAGGCCATCACCTTCTTCGAGGGCCACCTGGCCGTCACTCGCCGCCTCACCCCCCTGACGGAGGTCGGCCTGGGCTACCTGCGCCTCGGGCAGACCACCTCGACCCTGTCCGGCGGCGAGGCCCAGCGCCTGCTGCTGGCCAGCCACCTCGGCCAGAAGCGCCCCCTGGACAAGGACGGCATCCTCTTCATCTTCGACGAGCCCACCATCGGCCTCCACCTGCACGACATCGGCGTCCTCGTCGGCGCCCTGAGGCGCGCCGTCTCCGAAGGCCACACCGTCCTGGTCGTCGAGCACAACATCGACTTCATCGCCCAGGCCGACCACGTCATCGACCTGGGCCCCGATGGCGGCCCCGACGGCGGCGACGTCGTCGCCCAGGGCACCCCCGCCGAGATCGCCGCCTCCCCCCGCAGCCTCACCGGCCACTTCCTGGGCCAGATCCTTGGTTGAGGTGCTTCGCGCTCCAGCCCCACACTCCACCCCCACACTCCACCCCCTGTCCCCCTCCGAAGGGCACTGCCCTCGCGGCGCAAGGAGGGGGAACTCGAGAATTACGGACACTGGTGGATCGCACTCCACCCCCTGTCCCCCTCCTCGTTCCACAAGGAGGGGGGACGCTCGTATTACGGACACGGTGGATCGGGTCCCGCCCCGACGACCTCGCCACCCGCCCCCGGCGGCCATTGATCCCGGCGAAGGCTCCTGCGGCCCACCCCCCGCATCATCCTGCCCATCCAACGAGCCCACCCTCGATCCACCTTGTCTGTAATACGAGCGTTCCCCCTCCTTGCGCCGCGAGGGCAGTGCCCTTCGGAGGGGGACAGGGGGTGGAGTGCGCGATCCACCCGTGTCCCCTTTAGACGGCTCCAGAGCAGCGAGAGGCGATGAAGGCGGCGGCCAGCGGGGTCAGCGGCATGAGCGCGCGCATGAGGGAGGGGGGGGTGTTGTAGGCGATGCGGGCCAGCCGGGTGCGCAAGCGCAGGTGTCGGCCGACGGGGGACTTGAGCAGGCGGCGCTCGTAGTCGGAGAAGGAGAGGTCGCCCTTCTTGAAGGCGTCCGAGAGGATGGGGGCCACGGCGGGGCCGTACATGAGGGCGTAGGCGATGCCTTCGCCGAGGAGGGGCTCGACGCCGGCGGCGTCGCCGACGAGGATCATGTGGGGCCTGCTCAGGCGCGCGCGGGGGTCGAACCAGCGCTCGGGGTGGCCCTCGATGTCGTGGTCGTCGAGGTCGATGTCGCGAAGGCGGAGCTGAGCGGAGAGGGCGTCCTTGAGATCGGCGAGGGGCTTGTGGGGCAGGACGCGGCTGTCGAAGACGCCGCGGTTCATGAAGGCGGCGCCTCCCTTGAAGGAGGGGAAGTCCCAGTAGTAGCCCTGGACGCCTTGACGGCAGGGCGAGAAGTCGAAGGTGGCGGCGTTCTGGGTGAACTCGACCGTCGTCTGCGGGTCCTGGGGGGTGAGGATCTCGATGAGCCGGGAGACGCGGGAGGGATCGGGGAGGTCCATCTTGCGGCGCACGAGGCTCTTGGCGCCGTCGGCGCCGACGACGACGCGGGCGCGCACGGGGCCGCCGGGGAGGGTGAGGGTGACGCCCTCGGGGTCGGCGGCGATGTCCTTGACGGGGGAGCCCTCGCGGATCTCGATGCCCTTGTCGCGGGCGCGCCGGACGAGCTCGGCGTCGAACTCGTCGCGGCGCAGGATGCGGAAGGCGTCCTTGTAGCGGACGGTGCGGACGCGGTCTTCGAAGCGGGCGTTGACGCGGTCGACGCGGACGTGCGGGACGTCGATGCTGTCGAGGGGGATGCCGATGAAGTCGAGGGTGGGCCTGGCGGTGAAGGTGACGCCGCCGCCGCAGAGCTTCGGGCGCGGGTGGCGGGATTTTTCAAGGACGAGGGTGCGGGAGGCCAGGTCCGGGTCGATGCGAAGGAGGCTCAGGGCGGTGGCGACGCCGCTGGGGCCGCTGCCGATGATGGCGATGTCGACCTGCTCCATGGGTCAGCCCTGTCGCGCGGCGTCGTAGAGCGCCTTCTGGGCCAGGACGGCGGCGATGGCGTCGTCGATGGACTGGACGCAGACGGGGATGTCGAGGTCGCGGGGGCTGGCGAAGGGGGGATCGTGGGAGAGCATGTCGGCCTTGGCCCAGTCGACGAGGCCCTTCCACATGTCGCCGACGAGGATGAGGGGGACGTCCTGGATGTGCCGGACCTGCAGGAGCTGCCAGACGATCATGGTCTCCAGCGTGGTGCCGATGCCGCCGCCGACGACGACGAAGGCGCTCGACAGGCGCACGAAGTGGTGCAGGCGAGAGAAGAAGGTCCTGTGGTGGTAGAGCTTTTCGACGAAGGGGTTGGCGCGCTCTTCGAAGGGCAGCTCGACGGGCAGGCCGAAGGAGCGGGTCTTGTTGTCGGGGTCGCCGAAGTTCTCGCCCTCGTTGGCCGCCTGCATCAGGCCGGGGCCGCCGCCGGTGACGATGTCGCAGCCCTGGGCCGAGAGGGCCGCGGCGAGGCGGCGGACGTCGTCGTAGAGGGGCTGGCCGGGCTTGACGCGGGCGGAGCCGAAGATGGTGACCCTGAAGTGCCGCTGGAGCGGGGGCCGGATGCGGGAGAGCTCGTTGACCACCTGCCACAGGTCGTTGAGGGCGTCCTCGACGATGTCGAAGGTCTCCTCGTTCTCGCAGCTGGCCGGGGTCTTCTTGTCGTCCATGGAGGCTCCTTCAGGCCTTGTCGTTGTTGAACATGCCCTTCAGGGCGCCGAGGCCGCCCTTGCTGGCCGCCTCGGCCATCTCGCGCATACGCTCGGGGCTGATGCCGCCCTTGCTGGCCGCCTCGGCCAGCTTGAGCATCTGCTCGGGGCTGATGCCGAGTTTGCGGGCGAACTCCTCCGGGGCCGCCGCCAAGCCCGCCGCCATGGGGATGAGCCCCTCGATGGTCGCCTGGCGGGCCTCGGGCAGCTCGCTGCCGTAGAGGAAGCCGAGCATGAAGGCCATGAAGAGGGCGCCCTGGGCTTTCATCTCAGCGGGCGGCGGCCAGCACGAGGCGGCGGCCAGCGTCTGCCGGACCTGCCCCATCGTCACCGCGCCGTCCATGTGCGCCATCGCGTAGCCCTTGGCGGCGTAGACCAGGCACCTGGCCTGGAAGGCCGGCGCGGGCGGCTCGGGCGGCGTGCTGGAGCCGCAATGCCGCAGCAGCGCCTTGGCCATCCTCCCGGCCGCCTCCGCCTCCACCGTCTCCTTGAAGGCCTCGCCGGCTTGCTTGAAGAAGCTCACGACCGCCGGGTCGAGCATCGAGGGGTTGAGCATGGATGGGTCGAACATGGGGCCTCCTGTCACACCGCCTCTTGACGGCGCCGCCATGGATCGGCGTCGCCCTGGCGCGCCGCTGTCTCGCGGGGCCTCTGGTGTTAACGGCAAAGGGCGTCGTTTGGCAACCCGCGCGAGGGGGCTCGCAGGCCAATCGCGCGGTCGGCGTCGAGGCCGGCGCGCCGCCTGGGCGATCGCCCCGGCCGCCAGGGCCGCGTCCATCAACAAGAAGAGGGGGTGCATAGAATCGCTGGACAGTTGGGCAGTGGTGTGAGATAGTTGCAGGGCCAGCAGAGAGGTCCGATGATGATGCCGATGCCAGACTCTCCTCGACAGACTTCGTTGATCCCCGAGCCGGCGCCCAAGGCGCTCCGGCGCAAGGACAAGAAGGCGCCCGACGCGGTGCTGGACTTCGTGGAGGTGGCCGTCGACGTGCCGCTCTACAAGTCCTTCACGTACCGGGTGCCGGAGGCGCTGGCGCCGGTGATCGCGCCGGGGGTGCGGGTGCTGGTGCCCTTCCGGGGTCGGTCGACGGTGGCGGTGGCGCTGGGCCGGGTGGGGCCGCCGGAGCGGCAGGCGGTGCTGGACAAGGTCGTCGAGATCGGGGACGTGCTCGACGTCGAGCCGGTCATCGACGCCGACATGGTCAAGATGCTGCGGTGGATGGCGAGCTATTACCACGCGCCGATCGGGGAGGTGCTCAAGCTGGCGCTGCCGGCGGCGCTGCGGGTGGACAGCTCCCGCGAGCTGGAGATCACGCCTGTGGGCCGCAAGGCCGTCACGGCGGGGGTTGTCACGGATCCGAAGCACCGCGCGCTCTTGAGCAAGCTGGTGGTGTCCAACGGCCCCATCGACGCCCAGGTGCTCAGGGAGCGCATCAAGGGCTTGACCTACATCACGATCGCCCACTGCGAGAAGGCCGGCTGGCTGGAGAGCCACTATGTGGCGGGCCCGGGCGGCGCCTCGATCAAGTACGAGAAGCTGATCCGGCTGCGGCGCGACCCCTACGTGGACGAGCGCATCGGCCGCAAGCAGGCCGAGATCCTGCTCCGCCTCCAGGAGCTCAACCCCGGTGAGGCGATCCGGATGGGGGATCTGCGACAGGACGTGTCGAGCCCCGGGCCGTCGCTGCGGATCCTGGAGCAGAAGGGGATCGTGTCCATCGACGAGCAGGAGGTCTACCGGGACCCCTTCGCCGAGGCGCAGGCCATCGAGGTCGAGGATCGCGAGCCGACCCCCGATCAGGCCCAGGTGATCGGGGCGCTGCGGGCGCAGCTCTCCGAGGGGGCCTTCAAGACCTTCTTGCTGCACGGGGTCACGGGCAGCGGCAAGACCGAGGTCTACGTCCGGGTGATCAAGGACGCGCTGGAGCGGGGCAGAGGCGCGATCATCCTCCTGCCGGAGATCAGCCTGACGCCGCAGTTCGTGGCCGTCTTCCGGGGCCACTTCGGCGACCAGATCGCGGTGCTCCACAGCGGCCTGACGCCGGGGCAGCGCTTTGACGCGTGGCGCCGCATCGCCCGCGGCGAGGTCCGGATCGCGATCGGGGCGCGCTCGGCGATCTTCGCGCCGATGAGCGATCTGGGGGTGATCATCGTCGACGAGGAGCACGACACGAGCTTCAAGCAGGAGACCGGCTGCCGCTACAACGCCCGCGACGTGGCGCAGTTCCGCGGCCGCCTCAGCGACGCGGTCGTGATCCTCGGCTCCGCCACGCCCTCGGTCGAGAGCTACTTCAACGCCCGCCAGAACAAGATCGGCTACCTGCCGATGGACAGCCGCGTCAACGATCGCGGCCTGCCCGGGGTCGAGATCGTCGACATGCGCCGAGAGCCCGGCGTCCGCTCCAAGGACCCCGAGCAGGAGGTCCAGGAGAGCCTCTCGCCCGAGCTCACCTCGGCCATCCACCAGACCCTCGCCGCGCGCCAGCAGGTCATCCTCTTCCTCAACCGCCGCGGCTACTCGCCCTTCGTCGTCTGTCGGGACTGCGGCCTGCCCTGGCGATGCCCGAACTGCTCGGTGAGCCTGACCCTTCACAAGAACGACCGCCGGTTGCGCTGCCACTACTGCGACTACTCCGTGCCCGAGCCGAAGAAGTGCCCCAAGTGCGCCTCGGACAGCATCGGCCACATGGGCGTCGGCACCGAGCGCCTGGAGGCGGCGCTCAAGGAGACCTTCCCGGGGTCCCGCGTCGCGCGCCTGGATCGCGACACCGGCCACGGCGGCCGGCTCATCGACCTCATCGCGCGCTTCCGCGACCACGAGATCGACATCCTGCTCGGCACCCAGATGGTCACCAAGGGCCACGACTTCCACAACGTCACCCTCGTGGGCGTGATCATGGCCGATCAGGGGCTCAACTTCCCGGACTTCCGCTCCGGCGAGCGCACCTTCCAGCTCCTGACCCAGGTGGCCGGGCGCGCGGGCCGCGGCGACAAGACCGGGCGCGTGATCATCCAGACCTACACGCCCTGGCACTACGCGCTGGAGGCCGCGCGCGAGCACAGCTTCAGCGAGTTCGTCAGCCACGAGATCCAGGCCCGCGCCGATCTGGCCTACCCGCCCTTTACGCACCTGGCCGCCGTCCTCTTCGAGGGCCGCGACGAGCGGGCCGTCATCACCGCCGCCCGCGAGTACACCTTCTCGGCCAAGCGCCTCGTGGCCGACTCGGAGCCCTGGCGCGAGGCCATCACGGTCCTCGGCCCGGCCCAGGCCCCCCTGGCGCGCCTGCGCGGCAAGACCCGCTGGCAGATGCTCCTCAAGGGCCAGGACAGGCCCGCGCTGCGCGCCATGCTCGGGGCGCTGCTCGAGGCCATGGGCTACTTCACCACCCGCTCGACCTTCCCCGGCGTGAGCGTCCAGGCCGACGTCGATCCCCAGAACATGCTCTGAGCCCGCCGCGGCGCTCGACGTGCCCGCGCTCCAGGGCGTCCTGCCGGGCGGGCCATCTGGCCTTCGAGGGCGGAGACGCGCCCGCGCGCCAGGGCGGCCTCCTGGTCGACGCGCCTACCTCAAATCCGCCTCGATCACGTGCAAGATCAACACGATACGATCGTCTCTGGACACCTGCACCCGGCTCGGGAACCACCCGCGCCCCGGCGCGCTCGCGCTGTCCTCGTAGGTCATCTTGACCGACCAGCCCGCCGCGTCGAGCACCCCCGCGGCCAGCAGGAGCCGCACCGGGCGGTAGAGGTCGCGGTCAACCCAGATCGCGATCTTCTCGCCGCCGATGGCCCACACCAGCCGCTTGTCGATGCGATCGAGGGTCAAGACCTCCAGCGGCAACGGCACGCCCATCTTGCGCGAGGCCTTGTCCAGCCGCGTGACCGCCAGCGCCAGCGCCAGCGCCCGCAGCTCAGGATCCCCCGCCATGCCGATGTCCGCGATCGCAAGAGTCGCCCCCGGCTCGCCCTCGATGTCGAGCCTCAGAGACTTGTCGCGCTCGATGGTCAAGGTGGCCGGCTGTCCGGGGGGCGGCTCAGGGGTGAGCTCGACCTCGGCGTCGCCATCGAGCCCGCGCTCGAGCCTCATCAGCGCGCGCAGGCCCGAGTGGGCGCCCACGAGCGCGTCGGTCCGGGTGTCCTGGCCGCGCTGCAGGCGCACCGTGGCCCGGATGTGGCGGGCCGCCGACATGAAGCCGCGCGCCTCCTTGATGATCCGCGAGGCCGGCGGCGCGGCCTGCGCCGGCTGCCACGACAGCAGCGCGAGCAGGACGACCGCCAGCGCCCCCAGCGCCCGCGTCACTCGACCATCGTGCGCAGGTAGGCGCGCAACTGCGGCCCGATCTCCTTGTTGAGCAGCGCCGTCCGGATGTTGCACTTCAAGAACCCGAGCTTGTCCCCGATGTCGTGCCGCTCTCCCTCGAACTCGTAGCCGATCAAGGCCCTGTCGCGGGCCAGCCGCTGGAGCGCGTCCGTCAACTGGATCTCCCCATCCGCGCCCGCCGCCGTCTCCTCCAGGAAGTCGAAGATCTTCGCGGGCAACACGTAGCGGCCGATGATCGCCAGGTTGCTCGGCGCCTGCTCCCGGGTCGGCTTCTCGATCAAGGTCCGGATCCGGTGCAGCCGCGGCGCCCAGTTCTCCCCCAGCGCGATGCCGTACCGATCCACGTCCGTCTCCGGCACCCGCAAGAGCGACACCACGCCCTCGTTGTATTTCTCGAAGACATCGATAAGCTGGCGCGTGCACGGGGTCGAGGACGAGATGATGTCGTCGGGCAGCAGCACGGCGAAGGGCTCGTCGCCGACGGCGTCCTTGGCGCACAGCACCGCGTGGCCGAGCCCCAGCGGGAACTTCTGCCGCACGCTGACCGCCCGCACCAGGCCCGAGATGCGACGGACGCTGTCGAGCTGATCGGTCTGCCCGCGGCGCTCAAGCACGTCCTCCAACTCGTAGCTGTGATCGAAGTGATCTTCGATGGCGCCCTTGCCGCGGCCGGTCACGAGGATGACCTCCTCGATGCCGCTGGCAAGAACCTCCTCGATGATCACCTGGATGGCCGGGGTGTCGACGATGGGCAAGAGCTCCTTGGGCACGACCTTCGTGGCCGGCAGGAGCCGCGTGCCGAGGCCGGCGACCGGGATGACCGCTTTGCGGACCTTGTTCTTCATGGAGACGCTCCACATGGACCAGAAGACCTGCGCTCGGGGCCAAAGAAGCCCCCAGTCGGCCAACACCACTACCAGAAGCAGTCCGGAAACTCCAAGCCGTCATTGCGAGGGGCCAAAGCAGCCATCTGCGGTTCGGACTCAGTCGGGCGGGGCGCTGCCCCTGCCCTCCATCGTCCAATCCACATCTGTCCACTTTAGACCTCCCACAACTCGCCTTTCCATTCCCGAACAGCTTCTCAGAAAGGTCCCCTGGAAAGGAAGGGCCATCGCGCTGGCCGCCCTCGCGCTCCTGACCCTGGCCGGCTGCGCCTACGACGAGGCCATGGACCGGGCCGACGCCTGGGGCCGCGCCGGACACTGGGATCGCGCGCTGGCCGAATACCAGCGGGCCAACCGCCTCGACCCCGACGCCCCCGGCGCCATCCGCGGCATCGCGGCCTCCAGCGCCATGATCGCCGAGGCCCACATCGCCGGCGCCCGCCGATCCCTGGCCGCCGGCGACTTCGACGGCGCCTACTCCAAGGCCCTGGCCGCCCGCAAGGCCCGCCCCGATCTGGAGATCATCGAGCTGACCCTGGAGGCGATCACCATTCGCCTCCTGGCCGAAGCCCGCGACATGAGCGCCGCCGGCCACTTCGGCGACGCCCTCGATCTCCTCGACATCATCCGACAGCGCGTCCCCGACCGGGCCGGCGCCGCCCGCGATCTCACCGAGGGCTCCCGGCTGGCCTGGGCCGCCTCCCTGCGCGTCCAGGCCCAGCAGGACGAGGCCGCCGACCACCCCGGCCCCGCCCTCGTCCGCTACGCCATGGCCGCCAGCCTGTCCGACAACCCCGACGACGCCCGCGCACGCGACAGGCTCCGCGCCGCCCTCCTCAAGGACCAGTCCTTCAAGATCGCCCTCTCGATCAAGGGCGACCCGCCTCGCGCCGCCGCCGCCGCCGACCTGATCCGCCAGATCACCCTCCACAAGCTGCGCGCCCTCCAGCTCGTCGACACCCCCGCCGACCCCGGCGCCGCCCTGACGCTCGCCCTCGGCCCCCCCCAGTGCCAGCAAGACTCCACCGTCGAGGTCGCCAACCACCGCTACGTCTCAGGCACCCGACAGCTCGCCAACCCCGACTGGGTCCGCCTGCGCCAGGAGGTCGAGGCCATCGAGCGCGACCTGCTGCGCCTGGAGCAGAGCGCCGACCGCGACCTCGACGACCTCGAGCGCGCCGAGGACGAGCGCGACCGCGCCGCCCGCGAGGGCCGCCCGGACCTCGATCGCCTCCAACGCGAGGTCGAAGACCGACGCCAGAAGGTCCGCCAGTCCAGAGCCGAGCGCCAGCGCACCCGACAGACCCTCCTGCGCTGCCACGAAGACCTCGGCCGCCTCTCCCCCTTCGTCGACGAGGACGTCTTGAGCGACTTCAGCTACGAGGTCCGCGCCTGGGTCCGCACCTGCGCCGTCCCCTGGGAGGCCCTCCTGGCCGACCACGACGGTCGCCGCGCCCAACCCCTCCGATCCGAGCAGCGCGCCTCGACCGCCGACCGCTCCCACGCCGCCCACGTCCGCTTCCAGATCCCCGAAGACCCCCTCGCCTTTTCCCAGCGCGACGCCGACCTGATCCGCGCCGCCGACCGCGCCATCGTCGAAACCGCCGCCGGGCTGCTCCTCGATCGCTTCCGCGACCACCGCGCCGCCATCGTCGCCCGCGCCCAGGCCGTCGACCAGACCGACCCCGCCGAGGCCACCCGCCTCCTGATCCTGGCCTACCTCATGGAGCCCGACGACGGCCGCGGCGGCATCGACGCCCTCCTCCAGGCCCGCTTCGACTTCCTCGATCCCCGCGTCCTTGCCCGATAGACCGCGCTCGACTTCCTCGATCCCCGCGTCCTTGCCCAAAGACCGCGCTCGACGGACTCAACTCCCGCGTCCTTGCCCGATAGCCCGCGCCAACGCCGTCGCCTCAGCCCACCCCTCGCCGAAATCCTCCAGGTTCCAGCACGCCGACAGGAGCGCCAGCGCCGCGCCCCACCCCAGCATCCGATCCCGATCCAACCCCGACTCGTCGGCCAGGATGTCCAGGCGTCGGGCCAGCCGCCGCTCCAGATCGGGGCGCCCGAGCAGCTCCGGCATCGGGTTGCGAAGCCAGCAGGCCGCCTCGGCGGCCGGATCGCCCACGACCCCCTTGGGATCGATGACGATCCACGCCCCCTCAGGGCCAGCCAGCAGGTTCCAGGGGTGCAGATCGCCGTGCAAGAGCGCCGGCTCCGGCGACGTGGCCACCAGCTCGGCGAAGCGGCGCTCGGCCTCCTCGAAGAGATCCGCCGGGATCGGGCCGCTCGTCCCCCCGTAGAGCGCCCTGATCCGGGCAAAGCCTCGCCCCCACCCCTCCAGGGTCGGGAAGGGGTGCGCCTGGGGTGCGGGCGCGTGCAGGCGCGCCATCGCGCGGGCGGCGATCCGGGTGGCCGCGTCGTCGCTGGCGACGGCCTCGTAGAGCGTCGTCCCAGGCTCGACCCGCTCCAGCAGCAGCGCCCCCCGATCCAGATCCGCGTCGATGAGCCCCACCGCGCCCCGATCCGCCATCCACCGCAAGGCGGCGGCCTCGCTGACCAGCTCCGGGTTGGGGACGGTGAGCTTGAGGACCCTCGGCCCGTCGGGGTGGCGGGCGGGGTAGAGCGCGCTGAAGGCCGCCACCTCCATCGGCGCCCCCAGATCCAGGGACCAGCGCGCGGCGCACGCCTCGATCAGCGAGGGCAGCGCAGCGATCCACTGCGCGCCGACGTCGCCGTAGAGGCGACGGAGTTTGTCCAGGGTGTCGGCGGGAGGCATCATGGCGATTACAAGCGCGCGGCGATGGGTCTGGATTCCCGACGCGCCCGCCAACAAGGCCGCCCTGCCGATCTCGACGCGCCTCCCAACGGAGCGCAGGGCTCGACACGAGGGAGGAATCAGGAGAAACTTGGGTCACAAATGGTCTGAGCCCGTTCCAGGTGTTGTCGGCGGGTTGCGAAGGTGGGAGGTGTCCGTGCCCAGATCCTTGTCAAGACAAGCCAAGGGGTCGTTCAAGGCGATGGCGGTGTGGATGGCGCTGGCCTTGACGCTGGGAGGGTGTCAGGCGACGGGGCTGAACACCTCGGGGTCGCGGGGGGACAGCGCCAACGGCCAGAGCAGGCGGGTGGTGCGCGCTTCGGTGGCGCCGCAGATCGTCGAGGAGGGGCGCGAGGGCGACGGGACCGCGCCGAAGATCGAGGATCTCGAAGGGATGGTGAAGATCCCGGAGGGGGAGTTCTGGATGGGGTCGTCGCCGGAGGAGATGAGCGCGGCCTTCGAGATGTGCAAGGAGGCGAGGGGCGAAGGCAAGTGCCTGATGGACTGGTTCAGCAACGAATGGCCGAGGCGTCGGGTGTGGCTGAAGGGGTACTGGATCGACAAGCATGAGGTGACGGTGGAGGAGTATGGGCGCTGCGTGCAAGCGAGGGGGTGCAGCGCGCCGAAGAGCACGAAAGAGGGCGAGGCGTACAACTGGGAGGCATCGGATAGAGGTGAGCACCCGAGTACGCGTTCACGGGGGTGGCATGAGTTCAGGTAGGCAGGGGGAGCAGCGAGGGAGGTGCTGAGCCTTGGCGCTGTGCCACGACCGCCTCGGTCAACCACGACAGCACCTGCCGCCCTTGGAGCTTGAGCGTTTCGGTCA
>SXGS01764689.1_pt1 | contig 12054 bp, 8 predicted proteins | sample 3174681 | NCBI WGS metagenome assembly SXGS01 (sample SAMN11356861, study PRJNA531348) | freshwater metagenome | isolation source: freshwater sample F1-80 | place: China: Fuxian Lake, Yuxi | collected 2017-12-25
GACGGTCTGCGATCGTTGTCGGAGTATTGCGCGACGCTGAAGCTCAACTGCATCGTTGAAAACCACGGGCATCTTTCCTCCAACGGCAAGTGGCTCGCGGGCGTCATGCGCAAGGTCAACCTGCCGAATTGCGGCACGCTGCCGGATTTCGGCAACTTCCAGGTCGGACCCGGCCAGTGGTATGACCGCTATCAAGGGGTCACGGAGATGATGCCGTTCGCGAAGGCGGTCAGCGCGAAGGCGAACGACTTCGATGCGCAGGGCAACTGCGTGGAGACGGATTACCGGCGCATGATGAAGATCGTCCTTGCCGCCGGTTACCACGGCCACGTGGGAATCGAATTTGAGGGCGAGAAGATGAGCGAACCCGAGGGCATTCGCGCGACAAAGCGGTTGCTCGAACGCGTGCGCAAGGAACTGGCGTAGGAGACGGTGCCCCGGTAGCCGCCGAGGCGACGAGGCGGACGGCGCGGGGCGACGCGAGCTTCCAACTCCTCACATCGGTGGCTACGAACGAGCTGGCAGTGAATCGTAAACGTCGCGAATCAATTCCGTCCCGTATCGCGCCTCCAGTCGCTTCACGATGAAGTGGCCGCGGGCCATGTCCTGGAAGTGGGACATGAAGAGGATATTGACCGTCGCTCCACCCGCCGCGCCGATGATCGGCACCGCTTTCGCCGCCGCCTGTTCCGAGACCACCACCCCAAATCGGCTCGCGATGGCCGTCACCAAACGCAACAAGGCCGGTGCGCTTTCCTCGATGATGGCCTTGTCCGCGACGTAGGCCGCGGCTTCGGAGACGGCCTTGGCGAGCGCGGCGCGGACGGTCCAGTAGGCGCTCTCGGCAGCGTTGTCGTTGGCGGAACGTCCACCGAGGGCGAACACTTCGAGGCAGGAAAACTTAATCGCCGGGTCGCGCACGTCGTGGCCTTCGCTGCGCGCTACATCCGCGATTGAGCGCAGCATGAGCGTTGTGGAGACGGGCAGTTCGACGGGCAGTGAGGCGAGCCCGAACAATCCTCCAGCCGCGCCCGAGGCTCCGGCGAGCAGTTTGTGAAATCTCTCCGAGGCGCGCTTCGGCTTGCGGCTGCCGAGGGTGGTGACGGCAGTGCTGAGGGCGGCGGTGAGGGAAAGTTTGGCGGCCTTGTTCACCACGCCCTGCCAGCCGGAGGGCAGCAGCTTGAAGCCGTGTTCGATGGGCTTTCCAAGCACGCCCGCGAGCCGCGCGGTGAAGCCGGGGTTCTCCAGCAATAGCTTCGCCCGCGCGAGATCGCGCAGTTCCCCGGCGGTGAGTTCGGGGAGGGCAGGAGGCTTGTTCATGTCGCTGGTGGAAACTCTATGGCCACGTCGCGCTGATGCAATGGCGACTTCTGTCCGAAGCGCGCCACAACTTGCCAAGCCCCAGGCTCTCGCGCAGCCTGCTGCGGTGAATGAAGAGTCGCTGCAACATTTCGCCCACTCGTGGATCAGCGCTTGGAACCGGCGTGACGACGAGGCCATTCTCGCCCACTACGCGGACGGCGTGACCTTCCGCAGCGCGCGCGAAGCCGCTTCCAGCGAGTTGCGAGGTCGACCGGCGCTCGCGGACCATATCGCCCGGTCGCTTCAGGAACCGTCGCGGATCCCAGCCGAGCTTCTCCATGTGTTGAACGGAGCCGACGCCGCCACGCTCGTCTGTCGTGCGGAAGGCGGGGGTGTCATGTCGGAGACGATGGTGTTCGATTCCGCCGGGCGAGTTCGCGAAGCGCGGGTGACGGAGTCAGCGGGACAGGAGTTGCCCAAGCCGATCGAGTGGCGGCGCGATGATTACCTGCTGACCGACGATTCGTCCCGCGCGGACATGGACGCCATCTGCGCGCTGCTTCACTCCACATACTGGGCGCACGATCGTTCGCGCGAAGTCATCGAGCGTGGAGTCCGGCATTCGACCTGTTTGCATCTGCTGCAAGGCGGGCGGCAGGTCGGGTTGATTCGCGGTGTGACGGATCACGCGACGTTCACCTGGGTGTGTGATGTGATCGTGGATGAAGCCCATCGTGGACGCGGCCTGGGCAAGTGGCTGATGAAATGTTTCCTCGAACATCCGGCTGTGCAGACGATTAGCCACCATCTCTGCACAAAGGATGCGCACGTGCTCTATGAGGCGTTCGGCTTCCAGCGCATCGAGGCGATGCGGCGTTCCGACCGCCCGATGCCGTTCCTGCTCAAGACGCCGGCGGACTAGTCACCCCAGCACGCCCTTCACAACTTCGCTGCCGGGCTTGGTCACGTTGGTCAGCCGCATGTTCACGCCGCTGACGGGATACGTGAACTTCATGTGATCGAAGCCGAGCAGGTGCAGCATCGTCGCGTGGAAGTCATGCACGGAGACCCTGTCGATGACGGACTGGTAGCCGAAGTCGTCCGTCTCGCCGTAGCTCAGGCCGCCCTTCACACCACCGCCCGCCATCCAGAGCGTGAACGCGCCGGGGTTGTGATCACGCCCGACAAGTTTCATCTCCACACCCGCCCGGTTCTCGCGCATCGGCGTGCGGCCAAACTCGCCGCTCCAAACGATGAGCGTGTCCTCGAGCAACCCGCGTTGCTTCAAATCTGTGATGAGCGCCATGAGCGCGCCGTCCACCTGCCGGCACTTGTCCTTGAAGCCGTGGTTCAGCGCCTCGTTCTCGCCTGCGCCGTGGCTGTCCCAGCCCCAGTCGAATAGCTGGATGTAACGCACGCCGCGCTCGGCGAGACGTCGCGCAAGCAGGCAGTTATTGGCGAAAGATTCCTTGCCGGGCTGCGTGCCGTAGAGCGCGTGGATGCCGGCCGGTTCCTGCTGGATGTCGAAGGCGTCGCTCGCGTCCACCTGCATGCGGAAGGCGAGTTCATACTGCGCGATGCGCGTGAGCGTCTCGGGATCGCCGACTTCCTTCGCGGTCTTCTGGTTGATCTCGTTCAACGCGTCGAGCGTGCGACGCCGTAGCCCGCGCGTGATGCCTTCGGGGTTCGAGAGGAAGAGCACGGGGTCGCCCTGCGAACGGCATTGCACACCTTGATAGACGGACGGTAGGAAGCCCGAGCCCCAGACAGATTTACCGGCATCAGGATTCTTGCCGCCGCTCGTCAGCACGATGAATCCGGGAAGGTTTTGGTTCTCCGATCCGAGACCGTAAGTCGTCCACGCGCCGGCACTGGCCCAGCCGGGATTCTGCGTGCCCGTGTGCAGGAGCAGTTGCGCGGGGCCGTGGTTGAACTGGTCGGTGTACATCGATTTGATGAAGCACACGTCGTCCGCCACGGTCGCGAAGTGCGGCATCCGATCCGAAACCCACTGGCCGCTCTGGCCGTGTTGTTTGAACTCGAACTGCGGCCCGAGCATCTTCGGCACACCCTGGATGAACGCGAACTGTTTGCCTTTGAGGAACGACTCGGGGCAGTCCTTCCCGTCGATCTTTGCGAGTTCCGGCTTGTAGTCGAACAGTTCGTGCTGGCTCGGCGAACCGGCCATGTGCAGGTAGATGACGCGCTTGGCTTTCGCGCGCAGCGGCGGCGTGGCGGGCAGCAACGGGCGGGCTGCGTCCTTCTTGAGCGGGCCGTCGGAACCCCACGCGCGGCCGGCCATGCTGGCGAACCACAGTGCGCCGAGGCCCGTCGTGCAATCGCGCAGGAAATGGCGGCGCGTCTTCTGAAGCAGCGAGTCGTGGTGGAATTGTTGTTCGAGGTTCATGGGTTCAACGGGTCAGGGAAGCGTCCAGATTCAGCAGCGTGTTCGCGACGAGCACGAGCGCGGCTTTCTCGGGTGTCGCTCCAAGTTTCGCGGCGGCGTCCTTGTCCGCGCGGTAATCGGCCAGCGCGTGCTCGTAGAGTTTCGCCAGGCTCTCGATCAATGCCCGAGGTGGCTTGCCGAGCGTGAGCAGCCGGCAGCCGCGTGCGATCTTCTGGCGCGTCGAGCCGCCATTCTCCTCCATGCGCGCGACGAGCGCCTGGGCCATCTCGATGAATGCCGGGTCGTTCAGCGCGATGAGCGCCTGCAAGGGCGTGTTGCTCGCCATGCGCCGCGCGGTACAGAGATCGCGTGACGGTGCGTCGAACGTCAGGAAGAGCGGATAGCCCGCCGTGCGCCGGCTGTATGTGTAGAGCGCGCGGCGGAAGCGGTTCTCGTTCGTGGGTGTGTTCCATTTGTCGCCGCTGTAAACGGTGCTCCAGATGCCGTCCGGCTGCGGGGGATACACGGGCGGGCCGAATTGCTTCGTCGAGAGCAGTCCCGAGACGGCGAGCGCCTGATCGCGCACCATCTCCGCGGTGAGCCGCGCCCTCGAGCCGCGTGCGTAGAGTTGATTCGCGGGGTCCTTCTCCAACAGCGCGGGCGTGGTCTTCGCGCTCTGGGCATAGGTGGCGGAGAGCGCGAGTTCGCGGAGGAACCGCTTCACCGACCACTTCAATTCCCCGCGCAAGCGAAGTGCGAGATGGTCGAGCAGCTCAGGATGCGTCGGCTTCGCGCCCGACGTGCCGAAGTCCTCCAGCGTCTCGACGATGCCGTGGCCGAACAACTCGGCCCACAACCGGTTCGCCAGCACGCGAGCGGCAAGCGGATTGCGGTCGCTGACAATCCAACGCGCCATGTCGAGGCGGCTCATCGGATCCTGCTGCTTCGGCGGCTGGACGACTTCGGGAACGCCCGGCAGCGCCACCTCGTCGCGCGTGAGGCGGTTGCCGCGGATGAACACGCGCGTCTCTCTCGCCGCCGGCCTTGAACGCTCGACCATTACAGGCACGTTCGCGCCGCCCAGTTTCCGGAGCGCGAGATTCGTGGTGCGCCATTCCGCCCACGCATCAGCACGCGCTATCGAGTTGGCGAAGGCCGTCAGGTTCGCGTCTTTCGAGAACGACAGCGCGTAGTGTTTGAGCGGGCAGCCCTGCTGGCCGCTGTTCGAGGCGATGCCGTGCTCGAAGACAAGTTCCAGCGTCGCGCCCGCCGCAGCTTCGAGCGGTTGTTCGAGAACCACGATGCCCCAGCGCGCTGTGCTCATCGTCGGGTAACTGCCGAACCCGCCGCCGCCTTCGATGATCCTTCGCGGATCGAACGGCCCGGCGAGATGGTCCGCGATCACTTCCTTCAACTTCACCGGTTGGTTGGAAGCGCCGGGCACGACGAGCGAGGCAGTGAGCTTGGAGAAGATTTGCCCGCGCTCCGGTGCGTTCTTCGGATCGTTGGAGGCGGGGAAGATGTCGATCTTCAGCGCCGTCATGCCGGCGAGGGCTGGGACGACGTTGGTGTATTTCACCGAAACGGGCAGCGTGCCGCTGGCGTCGATGCGGCCGGCTTTGCCAATGGTGAGCGTGCCGCTGCTGGCGCTGGCGCGGGCCTCGATGGCGTCGAGCGGTTGCCAGTCGTTGACCTTCGCGGCGAGAGCGAGAGCGTCGTCATTCAGCGACTGCCGCTGACGGCGGGATGCGCGCTGGAGCTTGGCGGCTTCGTCCCGCTTCGCGGCGTCCTCGGGAAAAAGCCAGCGCGGAAAATCATCGTTCTGATCGCAGTCCTCCGTGTTGTCGAAGAAAGCGGCGAAGCGGTAGTAGTCGCGGTGCGGGAAGGGATCGTAGGGATGCGAGTGGCATTGCACGCAGCCAAAGGTCGTCGCGTTCCAAGTCGTCCATGTCGTGTTCACGCGGTCGATGACGGCGGCGGTGCGATACTCCTCGTCGTCGGTGCCGCCCTCGGTGTTGTTCTGCGTGTTGCGATGAAAGGCGGTGGCGAGCACGTCGTCGCCGGTCGCGTCTGGCAACAGATCCCCGGCGAGCTGTTTGATGGTGAATTGATCGAAAGGCAGATCAGCATTGAACGCACGCACCACCCAGTCGCGCCACGGCCAGATGTCGCGATGCGGATCTTTCTCGTAGCCGAACGTGTCCGAGTAACGCGCCAGATCCAGCCACACCGCAGCCCAGCGTTCGCCAAAGTGAGGCGAGGTAAGCAGACGATCTACAACGCGCGCCTTCGCAGCGGCGCTGCCGGAATGGCGGTCTTTCACGAAGGTTTCATACTCCGCGAGCGTCGGCGGAAGGCCGGTCAAGTCGAGCGACACACGGCGCAACCATTCGGCGGGCGTGGCATCGGGGGACGGCTTGAGACGCTCCGCTTCCAGCCGGGCGAGGATGAATGAATCGACCGGGCTTTTCGGCCAGGACTTGTTTCGCAGCGCGGGCGCGGCGGGTTCTGTCGGCGGAACGAACGCCCAGTGTTCACTCCACTTCGCGCCTTCGTTGATCCATTGGCGGAGCGTGGCGACTTCCCGGTCGCTCAGGCGCGGGCCGTGGTCGGGTCGCGGCATCACTTCGTCCGGGTCTTTCGAGAGGACGCGTCGGATGACCTCGGACTTCTCCGCGTCACCGGGAATGATCGCTCGTTCGCCAGACTTGCCCTCCGCCAGCGCCTGGTCGCGATAAAGGAATGAAATCCTGCCCGCCGCCTTCACACCCCCGTGACAGGCGGTGCAGTGCTTGGCGAAGAGCGGCCGGATGTCGCGGTTGAACTCCGTCTGCGAGGCGGGTGCCGAGGGCGTGGCGATGGAAGTTCCGGCGAAAAACCCGATGGCCGACACAACGAGGAGCGAGAAAAGTAAACGCATGTTCATTACGAGATCGCACAGCTGACGGAACTGCCGCGAGACGGTGCGATAACCTTGGGACTGCCCGGCGCGAACGGCAATTCAAAGGATGATGGATTCGCCGGTGTTTGAGCGTGACATCGTCTGGAGCATGGCGGATGAATCTGAACCAAGAGAACAGAAGTTTGCCGCACCACTCCATGAGCCAAAGCCCGACGAATCCCGCACCGGAATCTTCCGGCACCCTACCACGGCCCGGCGGCGGACGCGTGCATCTCGCGGAGCTCGTCCCGTACGCGGTGATCGAGCTCACGCCGGAAGGGAACGTCGCGGAGGCGAATCGCACCGCGATGGATCTCGCGAAGGCGCTGGGTCGCGGCAACGTGGCTGAACTGCTGCCGCCCGATGCCGCGAGCATCGCTCGCACCTGCCTGGCCAGCGGCCACAAACGCACGGGCGTGGAGGCGGCGACGGCGGGTCGGGTGTTGTCGTTCGCGTTTCACCCGCTGGCGACGGAGCGCGTGGTGCATTGCCATGTCACGGATGTCACCGAGCGGCAGCGGCTGGAGGCGCAGTTGCGGCACGCGCAGAAGCTCGAGTCCGTGGGCCGGCTCGCGGCGGGCATCGCGCATGATTTCAACAACGTCCTCACCGTCGTCCAGGGCCACGCGGGATTGTTGCGCGCGGACCCGGCGCTGTCGCCGACGATGGGCGAATCTGTCCTCGGTATCGCGCGCGCGGCGGAACGCGGCATCAAACTTACCAGCCAGTTGCTCGTCTTCAGCCGGCGCAACGTCCTTCAGTTGCAGTCCATCGATCTCAATGAAGTCCTCACAAGCCTGAGCGGATTGCTGCCGCGCACGCTGGGCGAGGACATCACCTACCAGTTCCATTACGCGACGGACCTGCCGGCGGTTCACGCGGATCGCGGGCTCATCGAGCAGGTGTTCATGAATATCGCAGTGAACGCGCGCGATGCGATGCCGCGCGGTGGCCAGCTCATCGCCAGCACTGCGCTTGTGGACATCGACGCGACCTACGTTGAGCGGCACCCGCTCGAAGCGCGCGAGGGGCGGTTCATCTGCCTGACGATTTCCGACACAGGCTGCGGCATGGATCAGATGACCCTCGGCCGGATCTTTGAGCCGTTCTTCACGACGAAGGAATTCGGCAAGGGCACCGGGCTCGGGCTGGCGGCGGTCTATGGCATCGTGCGCCAACACCAGGGCTGGGTCGAAGTGCGCAGCCAGTTGGGACAGGGGACGAGCTTCAAGATCTTCCTGCCGCCGGCCACAGGCGAGGAACTCCACGCCACGACGAAGCGCGCGGAGCCGGCGCGGTTGCACGGCAACGAAACGATCCTTGTCGTCGAAGACGAGCCTCCGGTGCGCTGGATCATCAAGGACGTGCTCACGCATTACGGCTACAAGGTCATCGAGGCCGGCAGCGGCGTGGAGGCGCTCGCGCTCTGGCACCAGCATCATGCCGAGGTGAAGCTGCTGCTCACCGACATGGTGATGCCGGTGGGATTGGGCGGTCAGGAGCTGGCCGAGAAATTCTCGAAGCAGGAGCCGGCGCTGAAGGTCATCTTCATCAGCGGCTACAGCCTGCAAGTCGCGGGCAAGGGCTTCTCGCGCATGGACGATCTGAACTTCCTGCAAAAGCCCTTCGACGGCGCGCGCCTGGCGCTGGCGGTGCGGCAGTGCCTCGACGGGTGAGGCGCAGGCTTGAATCCTTCGAGGCGGAATGAAGAGGAAGGCAATCGCGTTTGGTGTCCTCGTTCTGGTTGTCGTTGCGTTCTCAAGTCAACTGCCCGGTCGTTGGAGCGAGATTCGCGCAGGCATGAAGCGCGAAGAGGTTTACGCCAAGCTCGGACGGCCCGCTGCCGACTACGAAGCGACGAAAGGAGCGGTGGTCTGGAGACGTAATTTGATCATTGGCAGATGGGAGTTCGACGTGGCCTTTCGCGCCGACAAGACCGTGGGATCGCTCGGCTGGCGCTGGAGATGGGCCTTGTGATCCGGAGCCAAACTCGTCCAGAGCGTTGACGATGAAACGCCCTGAGTGCGCCTGCCGAACAATTCAAGATTCTCGGCAGGAGTTCCAGTTTCCGTCGCCAGAGAGATTGAGCCTTGGCGCTTCCCAGGTGTTTGGATCTTGGTGTTTGGTTTTTCCGAACCCTGCCCTTTCCTCCTTGTGAATACCCCCTCCGTCCGGCTAGTCAGTAGCTCCATGCCTAAGCCCCACGATTCCCTCGGGACGGTTGCATCCATCAGCCGTCGTCAATTCATCCGCTACACCACCGTCGCCACCACGGCCTTCGCCGTGTCCGGGCCGTACATTGTCCGCGGCCAGAACCTAAACAGCCGCCTCCAGGTTGGCATCATCGGCGCCGGCGGCAAAGGTTCCAGCGACACGGACGAAACCGCCAAGGCCGGCGGCGTCATCGTCGGCCTGTGCGATGTGGACAGGGGCACGCTCGAATCGCGCGGTAAGAAATACTCCGACGCGAAGCGCTATCAGGACTTCCGCAAGATGCTCGCCGAAATGGAAAAGGACATCGACGCCGTCGTCGTCGCGACTCCTGACCACACCCACGCGCCCGCGAGCATCATGGCGATGAAGATGAAGAAACACTGCTTCTGCCAGAAGCCGCTGACGCACTCCGTCGCCGAAGCGCGCATGATGCGCGACGTGGCGAAGCGAATGAAAGTCGCCACGCAGATGGGCAATCAGGGCAGCTCCGGCGATGGCTTGCGCCGCGCGGTGGAAGTCATCCAGGCCGGCATCATCGGCAAGCCGCAACAACTTCACGTCTGGAGCAACCGCCCCGTCTGGCCCCAGGGCCAGGCGCGGCCCGAAGGCTCCGATCCTGTCCCCGACAATCTCGACTGGGATCTCTGGCTCGGCCCCGCGCCTGTCCGCCCTTACAAGAAGAGTGCGTATCACAGCTTCGCGTGGCGCGGCGTGCAAGACTTCGGCACCGGTGCGCTCGGTGACATGGCGTGCCACACCGTCAACATGCCCTTCCGCGCGCTCAAGCTCGGTTACCCGACCGAGGTCGAAGCCGAATCTACCGGCATGAACAACGAATCGTGGCCGCTCTCCAGCAAGATCCGTTTTCAATTCCCGAAACGAGACGGCCTCCCGCCGCTCACCTTCTGGTGGTATGACGGCGCGCCCGATGGCAAGCAGACTTATCGTCCGCACGCCGACATCACGACCGACATCGTCGCCAAGCAGGGGAAGCTCCCCGGCAGCGGCTGCCTCATCATCGGTGACAAGGGCCGCATCTTCTCGCCAGACGACTACGGCTCGCAGTTCTTCGTGCGCATGAACGACGAGAAGGAGCTCAAGGCCGCGAAAGATCACGAGGCCGTCAAAGCCATTCCGAACAACATCTGGCGCAGCCCCGGCCATTACGTCGAGTGGATCGATGCCATCAAGGGCGGACGCGCGGCCTACTCGAACTTCGACATCGCGGCGTATCTCACCGAGATCATCCTGCTCGGCTGTGTTGCCCTCCGCGCCGGCACCAAGCTCGAATGGGACGGCCCGAAGATGCGCGCGAAGAACAACAAGGCCGCCGCGCAGTTCGTGAAGCGCGACTACCGCGACGGCTGGAAGCTGTAACGCCCCCGGTTTCCACCCACTGGATATGAACGTGCCGGCTTGTCCGTTGCCCAATGGACAAGCCGGTGCCATTTCCCGACGGCTGGTTCTGTTCCTCGGCGTGCCGGCCGGCCTGTTGATGCTCGGTGCGCTCGCCCTGTTGATTTCAAACCTTCGTTCGAAGCATCGCCGGGCCAAGTGGATGGAACGGACGCTGCCCGAACTGGCAGTGGCTTCGTTCACCAACGCGAGCGTCCAAAAGGAGATCGAACAACTCCGGGTGACCATCCGCAAAGAGTCTCTGGATTGGACCGGCAGCAAGGTTCTGCTCATGACCAATGGCGAGGCGCTCCTCTACGCATTTCGGCATGGAGCGAACAATGGATGGCCGGATCATTTGTTTCTCGCCCGCGGCACCGATGGCGGCTGGTACTACAGCACCTATCATTTTTGCAACCACATGGCTGGAGTGAGTTCCGACGATCCTCCGGGCTCGATTGCGACCTTCACCAATCGCTACGCGGCCCGGCGTTTTGACGGGAAATCTCGGGAATGCCTGAGCCATACTTGGCCCTGATTGGAACGAAAGCTGATAGCAGCTTGTCCCAATCAGCCGCCAGTTTGGACTGAGGCGGCAAGCGCAGCGCGACGGCGCTTTCACCCGGGCGCAGGTAACCGACACGGCCTACGGCCCTCCTATTTTCTTTTTGGGACCGACTTGCGAACTTACTGCGGCTGCTCCGGCTTTTTCACCTTCACGTCGATGTAAAGGTCGCGGAGCTGGCGCGGTGTGACGGCGCTCGGGGAGTCCGTCATCATACAGGTCCCTTTCGCGGTTTTCGGGAAGGCGATGCCGTCGCGGATGCTCGTGGTGCCGCAGAGGATCGCGCAGAGGCGGTCGAATCCGAGGGCGATGCCGCCGTGCGGGGGCGCGCCGTAGCGGAAGGCTTCCAGCATGTAGCCGAAGCGCAGTTGAGTTTCCTCCGGCGGAATCTGGAGCAGATCCTCGAAAATCGTTTTCTGCACATCGGGCTGATGGATACGAATCGAGCCGCCGCCGAGTTCCACGCCGTTAACCACGATGTCGTAGTGCTGGCCGCGGACTTTCTTCGGGTCAGTCTTGAGCAGCGGGATGTCCTCGGCCACCGGCGCGGTGAACGGATGGTGGCTCGAATACCAGCGATTCTGTTCGCGGTCGAAACCGAGCAGTGGGAATTCAATCACCCAAAGGAAATTGAACTGCTTCGGATCGATGACGAGCTTGCCCTGCGTCTTGAGCACGTCGGCGCAGTAGAGACGGATCTTGCCGAGGATTTCGCAGGCGTTGAGCCATTGATCGGCGGCGAAGAGAATGAGATCGCCCTGCTCGATGTTGAGCTTGGTGGTGAGCGCGGCTTTCTCGGCCTCGCTGAAAAATTTCACGATGGGCGATTTCCATTCGCCGTTCTCGACCTTGATGTAGGCGAGACCTTTCGCGCCGAAGCTCTTGGCGTATTCGGTCATCGTCTCGATCTGGCCCTGGGTCGCGCCGGCCATGCCTTTGGCGTTCATCGCCTTGACCACGCCGCCATTCGCGACCGCACCGGAGAACACCTTGAACGTCGAAGCCTTGAAGTCCTCCGTGAAGTCCACGAGCTCCATGCCGAAGCGCGTATCGGGCTTGTCGATGCCCCAGCGGTTGAGCGCTTCCTCGAAGCTGATGCGCTTGAACGGCGTGGGGATGTCGATGTTCAGCGCGGTCTTCCAGACCTTCTTCAGCAGGCCCTCGATGAGCGCGTAGATGTCCTCGCGATCAATGAAGCTCATCTCGATGTCCACCTGGGTGAACTCCGGCTGGCGGTCAGCGCGCAAGTCC
>SXGS01503422.1_pt1 | contig 12053 bp, 11 predicted proteins | sample 3174681 | NCBI WGS metagenome assembly SXGS01 (sample SAMN11356861, study PRJNA531348) | freshwater metagenome | isolation source: freshwater sample F1-80 | place: China: Fuxian Lake, Yuxi | collected 2017-12-25
GACGCCGGCACCTTCATGGCCGAGGATGGCGGGAAAGAGCCCATCGGGATCGGCGCCGGAGCGTGTGTATTCATCGGTGTGACCGAGGCCGGTGGCTTTGATCTCGACCAGGACCTCGCCGTGCTTCGGACCCTCGAGCTGTACGGTTTCGATGACCAGAGGCTTGCCGGCTTCGTAGGCGACGGCTGCTTTGACGTCCATGCGCTTGCTCCCTCCGCGAAGGGGCGCACGCTAGCATGATCGCAGGTGTTCGAAGAACGGGATTTCAGAAGATGATGCGCGTCGCCAGCTGAAACTGGTTCTCGATCTGACGTGGCGAGACACTGTCATTGACCCGGTCGCCGCGATAGCTGTCCACACGCAGCGCCTCGGCCGTGAGGCGGAGCCAGCGGACAGGCCGCCAGTTCACTGCGGCCGTCAGGGCATGGCCGCGCTCGCTGAGATCGAGGCGGCGGCCGGTGTGGTCCTCCTGGGTGGCGAAGACGTCGATGCGGCCAGCAACACTCCAGTTGCCGAAGTAGCGTCCCGCGAGCAGATAGGCCGACTGGAACCGGGTAAAGCTGTAGAAGGTGGCGGAGGGACCGAACTCCGTGCTGCCGACCATGGCCTGGGCCAGGATCGTGGTTTCGCCGATGTAGGTTTCGACGGCGAGGCTGGTGAACTTCGTCTCCCAGCCAAACTCATCGTGCTTGAATTCGCGCGGATCGGCCTTGTTGTCCCAGTAGAGCAGCATGATCCGCCCGAGATCCTCTTCGCGCCAGGCAACGCCACCGTACCAGCTTGCCGAGCCGCCGATGTTCACCCACGGCTCGCTTTTCATGGGGATGGTGTGGTTGTTTCGCCGGGCGACGGTGTCCGGCTGGCGAATCTTGTCCCGCAGGCCGATGGCCCGGTCGCCGATCGACCAGCCGCGATATGACAGCACCGTGCCGGCCGGGCCGTTATAACCGGACAACGCGCCGAACGCCTGCAGCGCGCCAGTCTCATGCTGCCGTTCGATCGTCAGTTCTCCGCCGAAGGTACGTAGCTCCTCACCCACCCAAGTGTTGATCGCCGACGAACTGATGGTCCACGGGCTGGTCCAGCCGATGCTCTCGTTCTCCAGCGAGATGGGGGGCCAGAAGGCACCGAGCTTGAGTGTGCCCTCCAGTGAGTCGGAGAGGGGTTTCCGATAGCGGCCATAGGCTTCGAGGACATCGACCTCCTTCTCCTGCCGGGGATCGTTGCGCAGCGAGGTGAAGAGATTGAGCTCGGGAGTCAGGGTCAGCTTGGTATCGAGAAACAGGCCGCCCAGCCGCACGTCCGAACTGTGATCGTTGCCGCCGGGGAAACCGAGCTTGCCGAGACCGCCATCCATCCAGGAGCGCTGATCCGAGGGCCGGATCAGACGCAGATCGGCGAGACCACTGAAGGTGATTTCCTGCGCCTGAGCAGAAAGGGCCACCGCCGCAACCGGAAGCGCTGAGAGTGCGAGCCAGGCCCGCCTCATGTCGCATCGCCCCCCGTCATGCTCCGCACCCCCGATTCACACGCTACGCTAGCACATGGCGCCGACGGATCGGACGACCTAGCCGATCTTCTGCGCGGCGTCGGGTGTCAGGCGCGCCGACGCCCCGCTGCCGACGGCCGCTTCCTTCAGCGTGAAGGTCACGTCGGTGCCGGCTCCAAGCTTGCTGGTGATCGTCATGACGCCGCCGTGCAGTTCGACCAGGGCCTTCGCCAGGGGCAGGCCCAGGCCTGTGCCCTCGTAGCGGCGGGCCAGGCGGCTGTCGACCTGGCTGAACGGGGTCAGCGCGATGGCGATATGCTCGGGTGCCATGCCGATTCCGGTGTCGATGACGCGTACGCTGACCATGCCATCGACCGGCGGGACCGCGATCAGGGACACGGTACCGCCCGGATCGGTGAACTTGGTGGCGTTGGACAGCAGATTGATGATGATCTGCCGCAGTTTTCCCGGATCGGCGGACACCAGCAGAGACTCGCCTGGCTGCTCGACAATAAGGCGGAGCTGCGCCTGGGCGCATTGCTCGCGCATCATGGCGACGCAGTCGTCGAAAATATGGCGCAGGTTGACCGTCTCGATATCGAGCTGAAGTTTCCCCGCGCCGCTCTTGGCGACATCGAGAACACTGCTGATGACGTCCAGCAGGTGACGCCCGCTGCGCACGATATCGGTGGCATAGTCGCTGTATTTGGAGTTGCCGATGCCGCCCAGGACCTGGCGGGAGATCAGGTCGGCGAAGCCGATGATCGCGTTGAGCGGCGTACGCAACTCGTGCGACATGTTGGCCAGGAAATTGGTTTTTGCAGCACTCGCCGCCTCGGCCTGCAGCTTGGCCTCCTCGAGGCGCTCTTCACGCTCTTTGATCTGGGTGAAATCGCTGAGCACGAGAAAGAAGCCGCCATCCGGCGTGCTGCTTCGGGTGGCCCGCAGCCAGCGCCCGTCGATGAGCTGGAACTCGCCTCCGGAGGCGAGCAGGTCGCTCCAGTCCGCCTCGGCCCGCGCATCGTTTGCCACGACGATCCGGCTCACCAGGCGTTCGGCGACGTCCTTGAAGACCGTGGCGAAGTTCGCGGCTCCGTTGAGCTCGCGGGCGAGGGGCGGGAAGAATACCGTAAGCTGGCTGTTCGCGGTGACCACGCGGCCGCTGGCATCGACCAGCACCATCGCGTCATGCGAACTCTCGAGTGCGGCGATCAGGCGGCCCTGCGCCGAGAGACGCCCTGCCTTCTCGCGCTCCATCATGACGCGGACGTTGTCCTGCATGATTGCCATCGAGCGCAGGAGTTTGCCGGTTTCGTCGTCGCCCCCTTTGGGGATGGGCGTTTCGAATTCGCCCCCGGCGATGCGGTCGGCGACAGCCGCCGCCGCCGACAGGGGGGCGCCGATGCGGCGGGCCAGCAGCAGCGTGATGCCGGCCGAGAGGAGAAGCGCGAGGACGATGGCGGCGATGCTGAGCTCCTTGAAATTGGCCATCGCTGACGCGGCTTTGCGGCGTTCGACGAAGCTGTTGCCGACGGTCATTTCAGTCAGGAGGTCGAAACGCTGGATGACCTGCTCCGAGAGCTGCGCCAGTTCCGTACTGTTCGCGCCGTTGCGCAGGCGTATCGCGTCCCAGCGCAGCACCAGATGCCGGATTTCGGCGATGATCCGGCGCTCGTCGTCGGCCAGCGAGCGCTCATTGGCGATCGCCAGATCCTCGAAGAATGTCTTGGTGATCTGGGCAAGCCGCCGGTCAGCGGCGGGTCGCTCTCTTTCGGGGACAAGTCCCCGCTGGAGAAGCTCCTTGTCCATCTGCGCGAAATAGAGACTGGCCGAACGGGCGTAGTTGATCGCCATCAGCGGGCCGTCGTAGGTCTGCGCCACGAAGCCGCCGGCCAGAGACAGCACGTACACGCCCAGAACACCGAGCGTGCCCGTAATGATACTCATGGCGACAAACGCGCCAAATATCGTGGCCCTGACCGACCCTCTGATACGCACCGCCATGGCGGGCCCGTCTCCTTGCCGCCCCGCTTACGGCGGTACGCGGGGTGAAGCTGGTCGCACTGTTGAGTTAAATTATTGATTCAATTAGTTAACACCCCGTATATGCGGCACCGGGCGTGAGCCGGGGGCACGGCGAGCAGCCTGCCGCTCGGCGGCATGGATTGTGTCACTGGACAGTGACGACCAACAACATCTTCGGGTGGATCCGGCAACGGACGTCGAAGGTACCGGGGCTGCGGAAGCGGACGTCGATGGTCTGGCCCGGGGCCTGCTCCCGGGAGTCGAAATTCATCTCGGGCGATTTGACGTAGATATGGTGCAGGAACTCGTCGTCGTTGGTGAATCGCACCGTGCCGCCGCGTGGGATTTCGATCTGGTCGGCCGCGAAGGCCCGGTTCTTCTGCGCGACCACCGTTTCCGCAGCCCAGGCAGCCGCCGCATAGCCGGCGAGCGCACCGGCGAGAAGAGCAAGGCCAAGTCCAGCAATTGACGCGCGCATGAGCGACCCAATATGACGGTCAGCCGTTAACAGCCAATCTACCTGCGAGGGCAGCAGCCTGTCTAATCCAGGCAAACCCGGGAGGGCCCAGATGAAGATCGTTGCCATCACCGGCGGGGGGCAGGGGATAGGCCGGGCCGTCGCCTACCGGTTTGCCGAGGCGGGTTACGCCGTGTCCATCGCCGAGCCTGATGCGGCAGCGGGCCGCGAGGCGGTCGCCGGGATCGAAAAGCGGCGCGGCAGGGCGCTCTTCGTGCGCGCCGATGTCGGACGCGACGCGGATATCCGGCGCTGGGTCGAGCGGACGGTGAAGGAACTCGGCGTGCCTGACGTGCTGGTCAACAATGCCGGAATCGGCAAACCGGCACCGTTCCTCAAGCTGCGGCCAGCCGATTTCGACCGCGTGATCGCGGTCAACCTGCGCGGGACCTTCCGCTGCTCGCAGGAGTTCGCCCGCCACATGGTGAAACGGGGACGGGGCGGGGCGGTGGTCAATATCAGTTCGACACGCGCCTTCATGTCCGAGCCCGGGACCGAGGCCTACACGGCCTCGAAGGGCGGCATCTATGCCCTGACCCACGGCATGGCGCTGAGCCTCGGACCCGAGCGCATCCGGGTGAACTGCATCGCGCCGGGCTGGATCGAGACGCGCGACTGGAAGAAATCCTCGCTGGCGCAGGCTCCGAAGCACTCGAAGGTCGATCGCGAGCAGCATCCGGTCGGGCGCGTGGGCAGGCCCGGGGACATCGCCGAGGCCTGCCTCTATCTGGCGGATGCCGGCTTCATGACCGGCCAGACGATCACCATCGACGGCGGCATGACGGTGAAGATGATCTACGAGTGAGTTGACGCGCCCGAGAGGTCTGGTATCTCGGGGATCGAAGCCAGGGGAGGAAAACGCCATGACGAAGGCGCGCGTGGTGCGGATGCATGAGCCGGGTGCTCCGGAGGTCATGCGTGTCGAGACGATCGACCTGCCGGCGCCCCAGGCCGGGGAGGTTCAGCTCCGCCAGACGGCCATCGGCTTCAACTTCATCGACACCTATCAGCGCCGCGGCTTCTATCCGCTGCCGCTGCCGACCGGGCTGGGTCACGAGGCCGCTGGCGTGGTTGAGGCGGTCGGTCCCGGCGTGACCGACATCAAGGTCGGCGACCGCGCCGGCTACATCAACGCCGGTATCGGTGCCTACGCCGACCGGCGCAACGTGGCGGCCGACAAGCTGGTGCAGCTACCGGCCGGCATGTCGGACGAGAAGGCCGCCGCTATTCTGTTCAAGGGGCTGACGGCGCAGTACCTGCTGCGCAAGACCTACAAGGTCGGCAAGGGCGATCTGATCCTGGTGCACGCGGCGGCGGGCGGCGTGGGCATGATCCTGTGCCGCTGGGGCAAGGCGCTGGGCGCCACGGTCATCGGCGCGGTAGGCGGTGCGGCGAAGCGCGATGCGGCCCTCAAGGCTGGCGCTGATCAAGTGATCGACTACTCCCGGGGCGATTGGGTGAAGGCCTTTCTGGAGGCCACCGGTGGGCGCAAGGCCAACGCGGTCTACGATTCCGTGGCCAAGGATACATTTCTGCAGTCGCTCGATTGCGCCGCGCCCTTCGGCTACGTCGTGCTGTTCGGCGCAGCGTCGGGGCCGGCACCCGCCATCGAGCCGGAACTGCTCAACAAGAAGGGCTGCCTGTTTCTGACCCGGCCCTCCGTCTTTCCGCACAACGCCGACGTAACGACCCTGCGGGCCAACGCCGATGATCTGCTGAGCGCGGTGAAATCGGGCGCGGTCGATGTCGAGATCGGCGCGCGGTTCAAGCTCGACGAGATCGCCGCCGCCCACAGGACCGTCGAGAGCCGAAAGACCCAGGGCGCGGTGGTGATCATGCCCTGAGACGGGCGCGGGTCGGCACGGTCCAGCCGGGCGGAGTCTTCGCCCACTCCTGCAGGAACTCGAGGAACTTGCGCACACGCGCCGGCAGGCTCTGGCGCGAGGACGAGAGGATGGTGATGTCGAGCTCGAGCGGCTCGTACTCGGGCAGAACCATGACGAGGCGTCGTGCCTTGAGATCCTCGGAGACCATGTAGTAGGGGTGCAGCGAGATGCCATGGCCGAGGCGCGCGGCATGCTGCAGCGCCTCACCGAAATTGGAGGCGATCGAGCCGCGGACGCGGATCGAGGCTTCGGTCCCGCGCGGGCCCGTAAAGCGCCAGATATTGGTCGGCGATTTCAGATTGTGGACCAGGCAGTTGTGCCGGGCGAGATCGGTGAGCTCGCCCGGCATGCCGTGCTTGCGCAAGTAGGCGGGTGAGGCGACCAGGACCTGCGGCGCCTTGGTCAGAAGCTGCAGCCGCTCGCCGCGATCCTCCACCGGCAGGCCGATGCGGACCGAAAGGTCGAGCCCCTGGGCAATCAGGTTGGCGCTGCCATCGTCGAGCGACAGGACGATCTGGATGTCGGGGTGGCGCGCGGTAAACTGCGCCACCAGCGGCGACAGATGATAGGTGCCGAAGGAGGGTGGAGTGCCAACGCGGATGACGCCGCGCGGCTCGCGCTGCGAGTTGCGGGCATCCGCCTCGATCTCCTCGTAGCGCTCCAGCAACTGCCGGCTCTGGCCCAGGGCTGAAAGCCCGGCCTCGGTCAGGCCGACCTGCTTGGTGGTGCGATTCAGGAGACGCGCCCGCAGCGAATGCTCCAGCCAGGCCACGTGCTTGGTGACGCTGGCCCTGGACATGCCCAGGCGCCGGGCGGCACCGGTGAAGCTGCCGTCGCGCGCCACCTCGACGAAGACCTGCATGCAGCGCAGCCGATCCATGTTTCCATACTCGAAACAATACGTTCGCGGCTTGATCCTAGCCCGTTCCGGGCTCTCCTGCCTAATTTAACTGAAGTAAATGCAGTTCTGGTGCGATTCCCCGGCTGACCCATTGTTTCCAAATCTGGTCGGGGCGCGGGAGGAAACCATGATCAAGGCCGTCCCGGGGCGCGGGATACTTGGCGCACGCATCGAGGGCCTCGATCTCGGCCAGCCGCTGTCCCGGGCCGCTTTCGACACGGTGATACGAGCCATTGGCGAGCACGGCGTGCTCTGTTTCCCCAAACAGGATCTCCAGGCGGCCCAGCTCAAGGACTTCGCGACCAATTTCGGCAAGCTCGAGGTGAATGTTGCCGGCTCCTTCCAGGAGCCAGGCATCCCCGAGGTGATGATCCTTTCCAACATTGTCGAGAACGGCAAGCCGGTCGGGCTCGCCGATGCCGGACAGGACTGGCACACCGACATGTCCTACAGCCGGATGATCGCCTTCTCGAACATCCTCTACGGCATCAAGATCCCGCGCCGCGACGGCAAGGTCCTGGGCAACACGGCGTTCTGCAGCACCCGCGCCGCCTATGACGCGCTGCCCGAGGACCTCAAGCGGCGCCTCGCCGGCATGACCGTGCTGCACGACTTCAACAAGTTCTGGGAGATGATGCGCCGCGAGCGCGGCAGCAAGCGGCCGCCGCTCACCGAGGCACAGCGCAAGGCCAAGCCCCCGGTCTCGCATCCGATCTTCCTGACGCATCCGATCACCGGCCGGAACATCCTCTACTGCAATCCCGGCTACGCCATGCGCATCAATGAGCTGCCGGAGAAGGAGAGCGACGAGATCCTCACTTTCCTGTTCGAGCATCAGACCCAGCCGCGTTTCCGCCACGAGCACAGCTGGACGGAGGGCGACGTGCTGATGTGGGACAACATGCAGACCATTCACAACGCCCTGCCGGACTATGGCTCGGACGAGCACCGGCTGATCAAGCGCTGCCAGGTGATGGCGACCCTGTTCTTCGACGAGACGACCGGCGAGCCGCTCAAGCGCACGCCGCTGACCGCCGCATGAAACTCGTCAGCTTCAACGGACCGGATGGCGTGCGTGCCGGCGTGGTGCGCGGCGACCAGGTCGTCGATATCAGCAAGGCCATCGCGGGCTTGAAGCTGCCGGTCTGCGCAGACGTGCCGGAGCCGCAGGGCATGCTGCGGCTGCTCCACGCCGGGGAGGCTGCGTTACGGGCCATGGCGGAGGCCGGCGGTCCGTCCCTGCCGCTCAAGGGCCTGAAGCTGCTGGCGCCCGTTCCGCGCCCCGGCAAGATCGTGGCGGTGGGGCGCAACTACGCCGACCACGCCAAGGAAAGCGGCATCGACCCCTTCGAGAAGCCGCGCATCATCGCCAAATTGCCGTCGAGCGTCGTCGGGCCCGGGGCCGTCGTGCGGCGGCCCGCTGCCGTGACCAAGCTCGATTTCGAGGCCGAGCTCGGCGTGGTGATCGGTCGGCCGGCGGCGAACGTGTCGCAGGCCGGGGCCCTCGACTATGTCGCCGGCTACACCGCGCTCAACGATATCAGCGCACGGGAATTCCAGTTCGATGTCTCGCCGCCGCAGACCACCTTTGCCAAGAGCATGGACGGGTTCTGCCCGCTCGGGCCCTGGCTGGTGACCCGCGACGAGATCGCCGATGTGCAGAAGCTCGACGTCGCCTGCTTCGTCAACGGGCGGGAGATGCAGCACGGCAACACGGCGCAACTGATCTTCTCCGTCGCGCGGCTCATCGAATACATCAGCGGCTTCATGACACTCGAGCCCGGCGATGTGCTGGCCACCGGCACGCCGGCCGGTGTTGGAGCCTTCCGCAAGCCGCCGGTCTGGCTCCAGCCGGGCGACGTCGTGCGGGTCGAGATCGGCGGCGTGGGCAGCCTCGAGAACACCATCGGATAGGAAGCCAGGGAGGAAACAATGAAACTGCGTGTGGGATTGCTGACTGTCGCCGCGCTGTTGCTGGCGCCGCCGGCGATGGCCCAGAGCTATCCGACGAAGCCGGTCAAAATCCTGATCGGCTTCGCGGCGGGCGGCCCGACGGACGTGATCGGCCGTATCCTGGCCCAGGATATGAGCAATGCGCTCGGCCAGAGCGTCCTCGTCGAGAACCGGACCGGGGCAAACTCGCTGATCGCCACCGAGGCGGTAGCCCGGTCGCCGGCGGACGGCTACACGCTGCTCTTTGCCTCGCTGTCGCACAACGTCAACGCCATCCTGGTCAAGCCGCAGCGCTACGAGCCGCTCAAGGATTTCGTGCCGATCAGTCTGACGGCGGTCCTGCCGCTGGTCATCGTGGCGCCGCCAAACGCGCCGTTCGACACGGTGCAGGACCTGATCAAGGCGGCGAAGGTGAAGCCTGAGGCGCTGAGCTACGGTTCTGCCGGTAATGGCGGCTCGGCGCATCTGGCCGGGGCGCTGCTCGAGACGCTGACCCAGACCAGGATGACCCACGTGCCCTATCGGGGCAATGCACCGGCGCTGACCGATGTCATGGCCGGACGCATCGATTTCATGTTCTACCCGATGATTGGTATCGCCGATCGGGTGCAGCAAAAGCAGCTCAAAGTGATCGCCGCCGGCACCGAAAAGCGCATCGCGGATTTCCCCGACGTAGCGACCATGGCGGAATCCGGCTTCCCCGGTTTCGAGGAGACGGCCCCCTGGGTCGGCATGCTGGCTCCGGCCGGGACGCCGCAACCCATCATCGAGATCATCCACCGCGAGATGACCAGGTCCGTTGCCAGGCCGGAGACGCAGGAGAGGCTGAAGGCGCTCGGCGCCATCGTGGTCGCCAACACGCCGCAGCAGTTCCGCGATTTCCTGGTCAAGGACTGGGATCGCTGGGAGCGCGTCATCAAGGCGGCCGGCGTCAAGGCGGACAACTGAGAAGAGCAGGGAGGAGAGATCGATGTTGAAGCGTGTTCTGGCGGGTACTGCGGCCGCCCTGGGGCTGGCATCGTCGGCGCTCGTGTTGCCGGCTTTGGCCCAGTCGCCAGCCGACCTCTATCCCAACAAGCCGATCCGCATCATCGTGCCCTTCGGGCCAGGCGGCTCGGTCGACATCCTGGCCCGTGCCGTTGGCCAGAAGATGAATGAAAAATGGGGCCAGCCGGTCGTGGTGGAAACCCGGCCGGGTGCAGCCACGATGATCGGCACGGCGGCTGCGGCCCGCGCCGAGCCGGATGGCTACACGCTGATCATCGTGGTCAGCAACCACGCGACCAATCCCACGCTGCAGGCCAACATCACCTACGACGCGCTCAAGGATTTCGAGACGATCAGCCTGCTGGCCCGTACGCCGGTGGTCCTCTACTCGCACCCCTCCCTGCCGGCGACCAACCTCAAGGAGCTCGTGGCCGTCGCCAAGGCGAAGCCGGGCGCGCTGAATTTCGGCTCGGCGGGTCCGGGCAGCATGACCCATCTGGTCGCTGAGATGCTCAAGCTGCAGGCCGGTATCGACATGGTGCATGTCGTCTACCGCGGCGGCGCGTCGGCCCTGACCGACCTGCTGGGCGGGCATCTGCCCATGCAGTTCGCCACCGTCGCGCAGGTTTTGCCGCAGTATCAGGCCGGTGCGGTACGCGCGCTCGGCGTGACCTCGACCGAGCGCTATGCCTCGATCCCCAACGTGCCGACGTTCAAGGAGCAGGGTTTCGATCTGGTCGCCACCGAGTGGTATGGGCTGCTGGCGCCAGCCCGGACGCCCCGGCCGATCGTCGACAAGCTCAATGCCGAGATGCGCCGGATCATCGGCAGCGAGAATCTGGGTGACCGGCTGAACGCCATCCAGCTCGTCAGCTCATCGCCCGAGGAGCTGCGCGAGTTCATCCAGGCCGAGATCGACCGCTGGGGCAGGTTGATCAAGCAGCTGGGGATTAAGGTAGAGTAGCCCCCTCTGGCGGGGGCTCGCTTCCCGCGTGTCAGGACGTCAACACACGGGAACATAGTCATGCCTTCGCTTTTTGATTCTCTGGCGGTCGGAGGGCTGGCCCTTCGCAACCGCATCGGCCTCTCGCCGATGTGCCAGTACAGCGCCGTCGAAGGCGTCGCCAACGACTGGCATCAGGCCCATCTCGGACGTTACGCCGCGGCCGGGCTCGGCGTGATCTTCACCGAGGCCACGCATGTGACGCGGCCGGGCCGCATCACGCCCGGGTGCCTCGGTCTGTGGACCGATGAGCAAGGGACTGCGATCGCGCGCATCCTGAAGGTCATTCGCGGCATCGATCCGGAGGTGAAGCTGGGCATCCAGCTCGCCCATTCGGGGCGCAAGGGCTCGGCGGACCTGCCCTGGAAGGGCGGCAAGCCGCTCAACGACGGCAGCGCCTGGGAAACCGTAGCGCCGAGCGCGCTTCCGCACGACGAGGGTTGGCCGACACCTCGCGCCCTCGATGCCGGCGAACTGCCAGGCATCGTGGACGCCTTCGTCGCCAGCGCGAGGCGCGCGCTGGCCGCCGGATTCGAAATGATGGAACTGCATGGCGCTCATGGGTATCTCATCCACACTTTTCTCTCGCCGATATCGAATCACCGCACGGACGCCTATGGCGGTACGCGCGAGAAGCGCATGCGCTTCCCGCTGGAGGTCGCCGCGGCGGTCCGCAAAATCTGGCCGAAGGACAAGGCTTTCGGCCTGCGGCTGTCCGGACAGGACTATCTCGACGGCGGCATGACGGTCGACGACACGGTGGCCTTCGCGCACGAACTCAAGGGGATCGGCGTCGACTTCCTCGATATCTCGGGTGGCGGCATCTGGCCGTCGAAGCTCAAGGTCACGGTCGGCCCCGGCTACCAGGTGCCTTCCGCCGAACGTGTCAAAGCCGAAATCGGCCTGCCGGTCTTCGCCGTCGGCATGATCCTCGACGGGCGTCAGGCCGACGATATCGTGCAGGCCGGAAAGGCGGATGGCGTGCTGGTGGGGCGCGGGCATCTGAGGGAGCCGTTTTGGGTCTGGCGGGCGGCCGAAGCGCTCGGCGCGAAACATTTCTGCCCGCCGCAGTACTTGCGCGCCGGTGAGCGCCCCGGTGCCAACGTTCCGCGGACCACTCTGGCAGCGAAGGGCTAGAGGCGATGGAACAGCGGGCCTTCGGGGCAACCCGGCGAAGCGTTTCCGTCATCGGCCAGGGTACCTGGTATATCGAACGCGCCGATCGGACACGGGCCCTGGCTGCACTGCGCCGTGGCCTGCTCATGGAAGAGTTCAGCAAAAGCCTCGACGAC
>SXGS01577339.1_pt1 | contig 12053 bp, 9 predicted proteins | sample 3174681 | NCBI WGS metagenome assembly SXGS01 (sample SAMN11356861, study PRJNA531348) | freshwater metagenome | isolation source: freshwater sample F1-80 | place: China: Fuxian Lake, Yuxi | collected 2017-12-25
AGATCTTCAACGACGGCACGCAGAGTTCTTCATCTTTGACCGTGTCCACCTGCTCCGGCCCAATGTGATTATTCAAGAAAATCCCCAGGACAGGATTATGGCGTGGTTCTTTCCGCGCCGGACGCACTTGGTAACACATGAGATGGCGACCAGCATCCTTGAGGGCTTGGCCATCTTCAGCCGCTGGCGTACACAAACGGGTCGGCTTCTTCATGTCATAGAGTTTCCGCTGCGCAAATTGATCGACAACCGACGCTTGCAAGCCACGTGGAAACTTCCCGGCCTCACGATTCATACGTACCGTATAGCACGTGAAATGGTCGACTAGGTGAGAATCCCATTCCAATGGTTCGACCGGTGCCGTCAAACTTTTTGCCGTCGGCTCCAGCAGCCGCTCCAGCTTCAGGGTATCCACTACAATCGAGCCAAATTGATTGACAACTTGCAGGTTCTCGTGCCCCGCGATCCGCGCTTGCGGCGGGTCCGTTCTCGCGAGAGTAGTTTTGTAGCCTTTGAGATGCACGCGGGGATCGGCGAACCCCTGACCGTTCAGGTTTGCAGGATTGCACAAGCTGAGCGGCTTTGTGATGTCCAACGTGCGGGTGACAAACTGATCGGCAAAAGTCGTCGCGGGAGGCGGGAGAAAGTCCGGCGAGCCTTCCGTTGGTAGGATTTTGTAACACAGGAACGGATTGAGCGGCAAAGCCGACGTGGCACCAACAACCGGAAAGGCATCAATAGTGCCACTCAGATGCAGTGCATTGCTAACAAAACGCACGTATCCCAACCCGCCATTCGCCTCACTGCTATACACAGGACTATAGACGGGTATGGTGCTCAAACCGCCGCCCGGCCCACCCTTCGCACGTAGCAGACCGGTGCTAGAGAGAATGATATCGGCACCCTGCAAGTCGATGGCACCACCGCTTCCTCCTCCACCCGGACCACCATGACCGAAAGCGTTGGCATAGCCTCTCCCAGCCCCAGATCCATTCGCCACGATACTTCCGGCGACGGTGATCGTCCCCAGCGTAACAATACGTAACCCGCCGCCACCACCACCGCCAAATCCGCCGTCTAAGTTCACACCAAACAAATTCCATCCTCCGCCACCGCCACCACCAGACCCGCCTTTCAAAGGATCGGGAAAAACCACGGCGCTGCCACCGGCTGCCGGAGGCGCGGCAGAATGCCGTATAGCCTCAAGTCCAGCCGTCGCCATCCCGCCACCACCACCAGCATGCCCAGGATTCGGAGCACCCACGAGACCGCCCATCCCAGGCGACAAGCCAGCCCCGGGACCACCACTCGTAAAAGCAAGCCCAGCAGTTCCGCCGTCTCCGCCGCCAGGTCCACTTGCCGTATTCGATGCCGAAACCTCGATGGTTCCGTTAATCACAACATTACCTGTCGCTAAGAGAATGGCCGGAGGATTGGTGACCAAGTTGCGTGTAAAGCGCACGGTCACCCCGACCGGCACGGTGATGGTCGTAAAGTTGAACGTCCCATCGGGACGCGAGGACAGATCGAGCGTCACATTTCCGCTTGGACTAAACGCACCATCCGATCCGTTTGAGACTTGGCCAGAGCCTGAAGATGTCCACAGGGCAGTTAGCAATGCTGCCGATAAAAGAAGGTGTACTGGGGATGTCATGATTGCCCTCCGCTCTTCGTTCTCTGCCAAAGCGATCATCCAGATCGTCCCCAGTATCCTTGACAGAATGGCACCGGACGGACAAGTGAAAGAAGGTACAATTCCGGTACGGATTGGTACAATTTGATGACCACTGGGACATGCCAATGCCAAATGTGAGTTTCTCTCCGTTCCGCCTCGATCTTGCTACCGACCGCTTGTGGCGAGCCGACGCACAGGTTGCGCTCCGTCCAAAATCCGTCGCAGTGCTGCGTTACTTGATCGAACGAAGAGACCGCGTCGTTTCGCACGATGAACTGCGCCACGCCGTATGGTCTGGAACTGTCGTCAGCCCAGCAGTTGTCAAAGTGTGCATCCAAGAAATTCGCGCCGCCCTGGGCGACGATTCGCGTACGCCGCGCTTTCTCGTCACGGCCCCACGCCAAGGCTATCGCTTCATCGCACCACTTGAACTGCCTTCGTCTCCATCTTTCGAGGGTCACAGGGTAACTTTTTCTGCCCCGAGCACTTTCCTGACCAATCCGTTAGTTGGCCGCGAAGCCGAACTGCCCCTGTTGTTTCATTGGCTTGAACGAGCGCAGAGTGGAGAGCGCCAAGTCGTGCTCGTCTCAGGTGAACTTGGCATCGGCAAGACTACCCTGGTCGATGCGTTTCTATCCCGCCTCACGCCAGCCCGGTATGTCTGGGTCGCACGCGGGCAGTGCATCGAACATCATGGCGCGAGCGAGGCGTACCTCCCCTTACTCGAAGCCATGGAGCGTCTCGGGCGCGGACCAGCGCGGGCGCACGTCATTACTGTGCTCAACCAGTACGCGCCGACGTGGCTGGCGCAACTGCCGCCTCTTCACGACGGAACCCATCGCCACGACCTCCAACACCTTATGCGCAGCGCCACGCCAGAGCGCATGCTGCGAGAGATGGCGACGGCACTCGAAGCGTTGACGACGAACACGACCACCCACGAACCGCCCCTTCTTGTTTTAGTGTTGGAAGACATTCACTGGAGCGACTATTCTACGCTGGATTTCCTATCTTTAGTCACCCAGCGACGCGGCCCCGCGCGGCTCTTGGTCATCGCCACCTATCGTACGGTGGAGCCACTGGCGCACAACCATCCGTTACGCACGGTTGCCCAGGAGCTCCTGCGCTTTCCTCACTGCCATGCCCTCAAGCTTGAAGGACTCCGAGAAGAGGCAGTTGGAGACTATCTCCGCGCTCGTTTCTCCATCGGCACCCCAGCAAGTGCGCCGCTCCTCCGTCTTGCTCATACGCTGCACCAGCGCACCGAAGGCCACCCCCTGTTTCTAGTTTCAGTCATCGAAGACTTGGCCACGCGTGGCCTGTTGAAGCAACTCGACGACGAAACAGCAATGGCAAAAGTGCTTGCTACTCTCGTGTGCGAGATCCCAGAGCACGTGCGCTCCAGCATCGGCACGCAAACCGAGCGGCTCCCCGAAGAAGATCAACACTTGCTCGAAGCCGCGAGCGTCGCTGGTCTCGAATTTTCTACGGCGGCAGTTGCAGCGGCACTTGCCCCCGTAGTGGATGTCGTGCGCGTCGAAGAGAGTTGTGCGCAACTCGCCCGCCGCCAGCTCTTTTTGCATGTAGGAGAAGCAGAAACATGGCCGGATGGCACTTTGTCTACCCGCTATCGGTTTCGTCATGCCCTTCATCGCGACGCTCTATACGAGCGCGTCACCCCTACTCGTCGAGCGCACTTGCACCAACGGATTGGCGAACGCGAAGAGGCTGGCTACGGCGTGCATGCTACACAAAGAGCGGCGGAGCTTGCGCGTCATTTTGAACAGGGACGAGATTTCCGTCGCGCAGTCTATTATCTGGGCTGCGCGGCAGAGACTGCCATGCGCAAACATGCCTACCGCGAAGCTATCGATTTGCTGACGAAGGCATTGAGTCTACTCAACTCCTGGCCAGAAAACATCGAGCGCTGGCAGCAGGAACTGCTCCTGCAGATTGCTCTCGCTATCTCACTGCTCATGACCAAAGGGTTTACCGCACCGGAAGTGGACCGCGCCTATGCTCGTGCCCATGCCCTCTGCCAACAGCTCGGGACTACACCGCAACTGTTCCCCGTGCTGGAAGGCTTGCAAACCTTTTACGCCGTGCGTGGAGAACTGCGGAAAGCCCACGAACTTGGGCTTCAACTGCTGGCCCTTGCGCAGCAAGCCGGCTCGCCAGCGCTAACGCTCGAAGCCCATCACGTTCTGGGCGATAGCTTTCTTATGCAGGCGGACTTCTGCCGCGCTCGCGAGCATTTGGAGCATGCTCTAGCGTTGTATGATCCACAGCAACACAGCGAGCATGCGTTCCTGTACAGCGGCCACGATCCCGGCGTATGCTGCGCGAGTTACGCAGCGTTCACGTGGTGGGATCTCGGATACCCGGAGCAAGCACGGCAACACAGTCAACACGCGCTCACGCTGGCTCGCCGCGTGGGGCATCCCTACAGCGAAGCGATGGCGCTGTATCAGGCTGCGTATCTGCATTTTCTCTTACGCGAAGCCAAGCTTACGCAGGACTACGTCGAAGCCGCCATGGCCTTGGCAAACGAGCACGGGTTCCCGCACTGGCTCGTGACGGGGCAAATCTTGCGGGGATGGGCATTGGCTCACCAAGGAAAGGGCGAAGAAGGGCTCGCGCAGATTCGCCAAGGGCAAGCTGCCTGCCAAGCTATCGGCATTGGTCTCGGTTGGTCAGGCACGCTTTTTCAGCTCGCCGAGGCATGTGGAAAAAATCGGCAGTTTGCCGAAGGCTTAGACGTGATAGAAAGCGCCCTCGCCTACGCGACGACCAGCAACGAACGCTGCTTCGAGACGGAATTGCTCCGCCTCAAAGGGGAACTTTTGTTGCAGAGTCGGTAGAGGCATCGCGAGCTGCATCTGCCGCATCAACTACCCGTGTGGTGGGGCGTACAGCAAGGCGTCATCAATAGTCCGACAATGCACCGTTGCGACTCCAGGCACGGCCTTCGCCACACGAGACGCGACCTCGTTCCAGTACGCACCGAACGCTGCCGCCTCCAAAAAGATCGCGCTACCCTCGGCGCGGACGTGAACGTCCAGCATCTTCAGCCCTGGCTCACGCAGCAGTGCCGCCTGCACTTGCGCACCGAGATAGAGATTCTGCAGCGCACGCGCGGAGTCTGGTGTTGGCTGAAAAGGTGGGAGTTGCACGGTGTTGACAATAAGCTGCGAGAGGCTCTCCAAGGTGCCGCGCTCAGTATTCACCACCAAATCGTAATGCGTAGGAGCTGAGCAGTCGCTATCGAATAACCACGTCAAACGTGCGGCGGACTCGGTGTCATAGCGTTTCACTTTTGCCTCAGCTTGAGCTTGGCTAATACGTTCCTCTTCGGCCACCCGTGCGGCGCGCACGGATAACGGGGCGATAATGCGAATCCGCAGGGCATGCGCCACCTCTTCGAGCAACAAAGGGGCAGCACGTCCGGCGATCACCGTCTTATCCTGCACAGCAAACGAGCACACTGCCGCCCGCAGGAACACCAAATAGCGATCGCGGTCCTTGTTAAAGCGCTCCCAGAAGCTGGGTTTGCTCTCCTCAAATCGCACCAGTTCTTCTTCTTGCACGTCATAGCGGTGGGCGGCTTCGAGAATGACTTCGCGGTCAACAAAACGGTAGCCCAACTGCTCGGCGACAGCTTTCCCAATCTGCGTACCGCCACTGCCCATTTCGCGCGAGATCACGATGAGACTCATGATGCCCTCCTCCTTCGCGAGTCTGAACTTGTCCTGACGGTTGCCCACTGACGGCGACTTGTCAAGCCGTAGGGACATGCTGCCCCCTCCCCGCTCTACCCATAGCATGCAGGGTTCCTCTATTGTGTGGGAAATGACCCAGGAGGAACCATGACAATCAACACCGCCGAACTACAGACACTGCTGGATAAACAAGCCTGCAACGAAGTCTTAACCCGTTACTGTCGCGCTTTGGATTGGCTCGATGAAGACGCACTGAAGACGGTCTTCGCCCCGGATGCTGCTATTGATTACGGGTTTTTCCAAGGGCGTGGAGATGAGTTCATCCCGCTCGTCATGAATATCGAACGAGGCTTTCTGCGCCGCTCACATCTCGGTGCCAATGCCATTATCCAGGTGCATGGCGACACGGCGGAAGCAGAAAACTATGGCATCGCTGCCGGCGTCTCGCTCCGTGATGGTCGCACGGTGACGGACGTCTTCGGTGGGCGTTATCTGGACGGTCTCTCTCGACGCGACGGGCAGTGGTGGATCACCCGGCGCGTGTATGTGCTGGACTGGCAACGCTCCTTCGAGTCTGACGCTGGTGCTGAGGCTGCCATGCCGGGGCTTGTGTGGTCGAATGGGTTCAACCCCGAGCATCCGCTCTATCGGAAGTTGTAGGGGCGATTCGTGAATCGCCTCTGCTTTTCAGAGATCACCCCCACACCCGGTGCGCGATGCCGGCCACGAGGCGCAGCTTGGCCTCTTGAGTCGATTCCGGCACCGGGTTGCCGTCCCACACGGTACCGAAGCCGCATTGGGTCGAGATCGCCAACTGCTCACGCGGGAAGTAGCCGCTCGCCTCGTGGACTCTTTGTATCACTGCGTCAATCGGCTCGGATTCCACACGTTTGCTGGAAATCAGCCCCAGACCAACATGTTTGTCCGTGGGAATATCTTTTAAGGGCGCAAACGAACCCGAGCGCCAGTCGTCGTACTCCAGCAGCAGGATAGGAAAGTTGCCCACGCGACTGAAGACGTGCCGCGCGATCGGCTCATAGCCACCTTCGCCTACGTAATAGCCTTTGTTGTTGCCACGGCAAACGTGCAGCGCGAAGGTCACGCCGGGGACCTCTGCCACTGAATTGAGAATGTCGATGCCGTCAGTCAACAACCGGTCAGGGTCCATGCCACGCTCGGCAAAGTCCTGTTGGCGGCGTTCCAGATCGCACAGCATGCCCAATTCAGGAGCGTCAATCTGGATGTATTCACAACCAAGTGCAGCTAGCTCCTGGGCTTCTTGCCGCACAATCGCTGCGGCATCGGCAAACAAATCGAAGGGATCAGGATAGGCGTCGCGCGAGTATTCCGGCGACCAGCGTAGCGTCATCATCAGCGGACTCGGCAGCGTCACTTTGAGCGGCTTTTTAGCCCGTGCCCGCACGTAGGTGAACTCTTCGGCGGTCAGTGAACGGATGCGACGAATCTTTTCCACTACTGCATATTGGACTTGGATGGCGGTCTCTTCACCCTTTTCACCTTGTTCGTGGGGCTTGCGCCAGACGCGAGTGAAGGCGGGAATCGATTTGACGCCGGTGATGACATCGGTGAGCGGTGCAATGAAGTGCGTACGCCGCATCTCCCCGTCAGTCTCAACTTCGACTCCACTCTGTTCTTGCAGCACAAGCATCTCGTCCACCGCACGATCTTCGACTCGTTTGAACTCGCGTGTGGCTAATTGCCCGGCTTCCCACTGTTTGCGAGCGTCTTTCAAGTATTGCGGGCGTAGCAGCGATCCAATCACTTCTGCATGATAGCGATGCGTCATTTTTGACCTCCCTTGGCAATGCCACGGTCTTCGGTCCAGCTCACAGCACGAGCTGCTCGGGTGGCAATCCCAGCAACACCCGTCCGCCCATACCGTAGGTGCGCAACGAATTGAGAACATGCTGGTTCATCGTCAGCATATCGCGTAGGCAGTGGTCCAGCAGGTTGCCGGTGTACACGGCTGATCCACCGCGAGCTTTGAACAGCAACTCCACCGCCTCGGTACACATGCCGAACACTTGCGTGTGTACCGTCTGAATCTCTGCCCACTGGCGCGGCGCGATCTCTCGTCCAGCCTCAAGGGTTTCCCACAGTTCACCAATCACGGCAAACGCGTAGGCACGGGCCGCGCCAATCATCGCCGACGCCCGTCCAACGGCGTCTTGCACGAACTCTTCGTCGCGCAAGGTGCGGGGAGTTGAACCTTGGCCAGCTAGCGCGGTAATCCGAGATGGCTTTGGCCCAGCTTCGATCAACGTCTCTAGCGCGGTACGCGCCACACCCAACGGCACCCCGGCAAACTTGAACAAAATATTGAGCGGAAAACGATAGAGCGAACCTGCTCGGTGAAAAGTCAAATCTTGATAGCTAAAGGTGCGTTCGTCAGGGACAAAGAAGTCCTCAACCGCGAAATCGCAACTGCCACTACCACGTAGCCCAGTCGTGTACCACGTATCGAGAATAGACACCTGGTTAGCCGGCATGTAGCACTGGCGGGTTTCCGGCACTCCACTGACGCGCAGTCGCGGCTGCTCACCGTCGTACACGAGGCACCCACCAATGATCCAATCGCTATGCTGGCAGCCGCTGCCAAATGGCCAATGCCCACTCACACGATATCCGCCCTCAACTTTGACCGCACGTCCACGAGGCAGCAGCGAGCAGGCAGTCACGATGTCGAGGTCAGGATACATCTCGCGAGCGACGCGCTGATCGAGAAACCCACTCAGATACCCACTGTCGCAACCAATCATCACGCACCAGCCGACGGAAGCATCGGCGGCGGAGAGCATTTCAACGATGCGGAGTTGGCTGAGTGGATCAATCTCCGCGCCGCCCCACTCGCGCGGCATGGTCATACGAAAAGCTCCCGCTTGCTTGAGCGCCTCAACAACAGTAAGTGGCAGCCGCCGCTCCTTCTCGATATCCTCGCGGCTCGCCACAATCAGCGGGACCAGCGCGGTGACCGCCTGAAGAATAGCATTCGCATCGTTGGGCTTCATTTGCTCTTGCACGGAGCCTCCTTAAAGAAAGCGAAAAATTTTTCGTCTACCCGGCGGCGTTCATCAGCGCCGCACGGCACCAACAGCGCGACGCCAACGCCCACGGCAGCATTAACCAACGTCCCGCAAACGCCAGCGTCTAATATACCGATGTGACTCCATCCAGAAAGCATCATCGTCGCAACGCTGCCGGTTCCCGCCACAAGTCCCGCCAACGCAGCCCTCCGTGAGAAGCGCACCCAATATAAACCGAAGATCAAGGGAATATAGAGCTGCATGAGAAACTCGAACTTGATGATGGTCAGGTTCCACAAGGTTGTGATAGGTCGTAGCGACAGTGCCGTGACCACGCAAAGAATCACCGCCGTGAAGACACGCCCCGCGATGGCAATCTCGCGCTCGCTGGCCTGCGGCCGCAGGAACTGACGATAGAGGTCGTGCGTGACCATGGATGAGAGCGTCAGCAGCACTCCAGCCGCAGTTGACATAATCGCCGCCGCCGCACCCAAGAAAACCAAGATGGTCAGCCAGTACCACGTCTCCGCCTGCCGGGAGAGCAGCAACGCCAACACTTGGTCGGCTTCAATCGTTGTCAGATTTGGCAAGCGCACGATGCCAACCAAACCGATCACCACCACGCACAACATCACGATGAAATAGTTTGGTATCATCATCGCCAAGCCATGACGAAGGTCGCGCTCGCTACGCGCGGCATAGACGCTTTGCACGATCTGCGGGTACATCGACCCGCCCAGCCCAAAGACCAAGGCCAATAAGAAATAAGAGCGGGTGAGCGTTTCCCAAGAAGCCGGGGCGACGATTTTCTCAGGAGCGGCAGCCACTGCCTTCTGGACGACGGTAGCCAGCCCGCCTTCCGAATAAACAAGGACGATGGCAGCAGTCACAATCGCCAGCCACAGCAAGGCACCTTGGAGCACCTCTGCCCACACCACCCCACGCCAGCCACTGAGCAAGACGTAGGTGAGCATCACGGCAAAGCAGTAGATGACACCGGTAGCAAAGCTGTAGCGTCCGCCAGTAAACCCGACAAATGCGTGCCCCATCCCCGCTGCCTGAATCATCAAGTAGGGAATGACCGTAAGAATAAAAAGCACTGCGGTCACCACGCGCAACGTCTGGCTATTGAAGCGATCCGCATAAAAATCCGAAGGCGTCAGGTAATCATATTTCTTCGACAAGACGTATAAACGGGGGGCATACGACAAGAACCCCAAAGAGATAGCGAGGGTGAAAGGAATCAAAGTGACGGCTATGAGTCCAACACGATAGGACTGGCCGGGCAAACCAAAGAACGTGTTACCACTAAACTTGGTCGCCAGCATGGCGAAGAAAAGCACGACCGCGCCCGTGCTTTTACCGCCGAGAAAATAATCCCGCGCCGTCCACGTCTCGCCCGAGCGGTAGGCAAAGTAACCGATAAAGATGTTGCTCAGCAGATAGAGCGTCAGAATGACGAGGGCATCGAATCCGAGACCAGCCTGATCCGTCATACATCATCCTTTTCCCCGAGAATCGTCGCCGCCAACCGCCAATGATGGAGAATAATGTACAGCGCGAAGGCAATCAGGCCGAGGGAAGCCGCGAGAATCGTCAGAAACCACAGAGGCACGCCGAAGACTAAAGGCTCATAGGTGCCCGCAAAAAAATAGGGGATACAAAAGAACACGAGCACGAGGATGGTCAGCCAGATCCACAGGTGGGCAAGGTCTTTCATTCAATCGTCACTAGTGTGTAGTTGTTGGTTTGTAGTGCGGAAGAGTGAGCACTATGACGATGAACTGAAAAATCAACTACTCACTACTCACAATTCACGACTCCAACCCTGAGTAGTCGAATGCGAGCGGTTGAATGTGCCCAGCGTCGATCTCGCGGATGCGTTCCACGGCAAGCGGATAGCTGAACTGTTCGTTGCGCATATGGATGCGCTGAAGCAAAATCTGTTTGGTCATGACAGCAATCTCGTCCCACTCGATGGGTGTCAATTCTTGCCGTGCCAACCCCAGGAAGCCGGAACGCATGTGGCCGATTTCATCGCGATAGACGTGTTCGCACGCCGTGGCGATACGGTTGTTCAACTCTCCCGTTCCTGCGAGACGCATGCCGGCGGCATACATGCTGCAATACCCGCCTTCGGTGAAGCGCACGGCAAAGTACCCCAACTTCCCGCGCTGCTCGCGATATTGGTAGCGGATACGCGCCAGCTCGTTGTCGGCCTCCCAACCGACGAGTTGCGACGGGTCGAGGCGTTGCCCGCTCAGGGTGTCGTAGATATCGGCGAACAGGCAATAATGAAAAAACTCGGTGCGGAGATCGTCAATCACGTCGAGCACTTCGTGACGATCCACGTCTTTGTCGATCTTGGGAAAGACTTCGCTCAAGTACGCCACTGGTCCTTGAAACAAGCCTTTCTTCTTGTCGCCCACGCCCGACCCCCAAATCTCCTTGAAGCACTGGCAACGGAGCCACAAGAGATCGGTCTCCTGGGTGCGTTGCTGGCTCTGAAAGTAGGTCCACACCACTTCAGCCTCACCAGCCCAATAGGGCGCGGCCAGGTCAACTAAGCGCTTGAGATTGGGGTTCACAGCCACGGCTACCTCCCGTTCTTGTCCAACTGATCGCCCAGTTCGCAGATACCTTGGTAGAAGAGACATAACGCGGTCATGGCGAGCTTCATGCCGTCAAGCACCTCCTGCTGCTCCTTCTCGTTAGTGAGGTGGCGGGCGATCGGCTCCCACACGCGGCGACCGGCGTGCTCGTCGTCAGCCTTGGTGTGATAGGTAAAGAAGAAGACTTGTTCGTCCGTCAATCCGAACGCCTGCTTCCACGCCGTAGCTTGGAAGTTATGCTTCGGCAGACTCGTGAGAATGAACTCATCAACCGAAGTCGCCAGCCAGCCAGCAATCCAGTGACGGGTGCGAGCAATGTGCTCCCAGACACTGAAGGCTACTTCGACCAGCGGCACCGGTTTGACCGAGTTCATTTGCTCATCGGTGAGGCCGATGTTGCGCCCCATTTGCCACAGGATCGAGGTATGAGGCTGGGCGATGTGATCGTCAAAGACCAGCTCTTCTCGCATCTGCCCAATCGTCTTGCGCACCACCGCCAAGTCCGGGCAACGGCTCATCCACGCCGGTCGCATGACCGAACTCAGGAGGCGGTTTCGGGGAATATGTTGCAGTAAATAGGCTTGCCCGCGACCGCGCGTCAGCGGTTCGCTGTACCAAGGGATATCGGCTGCGACCGTCAGCGCATAATCGCAGATTGCGTCGATGACAGAAGGAGGATGACTCGCCATAACTTCTCGCTTCACACGATAGGATCGTAAGGAAACACGTCGGTAGTCACATCGAGCTTATAGAAGGAATGCTTAAAGGCTGCGGGAATCACCTCGGCCACTTTCTCAGCCGTCCACCCCTCCAGGTCAGCAATCTGGCGGATGGGGCGGGGCTGGGAGAAGAGCACGATTTCCTTCGCCCGTACGCCGAAGATTTGCCCGTTGATCTCTTGCGCACCATCGCTGGCCAAGAACGCCACCAGCGGCGCGATCATGCCTGGGTCCATCTTTTTCAATTTTTCCACTCGGCGTTTTTGCACCTCGGTCTCGGTAGG
>SXGS01207219.1_pt1 | contig 12052 bp, 9 predicted proteins | sample 3174681 | NCBI WGS metagenome assembly SXGS01 (sample SAMN11356861, study PRJNA531348) | freshwater metagenome | isolation source: freshwater sample F1-80 | place: China: Fuxian Lake, Yuxi | collected 2017-12-25
GAGCGCGATGGAGAGGTGATTAGTGGGCTCGTCCAACAACAGGACGTGCGGCCGGGCGGCGAGCACCATGGCGAGGTCGAGTCGCCGCTGCTGGCCCATCGAGAGTTCCCCGATCCGCTTGGCGGCCTCGCGGGCCCGGAGAAGCCCGAGCTGAGAGAGTCCTAGCGTCTCGCCCGCCGCAATCGCGCCCGCACTGACGAGCGCAGCGACGTAGTCCCGGAAGACGTCGCCCGCCCGACGGTCGACGGGCAGTGCAGACTCCTGCCGGAGCATCCCCAACCGAGCACTCCTGCTGAGTCGCACGGCTCCTGCGTCAGGGGCGAGGTCGCCGGCGGCGATGCGGAGCAGAGTCGACTTACCGGCCCCGTTGGCGCCGATGACCACCAGCCGTCCCCGTGCGTTCAGCACGAACGACGTCGGCTGCGGCAGCCTCCCGCCCAGGCGCACGTCGTCGACGGTCAGCAACGTGGCCCCAGGGCGCATCGGCAACTCCGGGAACCGGAACACCTGAGGGGGTTCGGGCACGGTCACTGCGTGCTCCTCCAACGCTTCCTGGCGCCGATGGACACTCTGCACGAGCCCGCCAGCGCGCGTTGCACGCCCGTGCTTGTTCGTGCCCTTGTCGGGGCGCCAGCCCGAAACAAGCCGGTTCTGCGCGGCACTGAGGCTGTCCTGCAGTCGGGACAGATCAGCTTGCTGGCGATCGAATTCTTGCTGCCAGCGCTCGCGCTCTGCCGCCCGACCTTGGCGGTAGCCGTCGTATCCGTCGCCATAGAGCCGAGGCCGATCATCCGGAGACGGGTCGAGGTCCACGATTGTTGCTGCGAGGTCGGACAACAGGGCACGGTCGTGGCTGACGAAGACCACGCCGCCGGCGCGCTCCCTGAGCTGAGCCGTCAGGAACCCCAGGCCTTCGCGGTCGAGATGGTTCGTCGGCTCATCTAGGAGCAGGAAGTCATCGTCAGCGCCGAGGAGACATGCGAGACGGACCCGATAGCGCTGGCCAACCGACAGCTGCTGGAGCGGTCGATTCATGTCGGTCTCCGCGTCGAGAGCCTCCAACGCCACTCGAACTCGCCTTTCCGCGTCCCAAGCGTTGAGCGCTTCCGCTTCGTCGAGTGCTTCTGCGTAGGCAGCATCAGCATCCGCTGAACCATTCGCGATGGCCGCCGCCGCGGAGTCGAGCGCCTCGAGGGCGGCGAGGGGCACCGCGACGGCATCGGCGACGACCTGACCGACCGTTCGATCGTCGTCGGCGTCCATCTCCTGCTCGGCGAGACCGAGCGTGCCGATGCGACGCAGGGAACCAGCGTCCGGCACCAGCGTGCCGGCGAGGACGTGCAGGAGCGTCGACTTCCCGCGACCGTTCTCGCCGACGATCGCGATGCGCGACCCGGGCGCAACTGCCAAGTCGACGCCCTGCAGGACGGGTGTGTCGCCACGCATGATGGTGAGGTCGGAGGCGATGAGCTGCGCGTTCTGGCGCGCCGGAAAAACGTGAGTGGAGATGGGCATTGCAATCCTTCGAGAGAGCACGCTGCGCGACGGGCGAGCGCGCGAGTGACGGCGACCCCTGGATGGGTCAGGTCAGCTGGCCGCCACGCGCTCGGATTCGATCAACGAGCGCGGCGGGCCTATGAAACCGTCACAGGAAGTAGAGATGCACGACTCCAGGATAAACCATTCGCACTCGCGACGGCAGCGTCCGGTTAGCACTGCGGGCGGCTCCTGCCACTTGGTCGAGCCGTGTCACGGTCCGGCGTCGTCCGGTCATGTATGGAGTGACGGACACTCGATTCGGCAGGAGCGACCATGATCACCGACGACGAACTCACACGACGCCTCGTGCAGGAGGCAGCACCGCGGCATGCGCCCCGCGTGCCCGCTTCGGTGCTCGCGGCACTGGTGTCGGAGACGCGCTCGGCCGCGGACTCATCATCGCTGCGTCGGCGACTAACTGGCGGCTTCGTCGGCGTCAGCGTGATCGTCGGCGGACTGCTGGTCGCACCGTCGGCGACCGCGGCCATCGAGCGGTTCCTGGCGCAGACGACGATCACTTTCAGCGGGTCCGACGTCATCGACGAGAGCGAGTTCGTCGACACCTCCGCCCCCGACCTCGGCGCCTACATCGAGAGCATCTATCCGGAGTGGCTGCCGCTCGCCCCGGGGCAGACCCGCGCGGTGCTGATCGAGCAGGTTCGCGCGGCGATGGCAGCTGAGCCGGGCATCCAGCAGGAGGTCGGCATACGGCGCGAGCTCGAACGTCGCGTCTACATCGCGTGGCTCGACGAATGGATCGACGCGTATCGCGCAGATGACCCCGAGCGGATGTCGGACGCGTCGGAGGTGCTGACGAGTGCGGCGACCTGGCCGGCCTTCACGGCGACCGACGGCGGCGGCGTCACCGCGATCATGGCGGCCTACGCCGAGGAGATCGCGAACGGCAACATCCAGGCCGCACAGGAACTCGCTCAGGTCGAGGGCGCCCCGTCATGGGACGGCAGCGATCGGGCCGACCGCCCCGGCTCCTACTACGCCCGCTTCCTCGACGAGTATCGAGACGGCCAGTGACCTCGGAGACGACACCGCGGATGAACTCGGCCGAGCCGCCCACAACACTGACGATGGATGCTCTGCTCAGCGAGCTCGTCCCCGACCTGCTCCGCTACTTCCTCTCGCGGCTCGATGACCGCGAGGACGCCGCCGATGCGGTCGCCGACACGCTGCTGGTGCTCTGGAAGAAGCGAAGGGCCGTGCCGCAAGAGCCCGAGGACACGCGTCGCTACGCCTTCGGGATCGCGCGGAACGTGCTGTCGAGCTGGCGGCGCGGCGGCCGGAGGCGTAACGCTCTCGCCGACCGACTGCGCGCCACAGTGCAAGACGAGACGGTCACCGACGCCTCGCCGGACATCGACCTGCGTGCTGCCCTGCGACGTTTGAGCGAGAAGGACCGCGAGCTGGTCCTGCTGGTCGCCTGGGACGGGTTCACCGTCGCTGATGCGGGCCGGATCATCGGGGTCAGCCCCGACGCCGCGCGTGCTCGGTACGCCCGGGCTCGGACCAAGCTCCGAGAGATGCTGACCTCAGCAGGATGATGCTGACCTACCCCTCCCCGCCGGATTCATCCGGCGTGCATCGACTTCTGTGGTCGTCAACTGCGCTGACGCGGCTCTGATAGAAAACCGCGATGCTTGCGGCGAGCGGCACTTCCGTGATCAGCACACGCCATGGAAGAGGCTGATTCGCTCCGCTAGGCCACCGTTCCCCGCTCCTGCGTCCGAAGCCGAGTCACGTACGTCGGTCCTCACAACAGCCCTCAGGCGGGGATGTCCACAGCGAATGCACCCAAGTGCTCGCGGACATGCTCGGGAGTGGCCTACAACTCCATCGCGATGAACTCGCCGACCCCGCAGCGCGAGCATCGACGGTTAGGGTCGGGGCATGAGAAAAGCTTCGCCGAACGACGTTGTTGCGGCCTTCATCACGGCGACGAGCGATGCCCTCACTGATTGGGAAACGATAGACGCCGCCCTCGCGACGCAGCCGCTCAAACTCCGTCGCCGAGCAGCATCAGATGCGTTCCTCTCCTTGGCCGTCTCGTGGGAGTCGTTTCTATCGCGCTGGGTGGTTGCCTCCGTCAACAAGGATGCGTCGCAGGCGGTGAGTTACCTCACAACCCGCTTGCAAGCGCATGCGCAGGACGAGCTCCGCGTCCCGACCACGCATATCGCCGCGACACTGATCACGCAGTCCCATTTCAGTTTGGATCTGGTTCGTCAGTTGCTTGACCCCAATGAGAACAACATCGTGCTCCGTGAGCACAGCGACCTCGACAAATACGCTCGGCGCTGGCTCGCGGACCCCTATCGGGCCTCGCTGTCTGGGATCTCCTCGTATCAGTTCAAGCCTGTGCTCGCGACACGGCTCATCCGCAATGCGCTCGCCCACGAGTCGGAGTCCGCACTTAAGCGAGCGAATGACGAGCTGCGAAAAAGCACCGTGCCGCCCGGGCTCCGAGTGACCGGAACTCGCCGGCTGAGCGTCGATGGTTGGCGGCGTTACCTTCTCGCGATCAGCAGCACCCGCCCAAGGATCGCCATATTGCATGACGATCTTTCCGCGGTCGCGAGCCTCCTCGCGGTTCCCTGAGGTTGCAAGTCAGGGCGGGGCTCTTTGCGAGAACTCCTCGAAGGATGCTGCAAGGCCGTGCTCGTCCGGCCAGAGAAGATGACGGTCGGCGACAGATCACCTGCGGAATGAACGAGCGCAACCATGGGGTCGCGAAGCCGCACTGGCCTGCGCGGCACGCTCGCTTGGTCTTGCCAACGAAGCCCTCCAGTTCCGGCGATCGGTGACGCTCGTCCCGGGTCGTGGCACCACACTGTCGGACGACTCGGACAGAATGGCCGCATGCCTCTCCGAGCGTCAGCATTCCCCGCCGATTCTGCCGCGCACCGGAAGGCCCGTGGGGCCTTTTTTACCCCAGAGACCATCGCACGCTTCGTCGTGGACTGGGCAATCCGAGGTGCGTCAGACCGCGTCCTTGAGCCCTCCTGCGGCGACGCAGCGTTCCTCGTGCCAGCCGCGCAGCGTCTTTCTGCCCTACAGGGAGCGGCCAACCACTCCGGCGCACCTCGGGTTGACGGTATTGACATTCACGCCCCGAGCGCGGCCGAGGCGGAACGACGCGTCCGCGAGGCTGGCGGAGACCCTCAAATCGAGGTGAGCGACTTCTTTTTGGTGGACCCAAGGCCGGAATACACCGCAGTCATCGGCAACCCGCCCTTCGTCCGCTACCAGGAGTTCCGCGGTGAGGCTCGCGCGAGAAGTCGAGCAGCCGCGCTGCGCGCGGGCGTCAACATGTCTGGACTCGCCTCCTCCTGGGCGGCCTTCACAATTCATGCTGCATTGATGCTCAAGAGTGGTGGCCGTCTGGGATTGGTGTTGCCCGCGGAGCTACTCAGCGTGAACTACGCCAGCGAAGTCCGGCGTTTCCTCCTAGAAAATTTCTCTCGTGTGGACCTGGTCCTATTCAGCGAGCGGGTGTTCCCAGAGGTACAAGAAGAAGTCGTGCTCCTTCTTGCTGACGGTTTCGGCGAGGGGAGCACCACCTTCGCGTCCATCTACCAGTCGCAGAACGCTGCTGGACTAACTGAGGTCCTGGCACCTACGACATGGTCGCCCACTGACCCAGGGGATAAGTGGACGGCCTCACTGTTGGCGCCTCAGGCGCTCACCACCTTCAGCGCGCTTAATCGCACCGGAGCCTTCGTCGGACTGGAAACGTGGGGGGACACCACCCTGGGCATCGTGACCGGCAACAACCGGTACTTCGCTTTGTCCCCTGACCACGCAGCGGAATTGGGAGTGGGCGATGACGAGCTCTTGAAGCTGAGCCCGCCCGGCAGCAGCCACCTCCGAGGGCTAGCGCTAACGTCCGCCGCACTGACAAGTCTCGGTCGCGGTGGAGCTCAAACGAAGCTTTTTCGCCCCGCCGGCGAGCCGAGCGCGGCGGCCGTTCAGTACATTGCCGCTGGCGAAGCAACCAGCGTGCACGAGGCCTACAAGTGTCGAGTTCGGAAGCCTTGGTGGCGCGTTCCGTCGATCAAGCCTGCGGACCTCTTCCTGACGTACATGAACGCCGACACCGCCAGGCTCACCACCAACGAGGCCTCCGCGCTCCACCTGAACTCGGTCCATGGCGTTTACTTGCAAGAGCGCCACCGAACCCTCGGGCGTCAGCTGCTCCCGCTTGCCTCCCTCACCTCCATGACGCTCGTCGGAGCAGAGACGGTCGGGCGTGCGTACGGTGGCGGAATGCTCAAGGTTGAACCTCGTGAAGCGGACCAACTGCCCGTACCGTCTCCGGAGGTCGTTCTTGCCGCTGCAGACGACCTAACGCGCGTCAAGCCCGTGGTTGCGCGGCTCCTAAGCTACGGTCGCCTCGTGGAAGCCTCAGCACTTGTCGACGATGTCCTGCTTGTCGGGCAGCTCGGACTTGGCTCGACGGAAGTCGCGTCGCTTCGGGATGCATACCGGGACCTGGCCGCGCGCCGGAAAGCGCGGGGTCAGCGTGTCGAGGGTTGAACAGCTCCTACTGAATGCGATTCAAGCCGCCGGAAACAAGCCGCCTGACTCCGCGCCGGCACCAACGAAGAAGAACTACAACCAGCGACTGTCCGACGAGGTTGCGTTCGCGTTGGCCGATGAGCTCCGCGCTAGAGGGATGGTTGAAACCCGACCATCGCCGTCGGGTGCCCCAGGGCCGCGCGGCAGTGAACGGCGACTTGCCGGAGGTATCGGGGCCAAAAAGGTCGATGTCTCCTGGGCCACCGAGGAAAGCGGTTTGGTCTTCGCAATATCGGTGAAGTCGATCATGTTCCGTGATGGAGCGAGCGGGAATTTCCAGAAGAATCTCACTAACCGACGAGGTGACATGCTCGTCGAAGCGGTGACCCTCCACCGTCGATTCCCCTACGCCGTTCTCGCAGCATTCTTCGTCCTCGATGCTGCCGCAGAACATGATGGCACGGGGCGTCGCAAGAGCACCTTCGAAAATGCGTTCGCGAGGCTAAGGCTGTTTACTCGGCGCCCGGATCCGGCGGGCCGGGAGGAGCAGTTCGAGAGATTCTTTCTCGCGTTGGTCGACACTGATCAGAGCAACCCAACTGTGCGAGTCTTCGAGGTCAACGATGGCTCGCAAGAAATCGATCTGTCGGATGCGCTGGACGAACTGGTTGAGCTCATTGGTGAGAGGAACTTCGACCTTTACGACGGCACAGACGGGATGATCACCAAGCTCTAGACGCTCACCGCGCGTGTAGACGCTGCCCGTTGGTGGGACCCGGGACACCGGACGCCCGGGACACGGCACAGGGACACCCGGGACACGGGACACGGGACACGGTCACAGATACCCGGGACACGGTCACGGACAGCCGGGACACAGACTCGGACACCCGGAACGCGGGACACCAGTCGCGGGACACGGGACACCGGTCGCGGGACACGGGACACGGGACACGGGCCACGGGCCACGGGCAGCGGACGCCGGGGTCGTGAGCACCCCGATCAACGCAGCGGGTCGTCGCGCCACTCCGACCAGCGCGCCTCGTACCCCGCGGGGATGCTTCGGAGGGTGAGCCAGTCCCAACCCATCTGCGCCACCGCGCGGTCGTCGTGGGTCTCGTCAGGCGACACGCGGCAGGGCCACCCGGGCGTGCCGATGTCACGAGACGGCTCTAGTCGCTCCCCGAGACGCGCGACGAGGCCCCAGTTGCCGTTCAGCCCCACCTCGAACGCCAGCCTGTCGGGCGCGAGCCCGCAGCTCTGGATGAACGGCTGACCCTCACCCTTCGGGTCGACGACGACCAGGAACGCCCACTCGTCGGTGACGCCGATCTTGCGGACGAGGTCGAGAAGCTGGAGCGGCGACGAGATCCAGCTGCTCTTGGAATGGGCGTTGTACCACTTGAAGGACGGTTGATCCGCGGCGGACGGGCCGAGCATGAGCTCAAGCTCGAGAACGGTGGGCGTGAGCGGCGCCGTGGCACCGGCCGCTGCTCGGGGGCGGGCATCGGGAGAATGTCGGTTGTGCATGGCGATAGTTATATCCATGAGCGCGGACATCCATGAGTGGGAGCGGGTAGCGGGCACCTACGCCCCGGATCTCGCCGCTGCCGAATGGCCCTCGATCAAGGGCTTCGTGATCGCGGCTGCCCTCGATGCGGCCCCTTCGCTGCCGTACAAGCCCCGACGAGTCCTCCACGCCTTGACGGTGCTCGCTCGCGCCTGCGTCATGCAGGGATGGGCCCTCACAAGGGAGAGCGCCCTCCAACGCGAGGCCATCGACTACGCCGTGACAGACCCGTCGATCGCGCTCACGCCCAGTAGCCGCGCCTCTATTCGGCCGATACTGCTCCGCGTCTCGGAAGCCCTCAAAGTCGACCACGCGATCCACAGGCTCACCCGTCTTCCGGGCGCCGACCCGTCGCGGCCGTACTCCCCTCAGGAGCTCGTCTGGTTTCGTCAGTGGGCTCTCGGCCAGCCCGGCGCCAAGGTAACCGATGCGCAGTCGATGCTCGCTCTCTGCGCCGGTGCGGGATTGAGCGCAGGTGAGATGCTGCGGGCGCGATCAGAGCATGTCGTCCAGACCCCCAATGGCCAGGACGTGATCGTGCCCGGTTCTCGTCCCCGCAGAGTGCCCCTTCTCCACGAGTGGGAAAGCACCATGACCTCCGTCATGCGCGAGCGCGTAGGCGACGGATGGCTCTTTCGCCCGGGGTCGCGGTCCCACAACCCGAACTACGTAGGCAACTTCCTCGGGCGCAGCCTCGACTGCGGCCACGGCCGCCCGCAGCTTCAACGCCTGCGGGCGACGTGGCTGGTCACTCATCTCGACGCGGGCACGCATGCGGTCGCTTTGCTGGAAGCCGCAGGCGTCGAGTCACTCGAAGCGCTCACCCGTTACCTCCAGTTCGTCGATCGGCCTGACCCATTGGATAGCGAACTGGCGCTCCGCCTCAGCCCTCACTGTCGGAGAACCCGGCCAACTTACGTGCCCCGCATAGAGCACGGGCATGACAGCTTCCAACTCACCCGCGGCGGGGCCACAGCGTGACACCCAAGCCGATCTCCAGCCTCGCCAGCGTGACCATGTCCGGCCAAAGCCGACCTTCGAGGATCCTCGACACAGTTGCATGCGTGACGCCGGTGGCGTCGCCGACAACCCGAAGGCTTCGGCCGTCGATCGCGTCGCGCAACGCGAGAGCAACCTGCCGAGCGACCTCGGCGACTTCGTCCTCGGAGCGGGTCGCCGGCCAGTCGACGCAGAGCTCTCGGGGCAGGGCTCTGACAGGGCGGGCCATTCGCCGAGCGTATCCCAGGCCATCGCGTCGACGAGCGAGTTGGCGGCTCTCGAGAATGCTCATCGCGCTCTCATCCAGGGCTACCGCCCCAAGCTTCCCGGTCCGACGTGGGCCACAGTTCGTCCCGCGGTCATCGCCTGGATGGAAGAGCTCGGCGTCATGGAATCCGAGCGCACCAGACGCTTCCTCCGGAACCTCACCCAGCTCGCCGTACACGCGCACACGCAAGGTTGGGGCCTCGCGACTGCCGATGTCTTCGACGAGGACGTCATCCGCCACTTCACCGACCAGCGTCTCGCGCAGACCGGGAAGCCTCGCCCCCAGGACATCTCCGTGCTGAAGTCGGCACGGAAGGCGCTCCTCGGCCCGAACCGTCGGGATCTGCGCATCCAGCCCGCCAAGATCCGCACGACGGCCGCGCCGTACGGCGGGGCCGATCTCCCCGCCATCGAGCAGTGGGCGACGGCGCGGAAGGATCGCAATCACCGGCGCACCGCGAGCGCCATCATCGCTCTCTCGATGGGCTGCGGACTAGAGAGCAGTGAGATGATCGGGGTGCGCTCGTCCGACGTCGTCAGCGGGCCGAATGGGCTATCGGTGCTCGTGGGAGGCAAGCGCGCCCGGCTCATCCCGATTCTGACGCGGTGGCAGGGTCTCCTCGTCGATGCGGTGGAGAGGAGCGAGTCGTCCCGCACGCTCATCGGCGTCCAGTCGGACGCCGATCACCCCAAGTACGTCGGCAACTACCTTCACAGGCACGACGGGCCCGAGCTCAGCCGTCTTCGGATCACGTGGATCGTCTCTCACCTGGAGTGGGGGACCCCCATCGATGCACTTGCCGCCGCGAGCGGGAACAAGTACCTCGACTGGCTCTTGCCTTACCTGGCCCTGGTGAACCGAGACGCAGACTCCGCCGATCGACTGTTGCGCGGAGCGGGGGCGGTCCGATGAGCGCCGCGACAAGACCCATCAACTTCAAGCGGTCGGAGATCCACCACCGCGTCGTTGCACCTGAGGTCACGAGGGACGAGCGGAAGCTCCTGCTCTTCGGTGAGCACGGAGAACAAGCTCACGTCAGCAACCTCGGGCAGATCTCGCAGGTCGCGGTGACGAGGGCGATGAACTTCGTCGACGGCTCGGGCATCGTGCCGCAGCTCGAGCTCTGGGACCAGGAGTTCCGGCAGAAGTTGCGCGGCAACCGAGGGCGCGCGGGGCGACGCAGCGGGATATCGATCCGCCTACTCCTCATCCTCTTCATGATCACGCTTCTGGACCAGAAGGCGCCGCAAACCAAGAACGTGGCCGCCGTCGTGCGCCGCCTGACTGACTTCGACAGGCACCGGCTCGAGCTCACCCTCGATGAGGACGAGTCCGAGGACGCCCTGTATCACCGCATCGGTCGTGCGTTCCGTTCGTGGCTCGACACTCTCGACCCGTATCCGTCCGCGCGTCGCGCCACGATCTCGGTCGCGGCCCACGAGGCCCTGACCGATCAGGAGAACGAGGACGCCAACACCGAGGTGATGCTCGCCCGCCTCGACTGGCTAGCCAACCAGCTTCTCGAGTCGAGCTTCATGGCGCTTCCGGCGGAATACCGTCAACTGTGGGCTGGCAATGTTGCGGTCGATGCGACTCTGATCCCGGTGTTCGGTGCGAAGGGCACCAACGTGCTGTACGACAAGGTCAGCGCAGACCGGGACGCCAGCCTGTACCGGCGCGGAGGTTCGCACAACGGTGAAGGCGGCGACGGGGCCGAGTCGTCGCCGAAGGAGAAGCGGATTAACGGCTACGAGGCGACCCTTGCCGTCACCCTTCCGAACACCCCTCGAAGCCCGATCCTCTTCCCGGCCCTCGCCATCGGCATGGCGTTCCACCGACCCGGCAACGCTCCGGGCATCGAAGCAGCGAACTGCACCGCCTCCATTCGCCACCGCGGGCATCCGGCAGGTCTATGGATCGGCGACCTCGCCTATACCGATGCGAAGAGAGAGAAGCTGCGACTGCAGCTGGTCGGACTCGGGTATCAGATGGTGCTCGACCTTAAGCCTGCGAAGCTCGCCGGCCAGCGACTCGCCGCGGGCCAGCTGGGCATCAACGGCAGCTACAAGGGTGTGACGAAGGCAATCGGCAAGCACTACTGCCCGGCGATGCCGAAGACTCTGATGGAGGGGGCGCCAGAGATCAGAGAGGCACTCCACGACCGTGACACCACTCGCGCGGAGCGGAAGGCCACGCTCGCGGAGTGGCAGGCCACCCTCGATCGGATGAGCCCTTACGAGATCAAGGCGAAGGCGATCCCCGCACCAGGGCAGGCAATGGTCGTGAAGTGCCCCGCACTCGGGCGGAATGCGACTGTCCGATGCCCCCTGCGACCTTCTGCCCCGGTGCCAGCGGGCAAGGTGCTGCTGCCGATCCGCACGGCGAACCTTCCGGAGCACCCCCCGGAGGTCTGCACCAACAAGGAGTCGGTCTCGATCCCGTTCGTCAACTGGGCCGACGAGTATCAGGCGTTCGCGTGGCGGTCGCCCGAGTGGATGGATCACTACGGCATGCGCTCGATCGTCGAGGGCTTCAACGGCTACATCAAGAACGAGAACGCTCAAAGCATGGGGTCGAGCGGCCGACGTCGCCAGCGGGGTCAAAACGCCCAATACTTCCTCGCCGCGCTCCAGGTGAGCGTGGCGAACCTCACCAAGATCCAAGGCTTCTTGACGCGCCCGCCTGCAATCCCCTCGAGCGTGCCGGTCTCCTCGGTGACTCCGTTGCAGGAGCATGCCTGGTCCGTTCCCGTCGTCTCGGGCGAGCTCCATGTCGAGACAATGGCGCGCCGCCGGGAGATCCTCGACTCGCGGTCCGGTGAGGATGTGAAGGCGGCCAAGCGAAGGGGCGACGTCGCGACCGTGAGCGCCCTCATCGCGAAGCGTGAGAGCCAGCGGCGGCGGCCGCCGGGATCGAGTACGCGCTGGCGCTCAAGCATGGTGAGCTAGGGCGAGAGAGAAGAGAAGGGGCCGAGCATACGCTCGGCCCCTTCTTCACGCTTAAGGTGCGATGGTATTTCCGCAATCGGTTGAGAGCATTTCCGCAATCAACCCCCGGTGGACCTGAGGGGAATCGAACCCCTGACCTCTTCATTGCGAACGAAGCGCGCTACCAACTGCGCCACAGGCCCTTGAACGTCGTCAACC
>SXGS01589208.1_pt1 | contig 12051 bp, 8 predicted proteins | sample 3174681 | NCBI WGS metagenome assembly SXGS01 (sample SAMN11356861, study PRJNA531348) | freshwater metagenome | isolation source: freshwater sample F1-80 | place: China: Fuxian Lake, Yuxi | collected 2017-12-25
CCCGGTGAGGACCGCCTCGGTTTGCTCGCCGAGCGTTGGTCCGCGGCGCACGGGTGGTTCCACTCCGCTCACACGTACCGGGCTCCCCACGGTGCGCACCTCGCCGAAGTCCGGGTGGTCCCAGGCGATGAGGCGCCCGCCGCGCTCCACCTCCGGGTCCGCCAGTGCCTCCGCCACCGTGTTCACCGGACCGCAGGGCACGTGGCCGCGCAGGATCGCAAGCCACTGTGCCGTAGTCCGCTGCCGGGAGAGTTCGCCGAGCCGGCGGGAGAGCAGATCCCGATTCGTCAGGCGGTCCGCATAGGTGCGAAACCGCGGATCGGCGGCAAGTTCGGGAGCGCCCAACAGTTCCACCAGCCGCTGGTAGAACTTCTCTTTGGCGCACATCACCACCAGCCAGCCGTCCTGTGGGGGGAGCGTCTGGGAGGGACTTTGCGAGGGGTGAGAGGAGTCCGGCTGGCGGATCGGCTGATAGCCTGCGGTCAGGCGCCAGGCGCCGACGTAGGCAAGCTGGGCGAGGGCCGTCCCGAGCAGGTCCACGTCCACATCGCCGCCGAGCCCGGTTTGCCGCGCCCGGAGCACCGCCGCCAGCGTCCCCATCGCGGCAAGGGCGCCGGCGCTGAGATCCACGAGGGACAGCCCGGCCTTCTGCGGCGGCCGGTCCGGCTCCCCCGTCAGGCTCATCCACCCGGCGTAGCCCTGCATCAGGTAGTCATACCCCGGCTCTGCCGCGCGCGCGCCGGTGCGCCCGAATGCCGACAGGGAGCAGCAGACGAATGATGGCTTCACCGTACCCAACGCCGCATAGTCAAGGCCGAGGCGGGCGGGGAGATCCCCGCGCAGGTTGTTGAACAGCACGTCCGACACCGCGACGAGCGGGTGCAGCACCTCGGCGGCGCGAGGATGCTGAAGGTTCAGGGTGATGCTCTGCTTGTTGCGGTTGAAGCTCTGGAAATAGACGCTGTCCCCTTCCACCGCGTAGGGCCCCACCGAGCGCCCGATGTCGCCTCCCTCCGGGTTCTCGATCTTGATGACCTCTGCACCGAGATCGGCCAGGAGCATCGTGCCCCAGGGTCCCGCGCCGAACTGCTCGACGGCGAGGACGCGAACGCCCTGAAGCGGGGCGGGGCCAGTTGCCGCAGCCGGTGTCGTCACTCTCTCATGTCTCCTCCAGCCCGCTCCTGAGCTCTCTTGCCGATAGCGCCGCTGGACACACACCTACCTGAGAGTGCGTGTCAGCTTCCCGCTCTCGATCCAGTCATTCAGCGTGAACCGCTTCGTCGCGATGCCGGGGGAGCTGATCTCAATCCAGCCGAGGTACCACGCCGAGGCCGGATACCTGTCATCGCTCCGCACCGTGATGCCGGTGATTTCTCCGACCGATTGCAGTCCGGTGAGGATCACGGTGTCGGTCTGGTTGCGCTCGAATGCGTTGCCCGAAATGAGTCCGTTCAGGCGCTGCTCTCCGACCTGTCCCGAAGCCCCCTGGATGGAAAGGAAAATGTTGGAGTCGGTGCCCGCCCCGAGCCTGTCGCCGGTGTAGATGCGGACCGTGTACGTACGGCTGCCCAGATTGGCGCCCTGGAACTGCGAGGTAGTCAGCGTTGTGATTTTCGTGCGGGTTCGCGGCACCGTGATGCCGAGCCGGTGCCCGTCACACACGCGCTGGAACCGCTCGCGTACCCGCTCGTAGACCGCCTCATCAGCAGTGTAGCGTCCGACAAAGTTCGGGTTTGCGTCTATCGAGGTCGTGTAGGAATCCACCTGGCTGCGGATGAGGTCGGTGACCAGCAGGTGAGCCGGAGTGGACGGGTCGGACACCAACTGGTTGAAGAACGCTCCCCTCCGGCGATCCGGCCAGTTTGTTTCCACTTCGCCTCTTGCCGGAGTGTAGTTCTCAAAAAAGGGGTTCGGCGTCCGATTCAGCAAGCGCACGAACTGCCGCGCGTAGGAAATCGAATCCTCCAGGCAGCGCAGGGCGCACACCGGATCGAACGGCACCCGGTCGGGCTGGTGTCCATGCAGGGCATGACCCACCGGTACCTGGTAGGCGCGAAAGGTAGTGGCGTGGTGGTTGGGATGATGCCGGTGGGCCCACGTGTCCTGCTGGTAGTGGAAGAACACACCCAATCGTTTCAAGCGCAGTTCCGCGCTCTGCTCCTGCAGGACCGCCGACCAGAGTGCGCTCTTGCGCGCGAGAACGCTCGCCGCCTGGCCGTCCTGCGGGATGGAATGCCAGAGGTGCTCTTCGGCAATATTGGGGATGACGCCGCCGACACCTCCGTTGGCCACTGTCCCGGGTGAGTCGTCCATGCCCTGGTCGTGCGCGGCGACGACCAGCGCTTCCCCGTCCGTGAGTCCCACGGCGCGGCAGAGAACGTAGGTGAGCGTGAAGTGGGTGTCTTCCTCGTACGCGCGGGCCGGCGCAGCGTGCAACGCCGTCAGGCATGTGAAAAGGGCAAACACGCACCGTGCGAGCCTGCGCTGTTGAGTCCGGACAGACATTGAGGGCGCCTCGTCGGGGTAGCGAACGGAACGGCGGACTCGGGAAGCGACCACAGAGCCCACGCTGAGCAGGCGAGAATCGAAGTTCGACGCAGCGGCTGACGGACAAGCATAGCACGACCGCGCCGGAGGGCCATTGCGGGACCGGAAAAGTACGCGGCCGGGCACACCGCCTCTCCTCTCCCGCCCCCACGCGTCACTCACTCTCTCCTCGGCGCTCCTCTGCGTCCTCTCAAGTAACTTGCCCAAGACTGTGGGAGATACAACAGTAAACGGACAAGTTTCTTCGTTGAAACTGGTCCGAGGTCTCCTCGGTCCCCGGCACTCTGCGGTAGAGAATGCCGCCTTCGCACCGGAGAACCACCCGACTGGCTCCCCCCGCATCCCACTACTTTCCGGGCGGACACTGTTACCGGATCAAGGGTTCGAGCGCGCCGATCCGTCCATCGCGGGCACCCGCGGTAAACGGGCGAGCACGACCGCGATGGCCACGAGAAACATCGCCAGCGCGACACTCAGGCTGGCCGGAATGCCGAAACGGTCCGAGACCAGGCCGAACCCCAGGGGCACGAACCCGAGGCCGGCGGTCAGCAGGTTCGTGTAGGCCGTGTTCTCGCGAATCCGCGCGGGCGGCGAGCATCCGATGATGAAGTTCACGTAGTACACATAGAACAACTCTCCGGCGCCCAACAGCCCGAAGCTCAGTAGATACCACTTCCCCGGCACTGCAAGCGCCCACGCCACTCCGGCGAGACACGTCGCCGTAGTTGCGACCAGCGAGGCGCGGCCGCTGACCCGCGCCAGGAGCCAGGCGAGCGCGAAGCCCGCAATGCACTTGAAGCCGAAACGCAGGGCGAGTTGTAACCCGGCGTATTGCTCGGGCGCGTCGCCGATCGCCGTGCGCGCGTAGAGCGACAGGTTGCCCATGATCATCGTACCACCGTACGTGAGCAGGAAGGCGACGACGGCGAAGCGGATGAGCGGATGCTGAAAGTACTGCCGAACTCCCTCGCGGATCACGTCCCATCGGACCCCGGCCTCGGGTTCCGGCGCCGGCGGCACGCGGGCGACCCGCACCAGCGCCGCCGAAACCCACATCGCCGGACCGGTAGCGCCGAACAGCAGCACGTAGCACCAGGGCTTCGGCACTGCCGCGATGTGGATCCAGTCCTGGAACGTCCCCGTGAGCACCAACTGCGACGCGCAGGAGCCGAGCACCGCAAAGATCGGACCCAGGCCGAACGTCCAGCCGAGCACTCCGGCGCGCCGCTCGGCGGAGAGCCCCCGGCCGAGTAGCTCCCAGACGCACATGTTTCCGATCCCGCCCGCGATCCCAATCAACCCGGCATGCAACACCAGGGCCGGAATCCACCACGCCCGCGGAGCCGCCGCAAGCACAAGCGCAACCAGGATCCCTCCCCCACCCTTGACCAGCAGCGAGTGCGTCAGGAGTGGGCGCAGCAGGCTGGGAGAGGGAAACCACCACGCGACCAGCACCGGCACCGGTGTTACCCAGAGATAGACTGCGCCGGGCAGGTTGGCCAGAGTATCGCTCGCGCCCAGCGACTCGAGGATGGCCGCGTGCAGGACGCCGACGTAGAACACCGGCGCCACGAGGTATCCGAGTGCGGTGATGATCGCAAATACGAGACCGTTGCGCCGCTGATCTGCTTCGGGTATCACGTCGGCCCCTGGCTCCCGTCCGCGACTTGCCCGCGCAGCAATATCGTGCAGAGAGCAATTCAGGCGATGTACGTCGCGATTGTATCACACTCGCGGGAATTTGAAATTGGGGGTTCCGGAGCTCTGAGGACGGTCGGACGAGACGGCCCGCCGGGACGCCTTTCACTTCGGCGCCGGAGGCTCGTCAGAGCAGGACGCCGACCCACTGTGCTGGCTACCTTCCGCCAGAGCGCCCCGGGGCGCCGGTGCTCGGCCCTGTTCGCGCGGGCGCGGCGGGAGTCGAGGACCGGCAGGGCCGTCGCGCTTATCACCACCGATACAATCGCAGCGCCGGACTGAAGCAGCAGCGGTAGCTTAAAAAGTCTGTTGCCGACTCTCGCGCGCCAGTGCGCTAAGCTCAGGGAAGATCATCTCACCCCGAGAATCACGAGCCCTATGAGACTCAAATCTGCAGCGCGCAGCGTGCCGGCGGCGGGTGCTGCTTTCCAGCAGGAAGCCCGGCGCGAATTCCGCGATCCCTACCCCGAGAAGATCGAACGCCTGGAGGCCTGGGCGCGCGCCGGCAAGAACGTGCTGCTGCGCGGCGACCGCGGGGTGGGGAAGACGCGGATTGTTCAGGCGGTGGCGGAGAAGTTAAACCTGAATCTGGTGTACTTCTCGGCGCCCACGCTCGATCCCTGGGCGGACCTGGTGGGCGTGCCGGTGCCGCAGGACGGCAAGCTCGGGTTCCTGCGGCCGGACCGGGTCTCCCAGGCGGAGTTTCTGTTCCTGGATGAGCTGAACCGGGCGCATCCGCGGGTGCAGAATGCCGTCTTCGAACTGATCCAGTTCCACAGCCTGAATGGGGAGCGACTGCCGCGCCTCCGGACCGTGTGGGCCGCGGTAAATCCGCCGGGCGGGGACTACCAGGTCTACGATCTGGATCCGGCGCTCACGGACCGTTTTCACGCCTACCTCGATCTCCCCTATCAGCCTTCGCCTGCATTCTTCTACACCCGGTTTGACGAACGGATCGCGCAGTGCCTGTTGGAGTGGTGGCACGCCGATCTGAACGACGACCAGCGCAAGAAGATCACCCCCCGGCGCCTGGAAATGCTCGGGGAGGCGCATGCCGAGGGCCTCCTGACCGAGGATGTGCTGCCGTTCGAGTCCAGCGTGCCACTGCACCTGCTGGTCCGGGCGCTGGGCGACGCCGCCTACATCACCTATGCGGAGATTGTGGCCCACCCGCAGCGGTTCGTGCGCCAGGTGCAGGAGGATCTGGACATGGCCCAGCGCCTGCTGCACCTGCTGGACGTATTCAGCCACGACGAGCTGTATCAGGTGCGCGAACTGGTGCTGGCGCTGCCGCCGGAGGTGCTGGCGGCTCTCGTGCGCCGGCACAATACCACGTACCAAAAGATGCTCAAAGCGATCCGGGTGCGCGAAAAGAACGCCGGAGCCACCGCGTTTGCGCGCCTCCTCGCCGAGCGCTGTCCGGACCCGGAGTGCCTCCTGCGAGAAGTGCCGGGATGATCCGGGACGCCCAGCTTCGCGAGCAGTACCGGCTCGCCGTCCAGTTTCTCCCAAACCGGGGATGCTATGTGGCGGCGGAAGTACTGGAATTGGGCGTGCCCGTGGAGGCGGACTGGATCCCGACCGCGGCGGTAACCCGCTACGACGATCGGCTGTTGTTCCTGCTCAACCGGGAGTGGGCCCGCACGCTGACTGTTCTGGAGTTGTCCGGTCTGCTGGTCCACGAAGCGCTCCATGTGACCCATCGCCACGTCTTCGTCACACCGCCCTCCCGCACCCGCCTGGACGATCACCTCTACAACCTCGCCTGCGACGCGGTCATCAACGATCTGATTTTGCGGCACTATCCGCGGCTGGACCTTCCCCCCGGCCCGATCATCGGGCCCGAGCTCATCGGCCGCTCGACCCTCGGCCTCACCGCGGAGCAGGTCTATGCCATCGTGCGGCGGAACGCCCCCGAGGGGTGCGGCGCCTGGACCACGCTGGACGTCCATGCGGAGTGGGATGGATTTGAGGGATTTCAGGGCGACCGGCAGCGGATGCTGCGCGATCCCGGTGCGGACGAGGACCGCCGGGCGCAACTGGAGCAGGCGCTCCGCTCCGCGCTGGAAGGGTGGGAGACAGTGGACAGTTGCGGGACGGAGGCACTCGGCGCCTATCGCGTGACGCCCCACCGCGAACCACCCTGCGATCTGGAACGCCTCCTCCGCGAGCGCATCGGCAGCCGATTGCTGCCGGAGACCCGTTGGGCCCCGCCCGAGCGCCGCCTGCTGGCGTTTTACCCGGATGTGCTGCTGCCACGCCACGACTACCGGGACCAGCGCCAGATCCTGCTCGCCCTGGATGCGTCCGGCTCCATTGTTCCCGGTGTCCTGGGAGCTTTCACCGCCCTGGCCCGACGTCCCTTACAGCGGTCCGCCGTCTCCGCGGTGACCTTCGATACGCAGATCTATCCCTTCGACCCGACCGACCCGGACGCAAGAGCCCGCGGCGGGGGCGGCACAAGCTTCCAACCCATCGAGGACCACGCCAGGACGCTCCGCCACTACCCTGATGTCGTGGTCGTAGTCACCGACGGATTCGCTCCCCGACCCCGCATCAGCCGCCCGGAGCGCTGGCTCTGGTGCCTCACCACCGCACAAAACGCCGCGATGTTTCAAGGCCTCGGCGAGCGGGTTGTGATACGCGTGTAGCATCGCGGCGCTTCGCCCTCTACCTCATCGGTGACCGAAACCGCAGGACCGCACCAATCCGACGAATGGGGCTATCGGGCCCGACCGGCCCCCAGTGGGGCGATCTGCACCGGACGACCGCCCCCTCTCCACCATACCATGCAGGTGATACTTGACCTTGACCTCGACTTCTTCGTGCGCCCCCCGGTGTACCACGTGCCCGAACGTGGGCCGCGCCCCTCGGATCAGGCGCATTCGATCTGGCCCGCGGAAGCGGTGGCGGCGCTGCTGCGCCGGTTAGGGGTGACCGCGGCGATTCGCGGGAGGGTGGTGGAGCACCATGTCGAGGCGTTGCCGGCATGGATGGATGCCATCACACGCGGCTGGTTGGCGCCGCCGTTTCGCGTTGTCCATGTGGACGCGCACGAGGATCTCGGGTACGGCGATCCCCTTTGGATGTCGTTTCAGGAACAGGTGCTGTGCCGGCCGCTTCCCCAGCGGAACTTTGACGAGGTGCTCGGTCTGGCCCACAGCGGCAACTTTCTGCTTGCGGCGATCGCGTTGGGCTGGGTGGGCGCGCTCGATCTGGTCCTGCCCGGTCCGCTCTCCCCCGATCACGGCCGGCGCCTGAGCGATCTGAGTGCCCACGCGGTGCACTTCATGCACGGAGTGGAGACGAGCGGCGCCATCGAACTCCACGCCGTGCCGGGACTGCCCGCCGAGGCGCAGGCGCGCGGGTGCCGCAAGCTGCCGTGGGTGGTACGGGACCCGCCGGTGCCGGTGCGGGTGCTGGCGCCCGGGGAAGTGCGGCCCGCAACCTACTCCTATTGGACGGTGGCGACCTCACCGGCGTTTTGTCCCCCGGGCGCCGACGCCCTGCTGCCCGTTCTTACGGCGTGGATGCACAGCGATCGCTGTCCGGAAAAGTGAAGCAGGATTCTGATGAGGCCGGCGCGCAACAATCCTCGACCCCACCCCAATACCCCGATGCTGAAACCCCACCTCCTCCTGTTCCCACTGATGCTGCCCGGCGCGCTCCTGCTGGCATCCCTGCCGACGGCGCCGAATCCGGCCTCGGCGGCGCCGCCTCCCACCGCGTTTCTTCCGGCGCCGCTGCGATCCGCTGCCGCCGCCGTCCCCCTCCAACCGGGCGCTGCGCGACCGGACCGTTCCTCCCGTGTTTCCTTCGACAGGGCGCCGGGGGAAGTACGGATTCACATCGGAGGGCAGCCGTTTGCCACATACGGTTATGCCGATCCGCACATCCCGCGCCCCTACTTCGCCCATCTGCGTACCGGGGACGGCATTCAGGTGACGCGCAATCATCCTCCGGTGCCGGGTCAGGATCCGACGGACCACGATCTCCTGCATCCGGGACTCTGGATGGCGTTCGGGGACCTGAACGGGGAGGACTTCTGGCGGCAGAAAGCCACCGTGCGCCACGAGCGGTTTCGCAGCGAACCCAAGACGGATGGCACGCGGGGTGGCTTTTCCGTGGTCAATCGCTATGTGGCCGCAGATGGGGTGACTACCGTCTGTCGTGAAACCGCCCGCTACACGATTGAGGCAACGGAGCACGGCCGGCGTCTCGTGTGGGATTCCACCTTCGAGCCGATGGTCCATGAACTCGCGTTCGGCGACCAGGAGGAGATGGGGCTCGGCGCTCGAGTGGCGACCGCGCTCACGGTGCGGTCCGGCGGCGAAATGGTGGACGCCGCCGGGAATCGGAACGAGAAGGGAATCCGCGGCAAGCAGACTGCGTGGTGCGACTACAGCGGAATGCGGGACGGACGCCGGGTGGGCATCACACTGATGGCTCATCCGGAGAACTTTCGGGGCGCCTGGTGGCACGCACGCGACTACGGTTTGATTGTCGCAAATCCCTTCGGACGCGCCAGCCTCGTGGGCGGCGAACCGAGCCGGGTGGTAGTTAAGCCGGGGGAACGGCTGCGCCTGCGTTTCGGCGTCCTGGTGCACAGTGATTCGCCCAACGCTCGGACCGATCCCGCTGCGGCGTTCCGAGCCTATGCCGGGCGCTGACTTTCGGCAAAATTGTTCGCCCGGGAGGATTGTCAGCCATTCTACCCGTGTGCTATGATGCCGGCCTAGGAGGGACTGACGATGGATCTGATCCGCTCGATTGAGCAGGAACAGTTGAAGGCCAATGTGCCGGAATTCCGCGCCGGGGACACCGTCCGGGTGTTCGTAAAAGTCGTGGAAGGCGGCCGGGAAAGGACACAGGCATTCGAGGGGGTCGTCATCGCGAAGCGGAATGAAGGGCTGAAATCCAGCTTCACCGTACGCAAGATCTCCCACTCCATCGGCGTTGAACGCAGCTTTATGCTTCATTCGCCGCGCATTGACCGCATTGAGGTATTGCGCCACGGCGCCGTTCGCCGTGCCAAGCTCTACTACCTCCGTGACAAGGTGGGCCGGGCCGCCCGCATCAAAGAAGCGCGCAACCGCCGGTAATCTCTGCGATCTGATTTCCTTTCGGCAGACCGCGAAGGGATCTTCTCGGCGGAATCCTTGATGGAGCGTCGAGGGTTCGAGGTCCCTTTGCGATCTGCCCGGGCCACGCAGGCCGATGGAGTGGCTCACCAACCCGAACGTTCAGGGAGTGCTGGCAGCACTCGGCCTGATTGTTGGTTCTCGTCACCTCCTCCACCGATCCGCGTCTGACCGGCGCGCGTTGATGGAAGTGCTGGACGCTGCCGCGCTCGCACTGACGGTGGTCTTCCTCATTCTGCGTCCCTACGTGATGCAGGCCTACTCCATCCCTTCCGAGAGCATGCAGCCGACGCTGTGGGAAGGTGACCGGATCGTGGTCAACAAGCTCATCTACCGGCTTCGTGCGCCGGAACGAGGCGAGTTGGTGGTGTTTCGTCCCCCGGATGTCCCCCAGGTCCCCGACCCGACCACGGACTACATCAAGCGGGTAATCGGGCTCCCCGGCGATGTGTTGGAGGTCGAGGCCCAACAGGTGCTGGTGGATGATCGGACAGCATTGCGGCTGAGCGCGGACGACATTTCGGCCGCTGCCCCCACGACCTTCCCCCAGGGTGCGAATCTCGGCTTCTTCTTCCCCCTCGATGCGGGCGCTGCGGAACTGCGTGATGGAGTGGTCACGCTCCCCTCCGGCGTCGGGAACCGGCTCGAAGTACGGGCAGTGCGCCCGCAAGACCGGATTCGGAGCACGGACACCGAGGTCCGGCTAAACGGGCGGGTGGTGCTCTCAGTTCTTCAGGGCCCCCTGGAACTCAGCTATGACCTGTCCGCCTGGGGGGGAGATCCCCGAGTCTCGGCGCGGATCTATAGCCTCAACGGCTTCCCACGCCTCGCTCTGGTGCACGGCGCCGCACTCAACGTGCGCCCGGCCGGCATCCGCGTCAACGGAAAGCGCCTCCCGGAACCCTACGTGTCCGGCGCCCCCGCCTACGCGATGTCGGCAGTGCGGGTGCCGCCGGGGCACCTGTGGGTGATGGGGGACAACCGGAACCACAGCCTGGACAGCCACGTCTGGGGTCCACTCCCCCGCGACCGGGTGTTCGGGCGCGCTGATCTGCGCTTCTGGCCCCCCGCGCGTCTCCGCCCGCTGGTTCGCTGACACAACGAAGAGGAGTTCCCGCCCCACTGCGCCCAACAGATAGCGGGTCCGCCACAGGGGCGGACAAGGAGGAAGCGTGGAGCCCCCCGGGAACCCCGGCGTCCCGCCAGCCTCCGGTCCACCTTGGAGCGGACGAGGAGGAAGCGTGGAGCAGTACATCGTGACGCCGGGACCGGACGGAAAGCCCGTCCTATCGGTCCCCTACCGGGGCAGGCACCTGCTGTCTCACCCCATGTACAACCGCAGCACGGCGTTCACCCGTGAGGAACGCGAGCGTTTCGGGTTGGACGGTTTGCTTCCGGACGCGGTCAGCACCCTGGAACAGCAGGCTCGGCGCGCCTATGCCAACATTGTGCGCAAGGACGATGCGCTGGAGCGCTATGTCGGGCTGGCTTCGCTCCAGGATCGAAACGAAACGCTCTTCTACCGGGTACTCCTGAACCACCTGGAAGAGTTGATGCCGGTGGTGTACACACCGACGGTGGGCCGTGCCTGTCAAGAATTCAGCCACATCTTCCGGCGCGCGCGCGGAATGCAAATCACACCGGCGCATGCGGGGAAAATGGAGGCGGTGCTCGCCAACGCCCCGTTTGCGGACGTCCGGCTGATTGTCGCCACGGACAACGAGCGCATTCTCGGGCTGGGCGATCAGGGGGCGGGCGGTATTGGAATTCCGATCGGCAAACTCGCACTCTACACGGCCGCGGCCGGCATCCACCCCGCGCAAACCCTGCCGGTCAGCCTCGACGTAGGCACCGACAACCCGGAACTCCTCAACGATGAGCTGTATCTGGGCCGGCGCCATGCTCGTCTTCGCGGTGCGCCGTACGACAGCCTTGTGGACGAATTCGTCCAGGCCGTCCGGAAGTGCTTCCCACGAGCGCTGCTCCAGTGGGAGGATTTCAAAAAACAGGTGGCCTTCGATCTCCTGGATCGCTATCGCGAGGTGCTCCCCTCGTTCAACGACGACATTCAGGGAACCGCAGCGGTAGCGGTAGCGGGCGTGGCGGCCGCCACCCGGGTCTCCGGGATTCCGCTGCGCGACCAGCGCATCGTGATCCTCGGTGCGGGAGCGGCGGGGATCGGCATCGGGCGCCAGATCCAGGACGCGCTCCGACGGGAGGGGCTGGAGGGCCGCGCGCTCCAGCGAGCGGTGGCGGTGCTCGATAGCAAGGGGCTGCTGGTCGCCGACGCTCCTATCCGCGATGTGTACAAGCGCCAACTGGCATGGGACCCGGATCTGGCCGAGGAGCACGGGATGGCCGCGAGCCAGCCCCGCGATTTGATGGCCGTGGTGCGCCGCCTGAAGCCGACAGTGTTGATCGGCACCTCCGGCCAGCCGCGCACCTTCACCGAAGACGTGATCCGGGAGATGGCGAGCCACGTGGAACGCCCGGTGGTGTTCCCGATGTCCAATCCCACCAGCCAGTCCGAAGCGGTGCCGGCCGATGTGCTGGCCTGGACGGACGGGCGAGCGCTGGTGGCCACCGGCAGTCCGTTCTCGCCCGTAGAACTCGGTAGGCGCACGATCAAGATCGGACAAGGCAACAACGCGTACATCTTCCCCGG
>SXGS01053973.1_pt1 | contig 12049 bp, 9 predicted proteins | sample 3174681 | NCBI WGS metagenome assembly SXGS01 (sample SAMN11356861, study PRJNA531348) | freshwater metagenome | isolation source: freshwater sample F1-80 | place: China: Fuxian Lake, Yuxi | collected 2017-12-25
CCCTTCGCGATCGTGAGGTCGACCGCGTCGACGGCGGTGAGCCCGCCGAAGCGCACGGTGAGGCCCCGGATTTCGACGAGCTTCTCGCGGCTCTCCGCGACCTCCTCGCGGCTCTCCGCGACCTTCTCGCGGCTCTCCGCGACCTTCTCGTGGCTCTCCGCTGCGGTGCCTTCGTGCGCGCTCGTCATGCGCTGCCCTCCTGCGCGCGCGCGGGTTGCGCGTCGCCGTCATGCTCGCGCCGCCGCTCGGCTGGCCAGAGCCCGCGCGGCCGGTAGCGCATCATGAGGACCAGCGCCGTACCGAAGATGATCCAGCGCCAGTTGCTGAACGTGAGCAGCACGTTGCCCGTGTCGCTGCCCGCCGACTTTTGCATCCAGCGCGTGAGCATCGGCGAAGCCACGTTGTCGAAGCCGACCAGCACGGCGGCGCCGAGCAAGGCTCCGCGGACGCTGCCGAGCCCGCCGATGATGACGCAGCAGAGCACCATCACGCTGTAGTTGAAGTCGTAGGTGTTCGGCTCGGCCGTGGTCGTCAGGTTCGTCGCGTAGAGCGCGCCCGCGAGCCCCGCGACCGCCGCGCCGCCCGCGAAGGCGATGAGCTTGATGCGCGACGGATTCTGCCCGACGCACGCCGACGCCAGCTCGTCTTCGCGCAAGGCGACGAAGGCGCGACCGAGGCGGCTCTTCTCGATGTTGCGGAACACGACGACCAGCGCGACGAGGCAACCGAGCGCCGTGTAGTAGATGACGAGCTGGTGCAGGTGACCCGTGGTCGCGGCCCTTCCGGCGAGCGACTCGACGGTCGACGGCAGCCAGGGCGCAGGCACCGGGTTCAAGCCGCGCGGCCCGTCGGTCACGCTCTCGAGGTTGAGCAGCAAGACGCGCATCACCTCGGCGAACCCGAGCGTGACGAGGGCGAGGTAGTCGCCGCGCAGCCGCAAGGTCGGCGCGCCGAGCAGGAGGCCCGCCCCCGCTGCGGCGATCGGAGCGGCGACGAGCGCGCCCCACAGCTCGAGCTGGAAGGGATACTTCGCGACCGTGAGGATGGCGGCGGTGTACACGCCGATCGCGAAAAACGCGCTGATTCCGAGCTGAAGCAGCCCCGCGTAGCCGACCTGCAGATTCAGCGCGAGCGCGAGCATCGCGAACACGAAAATGCTCACGAGGTGGCGATCGAGGTTCGCCGCGGGCGCGCCGATGGCCGCGAGCCCCCAGTCGATGAACGGCGCGAGCGGGTAGATGACCGCGAGCGCGAGGACGATGAGGCCGAGCAGGTTCTTCTTGCCGGCAGGCGCAGGCGCCGTGCCCGCAGGCGTCGCGGACGGCGTTTCTGCGGGCGTCGCGGACGGCGTGGCCGCGGGCGCTGCGCCCTTCGTCGCTGGTTCGGTAGCCACTAGACCTTCTCCGGGGCGTGCGCGCCGAGCAGGCCCGAGGGCCGGAACACGAGGATGACGATCAGGATCGTGAACAGCACGGCTTGCTGCCATTGCGCGCCGATCAGCTGATCCGAGAAGGCTCGCACGATGCCGATGACGAGCCCGCCGACGACCGCGCCAGCGATGTTGCCGATCCCGCCGAGCACCGCGGCCGTGAACGCGTAGAGCCCGTTCTGGTAGCCGATCTGATAGCTCACGGTGTTGATGTAGAGGCCGTAGATCACCGCGCCGAAGCCCGCGAGCGCCCCGCCGATCGCGAAGGTTGCGGCGATCACCCGCTCGACGTCGATGCCCATGAGGCGTGCGGCGCGCGGGTCGTGCGCCACGGCGCGCATCGCCTTGCCGAGCTTCGTGTGCTTCACGAGCGCGTAGAGCGCGGCCATGACCGCGAGCGAGCTCACGATGACCACGAGATCTTTCGGCGTGAGGCGGAACGAGGAACTCTCGCCGAAGAGGTTGTAGTTCGGGAGCAGGTCGGGGAACGCCTTCGGAGCCGCTGCCTTCGTGCCGCCGCCGAACACATCCATCGGCAAGGCGCCCCAGAAGAGCCCGAGGTTCTGGAAGATGAACGAGAGCCCGATGGCGCTGACGAGCGGCGCGAGCTTCGGCGCGTTGCGAAGCGGCCGATACACGACGCGCTCGAGCCCGACGTTCACGGCCGCGCCGAACAGGGCGCACGCGCCGACGACCGCGACGAGCTCGACGGCGAGCAGGCCGGGGCTGGCGTTCGACGCCCCGAGCGCGCCGAGCAGCGTCAGCGCGAAGAAGCTCGCGAGCATGAACAGGTCGCCGTGCGCGAAGTTGATGAGCTCGAGCACGCCGTACACCATGCTGTAGCCCAGCGCGATCAGCGCGAAGACCATGCCGTTGGTGATGCCGATGAGCAGCTGCTGAAAGATGAGATCGACGGTCATGGCTGGGTGGGGCGGGCGGTCGCTGGCGAGGGCTTGGCAGCGCCTAGGGCTTGGCAGCGCCTAGGGCTTGGCGGCAACTGCGCTACCGAGCAGGCCGTAGAACTCGAATTTGCCGTTTTTTACGACGTTTCCGCTCATCGTGAGCAGGCTCGTGTCGCCGTGCTCGTCGAACGACCAGGTCCCGAGCGCGCCGTCGAGCTCCTTCGTGGCTGCGAGCGCGGTCCGCACGGCCGAGCGGTCGTGTTTGCCCGCGCGCGCGATGGCGTCGATCGTGATGCGAGCCGCGACGTAGCCGTAGACCGCATAGCCCTCGGGATCGGCCGCGTACTTCGCGCGGTACCGCTCGACGAAGGTCTTGCCGCGTCCGGTGAGCCGATCGGCCGGCACGCCGCCGAAGGTCACGAACGTGCGCCCCTCGAGCACGTGGTGACCGGCCGCCTCGATGAACGCCTCTTCGAAGCAGCCGTCGGGGACCATGAGCCGCGCGCGCAGCCCGGAGCTCACGAGGTCTTTGGCGATCTGCCCGGCGTTCGACTGCGTCGTGCCGCCGAAGTAGACGAAGTCGGGGTCGAGCTTGCGGATCTTCGCCATCAAGCTGCGGTACTCCTGCGCCTTCGGATCCATGCCCTCCCGGCCGAGCAGGCGAATGCCCGCGGCCTCGGCGGCGGCGCAGAACACGTCGGCGATCCCCTTGCCGTAGAGGCCGCGATCGTCGAGCACATAGACGGTCTTGCCGCCGAGATCGCGCATCCACTCGGCGCCCACGCGCCCTTGAATGTCGTCGGCGGGGACCACGCGGAAGTAGTTCACAGCGCCGGTCGGCCGGTACATGTCGGGCTCGCCCGGCTCCCCGAGCCCCGGCTTCGTGAGGCCCGTGTACGTGTTCGCCGGCGAGATCATCGCGAGCGAGGCGCGGTTCAGGATCGGCATCGAGATCTTCGCCGCGCCCGAGTTGTACGTGCCGATGTACGCGAGCACGTCCGCGTCTTCCACCGCGCGGTGGGCGTTGGCGGCCTCGACCTCCGGATCCCAGTCGCCCTTGCGCGCCGAGGCGTCGTCCCAGTCCTCGTACGCGATCGCGAGGGCGCCGGCCTTTCCGCCGGCCTCTTCGATCGCCATGCGGATCCCGTTCACGATGCTCGTCGTCTGGGCGTTCGCGCTGCCGGTGCGCGGCAGGCTGCTCACGATCTTCGCCACCGTCCGCGGTGCGCCGTCATCGCCCGAGCTGCACGACCCGACGACGAGCAGGCAGGCGCACGCGAACGCGAAGCGCTGCCAGCGGTAAATCAGCGTTCTTTTCCCCACGCGAGCCATCGCCGCGCGATGCGTGGACCGGCTGGCGTTCGCGGTCAAGCGCCCCAAACTGCGCCCCCCCATGCGCCCCGCGTGCGCGCCGTGTGGGCCCCGGGTGGGCGAGATTGTTGGCGCAGATCGCACCCAGGGACTAATGCATCGGCGACAGTTCCCGCATCCTCGAGGAGCCCCGACGTGGACACCCTGAGCTACCTCCTTCACCTCTTCTTCCACCTCGACGTCGCGCTCCGCGATGGCTCGAACCTGCTCGGGCCGTGGCTCTATGTCGTGCTGTTCGCCATCGTGTTCTGCGAGACCGGCCTCGTCGTGACGCCGTTCTTGCCGGGCGACTCGCTGTTGTTCACCTGCGGCGCCATCGCCTCGATGCCCGGCTCGGCGCTCGCCCCGGGCCCGACGATCGCGCTGCTCATCGTCGCGGCGATCCTCGGCGACGCGGCCAACTACGCGATCGGCCGGCGCCTCGGCGAGAAGCTCATCGAGCGCAAGCCGAAGTGGCTCAATCCGCAGCACCTCGAGCGCACCCAGCGCTTCTACGAGAAGCACGGGGGCAAGACGATCGTGTTCGCGCGCTTCGCCCCCATCCTCCGCACCTTCGCGCCGTTCGTCGCGGGCATGGGCAAGATGGAGTACCGCCGCTTCGCCGCCTACAACGTCGGCGGCGCCGTGGCGTGGGTCACGAGCTTTGTCCTCGCCGGGTACTATTTCGGCAACCTGCCGATCATCAAGCGCAACTTCCAGCTCGTCGTGCTGGCGATCATCGTCGTCAGCGTGATGCCCGCGGTCATCGAGCTCGTGCGCGCGCGTCGCGAGGCGCGGGCCGGCGCGTCCGCGGGCTGACCCGCGAGCTCGCGGATTGGCGCTCGCGGCTCGGTGCCTACTTCCCGAGCGATGGCCACGACGGCGCTCCGTAAGCCCGAACCGCGCGCGCCGCTGGTGCTCATCGTCGACGACGAGCCCGACGTCCGCGACATGATGCGCGACCTCTTCGAGGGCGAGGGTTACCTCGTCGAGTCCGCGGAGGACGGACAGGACGCGCTCGAGAAGCTCGAGAGCATCGGCCGCCCGAGCGTCATCCTCCTCGACCTCATGATGCCGCGGATGAGCGGCAACGCCTTCCTCGAGGCCGCACGCAAGAAGCGTCCCGAGATGTCGCGCGTCCCCGTCGTCGTCATCACCGGCTACGCGCAGATGATGCTGGCCGCCCAAGCGGTGACGCGCGTCCTGCAGAAGCCCGTCGATCTGAGCGCGCTGCTCGCCATCGTGCGCGGTTACTGCGAGCCTCGCGGCGCCGGCGCGAGCCTGCATCGCTGACCGCTCGCGCGGCATCGCGGAGGGCGCTGCTCGACGACCTCGCGGCGCCGGCGCGAGCCTGCATCGCTGACCGCTCGCGCGGCATCGCCGACGGCTGGCGCGCGGGTTTTGCCCTCGATTCCATCGAATCGAGGCACTAGCGTGGCGCGCGATGTCCGACGCTCCGCGCGAGCCGCCGCAGGCGCAGCCGTTCAATGGGTTCCGGTGGTTCGCCGAGTTCGGCGTGCGCCGCCCGTGGCTCGTCGTCGCCGCCGCGCTGGCGCTCACGGTCGCCTCGATCGCCTACACCTGGAACATCCCGCTCAGCACCTCGCGCTACGCCCTGGTGTCGGCCGAAGACAACGTGCAGCAGGCGCGCCTGCTCTCGTTCTTCGAGCGGTTCGGGATCCAGGACGCAATGGTGCTCGTCCTCAGCGAAGGCACGCCACAAGAGCGGCGGCGCATCGTTCACGACGTGTGCAAGGCGCTCGAGCGCGAGCCCGAGTTTCGCGGTCGCATGCTGTGCCGTCTCGGCCCCAGCGAGCTCGCCGAGGTGGCGCTCTTGTTCGATCCGGCGGCGATGCAGAAGCAGCTCGCCGCGCTCGGTGAGGAGGCGCGCATCGCGGAGCTCGTCGGCGGCGGACTGCCCGCGTGGCTCGGCGCGGTCGAGACCGGCATGTCGCGCGCGCTCGGCGGCGCGGCGGCGGAGGGCGAGGGCGCGGCAAAGGGCGATGCCGTTGCCAAGGGCGATGCCGTTGCCAAGGGCGATGCCGCTGCCAAGGGCGATGCCGCTGCCAAGGGCGATGCCGCTGCCCAAGGCGATGCCGCTGCCAAGGCGGCGAGCGCGGGCCTCGCGGGCCTCGCGAAAATGTTTCGCGCGCTCGACGCGCAGCTCGCGGGGCGTGACGCGGCGTCCGAGCTCGGGTTCGCCGACGCGCGCAAGGCGATGCCCGCCGGCATGCGCGTCGATGAGCAGGGCTTCCTCGTCGGGCCGACCGAGGCGTACCACGTCGTGGCGATGTTTCCGGTGCTGCCCGGCACCGAGGGCTACGAGCTGAAGCCGCTCATCGACAAGGTCCGCGGCATCGTACGCGCGGTGCCGCACGGGGCGGTGAGGAGCGATCTCACCGGCCTGCCGAGCGTCGCCACCGACGAGCTCGACGCGGTCGATCGCGGGCTCCGCGACGCGACGCTGGGCACCTCGATCGGCATCGTCATCCTGCTGCTCGTGGGCTTTCGCTCGTGGCGCTTCTCGGTGCTCGCGCTCGTGCCGCTCGGCGTCGGCACGGTCACGACGACGGCGCTCGCGCACGGGATGTTCGGCGGGCTCAACGTCATCACGTCGTCGTTCGTGTCGGTGCTGATGGGGATCGGCATCGATTTCGCGTGCTTCTCCATGTCGCGCTACTCCGAAGAGCTGCGCTCCGGGAAGCGGCAGCGCGAGGCGCTCGTCGCGGCCATGGTCCAGACCGGACCGCCGATCCTCATCTCCGCCGGCACCACGGTGCTCGCGTTCCTCACGGTCGCGACCACGAAATTCACGGCCTTCGAGCAGCTCGGCTACCTCGTCGGCGCCGGGCTCGTGGCGATGGTGCTGCTCACCTTCTTCATCTGCCCCGCGCTCGCGCGGCTCATCAACGCGAAGGAGCGCGTCGCGGCCAAGGAGTTCATCGGCCTGCACCTGCTCGAGCCGGTGGTGCGCCGCGGGCGCTCCGCGATCCTCGCCCTCGCGACAGTGCTCACCCTCGGCGGCGGCTACCTGGCGTTCAAGCTCCGCTTCGACGCGAACTACGTCGACTTCTTGCCGGCGACGCAAGAGAGCGTGCGCGGCCTCAAGCTCATCGAGCGCGACAAGGGCTCGAGTCCGGTGCACGCGATCGCCATGGCGGAGGGCGTCGAAGCGGCGCGCAACAAGGCCAACCAGATCCGCGCGCTCTCCCGCGTCGCGTCGGTCGAGTCTGCCACCGATCTCTTGCCGCCGCTCACGCCCGAGCGCCTCGCTGCGCTGCGTCGGGCCGTCGCGACCCTCGGAAAACTCCCCAATTTCTCGGCGCTCCGCGATCGCGCCCGCAACAAAGGCGAGGTCCTCGGCAAGCTCGACTCGCTCTCGGACGCGCTCGACGAGGTCGGCTTCGCGCTGCGCCAGGGGGCAGTCGGCACGACCGAGCTCGAGCGGGTCAAGGCGGCGCTCAAGGACTTGACGGCCACCGTGAAGGGCCTGCCCGGTGACGGCTCCGAGGCCCTCGCCTCGCTCGAGCGCAGCGTCGCCGATCTGCTCGAGCGCGCGTGGACGACGGCCGCCAACGTCGCCGAGCGCGGCCGCTACGAGCCGAGCGATCTTCCGAGCCCGTTTCGTGCGCGCTTCGCGAGCAAGGATCAGAAGGCGCTCGCCCTCTACGTGCAGCCGGGCGGGAACATCTGGGACGTGCACCAGGCTGCGGCCTTCAACGCCGAGCTGTTCGCCGTCGACCCCGACGCATGCGGCCCCGCGGTCGAGGTCGACACGCTCCAGCACGACATCCTGAAGAGCTTTCGCACGGCGGGCCTGCTCACGGCGGTGCTGGCGCTCGCGACCTGCTTCATCGGCTTTCGCAGCCTGCGCGACTCGCTGCTCGGCCTCGTGCCGGTCGCGCTCGGCTTCGCCGTGATGATGGGCACGATGGCCCTCTGCGACCTGCCGGTCACCGTCGCCAACATCGTCGCGTTTCCGCTGCTCATGGGCATGGGCGTCGAGGCCGGCACCCACGTCATGGCGCGCTGTCGCCAGAGCGCCGAGCGTCGCGGCGGCGTCGCCGAGCTGGCCGACATCATCGAGGGCACGGGCTCGGCCGTGGTCATCGCGGCCACGACCACCATCGTCGGCTTCGGTGCGCTCATGCTCGCGGACTACCGCGCGATGAAATTGCTCGGCGCGATCATGAGCGTCGGTATGACGAGCAACCTCATCGCGGCGCTCCTCGTCTTGCCGGCGCTGCTCGTCGCGCTCGAGCGCGCGCGCTGACGCGGCCAGGGCGGAGCCTCCGCGCGGCCTCCCATCCCCGGTGATTCTTCTGTGAGCCTCACCGTCGTTCTCGCCTTCGTCGCCGCCGCGCTGCTCGCCGTCAACATGGGCGCGAGCGGAGTGGCGCCCTCGTTCGCGAGCGTGCTCGGCGCCGAGATGGCGAGCCGCAAGCGCATCCTCTTGGCGTATGGCGCCTGCGTCGTCGCTGGCGCGGTGTTGCTCGGCGGTCGCGTCACGAACACGCTCGGCACCTCGATCGCGCCGCGTGAGGCCTTCACGCCGGAGGTCACCGTCGCCGTGCTCGTGTCGATCGGCCTCGCGCTCCTGCTCGCGAACCTCCTCAAGATCCCGCAGTCGACCGCGTGGGTGACCGTGCTCGCGGGCGTCGGCGTCGGCGCGCACCGCGGCACCCTCAACCTCCACACGCTCTACGCGCGGCTCTTGCCTGCGTGGGTGCTCTTGCCGCTCGCCGGCTACGCGCTCACCTACGCCGCGATGCGCGCGCTCTATCCGCTGCGCGCGAGCAACATCGCCCTGCACGAGCGGCTCAAGCGGAACAGGGGCGCGCTGCGCGTGCTCGCGATCGGCGGAGGGTGTTACGTCGCGGTCGCCAACGGCTCGAACAACGTCGCCAACATCGTGGGGCCGCTCTCGGCCTCGGGGCTCGTGAGCGCGAGCCTCGGCCTCTTGCTCGTGGCGCCAATCTTCGGCGTTGGCGCGGCGCTCGTGCGCGGGCCGGCCGACACCATGGGCAAGGGGATCGTGCCCTTTGGCCCCGTGACTGCCGCGCTCACGAGCGTGGTCGTCGGCAGCTTGCTGCTCTTCGCATCGTCGCAGGGGATCCCGCAGTCGCTCGTGCAGCTCCAGGCCGCGTGCGTGCTCGCCGTCTCGCGCGTGAAGGAGGGGAGCTTCGAGCTCATGCCGCAGACCGAGCTCGGGAAGGTGCTCGGCGTGTGGCTCGGCGCGCCCCTCGTGGCCGCGCTCTCGACCTGGGCCGCGCTCGAGCTCCTGCGCTGAGGTGCGGCGGACGGCGAGCCGGCGTGGTCGTGTCGCTCAAGCACGTTGACACGCCACCCCACGCATGGTCGGGCCCGCGACCGTGATGGAGCGTGGGGAGCTCGAAGCGCACGTTCTGGGGGCCAATTGCCACCATGCCCCGTTCCATCATTGCAAGCTCGCCGACGCCGAGTTCGCTCGCGCCACGCTGCTCGTCACAAGATTCACCTCGTGCGTCGCGCCACGGTTGCGTCTCGCGGGTAACGCTGCGGCAGACGCCGTGGAGCGACGCGATGGCTTACGACGCGTGCTTTCGGGACGCCCACCTCGAAGAATCTCGGCGGCTCGATCCCGCGCATTGCAAGGTGTTCGATATCAACGTCTCTTATTGGACCTCGAGCCACGCCAATCTCGACTGTACCTTCCCCGAAGGCGGCAGCTCGAGGGCTAACCCGGGTGGCGGCGCTCGCGCCTCACGCGGTGCGCCGGGGCGGCACGGGGCCGCACTTTGCCGGTTGCCGCACCAGCCGCCGCTCAATAGGATCTTCCGCCATGCGCGGCCTCCGCCTCAGCTTCGCGCTCGTCGTCGTTCCGGCGCTCGCCGGGTGTCCGGCTCCGGCGGGTGACGCGGCGCCGCCGCCCGTAACTGCGCCGTCACCCGACGCTGCGGAGCCGCCCGACGGTGGGCCGTCGCTCCGCGTCGCGCCGCCGCACGTCGAGGGGCCTTCGTCGCCCGCGCCGACCGTCCCGAGCCCGGCCAGCGACGCCGCGCCGCCTACGGCGAGCCCGTCCGAAGCTGCCGCCCCGGGGCCCGCGCTCGGCGCACCCGAGGGCCCGCTCGTCGGCGGCTTCGAGACGGCCCAGCCGACAGACGCGGACGTGCTCGAGGCGGGCCGGCAGGGGGTGGCGCTCGTCAACGCGCGCCGCGCCGCCAAGGTCGTGTTCGTTCGCGTCGTGTCCGCGGAGAAGCAGATCGTCAACGGAGTGAACTACCGGCTCGGGCTCGAGGTCGCCGGCGCGCCCGCGATGACCCTGGTCGTTTATCGCAGCCGCAAAGGCGACTACGAGCTGCGCTCGATCGACGGCACCGAGCTCTGACGTGCCGACGAGGGGACGGCCCCGTGGGTGAACCCCGCACTGATGAACCCCGCACTGATGAACCCCGCACTGCTGTTCGCCGCATCGAGAGCGCAATGAACAAGACAATGAGCGATCGACGGAAGTGGCTTCGGTTCCTGCGGGTGATTGGCCTGCTCGCGGTGGTCGGGATCGCGCCGCGTGCGCACGCGCAAGGCGGCTTCAAGCTGTCGAAGGACGCATTGTCGCGCTTTTCCACGGTGGAGAAGGAGCTCAAGAGCGGCAAACACAGGTTCAAGGGGAGCAACGCGCTCTTCAAGTTCAAGCTCGCGGACCTCGCGCGGACCGAGCTGCCGGCCGACCTGGCAGAGACCGCCAGAGCGCATCACAAGCACATCCTCCCCAAGCTCAAGAAGCTCGGGAAAATGAGGTTGAAGCTCAAGCTCGGTCCCAAGAAGGCCGCGCTGTCGAAGCCGCGAAAGGCAGGCAAGCTCAAGGGGCTCCGGGGCCTTACTGGCAAGAAGGGAGAGCCAAGCGTCAGCAGCGCCGAAAAGAACCAGAAGGTGGCCGGACCCGACGCGAAGAACAAGGGTGGCGGCGTCGCGCGGAAGGCGGGCTCTGCCGGCAGCGAAGATAAGGAAGTCACGGTGCGTGGCGCGGGCGCGGCCGCGGAGATCGCCACGATCGAGGTCGATCCCGGCGCGACGTATCAGGGCAAGGCCATCGTCCAGGTCGACCTCGTCGACGTGAAGGTCTTCGACATGGCGAAGGAGAAGGTCTTCGTCGGTACGCAGCTCTGGGCCGATGGCAAGTGGCTCGACAACTGGATGGTGCTCGGCAGCGCCGTGCCGCCGTTCCAGAACACGCTGTATGCCAATGAGTGGTCGGGGGGCTATTACCTGGAAGGCCTGCCGCGCACGGAGAACATGTGGGCTTGCGCGTGGGTGCTTCATGGCAAGACGTCCGCCGTGCTCGGGCGCCAGTGCGCCGGGCCGTTCGCGATCGCCGACGAGGCGCCGCCGCCTGCCCCCGAGCCCGAGCCCGCCGCGTGCGTCGCCTCCGCGAAGGCCTTCAACTGGCGCGACGCCGGGGGCACGACGAAGGTCCGCGACCAGCATAGCTGCGGCAGCTGCTGGGCCTTCTCGGGCCTCGCGGCCTTCGAGGGGAGCTGGCGCATCGTGAACGGCGAAGTGCTCGATCTCTCCGAGCAGTTCGTGCTCGATTGCGCGAAGAAGAAGAGCGGCAAGAAGGCGGGGACCTGCTCCGGCGGGTTCTACGACGGCGTCTTCGAAACGCTGCTCACCGAGGGGCCGCCTTCGGAGTCGGCGTCTCCGTATCGGAACAAAGACACCGTCTGCTCCGGCGCCGGCTCGTCGATCAAGCCCAAGGCCGAGCTGTGGGGATTCGTGAGAGAGGACGGCTCGCGCCCGAGCGTGAGCGAGACGAAGGCCGCGCTATGCGAGTACGGCCCGCTCGCGAGCACCTTGTACGCGACCGACATGCTCATGGCCTACAAGAGCGGAGTCTTCGACGTGAAGGCCAGCGTCCCCAACGTGAACCATGGCATCTCGTTGGTTGGCTGGGACGACCAGAAGGGCGCGTATCTGATCAAGAACTCCTGGGGCGAGGAGTGGGGCGAAGACGGCTATGCCTGGGTGGCCTACGACGCCGCCAACATCGGCAAGGCGAGCGCCTGGGTCCGTGCCGCCAAGGAGAACTGAGCCCATTTCCGGCTGGCCGCGGGTTAGGGTGGTCACCCTAGGCCAAGGATGAAGACCGACCCGCCGTCGAAGATCGCCGCGAACGTACTCGAGCTCATCGGGCGAACGCCGCTCGTTCGCTTGAACCGCATGCCCGCGCCCGGCTCGGCCGAGGTGCTGGTGAAGCTCGAGTCGCTGAGCCCCGGCGGCAGCGTGAAAGATCGCGTCGCCCTCCGGATGATCGATGAGGCGGAGCGCGACGGGCGCCTTCGTCCGCGCGCGGTCATCATCGAGCCGAGCTCGGGCAACACCGGCCTCGGCC
>SXGS01297651.1_pt1 | contig 12049 bp, 13 predicted proteins | sample 3174681 | NCBI WGS metagenome assembly SXGS01 (sample SAMN11356861, study PRJNA531348) | freshwater metagenome | isolation source: freshwater sample F1-80 | place: China: Fuxian Lake, Yuxi | collected 2017-12-25
GAACTGGCCCAGCGCCCGGTGCAGGCGCGCCAGGCCGCCCGACAGCACGGTGAAGCGCGCGCCCGAGATCCTGGCGGCCCGCTCGAAATCCATCAGCTTCAGGGCCTCGCCCAGATCGGCGTGGTCCCTGGGCTGGAAGTCGAATGTCGTCGGCTCGCCCCAGCGCCGGACCTCCTTGTTGCCGGTCTCGTCGGCGCCGTCCGGCACGTCCCCGGCCGGCAGGTTGGGAATCACCGCCAGGCGCCCGTCGAGCTCCGTTCCGAGCTCCCGCTCCTGCGACTCGGACGCCGAAATCTCGTCCTTGAGACGCGCGACCTCCGCCATCAGGTCGGCGGCGTCCTCTTTTTTTGCCTTGCGCTGGCCGATTTCCTTGGAGGCCTGATTGCGCCGCGCCAGGCGCTCCTGGGACACTGTCTGGGCGGCGCGGCGCTTGCTGTCGAGCTCCAGAATCTCCGCCGAAGCCCCCGGCAGGCCACGGCGTTTCAGCGCCGCATCAAAGGCTTGAGGGTTTTCACGGATGAAACGGATGTCGTGCATGAGCCGCGCCGGAGGATTGGTTAAGGCCGCAGCTTATACGTTTCGTTAATCGCGCCGTCCACTGTTGCAGCGTCCAGTCAATTGCCCGCATTAGCGAATAAGCAACCCGTTGCCGCTAGGAATCGGGGGGCGGTGAGATCACCAGCCGCTGTCGAATAAGAAAACCAGGTCCCGATGTCCTTCGCCGATCTCAATCCTTCGACGCTGTCCCTCGACAACGGAGCCGCACGCGCCGCGCTGCGCAGCATCCCCACGCAGTGGGCCACCGCCTTCAACGCCGGCGACATCGACCGCCTGGTCGAGCTCTACGATCCCGAGGCGATCAAATTCCCGGCCAGCAGCTCGCGACCGATCGTCGGGGTGGGCGCGCTCCGCCGCTATTTCAGCACCCTCGACTGGAACGGTGCCACGGTCGAGGTCAAGGACGAGATCGAGACGCGCATGACCGGCGAGCGCTCGGCCGTCACCGCGGGCTATCACCATTTCTGCCTGCCGCTGGGCGAGACCATGACCACGCTTCTGGTGCGCTACAGCTTCGTTCTGGTGCGCCACATCCGCAGCTGGCGGATCACCCACGACCACTCATCCCTGGTCCCGCCGGTACGCGACTGACCCGGCTACGCTGAGCGCGAAGGTCAGGAGCGGCTCAGGTTGAAATCCGTCTCCGGGAGCGGCGGCCCCGCCGGTGCGGCAGCAGCGGCGGAAGGGGCCGCGGCCGCCGGCGAAGAGCTGGCCGTATCCGCGGCTTCCTCGGCGGCCTCGCGCGCCGCCTTGGCCTTTTCCATGCCACGCACGATCCAGATCGTGGCCTCGTAGAGGACGTACATCGGCACGGCGAGGCTGACCTGGCTGAACACATCCGGGGGAGTCACCACACCGGCGAAAGCCACCATGCCGACGATGGCATAGCGCCGCTTTTCGGCGAGGCCTGCCGCACTGACGATCCCGACCTTACCCAGCAGCGAGAGCAGGACCGGCAGCTCGAAGCTGATGCCGAAAGCCAGGATGAGCGTCATGACCAGCGACAGGTATTCGCTCATCTTCGCTTCGAGCTGGATCGGCATCGAGCCCTCGCCGGGCATGATCTCGAAGCTGGCGAAGAACGTCAGCGCCATGGGCAGGATCAGGTAGTAGAGCAGCGAGGCGCCAAGGATGAACATCACCGGGGTCGCGACCAGGAACGGCAGGAAGGCCGAGCGCTCGTGTCTGTAGAGGCCCGGCGCCACGAACAGCCAGATTTGCGAGGCGATCAGCGGAAACGAGATGAAAGCCGCAGTGAAGAACGCCACCTTGACGTAGGTGAAGAACGCCTCGGTCGGCGCCGTGTAGATCATCCGCCGCCCTGACTGGCCCTGGTAGACCTGCTCGAGCGGGTGCACCAGGAAGTCGAAGATCGGCTGGGCAAAGTAGTAGGAGACCAGGAAGCAGATCAGGAATCCGGCGATCGAATAGATCAGCCGTTGCCGCAGCTCGATGAGGTGCGACATCAACGGCATCTTGTGATCGTCGACCGGATCGGTCGCGGCGGGTGACGGGCTGGCTTCGGGCAAGGGATCGCTCGGCGTGGCGGGACTACGGACTCAGGCGGTCTTCGGCGGCGCTTCGACTGGCGCGCTGGTTCCGGCGTTGGCGCCAGCCACGGCGGGCAGGGCCGGCGCGGGCGGAGCATCAAGCGAGAATTCCGGCGGAGCAAAGGCCTTATTGAGGTCCCCCTGGGGATCGATGCTCTGCTCGATCTGGCGCGTCAGGTCGCCGGAGCCAAGCCTGTCGACCTCCCCTTTGATCTTCTGGATCTCGCTTTCGCGGACCATATCGTCGACGCTGCCCTGGAACTCGCGGGCCAGGCCGCGCGCCTTGCCCGCCCACTGGCCCACGGTGCGCAGCGCATTGGGCAACTCCTTCGGCCCGATGAAGATGATCGCGGCCGTGCCGATCAACAGTATCTCGGTCCAGCTGAGATCAAACATCTGCTACCCACTCCAGGGCGCTGCCCCCACAGGGCGCGGCGCGTACGACTAGACCTTCGCCGGGTCCTTCGGCTGCGTCGCCGCGACCTGCGGCGGCGGCGGAGGCGGCGGCTCGGTCCGCGTGGCCTCGGCCTTGTTCTCCTCGTTGATGTCCTTGAGGCCTTCCTTGAAGGCCTTCACACCCTTGGCCATGTCGCCCATCAGCTTCGGAATCTTGCCGGCGCCGAATAGCAGCAGCACGATGACCAGCACGACGAGCCAGTGCCATATGCTGAACGAACCCATGATTTGCGCTCCCTAATTCCGAACCCGCGCCTGCGTGCCCGAATACTTCGATATCGAGGCCAAAGTGTGGCAAATCCGTCTCGCTGCCGCAATGGCTTGGATGGTTTTCCTTATGTGGCCTTCCAGCCCGGCAAAGCAACGGCTCCGGTGAGCTAGCGCCCCACCCAAGCGGTCGTCCCCCGGCCCCCCCGAACGGCCATGCGGCGTGGATATGGGGTGTGCGCCGGACCCGGGGAATGTGGGCTCCGGGTTCCCCCTTTCGGGCAGAAGCTTGCGCCGGAGGACCGCCCCGCCTACCCTCCCTCTACGCTGCTTATCGGCGGATAAAGAACGAATGTCAGGGAGGACATCATGCCGAATTCGCGGATGCGGAAGCTTGCCGGCGCGGTCGCCGCGACGGCGCTTTTTGCCGGGATGAACGGGGCCACGGCCCAGGAGACGCAGTTGCGCACCATGGTCTTTGCGGGGATCCAGAACCTCCCGCTCTTCGCCGCCGATGCCAAAGGGCTTTTCACCAAGCGCGGGCTCAAGATCGAGCAGCTCATCGCCCCCAATTCGGGCGAGCTGCGCGGCGGCCTGGCCGAGGGCCGCTACCAGATCGTGCATGGCGGCGTCGACAACGCCGTGGCCATGATGGATGTCGCCAAGGTCGACATCGCGGTGCTGATGGGCGGCGACAACGGCTTCAACAGCCTGATGGTCCAGCAGGACGTGAAGTCCTACGCCGATCTCAAGGGCCAGACGCTGGCGGTCGACGCGACCAACACGGCCTACGCCCTGGTCATGTACCAGATGCTGAAGAACCAGGGGCTTCAGCGCGACAAGGACTATCAGGTGAAGCCGGTCGGCGCGACCGTGGTGCGCGTCAAGGCGATGATAGAGGACAAGAGCCTCAAGGCCGGCATCCTAAACCTGCCCTTCTCCATCCAGGCGGAGAAGGCCGGCCTCAAGAACATGGGTCCGGCCGTCCAGTCGATCGGTCCCTACCAGGCCACCGCCGGCTGGCTGCGGCGCGACTGGGGCAAGCAGAACGAAGCCGTCGTCGTGCGCTACATCCAGGCCTATGTCGAAGGCCTGCGCTGGTCGCTCAACCCGGCGAACAAGGCTGAAGCGGTGGCGCTGCTGGCCGACCGGCTCAAGGTTCCCGCCGACATTGCCGAGCAGTCCTACACCGCCGCAGCCGACCCGAAGCTCGGCTTCGCCAGGGATGCGGCTTTCGACCTCGAAGGCTTCCGCAACGTCCTCAAGATCCGGGCCGAGTTCGAAGGCGGCGGCGCCGCCCCGCCGCCGGCCGAGAAGTATCTCGACCTGTCCTACTACCAGAAGGCCCTCGCCGGCCTTTGACACATGTCAGGCGCGCTTCGCTGAGAGCGGGGCGCGCCGGGGGGAATGCATGGCTCTGAACGTTCAGACTCTGTGGCCGCGCCACACGCCGCTCAACCTGTTCATCGCCGGCGCCATCGCGGTGCTGGTGTTTCACCAGGGCTGGGCCAGTTTGATGCACGTCGCCGGCTGGTCGCCCAACCCGCCCTTCAACTTCCGCCCGACCGCACCGTTCGGCGTGCCGCAGATCTGGTCGATCGCCTTCTGGGGCGGGGTCTGGGGGCTGGTCTACGGCCTCGTCGCCGCTCGCCTCCCGCAGCGGAACGAGCCCATGTACTGGATCGTGGCCTTTCTCTTCGGAGCCCTGGCTCTGACGCTGTTCGGCCGTTTCGTGCTGGCGCCCTTGCGCGGCCAGCCGATCAACTGGGACCTGATCGGCGCCTGGCGCGGCTTCCTGATCAATGGCATCTGGGGCCTGGGCACGGCCGCCCTGCTGCGCTGGCGACCCTGATCTCCTAGCGGCCGGCCGGCAGGCCGCGTCCCCGCTTGTAGGTCGGCCCGTCCTCGATCGTCAGCCCCAGCTCCTCGCACTGCCGGGCCAGCGCCGAAAGCTGCCGCCGGACGTTGGGATCGCGGCTGCTGCGCGCCAGCTCGCGGAAATCGACGGCCTGCTCGCGCAGATGGGCAACCATGCCGGATTCGGTGTCATCCATGATGACACCAGCATCGAAGCGCCACGCTGCAGGGGGCAACCGACTTCAGGCGGACAAAGAAGTCCCCGATTGATCGCTTGACCGGGTCGAGGCAAGCGTCAGCGGCGCGGCATTTTCGCCCTTGCGCCGCGGCGGCCGGCGCGGCGAGACTGCCGCCGGTATTAAGAAATAAGGCCGGTTGGGGTCATGCGCGCCATCATCATCGGCGCCGGTCGGGGGCAGCGCTTGATGCCGACGACGGCGAACGGCCCGAAATGCTTCGCCGAAATTCAGGGCAAACGCATCCTCGACTGGATCGTGGACGCGCTGCGCGCCGGCGGCGTCGATGACATCTGCTTCGTCGGCGGCTATCGTATCGACGACGTCCGGACCCACTACCCGCATTTCACCTTCCGCCACAACACGGACTGGCCCAACAACAACATCCTGGCCTCGCTGATGTGCGCCGAGGATCTGATGGACCGGCCCTTCGTGTCGGCCTATTCCGACATCCTGTTCAGCGGTGACATCGTGAGAGACCTCGTCCGCTCGCCGCAGGATCTGGTGCTGGGAGTCGATACCGACTGGCGTGAGCACTACCGGCCGCGCACCCAGCACCCGCCGCATGACGCCGAAAAGCTGATCGTCCGCGACGGCCGGGTGCTCAAGGTGCATCGCGGCATCCCCTACGACGATGCCTCGGGCGAATTCATCGGCGTGGCCAAGTTCTCCGCCCGCGGCGGCGCGCTGCTGCGCGAGCACTATCACCGCTGCCGCGCCCTCTACGCGGGAAAGCCCTTCCGCGAGGCGGCAATGTTCGAGAAGGCGTACCTGATTCATCTTTTCCAGGACATGCTCGAAGCCGGTGTCGATTTCGGCCACGCCGATACCCACGGCCGCTATCGCGAGATCGACACCCAGGAAGACATGGCCCTGGCCCAGCAGGGCTGGCAGGGCTGAGCCATGGCACCCCTCTTCCCCAGCTCGGTTGTCGGTTCGATGCCGCGCCCGCAATTCGTGCGCGACCTGGTCAACGGCGTGCCGGAATTGCCGCCCGAGCGCCATGAAGCCGAGATGGACGCAGCGATCCGCTACGTGGTGGCGTTGCAGGAGCACGCCGGCCTGGACGTCATCACCGACGGCGAATGGCGCCGGCGCTCCTATATCGGCGTGATCGCAGAGCTGGCGCACGGGTTCGAGGTCGGCTTCAACCCGGCCGACGGCCGCCCCTGGACCGTGGTCAGGGATCGCCTGTCGCCGGCCGGCGCCGGCTTCATCGCCCGCGAGGCGCGCTTCCTGCGCTCGATCACCCGGCGCAAGATCAAGATAACCATGCCGGCTCCCGCCCTTCTGGGCGAGCGTATGTGGGAGCCCAGCGTCTCGGCGAAGGCTTACCCCAAGCGCGAGGATTTCGTGCGCGACTGCGTGCCGGTGCTGCGCCGCGAGCTCGAACTGCTGGTCCAGTCGGGAGCCGACGTGATCCAGATCGACGATCCGCATCTCTGCCTGTTCGTCGACCCGGATATCCGCAAGACCTACGACGATCCCGACCGCGCCGCCGACTTTGCCGTGGATATGGTCAATGCCATCGTCGAGGACATCAAGGGCCCGACCATCGCGCTTCACCTCTGCAAGCGCGCCGGCGCCCGCGCCCGCGGCGAGCGCGACCACCGCGGCGGCTACCAGGCGATCGTCAAGCAGATCAACCGGCTCAAGGTCGATCACATCACCATCGAGTTCTCGACACCGGGCTCGGGCGACATTGCCGTGCTGCGCGATTTCCGCGACGACCTAGAGATCGGCCTCGGCTGCGTTGGCGTGACCCCGGGCGAGGTCGATCCGGTCGAGAAGGTCGTGGAGCGCGTCGAGAGCGCGCTGCGCCACGTCGACCCCGCGCGCATCACCCTCAACCCCGATTGCGGCTTCGCCCCCGGTTCCGCGGCAGCGGTGGATCTCGACGAGGTCTATCGCAAGCTGCAGATCGAAGTCGCCGCGGCGGCCACTCTGCGCGAGCGTCATTCCCGATGAGCCCGTCCAAGCCCAGGCGGGTACTCCTGTTCCTGGCCGACCAGTGGCGCGGCGACACGCTGCGCGCCTGGGGCCATCCCTGTATCGACACCCCGAACCTCGATCGCCTGGCGGCCGAGGGCGTGACGTTCAAACGGCACTACACCAACGCAACACCCTGCGGCCCGGCGCGTACCTCGCTGCTGACCGGCCTCTACATGATGAACCACCGGGTGGTGCGCAACGGCACGCCGCTCGACGCGCGTCACACCAACCTGGCGCTCGAAGCGCGCAAGGCCGGGTACAAGCCCGCAATCTTCGGCTACACCAGCAACGTGCCGGACCCGCGCGGCCTGTCGCCCAACGACCCCGCGCTGCGTGAGCAGCACGGCAATATCCCGGGCTTCGAGGAGCTTGCGCCCGGCCTGCCGACCGCCCCGCCCTACATGGCGCACGTGAAGTCGCTCGGCTATGCCATCCCGCCCTCGCGCGCCGATTTTTGGCTGCCGGTCGACAACTATCCGGGCGCCCGGGAGCGCGGCCCGACCTGGGCGCCGGCGCGCTTTCCCCGCGAGCACAGCGACAATGCCTTCCTGGTCGACGAGACGATCAAGTACCTCAAGGTGCGCGAGAACGACGGCTGGTTCGTGCATATCGCGACGATGCGCCCGCACCCGCCCTTCATCGCGCCCGAGCCCTACCATGACCGCTTCCGGCCCGCCGACGTTCCGCCGCCCGTGGCCAGGGACCTGGCCACGGAACGCGCGCAGCATCCGCTGCTCGATTTCCTGCTGAGCACGACGCCGCAGATCGAGTATTTCCGGACCGGCAAGGGCCTGGCTGCCGATCTCGGCGAGCGCGACATCCGCCAGCTCCGCGCCACCTACTACGGGATGATGAGCGAGCTCGACTTCCATCTGGGCCGGCTGATCGATTACCTGAAGGAGACCGGACAGTACGACAACACGCTGATCGTCTTCAGCAGCGACCATGGCGAGCAGCTTGGCGACCATCGCCTGCTGGGCAAGCAGGGCTATTTCGACGCCACCTACCACGTTCCGCTGGTCATCCGCGTGCCGGGCTCCGAGGCCAACGCGGCGCATGGCCGGGTGGTCGACGATTTCAGCGAGGCGGTCGACATCATGCCGACGATCCTCGACTGGCTCGGGCTCGAGACGCCGGTGGCCTGCGACGGTAGTTCCCTGCTCCCCTATTGCCTGGGCAAGGCGCCGGCGCGGCCGCGCGAGGAAATCCATTTCGAGTTCGATTTCCGCGATCTGCTGACCGGCGAGCCGCAGCGAGCCCTCAATCTGCGCCTGGAACAATGCAGCCTGATGGCCATCCGCGACGACCGCTACAAATACGTCCACTTCGCGGCCCTGCCGCCGCTGCTGTTCGACCTGCGCGCGGATCCCGACGAGTACCGGAACCTCGCCGGCGACCCGGCTCATGCTGCGACCGTCCGCGACTACGCCCAGCGTCTGCTGTCGTGGCGGCTCGAGCACATGGAACGCACACTGACCGTCATGCAGGCCGGCCCCGAGGGGCTGGTCACGGTCAACGAGCCCCGCCGCTAGACAAAAAGAAACCCCGGCGCCTTGCGACGCCGGGGCTTCGCGTCATCCGCCTAGCGCGGCAGCAGCGCCTGCGCGTCGGCCGTCATCTTCTTCAGGACGTCTTCCGGCTTGGCCGTCTTGGTCACGACGGTCTCCAGGTGGTCCTTGATCACGTCGGTGATCTTGACGCCGTTCTCGCCCGGAAACGCGTACCAGGCGGTGATCAGCGGCAGTTGCGCCAGGGACGCGCGGTGGTTCGGGCTGCTGGCGTAGAACTCACCGAGCATCTTGGGGTCCTTCGCCGGCAGGTCCGTCGCCGGCACGTAGCCGGTAGCCTTGACGATGATCGTGGCACCCTGCGGGCCGGTGGCGAACTTTATGAACTCCCACGCCGCCTTCTGCTTCGCCGGGTCTTTGGCCAGCAGCATGACCGCGGCCCCGCCCGCCGGGATGCGGCCGTCCTCGGTTCCCCTCGGGAACGGCGCGACGCGCACCGGGAAGGCGCTGCCGACGTCCCGGTTGAAGCGCCCGGTCTGCGCCGAGGAGTCGAAGATCATGCCGAGCCGCCCGGCGATGAAGTCGGGTGCGGCGGCCTGGAAGGTCGTGTTGGGCATGTTCGCCTCGTTGACCAGCCGGCCGAGCACGTTGATCGCCTTCTGGCCCGCGGCGTTGTCGAAGGCGATGCGCTTCTCATCCGCCGTCAGCATCGTGCCGCCGTGCGAATAGACCAGCGCCTGCCACATCCAGTTGCCGGTGATCTGCCAGCTGAAAAAGGCGCCGCGGATGCGGGTGCCGTCGAGCGTGTCGATCTTCTTGGCCAGCGCGATGACGCCGTCCCAGTCGCGTGGGAAATTATCGGGGTCGCCGCCGGCCCGTTTCACCAGGTCGGCGTTGTAGTAGATGACCGGCGTCGACATGGCGAGGCCGATCCCATACTGCTTCCCGCCGACCTGGCCGACCGACAGGCTCTTCTCGGTGATGCCGAGCTTGGCAAACTCCGGGTCGCTACGGATCAGGCCGTCGATCGGCTGGGCAATGCCGCGCTCGGCGATCAGGCGCTGCCGGTTCATGCCGTGGATCGCCACGTCGGGCAGCGTGTTGGTGATCGCGGCACGCAGATTGTGCTGGACGATCTGCTCGTAGTCCTGCTGCGGCCCGAGCAGGTTGATCTTGATGTCCGGGTGCTGCCTGGAGAATTCGGCGACGATCGCCTCGACAGGGTCCTTAAACAGACCCGGAGCCGAGTACTGGACCTGGATATCGACCGCGCCGGCACCACCTGCCAGCGCCGACAACACCAAAGCCGCCAATCCGGTTCGCATATACGATACCATGATGATTCTCTCCTCTGCGGGATGGTTACCCCTTGAGCCCGGTCATCGTCATCCCTTCGATGAACCGGCGTTGTGCCAGAAGGAACGCCGCGACCAGCGGCGCGGTAATGATCACTGCTCCGGCCATCAGCGGCCCATAGTCGTTACCCGCCTCCTCGTTGCGGAAGAAGGCGACACCGAGCGGTGGCGGCGCCAGGTCGCGGGTGTTGATCACCAGCAGCGGCCAGAAGTAGGCGTTCCAGTGCGCCACGACCGAGAAGATGCCGAAGGATACGACGGCCGGCATCGCCGCCGGGACCATGATGCGCCAGACGATGCTGAACTCGCTGAGCCCGTCGAGCCGCGCCGCCTGGATCAGCTCGTCCGGAATGGTCTTGAAGAACTGCCGCATCAGGAAGAGGCCGACGACCGAGATGATCGACGGCACGATCATGGCGGCGTAGGTATCGAGCAGCCCGACCTGCCACAGCATGATGTAGAGCGGGATGGCCGGCACCTGGCTCGGGATCAGGATGCCGAGCAGCACCAGGGCGAAGATGGTGTTCTGGCCGCGGAAGCTGAGCTTGGCCAGCGCGTAGGCGCAGGGCACGGCCACCACGATCTGCAGCGCGAAGATCAGGCTGGTCACGATCAGGCCGTTGAGCAGGTAGCGCAGCATCGGTACCTTGGTGAACGCCTCGTAGTAGTTCTGATGGGCATGCCACTGGCGCGGCAGCAGGGTGAGCTCGCCGGCGAAGATCTCGTGCGGCGGCTTGAACGAGGTGGCGATCATCCAGATGAAGGGGGCGAGCATCACCGCCGCCCCGATCAGGAGCACCACGTGGCGCAGCGCGCCGAGTATGGTGCGCCGGTTCATGAGTAGTGGATCCGCCGGTCGATGATGCGGGCCTGCAGCAGGGTCAGCGTCAGGACGAAGGCCAGGAAGATCACCGCGACGGCCGAGCCGTAGCCGGAACGGAAATAGGTGAAGCCCTCCGTGTACATCGTGTAGAGCAGCACCTCGGTCGATTTGTTGGGGCCGCCCTGGGTCAGGACCGCGACGGTGTCGAAGACCTGGAACGAACGGATCGCCATGATCACCATGACGAACATGAGCGTGGGTCCGAGCATCGGCCAGGTCACGCGCCGGAACTGCTCCCAGGCGCTGTCGGCGCCATCGACCGAGGCCGCGTCGTAGAGATCGCGCGGCACCGATTTGAGCCCGGCGAGGAACAGCACCGTGTTGAAGCCGACCGACTGCCAGATGCCGATGACGCAGAGGGCATAGAGCGAGGTCGAGCGGTCATTGAGCCAGTGCCCCCCAGTGATGCCGACAAGGCGCAGCAGGAGATTCACCAGCCCGACATTGGGGTGAAAAAGGAACTCCCAGACGATGGCCATGGCGATCAGCGTCGCCGTCACCGGCAGGAAGTAGACCGTGCGGTAGAAGGCCTGGCCCGAACTCCGGGCCTCGACCAGCAGCGCGATGCCGAGGCCGAGCAGCACGGAGGCCGGCACGGTGATCGCGACATAGAGCAGCGTATTGCGCAGCGACTGCCAGAAGACGCGGTCGCCGAGCAGCTCCTGGTAGTTGCCCAGGCCGATGAAGTTCAGCGTCTTGGCGCCGAACTGCCAGTCGGTCACCGAAAGGACGATCACCGTGCTCGTCGGCCCGAGGAGCAGAACGACCAGCAACAGCACCGCCGGAGCCACCAGCCCCATGGCCGCCAGGCCTTCACGCCGCCGCCTCCGGCGATGAGCCTCCATCAGCTCGGCGCTGGGAAGGGCGTCAGGCATGGGTGCCGGTCCTCGCCTGCTCCGCCGCACGCCGCAGGCGCCGCCCCTGCTCGTCGAACACCAGCACCTGCCGGATATCGGGCGTCAGCCACACCGGCGCGCCGATGCGGAACTCGCGGGCCCGCGCTCCCTCGGTCCGGGCCACGACGGGTGCATCCGTCTTCTCCAGCGTCACATGCACGAAGCAGTCGGAGCCCAGATCCTCGACATGCCGCACGCGGCCGGCGAACGAAGCGGCGGCTTCGCGTGTCGACACCGCTAGGTTCTCACTGCGGATGCCGACCCGCACCGGCATGCCCACCGGCGCTCCGGGTGCGAGAGCGAGCGGTGCATCGAGCACCCGGAGCGTCTCCGGTGTCGCGACCAGGCCCGGCAGGACATTGATCTTGGGACTGCCGACGAATTCCGCCACCCGCAGGCTGTCGGGATTGGCATAAAGCACACCCGGCGGATCGACCTGCAGCAGCTCTCCGTCGATCATCACCGCGACGCGGTCGGACATGGTCATGGCTTCCGACTGGTCATGGGTGACATAGATGAACGTCGCCTTGAGACGGCGATGCAGGTCGGCC
>SXGS01146571.1_pt1 | contig 12048 bp, 7 predicted proteins | sample 3174681 | NCBI WGS metagenome assembly SXGS01 (sample SAMN11356861, study PRJNA531348) | freshwater metagenome | isolation source: freshwater sample F1-80 | place: China: Fuxian Lake, Yuxi | collected 2017-12-25
ACCTCGTTGAGCGATTCAGGCAATACGCTTGAGAGTTACGCCTATTTGGGACTGAACACGGTGGTGAAGCGGGCCCATCCCCAATCCGGGGTGGATTTGAGTTACATCAAGCTTTCAGGCGAATCGGTAGGCGATGCGGGGGATCCGTACACAGGCTTGGACCGGTTTGGCAGGATCGTTGATCACCGCTGGATCAACGGAAGCGATGTCGATTTGGACCGGTACAAGTATGGCTATGACCGTAACGGCAATCGGATCTTCAAGGAAAATGGGGTCATTGCCAGCCTGAGCGAGGTTTACAGCTACGACGATTTGAACCAGTTGGCTTCGTACAAGCTGGGGACCTTGAACACCGGAAAGACCGATGTCGCGGGAACCCCCACCAACGCCCAAAGCTGGGATTATGATGTGGTGGGCAACTGGGATTCGGTGACGACCAACAGCACGACCCAGACCCGGGGAGCGAACAGGCAAAACGAGATCACCAGTGTCAGCGGGGCGATAACGCCGACCTATGACAACAATGGCAACCTGACCAGGGATGAGAACGATAACCGGTTTGTTTGGGATGCCTGGAACATGATGGTTCAGGTTAAGAATGGCTCCAATGTGGTCATTGTTACGATGGGTCGGGATGCTTTGCATCGCCATGTGACCGATACGGAAGGCACTTCCCTGAAGGATCGGTTCTTTGGTTTGAAATGGCAGGTATTAGATACCAAAGCGGGATCAAACACGGTTTCCCGAAATGTCTGGAGCCCAGCGTATGTTGATGGGCTGGTTCTGAGGGACCGGGATACCGACAGTAATGGGACGATGGATGAAAGAATTTATCCACTTCAAGATGTATATTAAGGAGTCTGCAATGGTTGTAGCAATTGGCGTATTTTTTTTAGTTTCATTTCAAGGAACGCCAAATTTAACTGTTTATAACGGTGGACCAAGCATTAGTGTTGATGAGGCTAAACGATTGGCATATATGATGGATGTTCTACTTTTAGACAATATCAAAACTATAACCAGTGATGAAGCCTTGGCAATTGGTAGCTATTCTAACTCAATTTTATCACTTAATGGATTACAAGAACTTTCAGATCCAGTTTCAAAAGCACTTGCTAATCATAAAGGTGGATGGCTTATTTTAGGTGGAGTAAAAGAACTTTCTAAGGACTCTGCAAGAAATCTCTCGCGCTCAAGATGTCATTACTTGGTTTTATCTGGATTAAAAAACATGTCTCCTGAAGTTGCCTCGGAATTGGCTAATTTCAATGGTTTGAATATGTCATTTTATGGATTAAAGGAGATTGGTGATGAATCAGCTAAAAATCTTGCAAATTTCCACGGGCGACTCAGCTTGGATGGTATTGTTAATATTTCAAACACAACATCGTCTTACCTAAAAAACCACCAGGGAAGATACCTTACTCTTAATTCCATTTGCTATATAAACGATGAGGTATCCAAAAATCTTGGTAATTCTTATGGAACACTTGAACTAAACGGAATTAGATATATAAATCAAATATCAGCAAAAAATCTAGCAAAACATAAGGGAAATCTAAGTTTAAATGGATTAAGATCATTGGATTTATGTGTCGCACTAGAACTGTCCGATTTTAAATATGATTTATTGATTGACGGTGTAACAAAATTAAATCAGGATATATTTGAGCAAATTTCAAATTTTAAAGCTACTAGTATTTCAATTTCTGGTATAAAATCATTATCAAAAGAAAATGCCGAATCTATCTCAAAATTTAAGGGAAAATTTGTTAGAATCGATGGAATCGAAAAAATTGATCATTTATTATTAAGTGGATTTATATCGTATCCTGGAAGTATTAGCCTAGGTGGGATAAATACAATAAACAAATCATTTGCCAAAGATCTATCAATGTTAAAATGTAAGTCGATTATTATGGATAATTTGGTAAATATCAATGACGATACATTTGAAGAACTATTAAAATTAAGAGGAAAACTTCTTATTAATCAAAACATTTTAACAGATTCGCAAAAAAGAAAAATAAAAATTGATATGTTTAGATAACAATTTAATTTTAGGTATTTTTAGTATGCGTTCACAAGTTTTTGAGGTTTTAATAGACCACGGTGGATATTTAAAGCGATACAAGTTGGCATTGAGCAATCCGTAATATCTTCCAAAACGGATTGTGTTCCTCTGAGCTTACCAGTATCCTTCTTGTGATTTATCTTTCCTGGAAATTAGGGTTGTCAGCAGCTGTTGGATAGGGGCGATAGTACGAACCAAGGAGGGTTGATAAAAGGTTATCCGAAATTTATTGGGTGACCAAGTACTAGTTTGACCTATCCTAATCTCCTCGTTCACTCGCTTTCGTCCGCTTGGGTTGGGGCTTGGCTTGGAACACTTCCACATCCTTGAGCAAAACCTCGACCGCCTTTTCGATCTGAATGTCCTTGCCTGAGGTCAATTGCCCTGGTTTTGGCCAAAGAATATAATCAGGTACGGCACCATTGAGCTCAAGGTCCTGCCCATCTCCGGACAAGTACCATCCCCGAAAGGGCATTCTCAAAAATCCCACATCCATGATGGAGGTTCCCCCGGTGCTGATGACCCCGCCCGCAGTGGGAACCCCTACCAATTTCCCCCGTTTAAGATGCTTGATGGCGTGACTAAAAATCTCCGCATTGGAGAAACTGTTCTGGTTGCAAAGAACGGTGATCGGCATGTCCCACCTTGGGAATATCAATCGGTCATGGGGATAACCCGGTTGGCCCCCCCTGGGAACCGTTATGGCGTGCCCCGGCTGGGTGAGGCAGGTTAAAAGCAGATCCGCCGTACTTCCTCCCCCGTTTTCCCGCACATCGATGATCAACCCCTCCCTGCCTAGCCCTGCCCCGGCAAGTTTTTCCTCAAACCTGTGAAAACTGGGCATATCCATCGCACTGATATGCAGGTACCCAAGTTTGCCCTGGCTGAGCCTGTGTACCATGGCCTCATTGTCCAGCAGCCACTTGTCATAAAGGAGTGACCGTGCGGCCGTAAAGCTGATGGGCCGTATCACCACCGTTCGTTCATTGCCCTTAATGTCTTTAACCCCCAAGGCCATATCCCTGCCTTGGGGACCATTAAAGTGTTTCGCAAAATCCATCCCTTTTAACAGGGCTTTCCCATCCATGGAAATCACCGTTTCTCCGGGAAGGATTTTGCCAACCCCCTTGTCTGCAGGGGAACCAGCAATCACATCCTTCACCAAATACCCCGGGCCCTGAAACGAAGGATCAAAGCGCAAACCAAGGTGGGGTGTGGAAGGACGCCACGCCGTACCTTGGGGATCCTCAACAGGTGCGGTCCCCCGCCTCGCCGGAGGGCCACCCCCGGTGAGGGAGAAACCCAAATGGGAACCATTGAGTTCCCCGAGCATCATGTTGACCGCCTGACCTACTGCCTCCCAATCGGGTGCGGAAAGGGCCAGAGGCAAATACTTGGCCCGAATCGCATTCCAGTCCCGGTTATTCAGTTTTTCATCGTACCAATTGTCCCGCATGACCCGCCAACATTGATCAAATACCTCCCCCTGCTTGCTTGGGTTATGCACCGTTTGCAATGCGGTGAACCGGTAGGGGGTTCCCCCCGAATCCGCAGGCGTAGCCCCGGAAGGAGCGGACGGTGGGGCTCCCCTTGGGGTACGGCCACCCGGGGTGGGTGCAGCCGTTGCCGGTGCGCTAGTCCCCCCACCCGAGGGATTAAAACTGGCAGGCGTTCCCCCCGAAAGCCACACCACGGAACCCGATTTTAGCCACCGCGGATTCGTTCCGGATCCACTATTGACCTGCTTGGGTTTGAGCTCTTCCGGAAATTCCACGGTGAAAACACCCGTGGCAACAAATCCAAGTTTTTGGGAATCAGGCGACCAAAAAAGCTGCGATTCCCTTACATCAGGGTTGGCAATGACCTTGATCCGCTGTTCCAACCGGTCAAAATCAATCCTGACGACCGGCTTGGTTGGGGTTGTTCCCATCGGAGGACGGACTGGCCCGGCTGGATTTCCTTTTTCACTTCCGGTGGATGGCCCGGTTTTGGGTGCTCCCCCGCCCACCGGGCGCCTCCCCTTCATTTTTTCCATGGCCTTTTCGATTTGCCTCTCCCGCGCATTTTTTTCATGGTCCTCCGTGGCCAGATAGACATATTTGATGTCCACTTCCTCTTTATCCCGCTGGCCAAGGAACGCAATCATCTTGCCATTGGGGGACCAGACCGGGTTGAAATCATTGCGAGGGTGCCTGGAAAGATTAAACGGAGGCCTTGAGCCATCGATTGGTGCAACAAAAACATCCCGATTGAAGGAATCATCCTCTTTGGCATAAGTCATCCATTTGCCGTCCGGGGACCAATCATAATCCACCTTGCTGAAGGACCGGACCACCGTGGTTTCCGCCCCTAAACCCGTTTTGGGGTCCCACTTGGCCACCACCAGATTGCCCCTCCCACGCTGAAAAGCAAGGTGCGCCCCGTCCGGACTAAAGGAAAGGGCGGATTTCATTTCGCCATCCTTGGTCAAGGGCGAAAGGTCAAACGATTTTTGTCGCCACCAATACTCCTTTGGGTTACCCTTTTTGGCCTGGAAGATCTCCGTAACCCCATTCCGGTCCCCCACAAAAAGGATCGATTCCCCATCCGGCGAAAAGGTTGGTTCCCTCTCCTCTCCGGCGGTTTGGGTGATGGCTACCGGTTCCTTGAGTTCGGTGTCCATAACCCAAAGGTCCCCTCCCGCCACAAAAACCATTTCCAGCCCATCCGGGGTAAAATCCACAGCCGAAGCTTGGGAGAGGCTTTTTTGCTCGGTTTTAACAGGCTCCTGATCCTGGCTAATATCGATCTTTATCAGGGTTGGTTCCGTATATTTTCCCGCCCCGGTTCGCTTGATCACATAAAAATCAAACAACCGGCGAAAAACAATCGTCGATCCATCCCCACTAGTCGACGGATATAGGACCAAATCATCCTTGAAATCGGTGACCTTGAAATGGGTCTGATTTGCCAAATCCTGTTCCCACAAATTGAATGACCCATCCTGGGCACCTACATAAAGATAATTGGTTGAAGAACCAATCCATTGCGGCCAAAGAGCCCCTCGTTCCTGACTGTGGCTGATTTTTGTTCCGGGCACCAATGGTGCCGGATCCAAAAGCCTTTTTTGTGCCCCATCCTTTTCCCGCAACCAAATCTGGCTTGCCTGCGAACCATGATACCCTTTCCGCCACCATTGCGTCCCCTCCCGGCAATAAAGAAGCTGACCCGTGGGGGACAACGATCCCTGCTGACCCTGATCATCGAAGAGAAGCGTTTCCGATGCTTCCCCCAGAATACTCACCAGGAAAAACCGGTTGGCATGCCGCCAGGCATGGTCCCGCATGCTTGTCGCAAGCAATGCTTTTCCGTCAGGGGCCCACCCTTGAAGGATGAAACCGGCCGTATGATGCGTGATTTGGCGAACCGGCCCCCCAGCGGAATCCATGACAAAGAGTTGGTTGGTTCCTCCTTCCCGATCGCTTACAAAGGCTAATGTTTTACCATCCGGCGAGAATTTGGGCTCCCTGTCCTTGGAGGCATGCGATGTAAGCCGGGTGGCTTTGCCCCCCGCCGTGGATACGATCCAAATGTCTCCGTTCCAATCAAAGGCCACCTTGGTACCATCGGGCGAAACGGATGGATTTGCAGGCATCCGGACCTCGGCGGCCCGGACCGTGGCCATTCCAAGGAATGCAACCCCTAAAAAAAGACAGATCAACCGGGAACTTGGCAAAGTATGGCGAAGCATGATTTGAGTCCTGTGGGAGGGAACACCATTCCTATTTGCCTGGGACGCTTGGCTTAAGGCACAATATTGGATACTCTATTGATAGCCAAACCCATTCCGGGTGTCGCCCCTTCCTTCCCAAAGCACCGGATTACCGCTCAATACCTGGAGAACGAATAGCATGTGGAATCGACTCAATAGGGCTTGTTTAATGCTGGGTTTGTTTGCCTTTTTTGCCACGATTGCCCCCTCCATTCAAGCCGCCGAGGGCACAAAAAAGAAATTGGTCCTCATTGCAGGGCGAAAGAGCCATGCCTACGGCCAACACGCCTTTAAAGCCGGCTGCCTTCTCCTCAAGGACTGTCTCGACAAAGCAACACCCAATATTGAGACGGTGGTGGTCCTGGATGGCTGGCCCAAAGATTCCAAGGTTTTGGACGGTGCCAGTGCAATTGTGATTTATTCCGATGGCGGTGGCGGCCATCCCTTCCTTCCCCACCTGAAGGAACTGGATGCCTTGGCCAAAAAAGGCGTAGGGATCGGCATGATGCACTATGGCGTGGAGGTAACCAAAGGACCAGGGGGCGATGCCTTCCTCGATTGGATCGGCGGTTTTTTCGAAGCCAACTGGTCCGTCAATCCCACATGGACTTTAGTGCGTTCCGAATTGGCAAAAAACCACCCGGTCACCCATGGCGTGGGGGAAGTGCGAACCTATGACGAATGGTACTACCATATGCGCTTTCGGGAAAAAAAGGACGGCGTTACCAGTATTCTGAGCAGTTTCCCCCCCAAAGAAACCCTCAACAGACCGGATGGCCCCCACAGCGGTAACCCTTTTGTCCGGGAGTCCGTAGCCAAAGGAGAATCCCAGGTCCTGGCTTGGGTCAGGGAACGCCCGGACGGAGGCCGGGGATTTGGTTACACGGGCGGACACTTTCATTGGAACTGGGGCGTGGACAGCAATCGCAAGATGGTCCTGAATGCCTTGGTTTGGCTCTGCAAAGAACCTGTCCCAAAAGATGGGATTGATTCCGCCCGGCCGACTTTGGAGGAGCTGAAGAAAAACCAGGACTTTGACCTGCCCAAAAACTTTGACTTTGACGGAATAGAAAAACGCCTCACCGCAGGAAACAAATAGAAAAGCGCCCTCCCCTTAAGCCCGCCACGGATTTGTTTTGAATCCGTGGTTTTGACTATACTAACAAGTGTCTGGTAACCCTTTTTCACCACGGATCCCCTCCCGTGGCCTGCTTTCCCTGAGTTCCTTCCGGAGTTCCACCATGAGCCTCAAATCAACGCTTTTAACCCTTTTTGCATGGTTTCAGGTCTCCGGGATTTTCGCCCAAAACCCCGAAATCAAGCCGCTGTTTCCCTCTGGTATCGGGTTGGCAAAACCAACCGAAATCACCATTAAGGGCACAAACCTCCAGGAAGCCAACGGGATCCTGGCCTCCTTCCCCGGAAAATTTACCCTGATCCCGGACAAAAAAACCGAGGCAACGGAACTAAAGGTTTTGGTGGAACCAGGACCCAACCTTGGGCCAGGATTCCAAACCCTTCGCGTTTGCACCACCCGAGGTATTTCCAATCCAAGAGTCATCGCTCTGGACACCCTGCCCGAAATGACCGAATCGGGAAATAACACATCCCGCCCTTTAGCCATGGAAATCAGGCCTCCATGCGTGATCAACGGAAAAATCGATGGTGAAATCACCCGCTGGTACAAATTCGCCGCCAAAAAAGGACAAATCCTGTCCTTTGAAATTCTGGGCCGAAGGCTCGGAAGCAACCTCGATCCCCAGATTGTCATTTGTGATCCCAGAGGTCGGGAAACCCAGGGCGGTTATAGCAACGACTCACCAGGAATCCTGACCGATGCAAGGGTTCGCTACACCGCCAAGGAAGATGGCGTCCACTTTGTGCTGGTGCGGGATGTCAGTTGGCGAGGTGAGGCGGATTTTCATTTCCGCCTTCGGGTGGGTAATTTCCCCATGGCCACCACCCCCTTTCCCTTGGCCATCCGGGCAGGAAAAACAGGGTCCTTTGCCTTTGCCGGACCTGCTGTGGAGGCAACCGCCCCATCCACGGTAGACGCTGCCAAAGCCACGGCTGGGTCCACCCTCACCCTTTATCCAAAATTTGCCGCCGGAGGGGACCTGGGAATGGGGGTGGAACTTCCGGTTTCAAACCTCACCGAGTTGGTCGAATCGACCGACAACAACACACCTGCCAAGGCAACCCCTCTCACCGTTCCCTGTGCGGTAAGTGGCAGGCTCAATAAACGGGGGGAGCGGGATTATTACAAGTTTTCCGGCAAAAAAGGCCAAAAAATTGTCATTGATGGCACCAAGGCAGGCCCTTTCTCCCCGACAGAACTCTACCTGGAAATCCTCGACGCCAAGGGTGCAAAGGTCCAAAAGGGAAACCCGGCAGCAACCCCCATCCTTGAATTCAACCCAGGCACGGACGGGGAGTTCATCCTGGCGGTGGAACACCTCCACCTCTGGGGCGGTTCCTCCGAAGTCTACCGGATCGTATTAGGACCCTCCAAACCAGAAATTGTCCTAACCCTCCAGGCAGATCGGTTTGCCGTCAATCAGGCGGGGGAAGTCAGCATTCCGGTCATGGTGCAAAAAAAGAATTTTGATGGACCTTTCAAGGTGGTGGTGCGCCAACCCGCCGGTTTCCAGGGAAGCCTTTTGGTGGAAAAAGGGAAACCCGCAAAACCGACGGACCCGGCCGGTACCCTCGTCCTCAAGGCCCCCGCCACCCAACCCATGGGGCCGGTGGAAATCCTTTTGGGTGTGGAAGGGGACACCGCCAGCTCGTTCCAAGTCGAGAAACTCATTTCAACCGCACTATCCGGCCTGCCCATCCTCCCGAGTCATTTTGATTCCAAAGCCGCCTTGGCGGTTCTGGAAAAACCTCCCTTTACCTTGGAAACCCAAATCGTGGAAAAAACCACCAAATTGGGTCAAAAAGCAACGGTGAAGGTCACCCTCAAACGGGACAAAGGCTTTGATGGTCCGGTAAATTTGGCCTTGGAGGGCCCACCGAAAGAAGTGACCGGGACCACCGCCACCATTCCCGCAGGGAAAGCGGACGCCACCTTGACGGTTACGGTTGGGGCCAAGGCGGCGGAGGGCAAACCTGCGTTAAAAATTACCGGGAAATCCACCAAAGGGGTCCGCGAATTTGCCGTTACTTCATCGGGGTCTGAACTGCAAATCATCAAGTAACCATTCATCCCAACAGCAAAACCCCAAGGGAATCCACCCAAGGGGTATTGGATTGGATTTGACTTTTCCCCGGAAAATCCCCTGTTTACATGGTTCCAATTGCCTAACCAGGGTTAATTTCACTCCCTGTTAAGGAATTCCCCTCCCGGTTATCGACTAATGCAGGATGATTTGACTTTTCTCCGGAAAATCCCCTGTTATTGAATTCCCCTACCTGTTCTTGAATTCCCCAGGGAAATCCGGTGTTCTTGAATTCCCCTCTATGGAGGGGTGGCAGGCGAAGCCTGACGGGGTGGTAAGGGGGTTCAGAACAGTGGTTCCTAAAGAAACACAACATTTGAAGGACAGGTGGCCCACTTGAAGAACCACCACGCCCTGACGGGCACCCCTCCACAGAGGGGAATAAGCACTAATCCCGGGAGGGGATTTGTAGTTTCGCCTTTTGCAGGCTAATTTGACTTTTCCCCGGAAAATCCCCTGTTATTGAATTCCCCTACCTGTTCTTGAATTCCCCTCAAAAAGAGGGGAATAAGGGCTCACCCATAGAGCGGACTTGTAGTCCCGGCGTTGGCAGGGTAATTTGAACATTTCCCGGGGAAATCCTCTGTAATTGAATTCCCCTCTTTGGAGGGGTGGCAGGCGAAGCCTGACGGGGTGGTAAAGTGGTCCAGGTCGGTGGTGCCATGAGAAACACAAAATAGGGGCTGTTTTTATCTTTCCAACGGCGTAACCCGTGTTAGCCTTGCTGGTCTTTGAGGACTTTGGACACCTGATATTTGGGTCCTGCTTTTTCGGCCACAATTTTCTTCAGGGCATCCAGACTGAATTTGGATTTGTCTTTCACCATGAATCGGGCGGATTGGCTACTGCGATCACATTGAACGGAATCGGCGTCGATCCATTCCACGGTCTTTAGTGCAGACTGCACTTTGGGGCCGCAACCCATTCAGGACATCCCGTCCACAAGGATGACAAACCCTTTGAAATTCGGATCGGTGGGGTTAAACGATTCCCCACATCCAAATAAGCCCAAACCAATCAAAACCACCGGAATCGCCCGGTTAAAAAAACCGCATCGTGTTAACATTGCCTACCTCCTCTTTGGTTTCATCATACCAGATTGCCATGAGGCCACAATAGGAAGTTGGCTGCCAAGTGATCCTTAGGCAACCTATATAAGTGGGTGGAGGATTTTACCCACTTTGGCCGCCATGCCATTTTTGGATCGGCCCAAGCAACCCCTCCCCAACTCTTCCTTGTCTTGGCAATTAGATTGAAAGTATAAGGATTCCATTTGGAAAGGGAGCCACCTTAAAAGGATATTTCCGGTATTCCCCACCCAACCATATACCGTTTCACTTCCGTCCTTTGTTCAGCGTATTTTTTCCTTTCTAGCGACCCAATCATTCATAGTTTTTATTAGGACATCATTGGCTTCGCTCGAATCTTCAACACTATTTGTCTCAATAATCATAAGTTTAAATATTTCGTCGTAAAGCATATCAAATTTTGATACATATTTAACATTTAATGGACCTCCAAGGTGATATAATTTATCAACTTTTTGTGCAGCTTTTCGAGAATATTCTTTAATCATTACTTCTCGTTTTTGACGAGCATCCTGCTCTTTTAGCCTGGCTTCTTGAGCCTCAAGTAGCAGCGTTTGTTTACGAAGTTCTGCTACTGTTTGTTCATCTTTGCTTCCGCACCCAATCACATTTAAAAATACAAAACCAATTCCAAATAAAATTAATTGAGCGTTTATTTTTCCTTTAACTTTCATTGACTTATCCCTTTCAAAATTAGACAACTACTCTATTGCATTCGAACCACCTTGGCATAAATATGTCACTTCCATTTCAATATTCTGTCCGGAACTGATTTGTGGGATTGCTAATTTCCCTGGCCCAGCTTATCCCAAATCAAACCAAACCAAACTTTGAGTCGCCTCCGGTGTTCGAATGTTATAAAACCATTGTTTTGAAAAATCTTACCCACCTAATGAGTATTACAAAAGTTAAATTGATTCAATGGCTTTTTTAGAAAAAATGGCGCAATGTTACTTTTTAACCTCTTACGCGTCCTCGACAAAGTTACTTTTTACTCAAACCAGCACAACACTTCTACTAAAATGGCGCAATGTTACTTTTTACCTTGAAGTCCCTTTTCTTGCCTACTTTTCTCCTATCAGTAGGAGGATTTCCTTCTTTAACGGGCATTAGGACCCAAACCCCATCTTGCCTTGATCAACCCAAGAATGGTATTTAAGGCACTCGGGCCATCCATGAAAAATTGTTCTTTTTGTTTCCCTGGACAACGAGCTCAGCTGAATTTGCTACCTTCTTTCGATTCAGCTGTTTGGTTTCAATCTTTCCGGTTTCCTTAGGGGCTGGTCGACCTTATCCCATTTGACCCTGGAGCTGAACATCCGCAAAACCATTGCCATTGGATAATCACGAGAGGAGAAATAGCCCCGCTGGGTAAAAGGATCGGTCGTTTTATGGGTTGGGTCCAGACTGGGTAAGGTCCGGGTCGGGTGCGGGTAGGACCTTATTGGAAGCACGGTGCGGCCGGTTGAGTGTCGGGACCATACCGGGTCCAAACGCGGTACATACCGGGTAAGGTCGGGGTCGGGTACGGGTAGGACCCTATTGGAAGCACGGTGCGGCCGGTTGAGTGTTGGGACCATACCGGGTCCAAACGCGGTACATACCGGGTAAGGTCGGGGTCGGGTACGGGTAGGACCCTATTGGAAGCACGGTGCGGTCGGATTGTTGTCGGGACCATACTGGGTCCATACCGGGTCCATACCGGGTCGGGTACGGGTCAGGTCAAGCTTGGGTCGATTCCAAGGATGAACCAAAGGCCACGAATTTCCAAGCCTTAACCCAAGTTACGCAGTTGGAGCAGTAATTCCCGGCTTCAAAAAAAAGATGCGCCCTGATTTACCCATTGTGAAAGGTCTCCTGTTGAGACACTGTTTTTGGTTGAGCGACAGGCGGTAATATGCGATCAAAGAGTGG
>SXGS01240090.1_pt1 | contig 12047 bp, 5 predicted proteins | sample 3174681 | NCBI WGS metagenome assembly SXGS01 (sample SAMN11356861, study PRJNA531348) | freshwater metagenome | isolation source: freshwater sample F1-80 | place: China: Fuxian Lake, Yuxi | collected 2017-12-25
GCGAGCGGCAGTTACTTTCTTACCAATACAAGCCCGAAGCGCAAGCGAGTGTATGCCAGGATTGACGCACTCGCTTGCGCATCGGGCTTGTATTCGCTTGGGCCTTGGTAAATTCCCATCTGCCGCTCGCCTAAGTACCAGCGATCCTGTTGACCATCGTTGCGGATGGTTGGGAGCGGCGCTGGTGGAAGCAGAGCTTCCGCGACTGGCATTCCCAAGCAGTGCTTGGGAACGAGAGTAGCATTGGAACGAGGCGACGGCTGCTTACTTGCAGGACTGGAGAACGAGAGTTATTCTGCCACCTGTGCTGGCTGGCGAATGGCCTTCAAACGGACTGTGGTCCAGAAGCTAGCAGCGTGTGAATCTCTTAAACTCTGTCTGGTAGGGAAATGAAATGCGACGACTATTGTGCCAATTTTTCGTAATGACGCTGCTGTCTGTCGGCGGTATGCTGCAAACTGGCCTTTACGCCCAGGATGCAAATTGGGTTCCGCTGTTCGATGGTAAAACTCTTGACGGCTGGGAGAAAATCCAAGGCGGTCGGGGTGAGAGTACTTGGGTAGTCACCGATGGCGCTATGCAAGGGTCGGGCGCGGCGTCGATGTTAGTATCTACTAAAGGGCCATTCAAGAATTTTCGTTACCGAGCTGAAGTGAAAATCAGCGACAAGGGAAATTCCGGCTTGTATTTCCGAACCACGCGTCGTCCAGGCTTTGCAGATGGCTACGAAGCGCAGATTGATAGCACGCATACCGATCCAATTCGTACCGGTTCACTCTACGGCATGTGCCACGTTTACAAACGATTGGTCGAGCCCGATACGTGGTTCACCTACGAAATCGAGGTCAAGGACGACGTGTGGCGCGGCCGCGAAATGACTCGTATCAAAATTACCGTCAATGGTGATGAACTGTACGAATACCTTGATTTTGCCAAGACTTTCAAAGAGGGACATTTCGCGTTTCAACATCACGATCCGGGAAGCCGCGTGGCGATTCGCAAAGTCGAAGTCATGGAACTGGGTGAGACAGCTAAGAAGAAATAATTGACGTCATTCATCGCTAGCTGGAAAATTGTGCGTCGCGTGCGGTAACACCGAGCTGAATCCGCGCGGCGCATCATAGGGCTCGTTTCAATTGCTAGAAACTTCGACCCAAACTTCTCCCTCTCGCAATTCAGTGGCGAAGGTATCTAGCATCTTCTTTTGGGTCAACAGATTCTCTCCGCATCGGACATCGTATTGCCAGCCGTGCCATGGGCACGTAACACAGTGCCCCGATAGTTGTCCCTGCGCAATCGGGCCTCCCTGATGAGCACACATGCCATCGACCGCAAAGACAGCCTCGTCAACTCGAAATAGTGCAATGACGCGACCGCCCAGCAAAACCTCGCGGCCGGACGCATCGGGCAAGTCTTTCAAAAGACACGCTTTGTGCCAAGCCATTATTATTTGGCCAACGAAGCACGAATGAGTTTCTTGTCGTTTCGAATGAAGATGCTCTTCTCAGCATAGGCGGGATGAGTCCAGCAGACGCCACCGCGCTGGCCAAGCTGTTCAATCGTCGGCTCGATCAACTTGCAACGATCGAGTATCTGGAGTCCACTAGGAGAGAGTTTTGCGATCAGCAACTCGCCGCGTTCATTGAACATCCAAACTCGATCCGCTTGGCGAACCATGTGAATTGTGGACCAGCGAGCTTTGGGGACTGCCGTAAGGTCTTCCCAGATGCGATTGCCCGTGTTTGCATCCAAACAGCGAAACTCACCGTAACTGTCCACGCCATATATATAGCCGTTGTGGACAATGGAGGTTCCAATCATCGCGTGCAGCGATTCAGTATGTTGCTCGTCCTTGCCCACTTTGCGCCATACGACTTCCATTGTCAGTTTATCCTTGGGGACACGTACCATCAGCGAGCCGTCGTAGAACGACGATACATACAACATGTCATCACTGAGGACCGGAGCTCCGATGCCGATCGGCATTCGCGATGGAGGGAACGGATGAGCCCAGTATGATTCACCGGTCGTTGGGTTGAGCCCGGACAAACTGTCGCCCGTCCAACACACCAGCACGTCTTTTCCTGCTTGTTGAATTACGATCGGCGACGAATACGCAGCGCGCTCTTTTAACGCCCTCCATACTTCACTACCGGAATTCTTATTGAATGCCACCATGCAGGCACCGCTGGCTCCACCAACTTGTTGAATCACCAGGTCCTGGTAAATCAATGGTGAACCGGCGATGCCCCAGATCGGCATTTCGATCTGATACTCGGTTTGTAGATCGCGCGACCAAATGATCTTTCCGGATTTTGCGTCGAAACAGTGAAAGTGTCCCATCGCGCCCACTGAATACGCGCGACCATTATCGATCGTTACGCTTGCTCGCGGGCCAGCTTTGTAGCTGATCGTGTAGGGCGCGAGATACTTGTGCTCCCAGACAAGTTCACCGTCAGCCGAATTTAGACAGAGAACTCTCTCGGTTTGAGCGTTTCCAGATCCCTGTCGGTCCATGACATATACGCGACCGTCAGCCACAGTGGGTCCGCTGTAACCAGCACCGATTTCAACGGACCAAGCAACCGGAAGTTGACCGTCCGGCAATTCGTCGCGAATCCCTTGTTCGTTCCACCATCCGTCGCGATTGGTTCCTCGCCATTGTGTCCAATCGTCGGCAGTCAGTTCGACCGTCCAACAAAAAACGCACAAGAATCCGCACCACAGCAATTGACCCGCACAGCAATTCGGCTCTCGTTTCATGGGAACTACTCGATTGATAGTGAACGTATTTTAGTCTGAAGAGCATAAGATATAGCAATACGTTCCCCAAGGCGATGTCCCCTTGGCGCTTTGGCTGGAAGTAGCTCGACAAGCTAATTCTGCGAATCCCTGGAGAGCCAGCCAAAGATGCGATTCTGGCTGTCGGTAGATATCAGAGTCGCGCCATCGGGCGTGAATGTCAGACTCTCGATTTTAGCGCCTCGATGTCCTTCCAAGGAAAAGAGTTGATGCAGTTTCCCATCCACGCCGGGCGCCGAAAACCAGACACTCAGCGTGCCCGAAACGTCCCCGATCACGAGAATGGAATCCTCTGGTGAAGTTGCCACTGCACTAATGCTCCCTCGAGGAAACTCGGCAGCAGCAATTCTGCTCGATACGGTTGGCTGCGGCGCATTGGTCGGACGAACCACAGGCACTAACTCGACTCGGTCAGTACGCGAATCCTGTCGCACAACCAGCAAGTGCGAAGCCGCACTCCGGTTATCGTTCCATGTTTCTCCAAAGAATCGCAGCTCTTTACATAGTTCCAACGAGTTGCTCTGGCGAGATTGCGAGATCTCGATCGGTTCGGACTTAATCGATGCATACCAATGGAGCCGGCCCTGCATATCGTGTGTTGCCATTTCGCCGCTGGGACTCCAAACAGCGTTGTTAACGTGCGCCAGTTCGCGCACGATTTGATTGCCAGTCACATCCAAAACTTGGGCCGAAGAAATACCTTCAACCTCGCGGATCACAACCAAGTATTGCCCGTCCGGAGACAGCCGAATTTGAGTTGCGTCACGAGCACCGTTTTGCACCGGAGACCACTCGATTCGATTTGGCTCCGCAATATCAGCTCTCCACAATGCTCCTCCTTCATGCAAAGTCACCAAGCGACTGCCATTGGCATTCCAAGTGGCACCAACCACTGGATTTCGCGACAAAACGCTGTGCTGCAAGTTTTTGTCCAGCGAAACGCGATATACGCCGCAATCCGAAGTTGCCAGCAGCGAACTGCCATCCAAATCGAGCAGTTTCTGCACTCCTCGCGCAATCGGCAAAAGCTTGGGGGCAGAACGATCGCGACGGCTTACCAGCCAACCTCGACCACTCAGATCATTATGTCTAACGAATTTCGCACTTGAGTTGTTAGCAAAAATCAGCCGGGCGAATTTGGTTTGCGGTTCGGTGCCCGGCAATCTCGCAGCTAGAAAAATTACTTCTTCGCCACTCTCTTCACTAACGATGATGTCTAGGTCCCGCCAGGACTGCGGGCGGATGCCCGACATATTCATTTGGTCAGCAAAGTTACGCACTATCGGCTGGCCTATTTCGCTTCCTTCCCAGGTCATTCGCGCAATTTTGCCCGACGTAAAAACGAGATAAAAAAACTTGCCACTAGGTGACCAAGCAGCATGCATCGGAGGATCTGCATTGTCGGCAAGTTTGTTCTGAAAAACTCCCGGATTATCCCAATTGGACTGATTCCGCAAATCCAGCATGCGCACGGCGCCAGTCCGCTTGACAAGCAGAATCCAGTTTCGATCTTGTGGATGAGCAACCGCGAAGTAAGTCCCAAAATCTGACCTCCGAAGAACTTGCTGCGCAGGCACAGATACCGAATCGATCGTCGTTTCATCGTCGCTGGCGTATTGAATCATCTTACCGCTATCCAGCAACGAAATTCTGGGTTCGACTTTACTGTGACGAGTCCACCGACGGACCATTGTTCCGCTCCTGAGCGACCACTGGCAATACTCGGCATTGAACGTTGACGAATCGGTGTATCGATCGCTTTGGCTGGTCAACAGCGCCGAAGTAACCAGCAGATTCGCCGATTCATTGACTGCCATGTCCACAAACTGGGCACCAGGAGTATGTCCAAAATAGTTGGCGAGCTGATCTTGGCCGATCGATAACATCTTTCCGTCAAGCAACGACCAACGATTGAGCACTCCGTTGCTATCGACCGTGACAACCGATTTGCTATCGCGGCTTGGCCCCACAGAAAGGATCGGAGCAGCGAAAGAAAAATTCGCGCCCGTTGCCTGCAGTGGCGTAAGTTGCCGACGCTGACGTTGTCGCGCCACATTCCAGGCCAACATTTGTCCGTGCTGGTCGACTCCCAGGACTTCGTCAGCGGAGGAACCAAAAAGTGCCCAGCGAACGTTGCCTGGCGTGCCAATCAGATAATTGTCATATTCCCAAGAATCACGTTTGGGGACGTGTTTCCATACATGGACCACAGAGTCAATTCCAGTTGTCAACAAAGTTCCATCGGTCGGATGAACGATGATCGATTGAACGGCGGTTTGGTGCACTTGAGGCAATAATTCTTCGGCTGGACCTAGCGAACCGTCAGCTCGCAGTTCGGCGGAAAAAATTCTGCCCTGGTCCGAACCGAAAAGCAATCTATGCGATGCGTTCGCAAATGCGATTGCCGTATGCTTGCCAGCGATGACGGGGTTGCTGGCTGAAATGACTGCATTTGACGATTCCGCGTTTCCAGATTGCGGGATGAGACGGTCGTTGAGCAGTATCATCTGACTGGACCGTCGATCAAAGTCTAGTAGATGGCAATGCAATGCACCGTTGAATTCAGTAACTGCAACTCCCAATTTGTCAGCAGCATCCACGAAATGAACGGAGCGTAACTTGCCGCGTACTTTTTCCAGTACGAACGAGGCCGGTTGCTCGCACCATTTCAAATCGTCAGACGATTCTCGCCGCCAAACCCAGAGTCCGCCATTGATGCCACCCACTACACTGTGACCATCTTGACTGAAAGCGAAATGTTGAAACGAACGGTTCGCAGTTGCATGAACTGCGCGCGGGTTCGACTTTCCGGGTTCCCAAACGAAAACCGTGTTGTCCTTGCCAGAAGAAGCCACAGAATAAATGACCAATTTGCCATCGGGCGAAATAGCCAATCCCTCGGCGGCTGCGGCGTGCTGGAACATCGGATGGGTAGCGACTGTAGGCGAACCGTTTTTCAATTCAAAAATTTGAATTTTACCGTCCGCGGTCCCCAGCGCGCCGCGACCGGCCGACGGTGCATAAGCGATCGCTCGCACAGGCGCACCGTTTTGAATCTGTGCCAAGTCAATGTTACCCAGCAACCCTGCGCGGCGCGAGGCCCACGATTCAAACTTGGGTTTATTGGGCAATAGCAGTGATTCGAGCGACAATTGTGCTGCCTGCAGACTCTGCTTGCCTTTGATCGTATCGAACTGTGCAAACTGAGCTACTGCCAATGATAGATTGGATTGAAAATTGCCGATCTGAATTTCATCGGCTTTGCGGGAGACTTCTTGTTTGGCAAGCACTTCAGCTTGACGAGCCTTCTCGGCGACGGTACGCGCCGTTTCAGCAGCATCGCGCTCTTGCTGAGCAACCCCTTTAGCTTCACTTTCTGCGTTCTTGGCTTTTACGGCTGTGTCGCGGTCCTGTTCGGCAACTTTGAGCGCCTGCTTCTCTGAAATTAGCGCAGCAGTCTCCTTCTCCTTGGCTGCAATGGCTAGCCGTTCGCTTTCAACTGCAATTTCCCGTTGCCACATCGCGATTAGCGCTAGGACCGAAACACCGGCCAAAGCTGCCAGGACAACCGCAGCAATCATCTTCTTGAGTGACTTCAGACGTGATTCGCGTCCGAGCGCCTCGATTTTCTTACTCTCGGCCTCGACGTACAGGATGTTCTCAGTTGAATTGGAGCGATCGAGCACTTCCAAACACAGATCGTAATCACCTCGGTCCAGCGCACATTGGCCATAGGCAAGCCGACAGCGTTTGATTCCTGAGTTGGCAGCCGGATTCTCGCGCCAGAGTTCTCCTGCATCTTTAAAACCAAACAGCGCACGAGAAAAAGATTGGTAGTCTCGCGATTTGATGGCTTGGTTCAGCATTTCCTCGGAACGGTTGGCCAGCGCGATACTTTCGGCATGCCGCCGATACTGCTTGATTGCATCCTGCATCTGGGCCACACTGGAGTACCGTTCGCCGATTTCTGTCGACATGGCACGCATGGCAATATCCAGCAGTGCATGCGAGGTACTGGGAGTAATGATCTGATTCTTAAGCGCCGCGCGGAGACATTCGTTTACGGTCTTGCCGGGGTGTGGAGGGATGCCGGTAATGATCTGGTAGAGGATCGCTCCGAGCAGATAAACGTCGCTGGTTGCGCCAATCTTGGCAACGTGATGGGCCGCCATTTCCGGAGCCATATATGCTGGCGTGCCGCCTAGGCCGAAGCTCTTGCCACTGCTGATGTTGACGGCCAAGCCCCAGTCCATCACTAGAACCTCGCCAAAGGTACCCAGCATGATGTTCTCGGGTTTCAGATCTCGATGAATGATGTTCTTGGCATGCGCGAATGCGATCGCGTCCGCCACCTTCATCAGAATGTCGACGTTTTCTTCCAACGTCTTGGATTTAATGGCTTGCTGCCAAGGAGTTCCGTTGACTAGCTTCATGGAGTAGAACAGCATGCCATCTTCGCTGGCGCCCAGTTCGTGGATCGGCACGATATTGGGATGATCGAGTTCGCCGGTAATCTGCGCCTCGTAGAGGAATTTGCGGCGACTGTCGGTGGAATTTTGCTGTCCCTGCTTAATCGCTTTCAAAGCGATCACGCGATCGATTGCTGTTTGCTTGGCGGCGTAGACTACTCCCATAGCACCTTCACCAAGCTTCTTCAGCATCTGATAGTCGCCTGACTCCGATTCCTGCTGGTCATGCTCGACCAATTTGCGGATCGCGACTTGCTTGGTTTCCGATTCGACAGCTAACGAGTCAGCCTTCAGTGAGTGCATTGGATTCTGGCTGGAACCGGCGACTCCATCCCACATTCGCTTCAACCGACCGGCACTACCAGAAGTCGCTTGTGATCCGACTGTCCGATAATAATCCTCATTGGCGGAAGCCGACTTTCTCGACCGAGCCGAATGACTGCCGCTCGGCTTGGCGACGGTGTGCCCAGAGTTCTGAACCGTGGCATTACTTTGCTGCCCTGCTGCAGCTTTGGGAGTTGCCGTTTTGTTAGGATCAACGGTATCAAAATCATCCAGTGTGGCATAGGGATCCGCACTCGACGGCGCAGATTTCGAATCGACAGTTGCGAGGCTATCCTGCGATGGTGCGTGCGAATCGAGCGTGCCTTGGTATCCCGCGTGGCTGTCGGAGGAATCCAAAGTGGCCATACTCGACAGATTTCCAGACATAGCGTCAAGAGTCGCCATCGTGGCTAATTTACCTATCGGCCCCTCCAATGTCCGCATGTTTTCTTCATTGGCTTCCGCAGCACCAACTTCTTCATCGGCGCTAGGTTTTTTGCCGCCGCTCATTGTTACGGCACTATCGTTCGTATCGATTCTGTCCGAACGATCTTTGGAAGTATTCGCCGAAGTAGAACCCGATTTTCCGAAGACAGAGTCTATGGTCCAGGTACCCGACGGATCTTCCTCGGTTAAATCCAATGTATGGTTGGCGACGCTACTATCATCACCGGTCGCTGCCAGGTCCAAGGTTGCATTGGCCAAGGTCAATTGCGAGTTCGTGTCTAAATCAAAATCGGCAGTGTCAAGCGGACTGGGCGTCCTGCCATCGATACTCTGGTCCAATTCTTCTTGCTGTTGTAATGTCGCCAGAACCTCGTTGCTGATCGGCAACGAATCCAACGTCGCCATACTATCACGTCCCGCCGGAACGGCTGCCAATTCATTCAACGTTGCCAAACTATCCGTGCCAGCAGAAATCGCATCCGCAGTGCCGTTAAGAATAACCGCTCCGCAAGCAGAACACTGCTGGGCATCATCATCGTTGATATTTTGGCACTCAGGGCATCTGCCCATAGCGTCGCTCCTATTCGCGGCCCGCTCACTTGGCCCGTAAAGTTAGCTTAAACGAACCAGCATTAGCCACGGAGTTCCTCAGGGATTTGCGAGTCTAATAACTGTCGCTCAGTCCGCGCGGTTTGTTCTACTACTGCAAGGACATGGCAAGCGTATATGGCGTTGTGCAAGATAATTCGATCAATCTAGCTCCGTCCATTTTGTCTCGCATTGTGTGGAATGGGAACTAGCTTTCTCATCTACTTTGCAACATTCGCAGAATACGTCGGGTTTGCCTGCCGGCGCGACATAATGAAGTCGCTCCAGAAAAACGACTTCCTCGAGTATTCTCGTGTGTTCCCTCGGTTCGCTGGTCGCTCAGATTCGGCTCTTGGGTATTAAATGTCCACAGCGCCCCTACTATCAGCCCGGCAAATTTGGTTTCGTCTGAAAAATCGATTTCATTAGGAGAATCCTCCCTGGCACTACATCGATTGGCGCCATCAGTCGGTTGAGGAAAAATCGAGTTTTGAACTCCAGCAGGCTGATCGGACGACCGCTCGTTTTTGCTCGCCGAGCCAGTATCAACTTCGGCGTCGGAGGCAGCGTTACCGGGCGCCGCGTTGTTGGAAGCTGGTTCGTCGGGAGCCGAATTGCTGGGCGCTAATGGCGGCACTTTCGAATCGGGGACGAGCAGCAACGGAGTCTTTCCTACATTTTCTCCTTGGCCGTTGTTGTTATCCCAGTCGCGAACTGGAAAGACGTCCAAGACTGTTTCTTTTTGATTGACGTCCTTTTCGATGATGGCGTAGGCCCCCGACGGCTGCTGGGGATCGCTCTGTAGCTCGCGCTTCCAAGCGTCGATGTCTTCGGCAGTCGGCGAGCTGCCAGATCGAACTTTTACCGGAATGCGTTCGCCTAATCGAGTGCCCGGACGTGGCTCGCCAGTTGACTGTTCCGAAGGCTGGGTCTTGCTGTCGTTGCCCGACGGATCCTCGGAAAGTTTCTGCGGTCCTTCGCGCAAGATGTCGTCGAAACTTGGCAGTTCGCTATCGTCGACTTGTCCATCCTTGTCTTTATCGTCAAAGGCAACTCGGAATATCGCGACTTCGGGTTCACGTTGCTGAATAACTTGAAATTCAAAATCAGTCGTAGTGAAGTGAATCGGAACCTGCGGCAACTCGATCGTTTGGTAAGAAATTGGCCGGGGTGCTTCTACCAGTTTCGGGTCCTGAACCAGCGGCAGCGAGATCTTGTCACCAAGCGAAATCACGTCCAGCACTTTGGCTGACTGCGATGCGAGGTCGGTTTGACCTCCGTCTTCAAACAAGAAAAAATCGGTCGAACGCCGCATTACGATCGTGGTTGGCAACGATTGGAACGTGCTCAAGAACTCTGTCGAGAAACTTGTCGCTCGCGTGAGGATGCCCGCATCACCGAGCGACCGTTGATACGCAGCGATCGACGCCGCTGGACTACCATTTAGGGCACCACTGAATCGAGAGTTTGTCAAGTCGACTTCGCCCAGCGTGTCAAAGAGCTGAGCCAAACCATCGGCATATCGAGCTATCGCCAAGAAACCGCTTTCACCTGCAGAACCGAATTGCGTCGATATCCGCTGACGAATATGACTTTCCGCATTCTCGGCACCAGTTGCAGGCACGACAACTCGCGTCGAAAGGAACTGCGGTGACGTCGCTTTGAGATCGAACTTTCCGGATGGCCCCTGTCCGCCGTGGAATGCATTGAAGTTCAAATCAAGCGTGTTGATTTGTTGGTTCAGAGCCGGGATGATCGACGTTGTTACAAGTTCTCCTCCGGTGATCGCCATTTGTCCGCCTGCGACCAAGACCATACCGCCAGCGGCCGCAGTCGCATTGTTCACGGCAATCGTTCCAGCCACATCGAGGTTTGCTGTTCCCTTGGTTTCGATGTAGATATGCGGTTGATGGCCAGTCGCGCTGGTGTCTCCTAACTTGAGCGAACCAGTATTCACGATATACAGCGCATATTCCCTGCCGAACGATGAAACATAGGAAAACCGATCTTCAACTTGCCCTTGCGTTTCACCGCTGAGGAATCGCCCAGACTGAGAAATACCAGGCGGCAGGTTCTGATTGAGAACTCCAAGAATATTTCCACCGACTCTGTCAGCGGTTCCATTGAGCGTCTGAAAGGATTGCAGTGGACTATTCGCTCCGACCGATCCTTCAAACTCACTTACATGTGTGTCGTGCAAGTGCACCGATCCACCTGCAATGACCGATAAACGCTGAGCTTGAACCATACTGGTGGAAGAAGCGTCGTCGATTTTTCCGCCAGCCCGTAACAGAATTTCGTCTCCGATCGCGGCTAGCGACTCGATGACCATGTCGCCGCCGCTGACTAATGCGACATCTCCATCGCCGCCGGCGCCGATTGACCTAATAAATAACGACCCACCGGCAATCAAGCCGATGTCGCCATTGAGAGTACTTAACTGCCGTGCATTAAGATTATCTAGTTCGCTAACTAAGATATCGCCGAAGTCCGTTACGTTGGCGGCAAGTTCGTTGATTTGAGTCTCCAACGGATTGAGGTTGCCAATGCCATGGCGCGCCGTGATCGTAACTAAACTGCCCGCAGTATTTGCCACGATATCAACGTGCAAGTCGCCACCATCGAGCACCGAACCATTGCTGCTGATGATTGTGATCGCATCACTGGTTGCATTTAGCGTTTTCAGTCCACCAAGTGTAACGTTACCATCCGCCGTAAGCGACAATTGTCCTGAACCAGCATTGATCAGAGAGCCGTCGGCCATCGAGATTTGGCCACCGTTGGCGCCAGTCAATTCGTCCGCTCGCACTATTACATTTCCACTCATCGACAAAACGTTTCCTGTCGATGTGAAAATCACATTGCGGTCTGCAAATAGTTCGATCTGGCCGCTGCTGCTCAATATTAAGTCACTGACACTCAGGTCCGAACCGTTACCATTTGCGTCGAGCAAGATTGGACCGCTGTTCGCGCTAATGCCGCCAAGCCCAGATAATACGCTGAGCGAACCACTCGTTACGATCGCTACCGCGCCAGGACCTTGCTGGTCGACGCGCCCCAAATTAATTGCATCAGATTCCGATAGTCGAATCGCACCAGCAGTTGTATTGGTCGCAGATAGCTGATTGATTCTGGTCTCCAACGGATTGCTATTGCCAATTCCGAGATTGCTGACGAGAGTCACGACACTGCCACCAGCGTTGGCATTAATGTCGATATGTGTGTCTCCGCCGTCGAGAATTGCGCCACTAGTACTGGTAACCTGTACTGCGAGCGCCATCCCATTGGCAGTCACTAGCCCTCCCAGCGTTATGTCGCCATCAGCCTCCAACTCGATGCGCCCCGAGCCTGCGTCCACCAGCGCACCATCGGCCATGGAGATTTGACCTCCGAGGTTGCCAATCACAGCGTCGGCGC
>SXGS01777634.1_pt1 | contig 12047 bp, 14 predicted proteins | sample 3174681 | NCBI WGS metagenome assembly SXGS01 (sample SAMN11356861, study PRJNA531348) | freshwater metagenome | isolation source: freshwater sample F1-80 | place: China: Fuxian Lake, Yuxi | collected 2017-12-25
GACTTCAGCAAGCTGACCGTCGAGGCGGTCAGTCGCGTGGTAACGAAGATCAATTTACGCCCGCGAAAACGCCTGGGCTGGAAGACGCCGTACGAAGTTTATGCAGGGGTGAGCGTTGCACTTATGTGTTGAATTCAGGCGTGATTAATCTCAAAGGCGATGTCGTGCTGGCCAATGAGTCGTTTGCCCGTATGCTCGGTTACGAACAGCATGAAGTGATGAAGTTAAATGTGTTGCAGTGGGATATGCGCTTTGAGCAAGATGACTTAATCGCCAATATTCCCATGTTGCGTGGAATTGAAAGTACCTTTGAAACACAGCATAAGCGCAAAAACGGACAAGTTATTGATGTTGAAATAACCAGTGTCGGGGTGGTTATTGATGATGTGCCGTTGCTGTTTTGTTCGGCGCGCGATATTACTGCGCGCAAATATGTAGAGCAAAAGTTATTACAGGCTGCCAGCGTGTTTCATCACTCCCACGAAAGCGTGATGATTATTGAAAGCGACGGCACCCTGGTCGACGCCAACCAAGCCTTTACCCGCGTCACCGGCTATTCCCGTGAAGAGGCCTTGGGGCAACGCGCGCCGCTGATCAATGCTGAGTGCAATGACGGAGAAGTCTGCCAGAGCATCAAAACTGCACTCGAACAATCAGGTTATTGGACAGGCGAAACCTGGAACCTGCGCAAGAACGGCGAGCTTTATGTCACGCGCCTGACCGTCAGCCGCGTGCCGGATATTTCCGGGCGGGTAAATGGTTTGGTGGGCGTTTTCACCGATATCACGCCATTGAAAGATCATCAAAAGCAGCTCGAAACAATCGCCCACTACGACCCACTGACCCGTCTACCCAATCGCGTGTTGTTAGGCGAACGCCTTAAGCACGGGCTGTTGCAAGCTGTGCGTCGGGATAACCTAGTGGCTGTTGTCTATCTGGATCTGGATGGTTTCAAAACCGTTAACGACACCGGTGGGCATGAAGCAGGTGATCAACTGCTGGTTGAGTTAGCTGGCAGGATGAAACATGCCCTGCGCGACGGCGACACCTTGGCCCGGATTGGCGGTGATGAGTTTGTCGCCATTCTGGTTGATCTCGAATCGGTCGAGGCCTGTGAAACCGTGTTGCAACGTTTGCTGCAAGCTGCTGCTGAACCGGTGCAACTCGGTGCTCAGCGTTATCACGTGTCTGCCAGCATTGGCGTGGCGCTTTACCCGCACAATGGCACAGATGCCGACCTGCTGCTGCGTTGCGCTGACCATGCGATGTACCAAGCGAAAAAAGCCGGGAAAAACCGCTTCCAGTTTTTTAGTCAGCGGGAGTCTTGAAGGCCCGGGCCGACCCGCCGTGCGCGGTCATCCACCTCTTCCTGCCCTAATGAACCTAGCGCGAATCTAAGGTGTGTTGCCGCCGTTCAAACCATCACGGGCAATCAACTCGTTGCCCGGCACGCTAAAACGGAAATCGCAGTGCGCGGCGCCACCGGCAAGCGTCTGCGTGCGTTGCAGGCTTACGCCCCACTCGCTGGCCATGCGGAAATCCAGGCTGCACGCAGCAGAGTGAGTCAGTTGCGGCACACCCTGCTCGCGCAAGTAGCTGGCCAGCGGGCAAACCTGCACATCAAAAGCCACACCAGCGACGGCAGGCAGGTTGCGGCGGTGAAAGGGGCGGGTAAACACAAAGCGGAATAGCGCATCCAACAGCCAGCGGATACGCACAGTTAAACGGCGGCTGCGCAGACGCGAGGCCTTGAATGCCAAGGCGCTGGCCGGGGCGAAGATCTGCCAGTTGATCCGTTCAATCCACTCACCGGCCTGCAGTGGGCTAATGCCGTGCTCTTGTAGTGCGCGGTACAGCGCAACATCCCACTGCATATAGGCCAGCAGCAGGTTGACCCCCAGTGAGTGGCGGGGCCGCGTGCGCTGCAACTCTCGGTGGAGCGTAACGGCGCTGCCCCACACCGCCGCTGCCGTCGCGGGCGGCAAACACAGAGCCAACTGTTCCTTTGCGGTACGCCCAAAAGCGAGGCCGGGGATAAACAGCAGCAGGGCGAATGGCTTCATCGGCAGTGTCGGCTCTGACGGTTGCTCAGCGCGTTAGCGCGGGTCGAGGTCGGGGATGAGTGCGAGCAAATCAGTCACACCAACATCCTGACCTGCCTGGTACAGCAAGGTGCTGGCCTGGCCACGATGGTGAGTTTGATGGTTGAAGAAGTGCAGCATCAGGCTGGCGTAAGGGCGATGCGCGGGCACGCCTTTCATACTGCGGTAGGCCAGTCCATGGACTAGGTCTTGCTCGGTCAGCGCCGCTACCCAGTCGCTGATATGCCCATCCAGTCGGCTGCGCAATGCCTGCAACGGCGCGAGCGTGTCGAACAACAGCTGATCCAGCGCTGCGGGCTGTTGCAGATCGCCCATCGCCTTGCGCAACTCGGCACAGGCCGGGTGCTCGGCAAAGCGCTTCAGCCAGATGATATCGCCCACGGCAATATGGTTGAGGGTCGCCAAAATAGACGGAAAAAACGCCCCGCGATCCTCGCTTAACGCCTGCGCAGAAAGCAGGCTCGCAGCCGTGTAGAGCTTGTCATTCATCCACGCGTTATAGCGGGCCAGTAACTGCAAGTGGGCTAGCTGGGACATGGCACTTAACTCGGCAATTAAGGTTAAGTCAGGCATCCAACACCGGACGGAAGAAGGTGCGCTCATAACTGATTACGCACTGCGTCTCCTCCGCATATTTAAAGGCCGCTAGGCATTCGGCGTCGGCAAAGGACTTGAGCCGGTACTGCTCGTACGCTGCCAGGCTGGGGAAGCTGAACATCGCCAGGCCGATGTTATTGGCCCCTTCCGACGGCAAAAAATAGCCGTGATGCGTGCCGCCAAACTTCGCCACCAGGGCAATCCACAACTTGCCGTAATGTTCGAATTCCTTGAGTTTGCGCGGGTCGAGCACATAGCGGATATGGCAGGTGATCATGGTGGTCTCTCAATGATTGGAGTGGCTACTTTAAACGGCTTGGTTGATGTGTGACGGCTCATTGGACTCGATGCTGAGCCAAGGCCAGCGCTGCTGATAGGACGCGGCCTTTTGGGCAGAAAGGTTTGTGTGCGGTGTCAGCGGGTTTGGCTTCAGGGTTCCCTTATACAAAAGCTCAAGGCCGTTTGGTGCGTAGACCTCATCGGGGTTAATACCAACGCATGTTCCCGGTATCAGAAAGCGGTCGATGCCTTCCCTGGCAGTGCTCAGCGCTGCATAGGGATGGCCAAAATGCGCTTCATACCAAAGATGAACGCGTGCCTGGTTGGCGACTTCCAGCGTTATGCCCAGGTCTACCACCACCGTTTCTACATGGCGCTGCACGGCGTTTTCAGCCGCCTCGCTCAGGTCAGCAGGGTCGAAATAGAAGAAGTCATAATCCTTGATCTTGCTCTCCAGCGGCTGTCCAGAGAGCACATTCCACACCGTCTGAAACAGGCAGCCAGCAACTAGCTCCCCGAACCCCATTTCCCCGGTTTACTCAACGTCGGCTCTTTCTCCAGACACTCCACCAGATAGTCTATAAACACCCGCAACTTCGGTGGCAGGTAGCGCGTTGGCGAATGGAGCAACCATAACCCACCGTGGTATGAAGCCAGGAACGTCCAGTCTGGCAGCACTTGCACCGCTAACTTCTGCTCCAGCGCATAGCGCGCGGTGAAATACGGCAGGCTGCCAATACCGATGTGCTGCAACACCGCGTCCAAGCGCACGCCAGTGTGGTTGGCGGCATAGCGACCGCGCACCCCCACCGTCACGGCTTTGCTGCCCTTCTTGAATTTCCAGCGCGCATCGCTTGGGGTTTCGCCCAGATAAATACAGCTGTGATTGAGCAAGTCGTGGGGATGCGTCGGCGTACCGTGCTCGGCCAGGTAGTGCGGGGAGGCGCACAGCAAGTGATCGATGGTCAGCAGTTGCCGCCCAACCAGCCCGGTCGGGGGCCGATCCGTGATACGGATCGCCAGATCGACATGATCGTCAATCAGATCGACCTGCCGGTCTTCCAGCAATAACTCGACATCGACCTTGGGATAACGCCGCAGAAACTCGGGCATGTGCGGATGAATCACGAAACGCCCCACCGCCTTCGGCACACTGATTCGAACCAGACCTTCGGCTTCATGGGTGAACTGACCGCTGATCTCCATCACCGACTTGGCGGCGCTGACCATTTCCTGACAACGCTTGAATACCTCTTCCCCGCCGTCACTCAGCCGCAGCTTGCGTGTGGTGCGCTGTAACAGCCGCGTAGCCAAAGCCTTTTCCAGCCGAGAAATGCTGCGACTGACCGCCGACGGAGAAGAACCGAGCTGGCGCGCGGCCTCAGAAAAGCTGCCGGTCTCCACGATCTTGACGAAAATCGCCATTTCGGCAAGCAGTGGTAGCGGTAGATTGATGCTCACGGCGCACAAGTCCTTTGAATTTTTAGCGGATTATCACGTTATTGCACGATTCATATAATAAAAATAGAAACTTCAATCAGGGCATGGAATATGACGCTTCGCCTCTTTTTCCACAGTGATGACCTCAAGGCCAATGTGGAAGTCCTCGACTGCACGCCCCAAGAGCACGAATTCGCAGTAGTGCTGCGCGCCACTTTGTTTCATCCGCAAGGTGGTGGCCAGCCGTGTGATACCGGCTGGATCGGCGGGAGTCTAGTGCTGCGCGTGGTGCAGGAACCGGATCGAATCATCCACTTCGTCGACCGACCGGTACCGCTCGGTATGATCTGCATCCGCGTCGACGAACAGCGCCGTTGCTTTAATACCCGCATGCATTCGGCCGGGCATTTGATCGGGCATTTCGTTCAGGCTTTGGGCTGGACGCCGATCAAGGCGCACCACTGGCCAGACGAAGGACGCGTGCAATTCAAGCCGGGCGATGCCGCGCAGGAGGTCGACGCGCAATCCGTTCAAGTCGGTATCGAGCAATGGGTCGAACACGATCTGCCACGCCTGACGTCACTGCGCGAAGGCGCGCGGGAAATCGGCTTTGGTGAGCTGCCAGTCTATGGCTGCGGAGGCACCCACGTACGTAGCCTGAAGGATTTGGGCACAGTCACGATCGCGTCCCTTTCACAGAAGAAAGGCACGTTGTCCGTCCACTACAGCGTGGATTGAGCATTTCGGTCGCTGCTCTGCGCGGCGGCCGGAGCGGGGGAACCGCACGCGCGGATTCCGTTGACTATCGATAGATGGACCTAAAGAAAATGATGCTAGACGTCGAGCGTCTCGATGAGACGTGCATAAAAGAACTGGCCAACGAAGAAGTCCTCGCCATCCGCGTCAGGGGCTTTTTGCCCGAGCCGCTGGCGATCCGGATTGGCGACAAAATTCTTGCTCAAGGCTTCGAGGGCTATATCAACGCACCGAGTATCGGCCGCATCGGGATGGCGTTTTATGAAGCGGAAAACCAACCGCAACTGATCGAGGATTATTTTGAGCGGGCCACCAGCAACATCGCCGAACTGCGTCAGCGCTGTGCGCCCTACTCGTCGCCGGTCGACACGCTGCGCTGCATGCTCGACGAGTCCTGGCCAGCCGGCGCGCATCTGGAAAACCTCTACGGACGCAAAATGTATGTCGGCCTTTCGCGTGTGGTGAAACCCGGCGTGTGCTTCCTGGCCCACCACGACATTTTTGCCAAGGACGCGCCGGAGAGTTTTCAGGCCCGCAGCCTGGAGGCGCAATTTGCCTGCAACGTGTACCTGAACATGCCGACCGAGGGCGGCGCGTTGCAAATGTGGGATGACGACATTACGCCGGATCAATTCGACGAAATGCGCGGCGACAGTTACGGCATCGATCCGGCACTGCTCGGCCCACCAACCCTCGAAGTGCGGCCCGAGCCCGGCGATTTCATCATGTTCAATTCGCGCTGTTTGCACTCGGTAACGCCGGGCGTGGCCGATCCGCGCTTGAGCCTTTCCTTTTTTGTCGGCTACCGCGGCAATGCTTCACCCCTGACCTTTTGGAGCTGAGATGTTATCGGACTATCTGGGCGAGTTTCTGGCGCTGGCCACTATTCACTTTCTGGCCGTGGTCGCTCCCGGACCGGACTTCGCCGTCACCATTCGCCAGAGCGTACGTTTTGGCCGACTGGTGGGAATCTGCACGGCACTGGGTATCGGCGCAGGCATTTCCGTACACGTGCTGTACACCTTGCTGGGCGTCGGCGCATTGATGCACACCACCCCGTGGTTGCTGACGGTCGCCAAGGTGATTGGCGGTGCCTACATTTTGTATCTGGGTATCAGCCTGCTGCGCAGCAAGCCGAAATCGATACTCGAGGGCGACAAAACCACGGACGAGTCAGTAGTCGAGCAAACCCTGTTCAAAGCCTTCAGCACCGGTTTTCTGACCAATGCCACTAACCCCAAGGCCACGCTGTTTTTTCTGGCGATATTCACCACCATCATCAGTGCCAGCACACCGCTGAAAATCCAGGCGCTTTACGGGGTATGGATGTGTTTTGTGAATGCGTTGTGGTTTGTGGTGGTCGCGTTGTTTTTTTCAAGCAGTAAGGTGCGATTGTTGTTCATGCGCATGGGGCATTGGTTCGAACGCACCATGGGCGTCGTGCTGATTCTGTTTGCCGGTCGACTGATGCTGTCCTGGTAATTCGCCCCGCAACGCAAAAGGCCCACCGGCTTTCATCGGTGGGCCTTTTTTTTCTGGTGTCGCGTCCTGAATAAGGTTTACACCTTCTGGCTTTTTATCAGGAGGGCGCAATGGATACGGACGGTGAACCTATGGGGGACCCATTAATTACGAATGAGGCGAGCAAGATTAAACGTTGTCAGTCTGCTTTAAGTTGCTGCAGGAGCCTGTGCCCTTCTGGCCAGGCGCTCAAGCCGCTGGCGCTGTTGATATGACCGGACTCGCCGATGTTTACAAGGTTGCTGCCCCAAATAGCCGCACACTCTTCAGCGTATTCAACTCCACCGTAAGGGTCGTTGGTGCTGGCGATAACCGTAGATTTGAATGGCAGAGGCTGCATTGGTACTGAATCAAACCCTATTGCCTGAGCGGGGAATATTGGGCCTTTCGGGTTTGGCACGGCGACCAGCAAGGCTGCTTTGATCTGCAGCTTGGTGTGCGCTGCCCAGTGTGCAACCAACAGGCATGCCAGGCTATGGGTAACCAGAATTGTGTCCGTACCAGAGCGTTTTACGCTGTCTTCGAGCGCTACAACCCAGTCAGCGCAAATGGGGTTGTCCCAGTCCGCTTGGTGAACACGGGTATAGCGGCTATTCGCCTGTTCCCAGTGGCTTTGCCAGTGCTCTGGTCCTGAGTTTCCGATACCCGGAAGTATAAGTACGTTCATTTCGGCAAATTTCCTTTTGCTGTAAAGGCGGAACTATTACTGTTTTCTAGGCGGTTGCGTGCTGGATAAAGCTACTGGTAATTCGGCTTAGTATGCAGGCCATTCTTAGTGTTTAGTTCACATGTATCAGCTTTCGGGAATGGTTTCTGAGTCTTGGTTGGATTCAGCGGCAAGTTTTAAACGGTCGGCTTTGCTGATATAGGTGGACTTGTTTTTCGGCGCTTTTTTCGCGTTGGCCTTTTTGGCGTGGGCTTCGAGTAGCTGTTTGATTTTCTTGCGGCGGTTCATTTTTAGCTCGGTTTGATTAGTAGGGAATCGAAGTGTGTTCTTAATGGCTTGTCGTGCAGGTATTTCTATACGTTCCGGGCGACCATAAAAACTTCATCGGCTGAGTATAGATTAGAGATATTCGCTTCGACTTCGGCACCTAAAGTGGTGCGGTATAATTTCTGGGCATGGTTGTCAGCTCTGGTGGTGGCAACGATGTGTTTTAATTTTGAGCCTTGAAGGGTTAGCTGATCTTTAACCAGTAGTAGCGACTCTTCAATTAGTTTGCGCCCTACGCCTTGGCCGTGATGGCTTGGCAGAACAGCAATTTTTTCAAGTTCAAGAACTACCTCGGATCGAAAACCACTTTTCTGAGACCATATAATATAGCCCGCTAAAGAGAGCTCGCACTCAGCAACATAACAGAGTGCCCTAGGGAAAGAGTTTAGGTTGCATTGCAACCACTCAAAAGATAATCTCTGGCGAGCAAAAGCTTCTTTGTGAATTAAAGAGGCTTTTGATAAGTCGTCTCGCTCCATGGCTCTTGTTTTCAAGGTCGCTCCGGGGTATGTCAGCGGCATAGCGATAGATTAAGCGGGAATGGTGTTAGGTCACGGGCGGTTAACACTCCATTAAAGGGTGTTCTTGCGCCTGGGTTTCAAAAATAAATCCGTCCCTTTTTCTATATTATCTTGCTCCCCCGGGTTGGTGATTTTTTCTACTGGGTTAAAAGCCCCAAGAGATTTTTGGGGAGAGAGGTGAGAGTGCTTTTATGCTTGACTCAAATTCAACTTCGTCTAAATCGTAATCGTTTTTGATGAACTGTGAGACCATATCAATTTCGGGAAATAGCTTTGCTTTTGAGATTCCTACACCTGACAGTTGTTTTAATATTTGCAGTTTGTCGGAAGCTTTGACTATATATTTTTTCTGCATTGGGCGGTAAATCCAGTTTTCTGGAATTCCAGCAGGTGTATGTTTGTTTTTATCAATTCCAAAAAGTAGAAAGGCTCCGTCTTGCCTTGCTAGTCTCGGGTTGTCCATTTTAGGTTTGACGCAAATAACACTCTTTACGTGTTTCGGTTCTATTCTCTCCATGAAGTGAGGTTTTTCCTGCTTGATGTCGTGCATCAACTCTTGGGCGTGATGATTGTCTTTGTGGTGGAACTTTCTATAGTCGTCTGCAAACTGTTCGGCTATTTCGAAATCTGGCTTTGCCCAGGCTATATTCGAAATGACGCTGACGGTATCGCTATCGAAATATTTAACTCCTGCTTTTGGTATTTTAAAGAAAATTATCTCTCCGTCCTCATTTCCCTCATGTTCACCAACGCAGGCAAAGTAAAGTGCGACAAGTGGGTTTTCGGTTAAGTCTAGAAGTCTTGTAGGTAAGTCGTAGTGTTGCATTTTTACTAGCTTCTCAAAACTACTTGCCATAGGGCTAAAGTCGGCGGGGCAGCGCATAATGATTTCGCGCATTATTTTGTCTTCATTCGAGATCCAGCGCGGCTTTCTGTAGATTGAAGGTAGTAGTGGATATTTTTTATTGGCATGCCCGCGAAAAAAGAACAAGCTATCCTTGTCTTCGAGGCTAGGAAGGATTCCTAAAAGTGTTCTCAGGCTCCCTAATTGTGTTTCCTTTATTTCCAAGTTATATATCCATTCGGTTTGGCTGTAATTATATGCGTGTGCCTGTGTGGTGATAGCAGTTAGTTGGGGTGAGTGTTCATGCTTACCTAACGTGCCTCAATATACATTCGCCATCTTTGGATGGTTCACTCAAGCAAGCGGGTGATTTTTATGAGCACAATAATCGAAATTCACGGTGTTTTTATCATGCCCCATATCGGATCGATTCTGCCTCACCTATGACGCTGCCCCAACCCTATCGACCCCCACATCCCCCTGTCTAGAACATTCTCCCTTCACCATATCGCGCCCACAAAAAAGCGGGCCGTAGCCCGCTTCTATATAGAGATGCAGCTTGGGCTTATTTAAGCCATTCAGCTACGCGCTCTGGGTTTTTGGCGATCCAGTCTTTGGCGGCGGCTTCGGGTTTGGCGCCGTCGCGGATGGCGAGCATGACGGCGCCGACTTCTTCACCGCTCCAGGCGAATTTTTTCAGGAAGGCAGCGGCTTCTGGGGCTTTGCCGGTGAGGCTGGGGTTGGCCACGGTGTCGACGTGTTCGTCATCGCCGAAGACTTTTTGCGGGTCTTCGAGGAAGCGCAGGTTCCATTTGGCGAACATCCAGTGGGGTATCCAGCCGGTGACGACGATGGCTTTCTTGTCCTTCTCGGCGCGGGTCAGGGCGGTGGCCATGCCTGGGCCGGAGCTTGGCATCAGTTTGATGTCGGTAAGGGCGTATGCCTTGATGGCTTCTTCGGCGCGGCGCATAACGCCTGCGCCGGCGTCGATGCCGGTGATTTTGCCGTCGAAGTCTTTGGCGTAGGTTTGCAGGTCGGCGATGGTTTTGGCTTGTACGTAGTCCGGCACGATCAGGCCGATTTTGGCCCCGGCGTAGTTGGTGCCGAGCACTTCGACTTTGTCTTTGAGTTTTTCAAAGTATTCGCCGTGGGTGGCGGGCAGCCAGGCGGAGAGGGTGGCGTCGAGGTCGCCGCGGGCTACGCCTTGCCACATGATGGCCGGTTCGACGGCCTTTAGTTCGACGGTGAAGCCGAGTTTGCTTTGCAGGATTTCCCCGGCGACATGGGTGGCGGCGACGCTGTCGTCCCAGCCGTTGACGTAGCCGATTTTCAGGGTGGGTTTGTCAGCGGCGTTGGCGCTGCTCATGCCAAGGACCAGGGCGGCGACGCCGAGGCTCAGTAAACACAGGTTCTTCAGGTTGCGCATGGTCGTGCTCCGTCGAGTGAGGGTGGCAGTTCAGTGGGTTACTGGCGCGTTCTTGTTGTGGGTTGTAGCGGTGTGGCGGTTATGTAGCCCGGATGGAATCCGGGGTTTTGCGGTGTTGGTGAATCTGTTCCCGGATTGCATCCGGGCTACGGGTGAATATCTGCCTGTTCAGTTGTGTAGCCCGGATGAAATCCGGGGTTTGCGTTGTTGGTGAGCCTGTTCCCGGATTACATCCGGGCTACCTCATGGGTCGGTATCTAAAACTGTCTGAAGGTAAATCGCGGGTGCAGAAAACCCGGCGATGGCCGTGTGGCCTCGCAGATGGGTTTGTTTATTAAGGGTTAGCTAACCGCGCCGCCCGCAGATCCTGGGGCGGCGCGGGGTAGGTTTACAGTCCGAGGTGTTTCTTCACGGCGGCCAGGCCGTCTTGGCCGTCATAGGTGGTGACGCCCGCCAGCCACTGGTCGAGGATTGCCGGGTTGGCTTTGAGCCAGTCTTTGGCGACGGTGGTGGGGTTTTGTTTCTCCAGCACTTTTTCCATCAGTTGGCTTTCGATCTCGACGGTGAACTGCAGGTTGTTCAGCAGTTTGCCGACGTTGGCGCAGCGTGTTTCATAGTCTGGGGAAACGACGGTGAATACTTTTGCCGCGCCGAAGTCAGGGCCGAATACGTCATCACCGCCTTCCAGGTAGGTGATGTCGAATTGGGTGTTCATCGGGTGCGGAGCCCAGCCGAGGAAGACTACCGGCTCTTGTTTTTTGTAGGCGCGGGCGATCTGTACCAGCATGCCGGCTTCGCTGGATTCGACCATGCGGAAGCCGCCAAGGCCGAACTGGTCGCCTTTGATCATGCCGTCGATCAGCAGATTGCCGTCGTTACCGGGCTCGATGCCGTAGATTTTGCCGCCCAGTTGGTCTTTGAATTTGGCGATGTCAGCAAAGCTTTTCAGCCCGGCTTCAGCGGCGTAGGTCGGTACGGCGAGGGTGTATTTGGCCCCTTCAAGGTTGGCTTTGGGCAGTACTTTTACGCCGCCATCTTTGGTGAAGGGTTCGATCACGGCGTCCATCGAGGGTGCCCAGTAACCGAGGAATACGTCGATCAGGCCTTTTTGCACGCCGGTAAAGGCGATCGGCACGGAGGCCATGATTTTGCGCGTTTGGTAGCCCAGGCCTTCGCTGAGGGTCATGGCCACGCCGGTGGTGGCGGCGATGTCGGCCCAGCCGATTTCGGCAAAGCGCACCATTTTGCAACTCTCCGGCTCTTGTGCCCAGGCGCTTTGCAGCATGGCCACGGAGAGCAGGCCAATACCTGCGAGCTGTTTGATCGTTTTCATCTGCGACTCCCTTTAAAGGCAAAAACCAAGGCTTACTGACGTTGAAGTTTGCTGCTGAACCACGCCATGACGCCGCTGCGTTTGGCCGGTTGTGGGGTTCCGAAACTTTCGGTGATGCGGTCGAGAATGATCGCTAGCAGTACCACGGCCATGCCGCTTTCAAAGCCAAGGCCAATGTCCAGGCGCTGAATACTCGCCAGTACATCGTTACCCAGCCCGCCGGCGCCGACCATC
>SXGS01603386.1_pt1 | contig 12044 bp, 8 predicted proteins | sample 3174681 | NCBI WGS metagenome assembly SXGS01 (sample SAMN11356861, study PRJNA531348) | freshwater metagenome | isolation source: freshwater sample F1-80 | place: China: Fuxian Lake, Yuxi | collected 2017-12-25
CGAGAAAAAGAATCGCATTCTTGCGTACATTCTTTTTCCTTTTTCAGCTATGTTTGATGATGTATCCGGTGCTCCAGTCGTGGATTATGCTGCCAACAGAAGAGGATATTTGATCCGCAAGGGGTTTCTGTGGCCACTTTCCCCCCTGATTAGCGTCATGTGGTTCGTGCTCATTCCTCTCTATTTTGCGGGGAAAGCTTTCCTTTCAGGATCATGGTTTCCGAATGCGAAGAATTTTCTCTCTTTCCTCTTTTTTTCTGTGGTTGAGGGAGTGACTACATCCCGGGAAAAGCACTACGGAAAGCCAGCGGTTGCACCCGTCGAGGAACAAGTGCGCGTTGCTCCCGAAGTTGCTGTGCCCGAGTCGGTGGATCCGCTCGCGACAGACGATGACCGCGCTCGCGCGGCGCGGTACAAGGTGCTGTCGGCGAGGCGGGATCAGCTCAAGACAAAGCTCGCTCCAGACCAGGACGAGCTCGTCCAAGTTGAGGCGGAGATGGCGCAGATCGAAGCGGAGGATGCCGCCGCGCATCACCCACTCCGCGATCCGCCACAAGAAATGCGGCTCACGGCTTGAACGAATGTCCTCCGATGCACATCGGAGGACATTTTTTATCCAAGCCTTTCTTTGAACTGTCGATATGTCGTTTCGGGATTTTCCGCGTCAGTGAGCGCGCTGCCGATCACGATGACGTCTGCACCCGCTTCGGCGATCGCGCGGATGTTTTCTAACTTCACTCCACCATCGACAGTGATTTTGCACGATGGATTTTCTTTTTTTAATGCGACGATTTTTTCGAGTGCGATTTCTTGAAATGGCTGCCCACTCCAGCCTGGCATCACGCCCATTACACAAATGTTTTCGCAATGCTCGGCGTGAGAGATCGGCGTATCGGGATTCAGCGCGATTGAAATATTTTTTTTGTCGCAGAGTGAAGAGCTGTGCGTTGTTTCTGCATGCACGATCACGCGGCGCGCGCCGGCTGCGAGCCAGAGCGGTGCGACTTGTTCAGGATTTGCAACCATGAGATGCGCTTCGAACTCCACACAATCCAACAGCGAGCGCATTTTTTCTGGTGGCGCCCACGTGGTGTTGTTTACGAAAACACCGTCCATGACATCGATGTGGAGCGGTGCACCGATCGCGCGCACTCGTGTCACTTTCATCATGAACTCTTCCTCGGAGTGCGCGAGAATTGCCGGTTGAATTTCAACCATTTTCGTAGCGAGAAATCTTTCGAAGACGCCGCACGTGTCGCGTATCACCAGAAAATTTTGTACCGAGCCACAAACGCACGAGCGCAAGAGCGAGCGCTTTCTTTTTTGTTACCGTGCGGCCACCAAGACAAAGCACGTTCGCATCGTTGTGTTCTCGTGACCTCTTCGCAGTGTACCGATCGTACACAAGCGCAGCACGCACTCCGCGCACTTTGTTCGCAGCGATGCACTCACCGATTCCACTTCCTCCGAACACAATTCCCACTGCACCTTTGGTGCGAGCTACTGCTTTTGCGGCAGGAATAATGAAATCGGGATAATCAGAAGATGAGGCATCAAAAGCACCATGGTCATGCACATGATATCCGGCGCGCACCAAAAAATCCTTCATAGCGTCCTTAAGCTTAAGCCCAGCATGGTCAGTCGCAAGATGAATCGTCTGTTTCTTCATATTTCCTCCTTATTTTAGCATTTTTAGGAGAAGTTGTCACGACATGGCTTGACTTTTAAGCTTAAGTCTGATAGTCTGTGGGAGATTGTACTCCTTCTTCCAGGTCGGGATAAGGCGGCAGTCACACCTCTGGAGGCTCTATGTCAATCGAATCCACCACAGCACAGCTCACCCTTGCGCAGTGTCAGGCTGTTCTGGTTCTTTCCGCGTACATCACGAAGACCGAAAGTCTCGTAGCGGATTATCGCATCGCGCACCCGTCGGTGCTCGTTCATCGTCTTCTCCCACAGGAAGATGACCAGAAGAAGCTCTTCAGTCTCTTGGAAAAGTGCGGCGCAAGTCGCGGTTCTGTCATGGTCGACTCGAAGTCCGACAAGTGTCGCGCGATCCGCGTCGATCATGCTCGTTGGGGTGAGCTCGAAAAGAACATCAGGTCATCGCTCGCGCAGTGCGCTGCATGAGACGCGGGTTCACGCTCGTCGAGGCGGCAGTCGCTCTCCTCATCGCCGGTGCAGTGATCGGTGGGGGGATCATCTTCGCGAGCCGCAAGTTCGTGGATGATGGCGATGCAACGAAGTCCGTGACCGCTGCCGGGTTCACCGAAGCGAAAGTAGTCGCGCGGCACAACGTGCTCGCGAGTCGCAACGGCTGCAGCAGCAGTGACGATGTCGCGTTCGCAGTGCTGGCAAAAGACGTCGCGGGCAAAGCGGTCAACGTCACGGTGTGTTGCGGAGCTTGGTACAAGGGCTGCGCAGTCAAAACCAAGTAGCGCGCACGAGGGTCCGGTAGCTTACCGGCCCTCTTTTTTATTGGGGTGAGGTCTTGAAATTATGCGGGATGCCGGGTAAATTATCTCTGTTATGGCCAAATTTCATTTACCGACGATTGAGGAAGAACAGCTCAAAAAGTGGGAGGAGCAAGAGGTGTTCAAAAAAATTCTTGCGCGGAATCAGGACACTTCGCGTCCGTCGTTTGTGTTTTTTGAGGGGCCGCCGACCGCGAACGGCAAACCGGGGATTCACCATCTCCTCACGCGTGCATATAAGGATGTCGTTTTGCGGTATAAAACGATGCGCGGATTTCGCGTCGATCGCAAAGCCGGCTGGGATACGCATGGATTGCCGGTTGAACTTGAGGTAGAAAAACAGCTCGGGTTCACAAAAAAACAGGACATCGAACAGTACGGCATCGCGCAATTCAACGCCGAGTGTAAAAAATCGGTGTGGAAATATTTGGATTTGTGGCAGAAGATGACGCGTCGCGTCGGTTTTTGGGTGGACCTCGATGATCCTTACGTCACCTACAAAAACGACTACGTAGAGTCGCTGTGGTGGGTGATGCGCGAGATCGACAAGAAAGGATTGTTGTATCAAGGGTATCGCGTGACGCCGCACTGTCCTCGCTGCGTGACTTCTTTGAGCTCGCATGAACTTGCACAGGGATACAAGGATACCGAAGATCCTTCGGTGTATGTGAAGTTTGCAGTGGTCGGACGTGAGAACACTTTTTTTCTTGTGTGGACGACCACGCCGTGGACGCTGCCAGGGAACGTTGCGCTCGTGGTCGGTGCTGAGGTTATGTATGCAGAAGCGGTGATGAAGGAAACCGGTGAGACGTTGATTCTCGCGAAGGCCTTGCTCAGCAAACTCGACGGTGAGTACGAAGTGGTGGGGGAGAAACCAGGGAGCGCATACGTCGGCGCCGCCTATACTTCCTTATATAGTACGCTGCCCGAGACCGATGCACACAAAGTGAATGCCTATAAGGTATACGCGGCGGATTTTGTATCGACTGTAGACGGCACTGGCATCGTGCACATCGCCCCAGCGTTCGGTGAGGATGACTCGCGACTTGGAAAGGACGAAGAGCTTCCGACGCTGCTCACGGTCGATAACACCGGCATGGTGACCGCCGACGTTCCGGGTAAAGGAAAATTTTTTAAAAAAGCGGATGATGAGGTGAAAGCGGATCTCACCGCGCGTGGATTGTTGTACAAAAGCGAAACATACGTACACTCATATCCATTTTGTTGGCGTTGCAACACACCGCTTCTGTATTACGCGAAGACGTCGTGGTACATCCGCATGTCCAGCCTCCGTGAGGAACTCCAAAAGCGGAATGCAGAAGTGAACTGGGTCCCAGACCATATAAAGGAGGGGCGATTCGGTGAGTGGCTACGCGAAGTAAAGGACTGGTCGCTGTCACGCGAGCGATATTGGGGTACGCCGCTGCCACTTTGGTTGTGTGAGTGCGGAGAACGGACTAGCATCGGGTCGCTCGCGGAACTTGATACGCTCGCTCGACCAAAGAACACGTATTTTTTTCAGCGACACGGTGAGTCGGAAACGAACGTCACGAATACGATCAGTTGCTGGCCAGAGCAAAAAGCATTTCATCTGACCGAACTCGGTCGTGAAGAAGTACTTGCATCTGCAAAAAAGTTAAAAGAAAAAGGCGTGGAGATGATCTTTGCTTCTGATTTGTTGCGTACAAAAGAAACTGCGGAAATTATTGCAAAAGAAACCGGTCTTGAGATCGTATTCGATGAGCGACTCAGAGAGATTAATGTTGGCGTGTTTAATGGCAAAAGTGTTGTTGCATTTCATACTGAGTTTGCGAATAACGTGAATCGTTTTACGGGTGCACCAGAAGGCGGCGAAAGTTTGAACGACGTTCGTCGTCGCGGTGTTTCATTTTTGAAAGAGCTCGATGCGAAGTACAGCGGTAAAAAGATCGTGATCGTGAGTCACGGCGATCCGCTCTGGATGATGCAGACGGTATTTCAGGGTTTTGGCGAAACGGAAATCAAGGCATGGCCGCACATGAACGGGGTCGGAGAATTTTTTGAGTTCGAGGCGCAGAAAAATCTTCCCTACGATGAGATGGGGGAGGTCGATGTACATCGTCCGTACATCGACGAGGTGGTGCTGCGATGCGGAAAATGCGGAGGTGATGCGCGGCGTGTTCCTGATGTCGCTGATTGTTGGTTCGATTCCGGCGCGATGCCGTTCGCACAGTGGCATTATCCTTTTGAGAATGCGAAGCGGATCGATTCCGGCGACAACTTTCCTGCGGACTACATCGCCGAGGCGATCGATCAAACGCGCGGTTGGTTTTATACGCTTCTCGCGGTATCGACACTGCTTGAAAAACAGACGCCGCCATATAAAAACGTGATCTGTCTCGGACATGTGCTCGATGGTAAAGGACAGAAGATGTCGAAGTCGAAGGGGAACGTACTCGATCCATTTGAAACAATCGACAAGTACGGCGCAGATGTGATCCGATATTATTTTTTCAGCGTGAATCAACCGGGGGACTCGAAACGGTTTGATGAACGTGCGGTCGATGAGGTAACAAAGAAGGTGTTTCTGATTCTTTGGAACGTGCTTTCGTATTATAAGATGTACGCAGGCGAGGCGCCGAAGTTGGTTCGGGATGTGCCAGCGCCAAAAAATGAATTAGACCGTTGGATTCTTGCGGAACTATCTCGTGTGACCATGGATGTTACTCGTCAGATGGATGCATATAACGTCGTCGATGCCTGTCGCGAGTTCGGCGTGTTCGTGAACGATCTTTCGACATGGTACGTGCGTCGTAGTCGTGATCGTTTCAAGTTCGGTGATGCAGAGGAGTCGATCGCGACACTCGGATACGTACTCGCGACACTCGCGAAACTGATGGCGCCGTTTACGCCGTTTCTTGCAGAGGCGTTATATGCCGAAGTGGGTGGCGATGAATCAGTACATCTCGTGACGTGGCCGATCGTCGGTGCTGATGATGCTGATCTACGTGCGAAAATGAAAACGGTTCGTGCGTTGTCTTCGCTCGGACTTGAGAAGCGTGCGGCCGCAGGGATTCCGGTACGGCAAGCTCTTGCTTCTGCGACAGCGATATCATCTGAAAAAGGTGAGACATGGATGAGCGAGATCTTGAAAGAAGAGTTGAATGTGCTTGCTGTAGAAATAACGAGCGGGGAGAAGCTTGAAGTGACGCTCGATACCAACCTTACTCCTGAGTTACGTCGCATGGGTGCGGCGCGTGAGCTTGTGCGTACGATCAACGAGATGCGTAAGAACGCACAGCTTACTATTCAGGATCGCATCGTCGTGACGCATTCGACCGAAAGCGATTTTTGGCATGCAACACTTGCGGAATACGGCGAGGGGATTCTTCGTGATGTGAAAGCCGATGCAATTGAGACTGGTCGCGGTCAGGATGATTGTGAAATTGAAGTTGATGGACAGAAGATGTTGGTCGGCATTCGAAAGGTGTAGACTAGTGATATGATCATAACTTTGACCGGCAAAGTCGCCTATAAGGACGGCCACCATGCGATTATCGAAACGCAAGGTGTGGGGTATCAGGTGCATGCGCATCCGGCGACACTTTCTATGCTCAAAATCGGTGAACAAGTGATGCTCTGGACGCATGAGCATATTCGTGAAGATGCTCGTGATCTTTACGGCTTCCTTACCCAAGGAGAACATCGTTTGTTTCTTCGGCTACTTTCGATTTCTGGTGTCGGGCCAAAAATGGCGTTGAATATTTTGTCGCTCGGATCAGCAAAAGATATTGAGACGAATATTGAAAAGGCAGATGTCGCATGGCTTACGCACGTGCCGGGGATCGGAAGAAAAACTGCGCAGAAAATCGTGCTTGAACTGAAGGGTAAACTTGTCGGTGCGGACGCTGGCGGCGAAGGTGAAGAAGTCGTTGCCGCGCTTGTGAATCTCGGATACGATCGCGAGCGCGCACGGGAAGCAACGTCATTAGTGAGCGTAGACGCATCGGTAGAAGAGCGACTGAAGTCCGCGCTCCGTCAACTAGCTCGTTGAGTCATGGTTTTTACTCCTGCCACGAACGAAGAACAGTGGGACGCCTTCACGCTCGCGCACGGAGGCGGTTTTTTGCAGTCTTGGGGATGGTCGCAGTTTCAAGAGTCGCTCGGTAGGGAAGTGTTGCGATTGTGCATTGATGCGAGCGGACCGGGTGGGCAGGATGACACCGTCGTGCAGTGCACGTTGATTTATCATCCTCTTCCGTTTGGAAGAAAGTACGCGTACGTGCCACGAGGACCGATCGTGAAGTTGAGTGGCACGGATCAAGAATCAAATATTCGCGAGTTCGAGATCGCCACGAACGCACTCCGTATCAAAACGATGAACGATGCGGCTATTTTCACGCGCGTTGAATGGCCATTTGCGCTGGATGCGACCCCTATTTCCCCTTTAGATATTCGTTCATGGGGATTTCGTGATGCAAGGTCTATGCAGCCGTCGGACACGGTGATCATGGATCTCACCATGAGCGAAGAAGCGTTACTTTCGGGGATGCATCAGAAAACACGGTACAATATTCGCGTTGCGGAGCGGCACGGTGTTGTGGTGCGTGAGGCGCTGATGGATGATGCACATTTCCAGCAGCACGATCTTGATCTTTTTTGGTTCATGCTGAATGAGACCGCGGTGCGTGATAAGTTTCATACGCACGAAAAAGAATATTACAATAAAATGTTGGAGTTTTTGTGCGCAAAAAATAATGTAGGAGCGTTACAATTGCGATTATTTTTTGCAGAATATGGTGGGCAGGCCATCGCCGCAGCGATCGTTGTTGAATACGGTGATACGGTGACGTATCTGCACGGTGCGTCGATCGCATCGCAACGTGGAGTGATGGCTCCGCATCTTTTGCATTGGACAATTATACGCAATGCAAAGCGAGCAGGGTTTCACAAATATGATTTTTGGGGTGTCGCGTCGACCGATGACCCGGAGGATCCTTGGGCGGGAATCACCCGTTTTAAGGTTGGTTTTGGCGGAAAGCGCGTGAGGTATCTCGGCGCTTGGGAGTTGCCAGCGAGCAGGTTTTGGTATAGCCTCTACCGGTACGCGAAACGATTTCGGAATCTTTAAGGGCCCTCTACAAAAATCTCTCGTTTTCGGTACGGAATATATTTTCGCAGAGGGCCCCACGCGAACACGCGCGCCTGTAGTACAACGGATAGTATACGAGCCTCCGAAGCTTGGGATCCAAGTTCGATTCTTGGCGGGCGCACCACGTAAAAAGTCTACGCGCTAGCGTAGACTTTTTACGTGAGCCACGTGAGGCTCGCCACCGCGAGCCTTTTACGTGGCCACGAATAATTAAGGCGCGTAGACTTCACGTGGCGCAGCCACACGTCTTATTGCACCCTCCCTTTTCCTGCAGCGAACTCATCCCCATCGAGCGCGGTCGTGAGAGGCGCTTGCGAAAGCAGCATCGCGTCATTCGTTACCTTGTCGATCGCTTCGAAGATCGTTGAGTCGATTAGCTGCATGAGAGACCCTTTTTGATCATCGGTCGGAGAAAGTTTTACGTCGAACGATACGCTGAGTGTCTTAATCGTTGTCGGCATCCAGTTGAGTGTCCACGCCATCTTGTTATTCCCTGCGTCAAACTTGAGATCGCCCGCATCGACGTTCGAGAGTCCGGTCCAGATTACGTTTGGTGCGAGTTTTGTGGACAATTTCAGATCGGTGAGTTCGTGGAGAGAGTTATCAATTCGCCACGTCACGCGATAGGTTGTTTCTTTTCCAACTTGTGGCGGGAGCGGACCCGAACCGACGGGGATTCCGTCTTTATTAAAGTAGCGTGCCTGTGCATGTAGTTGCGTATCGCTCACCACTTTTGCAATGAGCGGTGTGGTTTTTGCACTGCGATTCACGTTGTCGCCATCGATGCGTGAAATATCCGCTTGGAGATATGCAGTTACTTGGTAGCTCGCATCTTTCACTCCCGTGAGCGGCGCAGCGAGAATCAGTACCTCGAAGTCAAGCGACCCACCTTCACCTGCTTCGATTTTTGCGAGTGAGGGGATCTGTCGTTTTGTCCAAGTGATCGTGTTTGCATCGCGTACGCCATTCGTCTTGTCTTTTAGGTCATTCCAGAGCAGCACTTTGTTTCCCGCGGGCGTTGTCTCAAATACTACGGAGAGCGAAACCCCTTCAAGGGTCACGCTTCCGGTGTTTTTATAGGTGAGCGCATACCGAAGCGTGTCGCCGAAATGAATCGGTTGATTTTCCGACCTGCCGTTCAAGAGAAGTGCGGTGACGAGGTTGCCCTTGAGAACTGTTGTCGAGAACACTGTTTCGCGTTGCAGCTGGAATTGCGCATCTTGATCCACAAAACCGATCAGCCCTTTTACATCGAGCCTACCTTCTGCAGAAGAGGCAAACGAACCGCTCACTGTGATCGTTCCTCGTCCATCCGCAACAAGATCGGGGATTATCCATTCTTTTAAGGACTCATCATTTGAGTCTGGTGTTGAAGCATCGGGAATAAATCCTTCCGGCCAGATCGCACGAATATGAATATTTTTGAAATCATTTTGTGAGGCGTTGTGATACGTGAACGTAAGCGTCGCTTTGTCGCCTGGCAAAATTTTTGTGGATCCTTTCATCTCGAGTTCCATCACCGAATCTCTGATCGTTACTGTTCTCGTCGCCACTTTTTGGAACTCTGAGTTAAAGTCCGCTGGTCGGTACGTGAGGATCGCTTGGAGATCCATCGCCTTATCAAGCGGTGCGAGCGCGACGCCTTGGATGGTTACAATTCCATCATTTCCCGAAGCAACAGTCCCGATCCGCCACGCGGTGCCATTCGTTGAAGGATCGGTTTTAATAACAACGAACGTTTTTGGAAGACGAAGCTCGAGCTGGGCAGTTCCGAGTGCGACACGCTCATTATTTTTCCAACGTACAGCGTATGTTGTGGTTTCGCCGCTTTTTACCTCACTTGGTCCCTCTATAGTTAACGATACTTTTTCACCAGCGAATTTTTCTTTTGAAGGAGAAAAAAAGAAAAAACCTGCCCAGGAAATCGTTGCGAGTACCGCAAAAAAGACCATGAGCCCTACGAGAATTTTTTTAATAAAAGAATGATTCACTTGATCGAGTCGAGTCATGTCTTGATTTTCGGACTCCGACTCGGGATCGTAAATGCGATGGAGTTCAGCCTCGACCTCGCTTTCCCGTGCAGATTTTTTTTTGTGCGACATAGACGCTACTGGAACCTATTGAGACTCCGCAACAATACCGAAGTCCGCATCACGAGTGAGGATTGCTGTTGTCGCAAGTCTTCCGCGTTCATCTTCTTTGCGTGTTGGTGATTGCCACGTCGCATAGTATCCACGAGGAAGGTCGACACTCGAAATCACTGTTGGGGGAGTTGCACCCGGTTGTTTTTGTACGAGCAGTGAATAATGCAGCCGTTTGTCTGCGGCGTTCGTTAGTCGTCCGTAAAGTGCAGCGAGACGTCCATCATCAGAACTTGTGGTGAGTTCTGCAGTACCAGGCGGAAGTTGATACACGAGCGTCACCTCACTCGTTTCTCCTGGATCGGTTTGGATCCAATTACCGAACACTGTTTTGTCGTTTTCTTCGTAGGCAATCGTACCGGAGTCACGATCGATGCGCGCACTGCTTTGTTGTGATGCGAGCATTGCATCGTCATCGAGACCCTGTTCTGCGAGCTTGAACAGTTTCGGATCGGGCGGCGTGAATCCGCTGGCTGATACGAGAACACTGCCTTTCGGCACATATGCGCGCATGAAGTCGACGTTGCGTACACCGCTAAACAGCGCACCTTTTAGTCCGGTGTGTGTTCGTGCAAGCGAAAGCGTGACGATCACCCCACCGTCCGGAAGAATTTTTGCAGAGTGATTCACTACATCTTTCATTGCGAGGTCCGTTTTTTGTCCGGCGATGTTCGTGTGTACTATGTACAAATAATCGCTGACCGCAGATTTTATCGAACCGTCCCATCCACGCGCTGCAACTTGTTGTTGTGTCTCTGTGTTTTTTGACCAGAACAATAATTCTTTTTCACCAAGCGCGCCATCGAGCACGGTTGCAAGGCGAATGAACATTTTTTCATCAGCACTCATGACGCGCTCCAGCACTTTTGGTGCAAGATCGGCGATAAATTTTTTTGGTTTATTTTCAGTTTTGTCGTAATCCAGCTCTACTTCTTTTTGTGTTTCGTAGAAAAAGTTTTGCGCACCGATCGTTTTATTATACTCCGGCATGTCGATTGGGCCGGTTACTGCGAGCAGTTTTTCCATGAACGTCGCGGTCACCGCAATCACACCATCGACCGTTGGTCCACCGCTTTTTTCGTAGAAACGCGAAAGCGTCTCCGCTGAAGTAGGGAAGTCAGGATACCAATTCGCATCTTGAAATTGCCAACGAGGATTGATGAGGTGCAGTGGTTGCGGAGAATTAAGTGTAAGTGCGAGCTGGCCTTTAATGTCATACGAACCACCACCAGGAATTTCCATCTTTACTCTACCGCCATCAATATCGACGAGCGCGAAACTGCCGATGAAACCACCGGTCGGACGGAGCTCAGCATTATTTTGGAACACCACGAGATAGCGTTTTGGGCCATCGTTACCAAGGATCGCTTCGAGCGTTCCTGCAACGGAAACCGCATTTGTTACTGTATCGGTGAGTTTTGGTAGCGCTTCTTTTGCAAGTGCAATGTATGAACGATATTCTTCCGGCACCGCATTATCAGCAACCTTACCGATCGCATGCGTAGCAATTTTGAGGTGTGGAAGCGCTGCGGCGAGCGTGGTGCGGAGCAGTCGTAGTTTTTCGATCGGATCTTTCGCGCTCGCAAGCGCAGTCATACTTACAGAAATTTTTTCACCACTTTTTGCGATAGCCTCACCGGCGGTGAGGAGTGGACCAGCTGAGGTGAACGAGGTGTTCACGGGTAAAACTTCCGCTGTGGAGTTGAGTATCGTACCGAGCGCACCGAGCTCCTCGCGTGCATTAGTGAAATTTTTTGCCGCCTCACTAAAATTATCATCCGCAGATTGAAAATCATGCACCATCACCGCTTCTCCTGCAGCTTTGAGAAGCGATACTGCATGCATGCTGCGATCGATTACGTGCGCTTTTTCCGTGCGCAACCCACCGATCGTGGCGTATGCACCGAACGGCAAGATGAATAGCATCGCTGCTCCCGCGAAACCGAGCGCATGTTTTTTTAAATGTTGTAGCTGGAGAAATGCAAATGAGATGCGAGGAAGGGCAATACGAGGGAGAGCCCAAGATTTTTTCAACGGTCGAGTTCGTAGGGGTGCCGCGGCGAACGGCATCATCGGAAGTACGCGTCGCATTGGCGTAACGGAAGTACGTGTTCGCACCAACCGCGCGAGAACGAAAAAAGGATGCACGAATACTTTCCAGAAGATGACCGCAAGAATGTGGAATGCAGTGAGAATGGTGAGGTCAGCAAGCGGATGTTCGGCGAAAAAGCGAACGGTGGTTGTGCGCAGCGCCTGCCACATCGTGAGCGCAGAGTGTGGCGGAAAATCTTTCCAGCC
>SXGS01607118.1_pt1 | contig 12044 bp, 10 predicted proteins | sample 3174681 | NCBI WGS metagenome assembly SXGS01 (sample SAMN11356861, study PRJNA531348) | freshwater metagenome | isolation source: freshwater sample F1-80 | place: China: Fuxian Lake, Yuxi | collected 2017-12-25
AGCCAATCGTCTCCGCCATCGGCAGCGCCAATTGCACGGCGGAGTCTCCCTCGGCGGCCAGTCTCTCTAGCCGCTTCACTGCTTGCTGCGATTCAATCTGGTATGGTTTCTTCATGGCGACTCTCCTTTTTCTGTGCTAGACAATTTGCTCTCAGCCTATCAAAAAGCTCCGAGCGGAGGGTCGCTACTTTCTACGATCTACCGGGCAATCTCTGAAATTGAACACCAGCCGGTGAGGCGTATCGTAGGAACTGAGCGAACGTTCGCAGCTTCGGCAGTGCCAATTCCGGAGCGTTCCCTGTCCGTCGTTCCACAGGCCGTCGGAGGAATCGGCTATCGACTTGGACCACGTGTAGGAGGTCATCAGGCTGGTTCCTCCGCCGAAGCGGCGTTCGAACCGCGACTGCAGCGCATGGTAGCTGGTGTTGCCCCACGCCGGCGATCCGGGCCCGACGCTGGTGAACTGCGCGTAGGGTCCGCGCATCAGGCGGCCGCGTTGCACCGTGGCTTGACCGAGGACGCTGCTCGAATCGATGAGCCCGAAGAACGGGTTGGGCGCCAGATCCAACAGCCGGTTGCCCGGCGTCAGCAATTCCGGCCGCAACTGGCCGAGGTCGCCCTGCGCCAATTCGTTATGCGTTCCCTTGTTTCCGGCGTAGGCGAGCTCGAGCACCGTGTTCGCCGTCAGTTGGCGCTGCACGGTGAGGTTCCACTGCTGGTTGTAGGGAGGTCTTCATCTGGGTGGCCCATGCCGACGAGAGTCCGAATCCCACTCCAGAGAGCAGGCCCGGTCCGCGGCCCACCGGAAGCACGAACCCTTGCGTGAAGGGGTTGCGCAGAAGCTCGACCGGCGTGATTCCGTCGATGGTGGAGAGCCACGGCGTCGTGCTGGCATAGGGAGCTCCCGTCCAGCGATCGGTGGCGGCGAATTTGGGTACGCCATAGAAGATGCCGTAGCCGGTGCGAACGACCGTCTTGGAGTTGATCTGATAGGCGATGCCTACCCGCGGGTTGAACTTGTGTTCCTTGTCGCGGATGCCGCGGCGTCCGAGGCTTTGGCCTTCGCCCGCGAACAGATATCCGCCCAGCAGGTTGAGTCCCGTCCTGTCGGAAAGCGGGTTCTTGATGAACGGATCCATCACCGTTTGCTGGTCGTAGCGTTCGGTGGTGGAGCCTTCGATTTCCCACCGCAGCCCCACGTTCAACGTGAGCTTGGAGTTGACTTTGAAATCGTCCTGGGCGTACATCGCGTAGTAGCGGCTGAGATTGGCTGGCTTGATGCGATGGGTGGAGGCTCCGCTGGTGCCCGTGCCCAGCAGGAACGACGCGAATCCGTCGCCACCGCCCGCGATGCGCGGATCGGGGCCCTGCGTCATGCCGCGGGTGAACGAGAAGTTCGCGGGCGAAGAGCCGAACTGGGCGAATCCGAGCGTGAACGTGCGCCACTCGGCGCCGAACTTCATGCTATGCCGGCCACTGATCCGGTTGAGATTGCCCACCGCCGTGTAGGCGGTGTTGTCGCTCACGTACGTCGACCCGTTGTTCGGGCCGATCGAGGTGAAGTCCTGGATGTCCATGCGCGGGATGCGCGGCGCGCCGGTGCGCAGCGCCACGTCCTGCAGGGCTCGCGGCAGGCCGAGCGTGGTCACGTCGAAGCCGTAGGAGAACGCGGGCCGCCAGGCGTTGAACCGGCTGACGCCGCCGCGGAGGTTGAGGACCGTGCCCGCGCCGATGGTCTGCGTGTAGTCCGCCGCGCCGTTGTGCGAGCCCCAGAACATGATGCCGTCGCTCGGAGCGGCGCCGTTGTCCCAGAAGTCCGCCGCGGCGGTGTTTTGCTTGAAACGGTTGTAGCGGACGAACATGCGCCGGTTCTGGCTCAGGTTGTGGTCGATCTTCAGGTCGACCTTGTCCGTGGGAGAACGCGGAACCTTCTGGATGGCCAGATTTTGTTGATTGGTGATCGGGGCGCCGGGCTGATTCGGCTTCGGGTAAAGGGCGACCGCTTTGAGCGCGACCGGGTCGAACATCGCCGCCGGAATCCGGTTGCCCGTGAAAGGCGTGCGGAGGAAGCGTCCCGCCTGATCGGGATTGGGTCGCGTGGTGAACGGATCGTAGATCACGCGAAGCGCTCCGTTGGGGTTGCGCGTGTCGGAAAAGTCGCCGCCGAGTTGTTGCGCGGTGGGCACGGTGAATTGGGAGAAGCTCCCCGACTTGACCAGACGCCGTTCGTACTAGCCGAAGAAGAAGGTCTTGTCCTTGATGACCGGCCCGCCCACGCTCGCTCCGTACTGATGCTGCTGGAACGACGCCTTGCGGCCGCCCGTCCGGTTCAGGAAGAAGTTCTTGGAGTCCATCGCGCTGTTGCGCAGGAACTCGAAGGCGCTGCCATGGAACTCATTGCTTCCCGATTTGGTCACCATCGTCACCTGCCCGCCTCCGCTGCGTCCGTACTCGGCCAGGTTAGGAATTGGTCTGAACCCGGAACTCCTGGATGCCTTCCACCGACGGAATCGCGGACGCGCCGTAGATGCCCTGGATGTCGCTCTGCACCATGGCGGTGACGCCGTCCAACTGGATGTCGTTGAGCGACTCCTTACCGCCGTTGATCGAGAAGCGGATCGTGCTGGTGAAAAAGTCGCTTTCCGAATTCGGCGTGGACGGCGTGACGCCGGGCACCAGCCGGAGCAGCGAATAGATGTTCCGGTTGTTGAGCGGAAGGTCGATGATTTTCTTGTTCTCGACCACCGAACTGAGCGTGGCGTTGGAGGCCTCGAGCAGTGGGCCCGTGGCCGTGACCTGCACTCGCTCGGTGACCGCGCCCACTTCCAGTGTGATGTTCAACGCCGCGTTCTGCTGCGTGGAAAGAGGAACCGCGTCGAGCACATACATGCGGAAGCCCGCCGCCTCGGCGGTGACCCGGCGTCAATTCGATGACGCGGTAAAGACCCGATGAGTTGCTCTCGGTCTTGTATTCCAAGTTGCGCCGGATATCGGTGACGGTCACCTTGGCGCCGCTGATCGTCGCGCCGGTGCCATCCGTGACGATGCCGGAAATGAGCGCCCGCGAAGTCTGGCCCATGACGGCCGGAACCAACGCACAGGCGAGCGGCAAAGCCCATATATGGACTCGTGACATGTAGTCCTACCCCCTCGAAGCCCTGAGTGATTCGGTGCGCGGATCCAATGCCGCGCCGCCTTGGCTAGTGATTATACAGGAATTCCTTACTTCCCAGCAGCGCCCAGAAGACGTCCTCGAGCCCACGCCGGGCATCCCCCGCCTTCGCGATCGCCTGCTTGGCCAGATCGCGCTCCGCCGCATCCGGCGGACGCGAAAGCGTTCCCAGATAAAGATCTTCCAGTATCCGCTCCGGATCCTTGCCTTCCGCCAGCGCCTTGGCGAGCGTGCTCTTCGGATTGGCGATCTTGGTCTGCAACGAATCGCCGGATACCATGTGCAACGCCTGATTCAACGTCGGCGTGTTCTTCCGTTCGCAGATCAACTGGCGCGACGGCCGGTCGAACACCTCGAGGAAGTAGGACTCGATCTCGGGCTCCGGAATCTGCATGGCGCGCGTTCCCGGGTAGCACGACCGGAACTGGTCCCACACGCCCGTGGCGAGGCTGATCGAGTCGAGCAACTGCTCGGCGTCCAGTCGTTTTGGATAGTATCGCGAGAACGCCATCGTGTCGTCCTTGTTGCCTGGCAGCGGGGTGGATGTCGTCTGATAGGCGCGTGACGCGGCGATGGTGCGGATCAGGTGGTGCAGGTCGTAGCGATGCTCGATGAAGTCGAGGGCCAGCGCGTCGAGCAGCGCCGGGTTGGTGGGCGGGTTGGTCGCGCGGAAGTCGTCCACCGGTTCGACGAAGCCGCGCCCCATCAGCTTGCGCCACATGCGGTTCACGATGGCGCGCGCGAACTGGAGGTTCCCGGGCGCGGTGAGCCAGCCGGCGAGCAGTTCCCGCCGGTCGACGAACTCGCCGTCCTGCATGTACGGTCCGCCGAGCGGCTTGGCCAGGTACGCCTTCTTCGTTTCTGGATGCACGAACTGGCGTTGGAAGTCGACGTGGAGCGATCGCTCGTTGTTGCGCGGCCCGGTGGCGCCTTTGTAGCGGATCTGCGAGAAGATCGCCGACATTCCGTTGAAGTCGTCCTGCGTCCACTTCTCGAGAGGGTGGTTGTGGCAGCGGGCGCACTCGATCGAGATGCCGAGGAACAACTGGCTGGTCATCGCCGCCAGATCCTGCTCCTTGCGCATCAGCGGATAGTAGCTGGCCGCGGCGGCCTCGTACATGTTCCCGGTGCTGGTGAGCAGTTGCCGCGCGAACTGGTCGTACGGGACGTTCTTGCGGAACGTCTTGTAGAGCCATTGGGAGAACGTGTAGGGTCCCTTGTTGTAGAGAAGCTGCCGGGTGTTGGAAAGGTGATCGCCCCAGTAGATCGCCCAGTAGTCGGCGTACTCGGGGCTGTTCAGCAGGCGGTCCACCAGTTTGGCCCGTTTGTCCGGCGAGTTGTCCTCGAGGAACGCGCGAGCGTCCCGGGCGGCCGGAATCAGCCCGGTGATGTCGAGTGAGGCGCGCCGCAGGAACTCCGCGTCATCGGCGCGCGGCGACGGAGGAATGCGCAGCGACTTCAGCTTCTCGCCCACGTGCTTGTCGACGAAGTTGAACGCTTCGAGTTCCGGCACGGGCTTGTTGTCGAGCACCACCCCGATCTTGGTGGCGGCCAGGATGCCGGGCGCGCGCACCACCACCGCCGACTCGCCGCCGCGCACCGCGGTAGCCACGCCCGCCGGCGATACCGAGGCGATCGAATCGTCGTTGATCTTGAAGTTGACCAGCGCCGTCACGTCGCCTTCCGATCCGTCGGAATAGCGCGCCACCACGGTGAAGCTCTGCGTCGATCCCTTGCCGTACAGCACCGGATTCTCCGGGAACAGCCGCAGCGATACGACGCGCCGTTCCCCGGCGTCGCGGCGCATGCCCGACCGGATCCAGTTGGCCAGGCGCGCGTACTCCGGCGATTCCTTGCGCAACAACTTGCCGCCGCCGTGTTTGGTTTGGAACGTCGGCTTCAACAGCAGCAGGCTCCGCTCCGCGTCGCTTTTGTTCACGCGGCGGCCGTCGTGCTTGTTGACGATCATGTCCTGGTCGAACGCCGGGTCGTACCCGAACAGCGACAGCTTGAAGCCGCCTTGGCCGTTCAACGATCCGTGACAGGAGGCGCCGTTGCACCCGAGCTTGGTCAACACCGGCAACACGTCCGCCGCGAAGCTGGCAGCGGAGGGCCCCTCCGCCCGCTGCACCAGCGCGGTGGTGGTGGCGGAGATTCCGCCGAACTCGACACGCAGCGGAGCCCCGCCGTTCGACAGGGCGCGGATCGTGGCGCCGTCCACCGACGCCACCGCGGGCTTGGCCGAGGTCAGCTTCGCGCGCGCCGTCACGTCGGCCGCCGAGCCATCGGCGTAGCGCGCGATCACGACCAGCCTCTGCTCGCTGCCTTTGCCGAACAACAGCGGATTTTCCGGCTGCACGGAGAGCTTGACGGGCGCGGGCGCGGCCGCCAGGCCGAGAGCGAAAACGGGAATCGAAAGGATGCGCATCAGTCCACCAGAATCGATACTTTGGGAGCTTCCTGAGTTTGTCCGCCGCCGTCGCCCATCACGGCCACTCGCGCGGCGCGGCCCAAAGAGGCGGAGGCCGCCGCGCGGAATCGCACCACGCCTTCGCCGGACGCCGAGGGCTCGGCTTCCGAGGTCACGCCATCGGGCAGGTTCAGCGCGCGCAGCGTCACCGGGCCGTCGAACCCCGCGTCCCGCCGGATGGCGACCTTCAGTTCCACCGATCCGCCGCGCACCAGATTCACCGACGTGGCCGCGCACTCGAGCGAGAACTTCGGCTTCTCGGCCACCACGGCGAACGCGTGATCCACCGTGGCGAACGTCGCGCCTTCGCCGCCGCCGGACGAGATCCGCGCCTGCCGCACCGCGGGTTTCCCCGCCATCACTCGAACGCGGGCGAAGGTTCCGGGCGCGGCGCCGGCCGGGGCGGTCACTTCGATCTCGCCCTCCCTGGAGCCGGCCGCGATGGCGGCTGCTTTCGCCACGAACCCTTCCGGCAGCCCTTCCACGATGAGCGGGATCGCGGCGTCGTGACTGTCCTTGCGGGTCGCGGCGATCTTCCAGGCCTTCGGCTCACCGGGGTAGAAGAACGGCTGGTCGGTGGAAAGCTGGAGGTCGAAGCCCGGCTCGGGATCGCTCATCGTCAACTGGTAAGGGAAATCCTCGCCCGTGACTTGAAACAGGTTTCTCAGTTCCAGCGTGTACTCGCCCGCTTCCTGGAACCGATGCACCAGCCGCGCGTCTTTGTTGAAATTGACTCCGGGGAACGCGCCGTCGTCGTTGTTGGCGGCCGCCTTTCCCTTGGCGTCCAGGATGCGCAACACCGAGTCCGCCGCCGAGCCGTATCGCGCCGCGCGGACTTCGAACGCGAGCGTCTGTCCCGCCGCGGCGTGGAATTTCCAGCGTTCCGGCTGCCGGTACTTGGCGATCCCGGTGGTCGACGCCGGAGCTTTCAACGGCCCTCCGCCCTCATGCGGCGGCGTCGCATCCACGACGAATTTCGCCGGATTCGACCGCCCGCCCGATTCCAGCCATAACGTGTGATCGCCCGGCGCCACGTCCGCCGCCGCGCGGATCCGCGCCACCGCCGTCTCGCCTCTCGCTTGCACGATCTCGCCCGTGAGCCCTGGTGCGTCGAACCGGATCTTCGCGCCCCGGTCCACCAGACCCGATCCGAAGAGCGTCACTTCCTGCCCGCTCCCCGGCCGCAGGCTCAGCGGATGCATGGTGCGAAGGTGGGGCGCGCGGCGAATGTCGAGTTGGTAGTTGAACCCCGGATCGTTGCGTGCGTGCGTGGGCTGCACGATCGCGATGTAGTCGCCCTCCGCGGCGAACGTGTGGGTGAAGAACGGATCCCAAACGAACGTGTCTTCGTCGTGTTCGAGCTTTCGATTGGCGGTGTCGGCCAGGATCATCGAGGCGTCCAGGCCGGAGCCGTTGCGGGCCGAGCGCAAGTCGAACACCAGCGTCTCGCCCTTGGCGGCGTGGAAGCGGAACAGGTCGAAGTCGTTGTCGCGGTCGAGCCGTGCGTTGATTGTGACCGGCACGGGCACGCGTTCGGCGTCGTCGAGCGTCGAATTCGGCTCGGTCTCGTTGCGATGCGGCTGATCGCCCAGGCGGAACAACGCGATGTTGGAGGCTCCGCGCGGCGAGATGGCGCGGAAGTAGTGCGGTTCCAGCGGCGCGTCCGAGCGGCTCGAGATCTCGAGTTCCAGCCGGGTGGGATCCACCTTCAGGATGCGGGCCGACAACGCCGGATGCGTGAAATGGAGCGACGACACGCGATCCAGGTGCTCACCGAGCACTTCGACTCGCACGGTCTCACCCGGGCGCGCGCCTTGCGGAAACACCGCGGACAGCGTGGGCAACCGGTGGACCGGCTTGCGCGGATCGTCGTCCGCCAGGAGCGGAACGGCCGCCAGGATCGCGGCGATCAATCGGGCTAGGCTCAATCTTCAGCAAGCGTATCACGAGGCCACGCCCAATGATCCACGGGGCCATAGCCCTTGCCGAGCCCCGGCGCGCCGGCTATCGCCGCCGACACGAACGCCTTCGCGTCCGCCACCGCCTGGCGCAATGGGCGGCCTTTCGCCAATCCCGCCGCGATGGCGGCCGAGTACGTGCAGCCGGTTCCATGGGTGTGTCGCGTCGCGATGCGGGGCGCGCGGAACTCGGTCCATTCCGAACCGTCAAACAGCACGTCCACCGCGTCGCCATCCAGATGGCCGCCCTTGACCAGTACGGCGCGAGCCCCCATGCGGCGTAGATCCATGGCGGCGCGTCGCGCGTCGTCCAACGATTCCACCGGGCGTCCCGTCAGCGCGGCGGCCTCCGGCGCGTTCGGCGTGATCAGCGAGCAGGCGGGCATCAGTTCGTCGCGAACCGCCGCAATCGCGCCAGGGTCCATCAACGGCGCGCCGTGCTTGCCGATCATCACCGGATCCACCACCAGTGGGAACGTGAGCCCAGCCGCCACGCCCGCGATGGCACGGACCATCGCTTCCGTGCCAAGCGCGCCCGTCTTGGCGGCGGCGGGCGGAATGTCCTCGAGGACGAGATTCAGTTGTTCCAGCACGAATTCGGGCTCGAGCACGACAACGCGCGAAACCCGCGTGGTGTTTTGCGCCGTCACAAGTGTGAGCACAGCCTCACCGTATACGCCGAAGCGATGAAAGGTCTTCAGGTCGGCCTGGAGTCCGGCGCCGCCGGATGGATCCGAACCGGCGATCGACAATGCGGCGGGTCTCACTACGTTTAGAATAAGGTACAGGGAGCCACGAACCAATCATGCGCCGTCTTGCCGTCTCGATCCTGCTGCCACTCGGGCTGCTTTGCCAGCAGGGCGGTCCGAAAGCCGAAAAACTGGCGCCGTACTATCCCACGCCGGAATCGATCGTCGAAAAGATGCTGCAACTGGGTGGACTTCAGGCGGGTGAGAAGATGTTCGACCTGGGATCCGGAGATGGCCGCATCGTCATCATGGCCGCCCGCAAGTTCAAGGCGGATTCGACGGGAGTCGAACTCGACGAGGATCTGTACAAACAGAGCAGCGCGCGAATCGCCAAGTTGGGCCTCTCCTCCACCGCGCGCATCGTTCACGGCGACATCCTGCGGCAGGACTACAGCCCGGCCAATCTACTCACGGTGTACCTGCTGCCCAGCACCAACGAGAAGGTGAAGCCGATTCTCGAAAAGCAACTGAAGAAGGGCACGCGAATCGTGGCGCACGACTTCGAGGTGGCGGGTTGGACACCGGAAAAGATTGAAAATATCGACGACGACGGCGAAGGCCGATCCCACACCCTCTATCTCTATCGCCGCTGATCGGGACGAGCGGCTTTCGAACGCCGGCATCCTGATTCCCGCGTCGTGGCGCCGGAGCCTGGCGGTCGTGCGCGTCGTCGTGGCGGCCTACGCTCTCTCGGCGGTGTCGCTGCCCGCCGGACTCGCCGTGGCGGCGGCGTACCTCGTTTTCGCGATCGGGAACTTCTGGGTCTCCACCGAGGAACGCGACCGGTTGGAGATCGCCGCCCTGGCCGCGGATGGCGCCGTGGCCGCTTTGTCGGTCTGGTCCGATAACTACATTCTCTTCCTGCTCTGTTTCGGATTGATGGCCGCTCACGGCGTCATTGTCACCGTGCTGAAGCGGCGTCTGGAACGGCTGGCCTACCACATCAACCGCAAGTCGGTGCTCTACCGCGCGGAAGCGATTCAGGCTCGCGGCGCCGAACGCGAGCGGCTGGCCGCCGACTTCCACGATGGGCCGATGCAGATCTTCATGAGCTACCAGATGCGGCTCGAGGTGCTGCGGCGGCTGCTGGAACGCGATCCCGAGGCCGCGCGCGCCGAGTTGGTGGAGTTCCAGGAGATGGTGGCGGGCCAGGTGGGCGAGATTCGCCAGTTCATGCATCGCGCCCGCGACACCGGAGCCGATCTCGAGGAGACCGACCTGATCGAGGCGTGCCAGGAACTCGCCAGGATCTTCGAGCGCGACACCGGGATCGCCGTGGAGTTCGAGGGTTCGGGCGATTCGAGCGGCGTCGACGACAAACGGACGCTCGAGGTGTTGCACATGGTTCGGGAGGCGCTGCACAACGTCTACAAGCACGCCGGCGCGACCAGGATCGGCGCGGCCATGCGCGTCAACGGCGGCATCGAGATCGACGTACGCGACAACGGTAAGGGCTTCCCGTTTCGCGGCGCCTACAAGCTGGAAGAACTCGAGCTGATGAAGCTGGGTCCGGAGGCGATCAAGCGCCGCGTGCGCGATCTGGGCGGCTCGCTGACGCTCGAGTCGCGTCCGGGCGAAGGCTCGCGGCTGGTGGCTCGCATCCCGCAATGAGGCGCGGACTGGCGGTTGTGGTGCTGTGCGGATCGTGCGGCCGCTACGCCGGGTTCGAACTGCCGGGTCCCGGCGGCGGGGCGCCTCCGGTCAAGGTGCGATGGGATGTGGCGCCGGAACCGTCGCTCGTCCGCGGACCGGCGGGCGAATGGGATTCGGTGGACGCGTTGAACCCCTCGGTTGCCGCGCGCGCCGGTCTGCTTTGGAATCTCTACTCCGGTTACGACGGAAAGACCTGGCACACCGGCGCCGCCGTGTCTCGCGACGGCGTGGCCTGGGAGAAGCGGGGCAAGGTGCTGTCGCCGTCGGGCTGGGAAGGCGGCTACATCGCCGCCAACGGATCGGCGCTGTGGGAGGGTGGGGAACTGCGCTACTGGTATCAGGCCGGCGATCCGCCGCGAATCGCGCTGGCATCTTCGGCCGGCGGCGTTTCGTGGCGCAAGCACGGCGCGGAGGTGCTGCCGCTGGGCCCGTATGGGAGTTGGGATGAGCGCGGCGTGGCCGATCCGTATGTGATCCGCGAGGGCGAGTGGCTCTACATGTACTTTCTCGGCCAGGATCGCGCGCGCAGGCAGCGGCTGGGCGTGGCGCGGTCGCGCGACGGAATCGTGTGGGACAAGCATCGCGCCAATCCCGTGCTCGAAACCGGCGAGGATGGCGCATTCGACGAGAACGGGCTCGGCGAGCCCGCCGTGTGGAAGCAGCACGGCCGCTGGTGGATGCTCTACACAGGCCGCGACCGCGCCGAATACCGGCGGATCGGCCTTGCGTGGTCGAGCGATGGCGTGAAGTGGCGGCGCTTCGACGAGTCGGCGGTGTTCGCCGGCGCGCGGCCCTGGAACCGGAAGGTGGTGTGCGACCCGTCGGTGGAGGTCGCTCCCGACGGATCGGTGCGCGTCTGGTACGGTGGAGGCGACGTGGCGCACCCCGCCGAGAATATCCACGGGCAGATCGGACTCGCGATCCTGCGATGGGAGGCTCCATGAAGATCGGCGTCACTTGTTATCCGACCTACGGCGGCAGCGGCATCGTCGCCACCGAACTCGGCATGGAACTGGCCGCGCGCGGCCATGAGATCCACTTCATCAGCTACGCGCAGCCCATCCGGCTGAGCGGCTTTTCGGAGAACATCCACTATCACGAGGTGGAAGTCGCCAACTATCCGCTGTTCGCGTATCCCCCCTACACGCTGGCGCTGGCGGCGCGAATGGCCGATGTCGCCGAGCGTTACCATCTCGACCTGCTGCACGTGCACTACGCGATTCCGCACTCGGTGTCGGCGCTGTTGGCCAAGCAGATGATGGCGGCGCGGCGGCGGCTGCCGTTCGTCACTACCCTCCACGGAACCGACATCACGCTGGTGGGCCAGGAGCCCGCCTATTTCGAGATCACGCGGTTCTCGATCGAATCGTCCGACGCGGTCACGTCGGTGAGCGAATACCTGAGCCGCCGGACGGTGGAAGTGTTCGGCGTGGAAAAGCCGGTCCGCACGATTCCGAACTTCGTCAACTGCCACCTCTACCGGCCCGCGCCGGAGCCTCACGGGGGCTGTCCGCGCCTGGTTCACATCTCGAACTTCCGGCCGGTGAAACGGCCTGTCGACTGCGTGCGGGTGCTGCATCGCGTGCTGCGCGACATGGACGCCGAACTGTGGATGGCCGGCGACGGGCCCGAGCGCGGTCCTTGCGAGAAGCTCGCCTGCGAACTGGGGATCATGAATCGCGTCCGGTTCCTCGGCAAGCAGGACCACATCGAGCAGCTTCTGCCGCAAACCGATGTCCTGCTGCTGCCGAGCGATCACGAGGCGTTCGGGCTGGCCGCGCTCGAGGCAATGGCTTGCGGGGTTCCACCGGTGGCGTCGCGGGTGGGCGGCGTTCCCGAACTGATCACGCACGGCGAGGACGGATTCCTCGAGGAAGTGGGCGACGTGGAATCGCAGGCCGCGCGCGTGGTCGAGCTGTTGTCGAACCCCGCCCGCCGGCGCGCGATGGCGGAAGCGGCGCGGCACACCGCGCTCACTCGCTACGCGACCGAGCGGATCATCCCCGAATACGAGGATTGCTGCCGCCGCGCGATCGCGGGCT
>SXGS01180903.1_pt1 | contig 12043 bp, 13 predicted proteins | sample 3174681 | NCBI WGS metagenome assembly SXGS01 (sample SAMN11356861, study PRJNA531348) | freshwater metagenome | isolation source: freshwater sample F1-80 | place: China: Fuxian Lake, Yuxi | collected 2017-12-25
CCCAGATCGTCGACCACATGCTTCGCCGAAGTCGGACTCACCTTGCCGAAACGGTTCGCCGAGGGAGCCACTAAACCATCGTCAAGTCTGTTCAATAGCGCCAAAGCAATCTGATGGTTAGGTATGCGAATGGCGACTGTGTCACGAGCGCCAGTGATCTCATCGCAAACTCTATTTGTGCGCTGCAACACCAACGTAAGCGGCCCAGGCCAAAAAATGTTACAAATATTTTCAACATATGACGGCACGTTTTTCGCCCATTCATTAAGTTGACGATATTCAGCAATATGCAGAATCAACGGGTGATTGGTCGGTCTTGCTTTGACTTGAAATATCTTTGAGATCGCCTTTGGACGCGACGCCAATGCGGCCAGACCATACACAGTCTCAGTCGGTAAGCCGATCAGCAGATCGTCATTCAGATGTTTAACTGCCAGGTCAAGACTCGCCGACAATCTTCCATCTTGAATCTGGGTCGTTTGATCTGACATTTTTGAGTTTTAAATCTAGTCTTTGAGGAAATCAAGCATTGCGTCGATGAACGAGAAATTATCCGTAGAAGCAAAGTGATCACAGTTCTTCAAAAGTTTGAACTTGCCATGCTTCAAAGAATCCACCAATTGATTTGCGGGCAAAACGAAGTCGCGATCACCGGTAATTACTAATGCTTCTGCTGTTATCGCCGATGCGTTTGCCTTTGTAAATACCGCGCCGCGGGGGCGTTGCAAAACAGCTTTCAATGCCATTGGGTCATTATCACTGTGGCGTGCATAGTTACCGAATTGACGTGCGAGAGTGTTCTCAATATCTGCAGTGCCATCAATCCCGGCGATGATCAACTCTGATTCTTTTGGATCGTGCGGCTCAAATATCTTGTCGCCTATACCAAGCAGGATCAATTTTCGAAACATATTTGGTTTAATGGTTGCCGCGTGCAGAAGTGCAATTGCACCTAACGAAAACCCAACGGCATCTACTTGCATATCTTTTGCGCTCTGGCGAATCGGTAACGAAATATCTGAATAGGCAGATGCATCATGCGGTTTTTCGGCTGTTCCGTGACCGAGCAAATCAATGCCGACAACATTGCGACCTGTTTCTTGTAACAGAGTCTCAACGCCAGACATTTGCCAGGTGCGCGCAAATGAACCAGCCCAGCCATGAACCATAAGCACTGGGGGTAACCCGGTGGTTATCAAACCAGTATTAACATCCATACGAGTAGCCTAAGGAGGCTTCAAAATGAGCCCAACTCGAGGGGATCACTGATGCGTTTTTTAAACCAGTCGCCTGACTTTGATTTGACCTATAGCGATGTGTTCATGGTGCCGAGCCTTTCTGCAGTGGCATCTCGGCTCAAGGTTGATTTAACAACTCCAGACAAAATTGGTACGAAGATACCTCTTGTCGTGTCAAACATGACCGCGATTGCAGGACGGCGAATGGCAGAGACGGTTGCCCGTCGGGGCGGAATTGTTGTGTTGCCCCAGGATATTCCGCTCGACATCGTCGAAAATGTTGTCAAGTTCGTCAAGTCAAGACATCGAGTGATTGATACGCCGATCACCATGCAACAGGATGGCACGGTAGGTGATGCCTTGAGTCTGATTTACAAGCGCAGTCACGGAGCCGTAATTGTTGTAGATGAAGATCAGCGACCCTACGGAATTTTCACCGAGCATGACGCAGTCGGATTCGACCGTTTTGCGCAGATTCGTAATGTTATGAGTCGAGAGATTTTTACTCTTGACGATTCACTATCACCACAACAAATGTTTGAACGCCTGACCGAGGCTCGACTATCAGTAGCGCCAGTAGTCGATAAAAACGGCAAGTTACTTGGGGTAATCACCAGAAATGGGGCGCTACGAAGCACAATTTACGACCCTGCAATAGATAAGGACGGTTGTCTGATGATTGCCGCTGCAGTGGGAGTCAATGCCGACCCATCGACGCGAGCGAAAAATCTTGCCGCTATGGGTGTTGATGTTGTGGTCGTTGATACGGCTCACGGTCATCAAGTTCGAATGCTTAATGTGATCGAAGAAGTGCGACAGGTTCTAAACAATGTCCCTCTTGTCGCCGGAAATGTGGTCACTGCCGAAGGTACGAAAGACATCATCAACGCTGGTGCCGACATTGTCAAGGTCGGTGTTGGACCTGGAGCGATGTGTACAACTCGAATGATGACGGGCGTTGGTCGTCCGCAGTTTTCTGCGGTTCTTGAATGTTCGCATACTGCATCTGGCTTAGGCAAACAGATTTGGGCAGATGGTGGCGTTCGATATCCGCGCGATGTCGCTCTTGGTCTCGCCGCTGGGGCAGCCAACGTGATGTTCGGTTCGTTGCTTGCAGGCACCTACGAATCAGCTGCCGATACGTTACGCGACACAAACGGTCGTCTCTATAAGGAGAGTTTTGGGATGGCCTCTAACCGCGCGGTTCGAAATCGCACGCGCAGCGAAGGCGCCTTTGAGCGTGCTCGAAAAGAATTGTTTGAGGAGGGTATTAGTTCATCGCGTATGTACCTTGACCCGCAACGACCGAGTGTTGAAGACATCATCGATCAGATCATTTCAGGTGTCAGGTCTTCGTGCACCTATGCTGGCGCGTCGAACATCTCGGAGTTTCAAGATCGAGCCGTAATCGGGGTTCAAAGCGCGTCAGGTTACGACGAAGGTCGCGCACAAGACACCAATTGGTGATGTTGCGCTACCGATGATCGTTGTCGCAATCGATGGCCCGGCCGGTGCAGGCAAATCGACTATTGCCAAAGCATTAGCGGCAAAACTCGGTATCAGATATCTCGATACTGGAGCAATGTACCGGGCAGTTACATTCGCTGCGATGACTTCGGGCATTGAACTGACCAATCAAAATCTTGTTGCCGAGTTGACCCGTGAATCAAAAATGATTCTCACTGATGAGAGCGTCGTGATCAATGGACTCGATGCGACGACCGCGATCCGTAGTTCTGAAGTGACTGCCGCGGTCAGCACTGTGGCCGCTAATAGCCAAGTCCGCACCGAGTTGCGCGAGCGGCAAAGGCAGTGGATCAACGACCACGATGGCGGGGTAGTTGAAGGACGAGACATCGGTTCAGTGGTTTTTCCGGACGCAACATTGAAAGTTTATTTAACTGCGTCACCAATTGTGCGTGCAAAACGACGCGTAGTGCAGTCGGGCGGAAACGTCGATGAAATTGCGGCGTCTATTGCATCGCGAGATCTGCAAGACAGTTCTCGAAGTGACAGCCCATTAATCCAAGCAGATGATGCGATCACGATAGACACCAGTGATCGATCTATCGACGAGGTCGTTGCACAACTAGTTGAGATGACGAATAAAATATCAAACAAAAGATCATGACCCAAGTAGAAACGAATCTCGCGGGTCAAGGTCGTATGGGAAAATTATTTTACGCAGTCGTTCGGGGCATACTGCTTGGCTTGTGTCGATTATATTTTAGATTGAGCGTCAAAGGCCGCGAGAATGTCCCAAAGAAGGGTGCATTTATTTTGGCGCCGATCCATCGATCGAATGTTGACACGCCAATATCCAGCGCAACAACCAAACGCCGGCTGAGGTTTATGGGTAAAGACAGTTTGTTCAAGATACGACCAGTCGGTTCGGTGCTTTCAGCCTTGGGTGGTTTTCCGGTGACACGCGGTACGGCAGATCTTGAGGCACTGAAGCGTTGTCTTGCAGTACTGGCACTGGGTGAACCAATCGTGATGTTTCCGGAGGGTACACGACAGTCCGGTGAAACAGTTCAACCGTTGTTTGACGGCGCAGCATATTTGGCTATCAAAGCCAACGTCCCAATTGTGCCTGTGGGAATAGGTGGCACACAAGATGTAATGCCCAAAGGGAGAAAAATGATTTACCCCAAAAAGTGCACGATGATTATTGGCGCACCGATTTATCCGCCCGCGAGCACTACGGGCCGGACACCGCGTACCGCAACCACCGAGTTGACGGCAAAATTGAAATCGGCGTTGCAAGAATTGTTCGACGCCGCCCAACTCGCGGCTCACTAATTTCTAGGTCTTTTACCAGTTGTTTTGTTTGGCCACTTGCTAGCAATTCAAATAACTGGTCAGCGCTTTTTGCATCGCCACTAAATCGCCAACGCCACAAACTTCGCGCGCTGAATGCATTGAAAGTTGCGGTATGCCGACATCAACCGTGTTGATACCAAGCCGCGTTGCGGTGATAGGCCCGATTGTCGTGCCACACGGCATATTGTTTTTTGAAACAAACATTTGATGGTTTACATTTGCCGTCTCACAGGCCTTGATGAATACTGCCGCCGAAGTCGATGAAGTTGCATATCGTTGATTGGAGTTCATTTTTAATGCAGGACCTTGATTAACAATTGGAGCGTGTGCATGATCGTGGCGATCAGGATAATTGTGATGCACTGCATGGGCATTGTCTGCCGAAATACAAGACGACTGACTCAACGCTTGCAAAAATTCGATTCTCGATAAGCCTGATGCATCGGCAATTGTTTCAAGCGTGTGCTCGAGAAGTGGGCCAGCCGCGCCAGCCGCGCTAGACGAGCCGACCTCTTCGTGGTCAAATAGCGCAACGACACAGCAATCTTGTGGGTTTTGAGTCTCAATCAGCGCAGAAATCGACGCCCAACATGAGGCCTGATTGTCGAGTCGACCACTAGCCAACAGGGACTTGTCGACCCCTATTAATTGAGCGGGCGCAGAATCAAAAAGTTGAGCATCGATCGAAAGAATTTGTTCGGGTTGTGTTTGTATCTTTGACGCCACCCATCGCGCGAAGTCGAATGGTTTTTCGCCCGTTGCCCAAGCCGCCGACAGGTGCAATTGTTTATCGAGGGTTAAACCCCGCTCGTTGACTTCACGGTCTAGATGAATCGCCAGTTGCGAAATACGCGCTATCGGAGTTGCCTCACAAAACAACTTGACTAAACCATCTCGCAACACGGCATGCCCAGCGATGCCAAGGTCGCGGTCGAGCCAACTATTGAGAAGCGGAGCGCCATAAATCTCGACTTGTAGGGTGTGCCAGCCGAATTTTGACTCATCTGGACGCGGTTTAATTTTCAAGCACGGTGAGTCGGTGTGAGCACCGATGATCCGAAATTGTGCAAGTTTCTTTGAACCCTGTCTCCATGCAACCAACGACCCGGCCCGTTTGATGAAACCGCTTGACGAGTATCTCTCGGGCGAATTCAGTTTGGTGCAATCGATGAAACCTGCCGCTGCGAGTTTCGCGACAATAAATTCAACCAAATGTCGAGGCGTTGGTGACGAATCAAGTTGATCGCGAACTTGAGCGACTAAATCGGTCGTCACGGATTAATTTTTGAGAGTGAAATATCTTGTCCGAAAAATGTACAAGAAGTATCTTGAATACTCGACTCTCGAACCTCAAATTTCGCGGCGCAAACAGACAGAGCATCGCGTTGTGTGAACGACAAAAAGGCGACCCCGGCGAAAAAGGCCAGCATCAATATTTTTGTAATCAAAGACTTGACAAATTTGAGCACGATAAGCAACCCAAACACGCTTCCGCCCATTGAGCCCAGACCGATATTTTTGGCAGTTTCAGCATTCAGAGAAAAAAGATCCATGTCGTCTAGTGTGGCAGAAGTATGAGCGATCAACCAGTACATCTTTCAGCAAGTGGACCACCAGAGACAGTTATCCCGCAGATTACGGGTGAACTTCGGATCGCTTTGGACACTGCCCTCGGAAAGCCGATTGATGTTCGTCGTCGTGCGGTTTGCGATGTTGTTGCCAATCATCCCACTTTTCTAGAGGGCTGGGCGAATATTGGCGATCTGAGCGAACCAGGAATAGATGCCTACATGGCTTATCGCGTCGGATACCACAGAGGTCTTGACACATTGCGCGCCAATTCGTGGCGCGGATCTGGATATGTGCGATGGGCAAGAGAATCTAATCGCGGTTTTTTGAGATGTCTCGGTGGGCTGGCAAAGCAATCCCGGCTGATCGGTGAAATCAGCGAAGCAGTGCGGTGCGAACAATTTCTTTTGCAACTAGATCCGAGTGGCGACGCCAGTAAATAATTTAGAGAACATTCATGACGAAAAATTCGGTCACTGGTGCAATTTTTGCTGGCGGTGAAAGTTCTCGCTTTGGTTCGCCAAAGATAAATGCGCTCGTAGGTGAAGAAGAGTTTGGCTTTCGAATTGTACGTTCAATGCGCCACTCAGGAATAGAACCGATTTTGTTGGTTGGTGGCTCTGAAGATGATGCAAGTAGATGGAACCTTAAATACGTCTCAGATGAAGTTTCTGCTGCGGGACCATTTGCGGCTTTGCTTGCCGCCATACACAATACTGATTCACAGATTTTGCTGACCATGCCATGCGATGTGCCGTGGATCGATGGCGAGTCGTGTCGACAGTTGTCGGCGATTGATGCAAAGTTTGATGTACAGGTTGCAACCACAGACTCGCCACAGTGGTTATGCAGCGCGTGGCGACGAAGCGCAATGCGACACTTAGAACAACAGTTCGCAAACGGTGAGCGTGCAATATATCGCGCTGTCATAGGGCTTAAGGTCAACTATTTACAATTACCACCGAGTTCTTTGCGAAATGTCAACTCTCCTGATGATTTACGAATATGAGACTGCATAGATCATTTGACTTTTTTTTAATGTCTTTGAACTAACCTTTACATATGGCGATCAGTGAAATCTCGGTCAATGAACTCACGACATTGGTAGAGAATGGTTCGTTGGTCATTGATGTTCGAGAACCCGATGAATACGAATCTGGACACATACCAGGTGCAATTTTGGTGCCACTTTCAACCGTGCCAAACAATTCCAGCGAGTTCGAATCTGAAGAGACTGTTTATATTGTGTGTCGCAGTGGTGGTCGCAGTATGCAAGCGTGCGAAATGCTGCACGAAATCGGAATTACAAATGTCGTGAACGTGGCTGGCGGAACAGTGGGTTGGATCGCCCTAGGCAATGAAATAGTCACCGGAGAACATCCAAGTTGACACACCTCTGGGTAGGGGATGGTCTCGCGTTAGACGAAATTGTCGATGAGATCCTGTTGCAGCCTCGATATGCGATTGATACCGAGTTTCATCGTGAGAAGACTTATTATCCGAAACTTGCACTGGTTCAGTTGAAGTGGGGACAGAAGACTGCGCTTCTTGATCCACTCGCCGTTGACCCACGAGGTTTAGCAAGATTGTTTGAGAGCGATGTTCTCGCGGTGTTTCACGCCGCACAACAAGATCTTGAGGTTTTGCGACATGCATCGCAAGTTGCACCCAAAATTATTTTCGACTGCCAAATCGCCGCAGGATTTCTCGGCTTTTCAACTCCATCGCTTGCCACTCTCGTTCAGGCGATAAAGAAGGTTGCACTATCTAAGGGTGACCGATTGACCGATTGGCTGCGCCGCCCCTTAACGCCAGCACAGTGTGTGTATGCCGCGGATGATGTCGCACATCTTTTAGATCTGCACGACGAACTTTCTTCACAACTCAATCAGCTGGGAAGATCCGTCTGGGTGGCCGATGCCTGCAATGACTTAGTGGCACGTCCAAGTGGCCCCATTGAGTCGCACCTGGCTTGGCTGAAACTTAAAGAGGCCAGGTCATTGAAAGGTGCTTCTCGTGGTGTGGCGCAATCGGTCGGTCAATGGCGCGAAGAACGAGCAATGCGCAGCGATTATCCACCTAGAAGAATTATGTCGGATATGGCCCTGTTGGGTATCGCTCAACGTGTGCCGAAAAATGTTGAAGAACTTGCTTCAACGCGCGGAGTCGACGATCGTCATTTATCTTCGGAATTTTGTAAAGAGATTATGACTGCAATTCGTGAAGGGGCTCAACGCACGATTGCGTTGCCGACTCACGAATCAGATGAAGTTGAGAAGTGGGCGAGGCCAGCCTTGACACTGATAAGTGCATGGATCGGTGAACTGGCTCGTAAGCACAAAATTGACTCAACTCTTTTGGCGACCCGAAGCGATATCAGTGCATTCTTGCGAAAGTCACCCGATGCCCGCTTGCTCAGCGGTTGGAGGGCTTCGGTAATTGGTGACGATTTGAAGAAAATTCTTGCCGGCACAGTTGGTCTGAGTGTCGATCGTGACGGACATCTCAAGCTGATCGAGGCAGATAGCGCATAATTCCACGTTTTGCCTGCGATTTCTTGCTAGTCTCTAACGCAATGTCTAACCACTAGGCGGTGACCACAATCGGTAGCCGCCCCAGAAAAAATTTGGAGCCCTATCGTGAAAAAGGGACGTCATCGTCGATTTGAAGAAGCCCGTCGCCTGAAGCAAACAGGTCCGACTGCGCAAGATCTTGGTGTTTCGCGCGAAAGCAAGTCGAAGAGTCAAGAAGATGAATATGCAGCCATTGCAGAACGCTATGGCGTGAGATTCGATGAAGACGGTGAAGAACTCTCCGATGAGTCCACCGATGAAGATAATTCATAACTAGTTGAAACCGAGAGACCCCCATTAATAACATCCGAAACATTGCGCTAGTGGCGCACGTTGACCATGGCAAAACAACCCTGGTTGATGCCCTTTTAAGATCTGGCGGAACTTTTGCCGCACACCAGGCAGTCGTTGATCGCGTGATGGATTCGAACGATCAAGAACGCGAGCGTGGAATCACAATATTGGCCAAGGCGGCTGAAATAGAGTGGCGTGGCGCGAAAATCAATCTTGTAGACACACCGGGTCACGCTGACTTTGGTGGCGAAGTCGAACGTGCCCTCGCTCTTGTCGACGGGATTTTGTTGTTGGTCGATGCGGCCGAAGGCCCGTTGCCGCAAACTCGATATGTATTGTCGAAGGCACTTGCGCGTGATTTGCCGGTTGTTGTAGTGCTGAACAAAGTTGATCGTTCAGATGCCCGTCCCGAAGAAGTGCTCGAAGAAGTTGAACAACTTTTCTTGGATCTTGCTCATCACGACCACCACTTGAGTTTTCCAGTGATCTCGGCTGTTGCGAGAGATGGCCGCTCAATGAAAGGCATCGGAATGCCTGCTGCGAACGCCGACCTCGTCCCGTTGCTTGACGCAATTCTCGACACTATTCCTGCTCCGACCGATGATCCGACTGCACCGTTGCAGGCGATGGTTGCCAACTTGGACGCTTCCGATTATTTGGGTCGACTCGCCATCGGTCGTGTCCATGCTGGTGTTTTACGCAAAGGTGACACGGTGACGGTGTGGCAGCATCCGAACGCCACCAACCCGACGCCCTCGATCAAACGGCGAATCTCTACTTTGTTCGCGTTCCGCGGTATCAGTCGCGAAGAGGTTAGTGAGGTTTCGGCAGGCGATCTTTTTATTTTGGCCGGCATCGACGAGGTAGAAGTAGGCGACACAGTTGCCGCACTTGAAAACGCCGCACCGCTACCACGCCTTGAAGTGGATGAGCCAGTTTTGCGGATGAGTTTCGGCGTTAATACTTCGCCATACGCAGGACGCGAAGGAACATATTTGACAAGCCGCCACTTGAGCGAGCGCTTGTTTAAAGAAGTGCTGGGTAACGTTTCGATCAAAGTCAATACAACTGACACACCGGATGTAATCGAAGTTGCTGGCCGTGGAGAATTGCAACTCGCAGTATTGATTGAAAACATGCGTCGAGAAGGTTATGAACTTCAAGTGAGTCGACCTGAAGTAATCACCAAAGAGATTGACGGCAAAAAACAAGAACCACTCGAAGCTGGCACCATCGACGTGCCAGACGAGTATGTTGGTGCGGTCACGCAAGCGCTTGCCCCACGCAAAGGTCGCGTAACAAATCTCGAACCAGGCGACAGCGGTCGTACGATCGTTAGTTTTCAGGCACCTTCTCGTGGTTTAATTGGTTTTAGGTCGTTGTTGCTCACAGTTACTCGTGGCACTGCCTTGCTGCACCAAAGTTTGGCTGGCTATATGCCATGGGCAGGAGAATTGCCACACAGATTGGGCGGAGCGATGATTGCTGACCGTAAAGGTTCAACAACTGCCTATGCGCTCGACAATCTGCAACTACGTGGAACGCTTTTTGTGGCGCCAGGCGTCGAAGTTTACGAGGGAATGGTTGTGGGCGAGAACTCTCGCGATGACGAAATGGTTGTCAATGCGGTTCGTGCCAAAGAAATGACTAACATTCGAACACACAGCCACGACGATGGACCAAAGCTTGCGACACCAATTACTCACACGCTTGAGACAGGTATTCAGTGGATTGCAGATGACGAACTTGTTGAAGTAACGCCAACGAACATTCGTATTCGAAAGCGCTATCTTTCTATCGAAGACCGACGCAAGAACACCAAAAGCAACAAATAAGAGGTTAGTTCGGCAATCTAACCGACTTTTGGTTACGTGCTTGTTGCAGACGTCTCTTTGCTGCGCACCTGTGGGTGGGGCAAGAAAGTCGTCTGTGGTTTCTGCAACTGTTTAACGATCATTTCGTAAATCTCGTGGCCGCATAATTCGATCAACTCATCTTTGAGATATTTGTAAACAGGTCGCGAGCCTACAAAGGCCGCCGAATCATCGGTGCACCACCAATCAAAGTCAAACCCTCCGCCACCCCAATCGCGTCGCTTCCACTCGCGCACAATCGAGAGAATGTGATCTTCATCTTCCTCATGTTGTTCAAGACGTAACGGCACTTGCCAACAAACATCGGGTTTCCAATCCATTGGGCGTTCGCCTTCATCTTTTGCCGCAACGTGAAAGGCGCAGCCCATTCCGCCTTCAAAGTCAGGACGATTATGAAAGATACATGCACCCTTGTACGAAGTCGTAATGTCTGAACCGTCTTCTTCTTTGCCGAGCCATTTGTCCTGCTGTCCACGATCGTAATTTTGCCAATGCTCAGGCTTCAAACGGTTGACACTTTTCTTGACTGACGTGAGATCTTCATTGTCAATAAAGTGTGCGCCATAACTGCAACACCCTTGATGCAGCGTCGGGTCGGCATCGTCGAGAATTCCTTTGCAACCATTGCCGTAGATGCAAGTCCAATTGGATCGAAGAAATGTTGCATCAATCATCCAAGTCTGCTCAAGGTCTGGATCGGCGAAACTTATCCACTCGTGCAATTCTTCGGGCATGGACACGTTGATGCAGGCTACTGGCATACTTATTGCATCATGCAAAATTCAGCACAAAACAACGACGAAATTATTCAACAGCTTCGAAATATTTCCGAGACCCTTGGCGATAGGGCGCTCACTGTTTTGAGAGAGGCACATGCCCTAGGTGAGTCGAAACGCCCTGAGATCGAACGCACGCTAACCCAAGCGCGACGAGCAATCGAAAAGGCTATTGGTCTTCTAACTCGGGAATAGTCTTTAGAACCGAATTATGGTTGGTTTAGTTGGTCGATCAACTTTCGTAAACCTCCAAAGTCGCGTCTGGGGAATTGAAAGGCAATTCTGTGCTTATCCAGGTTGTCTTTGTCGGCAATCTCAGCACCAGTCGGCTTAACTCTTTCAATTGCTCCTGCTTGCGAAAGATACGCGAATTGCTGGTTTAAAACCAGCAACTGTTTATCTGATACTTCTTGTTGAAGTCTGATCACAGTGAGGTTTCCGACTATTCGCATTGAGTGATAGTTGCGGTAAAAGTTCTTGATGGTGTTCACGGCGTCTGGTACACCAGTCGCAATATGATAAAGCGCCAAGTCGGATTCTGAGACAAGTTGGCGCGGTATCAGAGATTTTTTGACGAATGAATCGACATCTTCCCAAAACGGGTCACCAGGCAGGTCAAGCATCACGATCGGCGCAGGGTTACCTTTGCCCGTCTGGAGCAAAGTCAACAACTCAAACATCTCGTCAAGCGTGCCAAACCCGCCGGGCATACAAATAAATGCATTTGACTCTTTTACCAACATCAGTTTGCGCGTGAAAAAATACCGCATTGCGACATATTTTTCATCGCCAGCAATAATCGAATTCGCCGAGGTCTCAAACGGCAAACGAATGCTGACTCCGATCGACATTTCGCGTCCCGCGCCAGACATGCCCGCCTCCATGATCCCTGGTCC
>SXGS01599812.1_pt1 | contig 12041 bp, 7 predicted proteins | sample 3174681 | NCBI WGS metagenome assembly SXGS01 (sample SAMN11356861, study PRJNA531348) | freshwater metagenome | isolation source: freshwater sample F1-80 | place: China: Fuxian Lake, Yuxi | collected 2017-12-25
CCGGTCATGATCTTCAACTTCTTGAAGAGCGCGCGGTTGATCGCCGACGGCTGCGACTCCTTCCGTGAGAACTGCGCCTACGGAATCGAGCCGAACTTGAAGCAGATCGATTCCCACCTCCGCAACTCGCTGATGCTCGTGACCGCGCTTAATCCGCACGTGGGCTATGACAACGCGGCCAAGATCGCGAAGACGGCGCACAAGACCGGGAAGACCCTGCGTGAGACGGCGATCGATCTCGGCCTTATGACGGGCGAGAAGTTCGATCAGGTCGTCAAGCCGGAAGAGATGACGCGTCCGGGAATTTGAGCGGTTTCCGGCGAGCGCGGCGCGGCGGGATGAACCCGACGCGCCGCGCGCCCTTACGCCGTCTTGATGAAGGGCGAGGCGGGTCGTTAAAGAGAAGGCCTTTCTGCGTCGTCCGCGCGCCGCGCATCGCTTGCGCCCGGCAGACCTTCGGAGTCCCCATGAACCGCATCGCAGTTTTCTTCGCCGCCGCGACCGTCGCCGGCGTCGTATCCGCGCAGTCCCCGGACGGCACGTCGCCCGTCCCGCAGGTCCGCTTCAGCGAGTTCCTGCTCAATCCGCCCGGCACCGACAACGGCCTCGAGGGCATCGAGCTGACGGGAACGCCGAGCGGTTCCCTCGACGGCTTCTTTATCCTGCAAATCGAAGGCGACGGTACGGCGAGCGGCGTCGGCGCGGGCGGCGTCGATCAGGTGCTGAACCTGAGCGGGATGAGCATCGGCCTGAACGGCATCTTCCTCTGGCGCGACGCGGCCACGGCTCTCAACTCGGGCATCCCTGCGGTGCTGCTGACGGGTCCGAATCCGGCCACCGTCGTCAACGTCGCCGACTTCACTCCGGATCTTGAGAACGGCGCCTCCACCTTCATTCTCGGTTACGGCACGCCTCCGGTGCTTGCTCCGGCCACCGACCTCGACGTCAACAACGACGGCGTGATCGACGCCGGCGCGCTGGCCGGATTCACCGTGGTCGACGCGATCGGCACGACGGACGGCGGGACGCTCGACCGCGCGTACGGCGCGTCGCTCGGCTTCGCGGACATCGCGGTCGCCTCCGGAGGCAACGCGGGGCTCTATCGCATTCCGACGTGCGCAGGCGCAGCGGGCACGTGGGCCTCGGCGTTCATCTCGGGCGCTTCGCCCGGCTCGTTCGTCCTGTCCGGCAGCCATCTCGGCTTCCCGTTCGTCCCGGGATCCTCGTGGACGCTCGACCTCGGCCGCCCGAACCTCTGCGTCGCTTCGCTGGCTTTCGTCAATTCGGGTCCGGGCACCTCGCTCTCGATCGACGTCTCGGGCGCCCAACCCGGCGAGACGTACCTGACGGCGCTCACCTTCAACGTCGGCAACCTGCCCACGCCGCCTTACACGGGACCGCACGCGGGACTCGTGATCGATCTGGGCGAGCTCTACACCGAAGCCTTCACGTTCACGGCTCCGTTCTTCGGCACGTTGGACGGAAGCGGTGCTGCGAGCTTCGTCGTCCCCGACATGCCGGTGCTCGGCATGACGCTGCACGGGGCCACGCTCGTCTTCGGCGGCTCCTTCGGCGACTTCATCGGTCGCACCTCGGTCGTTTCGCTCGCGCTCTAAGCGATGCAAGAACGCAGCGACGGCCCTTTCGGGGCCGCCGCCGCGCCGCGCGCCGGCCGTTTCAGGCCCGCGCGTCCTCCGCCGTCACGAGGAGTTGAAGGCGATCGTCTCGGGGATCAGCGGGCGGGCTGAGACGACGGAGCCTCCGACGGCTTCGCCGTGCGTTTCGGGACTTCCGAGAGCAGGAAGTACTCGAGACGGCGGGCGTCGGCGTCGAGGGCCGCGAATTCCGCGTCCCATGCAGTGCGCGACGCGGGCGTGAGATCTTGCCGACGGGCCTCGGTGACGAGCGGTGCGAAGTACGAATCTCCTGCGATCGAGCGCAGCGACCGGCGCCATTGCTTGGCGCCTAGTTTGCCCGCGCGTGCGGCGACCATGCCGTCCGCACGACCCGCCGCGAACCACCGCGCCGCCGCGGCGGAGAAGGCGGCCCGCTCGTCCGGCGTGCGTCGAAGATCGGCGGCAGCGATCGCCGCGGCGTTCGCTGCGGTCAATTGGTCGTCCGCCTCCGGCGCGGACTCCGCCTCTTCCAAGCGTGCGTTCCACCAGCGGACGGCGTCGACGGCGGCGTCGGCGGCGATGAGGGCACGCAAGACCACCCCCGGACGATCGGGGATCTCTTCGGGCTTACCGCGGTTGCGTGCATCCACGACCTTCTCGGCGTCGGCGAGCGCCGCGAAGAAGACGGACTTTCGTCTTAAGGAGCTCGGATAGTCGGCAGGCTTCCGCACCGCGCTCGCCTCTCCCGCCTCGGCGAGCCGGGCCGCTTCTGCGAACCGGCCGCGCGACCATTCGAGCGAGGCCAGGTTCGTCAATGCGAAGGCGTTTCCGGGGTCGATGAGGAGCGCCGACGCATAGGCGAGGCTCGCGAGGTCGACGTAGCCCTGATCGCGCAATTCGATTGCGTAGGCCGAGAGGTCTCGGCCTAGCGACGGGTCCTTCGCGGCGGCTAGGCGGGCCGCTTCGGCGGAGTCTTCGTCGCGGCCGAGCAACCGCAATGCGATGATGCGCGTGCGCGCGCCCACGCGTCGTTGATCGACGCTCGACGTCGCCGTCGATTCCTCGACCGCTGCGCTCGCGCCCGCGGGATCCCCGGTGCGGAGGAGACATTCCGCAAGTTGCAAGCGCAGCGTCGCATGCGCCGTACGGAGGGAAGGGGGGCCCTCCCGGGCGAGCGGGATCGCCTCCGCCGGCCTCCCGGTCGCCATGAGAATGCGGATAAGGGGCAAGCGCGCTGCAGGCGTCGATTCGACGAGGATCGACGTCTTGAGATCCGTCTCCGCGTCCGCGGCTGCGCCCGTCGACAGTCGATGGGTTCCGCGGATCGAGAGCGCCGCCGCGTTCCGCGGGTCGATGGCGAGTGTGCGCTCCGTCGTAGCGAGGGCTTCATCGATGCGGCCGACCATGTAGAGACACCGGGAAAGCGTGGCGACGGGACCGGCGATGTCGGGCTCCAGTTTGACGGCGATCTCCAATACCGGAATCGCTTCTTCAAAGCGCAGGAGGTTCCTAAGTGCGGTGCCGTACGCGAAGGTGAAGTCGTAATCGTCCAAGAACTGAGAAGCGATCGGGGCGGCGACGGCCACGGCATCGGCGTCGCGCCCGAGGATGACCAACGCTTGCATTCTTCCGGCGACCGACGGCATACGTTTCGGAAATTCGGCCAATACGCTGTCGTAGTGGGCGAGCGATTGAACGGCGTCCCTCTTCCGCAGGAGATGGTACCCAAGCGCCTCACGCAGTTGCGACTCCGGTCGGACCGTCTTGCGGGCCTCTTCCAGCACGCGGATGGCGTCGTCGCCCCGGCCGCTCTCTACGAGCGATACCGCATAGTTGATGTAAGTCGCGACTTCGCCGGGGTCGAGCCGCAGGGACTCCTCATAGAAGGCGAGCGCCTCTTCGTCGGCGCCGGCGAGTCCGAGTCCGAGGCCGGCCGCGCGCATGGCTCCGGGCGAGCGGGGCCAGTGTTGCCGCATCGCGGCGGCCGCCGCTCGTGCGGCGGGGATGTCGTCGCAACGACCGGCGGCATGGGCGAGCGCGGCGTGGTGCTCCACCCGGGGTCGTCGCGCCAACAGGACGGCGCGCTGCAGATCGGCCAAGGCCGGTCGATAGACCTCCGGACCTGCGTTCGTCGTTCCGATCGGCAGAATCGCCTTAGCGCGCACGAACGAATCGAGGGCCGTCTCGGCGGCGGGCATGGATGCGCGAATGCGATCCGCGTCGTTCTTTCGACCGAGCGCGGTGAGCGCGTTGATCCGCAACGTCTCGCTCGCGAAAGACCGGCCGATCGAGGCGGCGAGCCGGTCGGCCGCGTCGAGCGCCTCCGCGGGCATGCGGGCGTCGAGCGCCGCCAAAGCCACGGTCGCTTCGACTTCCGCCGTCGGCGCGATCCCGCTCCGTAGCCGGACCAGCGCGTCGTAGGCTTCCTTCGGTCGATCGTCGCTGATCAATAAGTAAGCGTCGGCGATCGCCGTGTCGAGGTTCGCGGCGGCGCGAGCGCGGGATTCGGCTTCGGCCCGCGGGCGGTCGGCCTCCCGCAGCGCGAAGAGCGCCGCGCCGGTCGTCGGCGCGACGATGAGGACTACGGCCAAGGCGAACTGCGCCGGCGCTCGCGCTGCGAAACGGACCAGGCGGCCGATCGGCCCGATCGGTTTCGCCGCGACAGGGCGACGCTCGCGCACGGCCGCGAGATCGTCGGCGAACGCTGCGGCGGTGACGTAGCGGCGGTCGGGATTTTTTTCGAGCGCGACCTCGAGTACGACGCGGAGATCCGACGGAATCTCTTTGTTCAGAGTCCGCGGATCAGGCGTAGGCGTCTCGCAGATCGCGCGCAACACGGCTTCGTGCGAGGGGCCGTCGAAGGGCCGGCGGCCGGTCAGGCATTCGAAGAGCGAAACGGCGAGCGACCACAAGTCCGAGCGGCGGTCGGCGACGCGGTGGCCCGAGGCGCACTCGGGGGCGACATAGGCCGGCGTGCCGAGCAAAGCGCCGGTGGCGGTAAGGCCGGAATCGTCTTCGAACGCACGAGCGAGGCCGAAGTCGAGAATGACGGGCTCGCCGTCGGTCGTCAAAAAGAGATTGGCGGGCTTCAGGTCGCGATGCACGACGCCGGACTCGTGCGCGACGTGCAGCGCGCGCGCGAGTTTTTCGAAGACCAAGAGCAACCGATCGATCTCACGACGGTTGCCGGGCGTCCCGGAGGAGGCGTCTTCCGGCTTGGTGCGCTCCTCGCTCGCCGATCGCGGCGCGGCCTTCTGCGGAGGCGTGCGATCGGCCTCGGTCGAAATTCGTCGCCCGGAAAGCCGGCTCGCGAGGGTTTCGCCCTCGAGGTAGGGGAAGGCGATGTAGACGGCCTCGCCCGCTTCGGCGAAATCGAGCACGGCCCGCAGCCCCGGGTGAGACAGACCCGCGAGGAGCGAGGCTTCTCGTTTCAGCCGCGCCAATCCGCCGATGGTGGCCTCGGAGCGCGGGATGATCTTCAACGCGACTTTGCGGTCGAGCCGCGAGTCCTGCGCGAGAAAGACGACACCTTGGCCGCCGCGCCCGATCTGACGCACGAGCCGGTACGGACCGATTCTGTCGCCGATGTCGCAGCCGGCGGCGGCGGTCGTGCTTGCGAGCGGTTCCATTGCAGCCGTAAGCCTATCCCTTGAGTCGGGGCCGGGCGGAGGTCGTCTCAGGTATGAAACGGCTTTCACCAGGCATCAAACGGAATTTTCGTCCATAAAGCGGCGTTCCGACGGTCCAAGCCCGTGAAAGGAACACGATCCACGGCTTCTTTCGCCCGACTGCTCGCCGAGGTCCGCGCATGCGTCCGCTGTGCGTCGTATCTCCCGCACGGAGCGCGCCTCCGTGACGGGATGGGCGTTTCGCGGAATGACGTCGGAGTGCGCCGGGCGGTCGGATCAGCGGCGCGAAGCGGGCGCGTTGCGCAGCGTCGTCGCCGCCGCGCTCAAGTTCGCGATCGCCGCGCGGCGAGAGGCGTCGGCGCGGGTCGATGGAGCGCTCTCCGCCTCCCTCCCGGTCCGCAGGGCCTCGATCTCCTGCAGCGCTTCGTCGCGGGCGCCGATCTTCAACGCCGTGGTCACGACGAAATCCACGACGGCGGCGTCGGTCCCTTTCGAAGCGCGCAGCGCCTTCCAAGCGAAGGTGCGCGCCTTGCCGAAGTCCAGACACTTCGGACTCCGCTCATAGGCGAGCCTGCATCCTTCGCAGACGTCGCGGCTCGCCCCCGCATACAGATGCGCGAGAGCGATGGCGTAGCGCGCCGATCGCGGATCGGCGTCGACTGCGGCCAAGTACGACGCCTCCGCCTCTTGGACTCGGTGCTCGCCGTCGAACGAAACGCCTTTGTTGAACAGCGCGTTTGCATGCTTCGGACGTCGGAGCAGGACGACGTCGTAGGCCGCGCGCGCGTCGGCGTGCCGGCCGTTCGCGTCGAGCGCCACGCCGTAGAGCACGTACGCTTTGAGACCGTCCTCGCCGAGGCGACCGAGCGCCGTCGACGCCGACCGCAAGGCTTGGTCGAGCTCGCCCGCCTGAAGCTGAGCCTTCGCCAACCGGTACCACAGATCGCCGTCGTCCGGCGATCGCGCGACGGCGTCCGACAGCTTGCGCGCAGCCTCGGCGAACTCCTTACGTTTTGCGAGCGCGGAGGCGAGGTCTGCCGCGGCCCGCCGGCTGCCGGGAAGGATGCGCGCCGCACGATCCAACGTCCGGACCGCAAGATCCGGCCGGTCGGTCAGACCGGCGACGATCCCGAGCCGGTGCAGGAGCAGCCCGTCGTCCGGTCGCTCGGACGCCGCCCATTGGAAGTGTGCGAAGGCGCCGTCCGGATCGCGCTTCCGTCGGCGCTCCCCCTCGAGGAACGCACGCCCGATCGGGTCCGACGCCGTCGCGGTCGCCACGTCGTCCGCGATTGCGGACAAGAGCGCCGCCCACGCCGACCCGCGATCCGCAGCGAGCGCCGCCAGCGCCGCCGTCTTGGCGCGCGCCGGTTCGTCGTCGATCCACGCCTCCTCGGCCGCGACCACGGCGCGGGCGAATCGCTCGGTCGACGGGACGCCGTCGCTGAAGGACGGCGCCAGGAGCACGCCGAGGACCACCGCCCCCGCCACGACCGCCGCGCCGAGCAGCATTCGGCGTCGACGCCGGAGCGCGCGGCCGAGACGTTCGACGGTCGTCGGCGGCCGGGCCGAAGTCGGCCGTCCCGCGAGCCATGCGTCGAGGTCGTCGGCGAACGCAGACGCCGAGTCGTACCGGTCCGCGGGCGCAAAGGCGAGCGCGCGATCGACGACGGCGATCAATAGCGGCGGGGCGGCCGGCAGGGTCGTGACCAGGGAAGGTGCGGGCTCGCGACGCAGGACGTCGATCAGCGCGGAGGGCGGGACATCGCCGTGCGGCGGTCTCCCGGCGAGTAATTCGTGCAGGACGGCTCCGAGGGCGTAGATGTCCGCGGGCGGTCCGGTCTCCCGACCCGCCGCCTGCTCCGGTGCCATGTAGCGCGGCGTTCCCAGCACGTCGCCCGTCCCGGTCAGCGACGTGGCGTCGTCCGCGACCGCCAGCCCGAAGTCGAGCAGCACGGGCGATCCGTCGGCCTTGAGGACGACGTTCGAGGGCTTGATGTCGCGGTGGACGACGCCCGCCTCGTGGGCTGCGGCGACGGCGCGCGCGAGCGCGGAGATCAACTCCGCCGCTTGCGTCGCCACGATCGGTCCGTGGTCGGCGAGCGAGACGCCGTGGATCAAGTCCATCGCGACATAAGCGCCCTCGGGAGTCTCGCCGGCGTCGCGGATGCGCACGACGCCCGGGTGGTCGATGCGCGCGAGCGCGGCGGACTCGCGGCGGAAGCGTTCGACCGCGCGGGCGCTGATCGCCGACGGCAACGCCAGCACTTTGAGAGCGACGATCTCCTCGGGCCGGTCGTCGCGCACCGCGCGAAAGACGACGCCGACACCGCCGCGACCGAGGACGTCCGACACCCGATAGGGGCCGACGCGCCGGGGCGTTTCGATCGCGTCTTCGAAGAGCCGGGTCGTCTCCGCCAGCCGTCGCAGCGCGGGCAGCGCGCGGGGATCTCGGACGCCTTGCCGCGCGACGAACGCTTCGGGGCTCTCCGGCGCCGCGGCCGAAGCCGTGTCGAGCAGCTCTGCGTAAGCGGACAAGAGGTCTTCGAGCGCGTCGTCGTTCATGGCGCGGTCGATTCTTCTTCAAGCGCCAGACGCGTCAGACGGGCCATCGCGCGCGACGTGCGCTTGCGGACCACGTCGTCCGTCGTCCCGAGCCGCTTCGCGACTTCGGCGCTCGATCGTCCGTCGACCTTGCGCAGCAGGACGACTTCGCGCAGGTCGTCAGGGAGGCGCGCCATCGCGCGTTCCAGCGAGACGAACCGGCGCGCGTCGGTGTACTCGACTTCGGTCTCCGTCCGCGCGGCCAACGGCCCTGAGGCGTCGAGGCTCGTCTCGCCGGCGCGTTTCGCCGCGCCGAACGTGTCGGCGCGGTCCTGAATCTTCCGGGTGATGAGAACGTGCAGGAAATGCCGCAGGCTGTCCGCGCCGCGCGGGACGAACGTCGGCAATTCGCCCAAAGCCTCCAGCATGACGCTTTGCAGGATGTCTTCGGATTCCATGCGGAGCCGGAGCGCGGCCCCGAGCCTGCAACGCACCGCGAACAGCAGCCGGTCGCGATAGCGGGAGTAGAGATCCGTCCATGCGGCCTGATCGCCCGCTCGAATCCGAGCGACGAGCTCCAAAGTGAGCGCTTGCGGGTATGGGACGGACGGCATCACTCCGGAAGAGTCTAAGCCCCGTCGGGACGTCGGCGACTTTTTCTAGATTCGAGGAACGACCCGTCGGCCATGGAGTTACGTCGGCTTTTCGCGTCCGGACGGGCGATTTTCGAGCCGTCCGGTCACATCGCGGCGGCGTTTTCCGCTCGGCAGGCGTCCCCCGAAACGGAGATCCGCCATGACCACCGCGTCCCAAGTCCGCCTGTTCGCCTGCTTCGTCTTCGTCGTCGGCTTCGCGCCGTCCCAGTTCTGCTTTACTCCCGACGGCATGGACGGCAACTGCTGCGCCCCGGTCGCGAGCAACGTTCCCTTGCTGCCGACCGTCACGATCCCCGGGCTCGGCGCCTCGCTGCTGAACTGCGGCGTGGATTGCCTGTGGAGCAACACGACGACGATCGCGCCGGTACAAGTGCTCTGCGACTACTGGCTCTTCTCGGTGACGATCGCCGGTGCGACGCCCGCCGATCCGTCCGTTCCGACCAGCCTCTTCTTCGGCAAGTACGCACGGACGTGGGGCGAGTTGACGCCGACCGGTCCCGTGCAGGTGTGGCGCTGGCTCATCAACGGCGAGATCGGCTATGCGCCGACGCCGCCCTTCGCTCCGCTGACCGCGTGCAAAGTCCCGTTCTCGGCGTTGCCGCCGCTCGGGCTGCCCACGCATTTCCAAGGCCACGTCGACTACTCACGCGACTGCGCGACCGGCGCGTGGGAAGCGGCGTTCGCCCTGACGCATCTGTGCCCCTACGAGGCCCACGCGGCGTTCAGCGCGTATCCGATCGGCGTGCCGCCCGGGACTCCGGCCCGGACCTATCACTTCGTCGCTCCGTCCAACTTCGCGTTCGGCCCGGGCCCTTCGCCGGAAGGAACCATCATCGGTGATGCCCAGCGCTCGACGGTGCTCGTCCCCGGCGTCGCCTACGGCTGCCTCGCTGAGAATCCGATCGTCGGCGGCACGATGACGACGACGTATTGCGACTGCGCGTGCAGCGGGACCGGGCTCGGGCCGGCGACGTATCACCATCAAACCCTGACGGCGACGGTGGCGAACTGCGGCGTCACGGAGTCGATCGGACTTCTGCCGTTGCCGGGATTCCTGCCGACAGGCCTGCGCGCCCACATGTTCGGCTCGTGGACGGCGGTCCCCGGTGCTCAGAACTACCCCGGAACCAAGCACGTCGGTCACTACATGGGCGTGCTGGTGCAGAACGACATCTGCCCGAACGTCGCGGCGCCGCTCGGTCCGTACCACGCGGTCACCGGGGTCGGCACCGCCGGCGGACACGCGATGATCCTGCCGAATCCGGCCCTGCCGGCGACCACCGAGGCCGCCGACCTCACGAACATGCTGCTCTTCCCGAACCTGAATCCCGGGATCGGCGGCCTGTTCGTCGCGGACCGCGTGTGGAGTTTCAACATGATGTGAGCGACGGCGTTTCCGATCGGTCGCCGGGAATCGCGCGTGCGAGCGCCGCGGACTTCGGGCAGGATGTCTCCGATCGTGCGGCCCGTCGGACCGGCCGGCCGCGCGATCGTCGGACACGACGACGGAGATTCATGCGACCCGGAACCGGTAGACGACTCGGCAAAGACGACCACGCGGCGCTCATTCGGTGGGCGGTGGAATGCGCCGAGCATGTGTTGCCGTTCTTCGTCGCCGCCTGCCCGGCGGATCTTCGCCCCCGCGCCGCGTTGGACGCCGGACTTCGATGGGCGGCGGGCGAGATCGGCATGACCGTGCTCCGCTCCGCCGCGCTCGCAGCGCACGCCGCCGCCCGAGCCGCCGAGGTTCCAGCGGCGGAGGCGGCCGCCCGGGCGAGCGGCCATGCCGCCGGCGTCGCGCAAGTCCCTGGTCACGCGCGCCGTGCGGCCGAGTCCGCGCTCAAGGCCGCGACGGCTGCGGGCGGCCCTGACGCGGGCGCGATCGAACGCGCGTGGCAGTTCCGCCGTCTTCCGGCGAACCTGCGTTCCGTCGCGACCCTGTCGTCCCAGAATGCCCGGGCGCGCAACTCATGACTTCGCGCCAGACGTTTCCGGATCAACTGCGCGGCATCGCGCTCTTGGGGATCGTCCTCGTCAACGCGCCGTACTTCGCCCTCGATCCTGAACATCGGAACACCGGCGACACGTTGGCCGTGATGTTCGACCGCGGCGCGGATTTCCTCGTCAAGATGCTGGCCGAGGGCAAGTTCTATCTGCTCTTCTCTTTCTTGTTCGGCTACAGCGCGAACTTCATCGTGAAGGCCGGCGCGCCGGAAGAGCTTCGCGCCTTCGGCCGCCGCCTGCTCGCGCTCGGAGTCCTCGGACTCCTCCATGCGGTGTTCTTTTTCATCGGCGACATCCTGCTGTCGTATGCGATCCTCGGACTCCTCTTGCTGGCGCTGATCCGCCGGCCGGACCGGAGCGTGCTCCTCGCCTCGCTCATTGCGTTCGTCGTAACCGCGGCGTGGCTACTTCTGCTCGCGCGTCTCAGCATGTTTCTGATCGGCGACGGCGATCCGGATCCCCAAGGCGCCGCATTAGCGCGCGCGTTGGCGGGCGGGACGTTTCTTGAGGCTGCCGAAGCCCGCCTTACGTACCTGCCGGTCGTCGTGCTGGTGCTCGCTTTCTTGCAGTGGGGACTGGCTTTCTCCGCGTTCTGTCTCGGGCTCGTCGCCGGTCGGCGGCGGTGGCTGGCCGACATCGCAGCGAATCTCCCGAGCTTCCGGAAGGCCGCGATCTTCGGGCTCTCGATCGGACTGCCGATTCAAGCGGCGACCGCGGCGTACGCGGTGTTCGGTCCCGGCGCCGCCTCGGGCGCGGAAGGTACGGCGCACCGCATGGCGAGTACGGTGATCGGCGTCGTCTTTGCGCCAATTCTTTCCGCGGGCTACGTCGGCTTGCTGGCGTGCTTGAGTGCGCAATCCGTGCGTTGGCTCGCGTTCGTCGAGCCGTCCGGCCGCGCCTCGCTCACGATGTATCTCGGTGAGTCGCTCGTGCTTGCCACGGTGTTTTGCGGCTGGGGTTTCGGTCTTTTCGGAAGTCTCGGGCCGGCGGCGCTGACGCTTATCGCCTTCGGGGTCTGGCTCGGCTTGCAGTTCGCGATCCGGGTGTGGTTTCTTCGCTTTCGCCAAGGGCCGGTCGAGTCGTTGCTCTCGCGCTTCACGCACGCCGGCGGTTGATACGCACGGCATCTATCCGCCACGCGATCGGTCGCATAGGATCCCGGCCCTCCCGGAACGCGCCGCCCCATGCAGACACTCACCTACGCTCAAGTCATCCATGTTCCGCGTGAACACGTGTCGAAGACCATGCTTGATCCCGAAGGCTACAAGCACTGGACGTCGGCCTTCTGCGGCGGCTCCTACTACGAAGGCTCTTGGAAAGAGGGCGAACGCATCCGCTTCCTCTCGCCCGACGGCGGCGGAATGACGTCGGTCATCGCGGTCCATCGCCCGGCCGACTTCCTCTCGATCAAACATCTCGGCTTCGTGACCGGCGGCGTCGATGACGTCACCAGCGAGGCCGTCCGCGCGTGGGCCCCTGCCTTCGAGAACTACACCTTCGTCGCCGTCCAAGGCGGCACGCGGCTCGACATCACGGTCCAAGTGCTCGACGAGTACGTCGACTATATGAACGACGCCTTCCCGAAGGCGTTGCTC
>SXGS01757367.1_pt1 | contig 12041 bp, 10 predicted proteins | sample 3174681 | NCBI WGS metagenome assembly SXGS01 (sample SAMN11356861, study PRJNA531348) | freshwater metagenome | isolation source: freshwater sample F1-80 | place: China: Fuxian Lake, Yuxi | collected 2017-12-25
ACAACTATCGCGGCGTGTCGAAGTATTATTTCCCGATGTATCTGAAGGAAATCGAATACCGATACAATCACTGCAACGACAACGTTTTTAAGCTTTTCTTGAAACTCTACTTTGGTTACGTTTCGCCCTAATTACCAAAAACAATTACTTAAAATATTCCCGCCTGCTAGCAGCCAATCTGCTTTCCACCGCCGCGCACGCACAAACTTATGCGTCGAAAACCGCCAGCTTTATCGTTCCGTTTGCGGCAGGTGGCACCGTGATTGCCACCGAACTCGCGGCGCGCGTTCGATACGCCTGAAGTCAAATCGGGACTGACCAAACACGGGCTGTCCAACGCGTATTTGTGAATGCCGGACGCTACGAGGAATTTCTGCGCCAGCCGTTTCGCACCGATGAAAAAAACGGTCAATTCCACCTGCATACGTGTGGAGCAACGCACCGGGATCGCACGCAGCTCAGGCCTGCAGATTAAGCGCCTTCACCACCTTGCGCCACTTGACGATTTCGTCACGGAAAAACCGTGTGAAGGCTTCCGCGCTCATGGGCGACAGGCTCGCCGCCTGATCGGCCAGACGCGGCTTCATGTCATCTGACGCGAGGATGCGGGTCAGTTCACCATGCAGGCGATTGACGATGTCGGGTGCAACTTTGGCGGGTGCCAGCACGCCCCACCACTGCACCGCCACGTAGCCGGGTAGCGTCTCGGCCAGCGCGGGCAATTCCGGCACGAAGTCCGAACGTTTGGCGCTGGTCACTGCAAGGCCGCGCATGCGTCCGCTTTTGGTGTGCGGCCATACCGCCGGCATGCTGATAATCAGCATTTGCACTTCACCACCCACTGCTGCCGTCATCGCCGGCACGCCGCTTTTGTAGGGCACATGCAGGATCTTGATTTGGGCGGCCGCGGCAAAGGCCTCGGTGGCGAAATGCACAATGCTGCCGCCGCCCGCAGTGGAGTAACTGATATCACCGGGGCGGCTACGCGCCAGCGCGATCAACTCCTTTACGCTTTTCGCCGGCAGCGACGGATGCACCGCCAACATGAACGGCCCTTCGCCGATCATCACCACGCCGGTGAGATCGGTCACCGGATCAAACGGCAACTTGGTTTGCATGGCAGCGCTGGTGGTATAAGTACCGGTGGGCACCAGCAGGGTATAGCCGTCAGGCGCGGATTTCGCCACGTGATCGGAACCGATCATCTGCCCCGCCCCGGCACGGTTGTCCACCACCACCGGCTGCCCCCAGCGCTCGCGCAACCGCTCACCCAACAACCGCGCGAAGATATCGTTCGACCCGCCCGCCACCACTGGCACCACAAAGCGAATCGGCTTGGCGGGGTAGGTTTGAGCGTGCAGTGCACCGGAGATCAAGGCCAGCAGGAGAGAGGCTCCGATTAAGACCGGCGGCGTCATGTGGGCTTCCTTCCAAGGAGGGTGAAACACGGCATTATGGCGCGTGCAGCCCGCGCACAAAAATTAAATAAGTATCTGTTTTTATTGACTATTTATTGAACGTCTCATCGAATACCGGGTAGTTGCAGGTGATACCAAATTTGCCGCTGTGCATCGCCGGGCGCACCCACGAGGGGTTAAGTTCCTTAAGCGATTTCACCCCCATGAGTCCCAGCGTGGTGTGAATTTCCTGCGCCAGCAATTCAAACATGCGGGTGACACCCTGCTCGCCCGCCGCAGCCAGCGCCCAGCCCTGCAGCTTGCCCACACCCACGGCTTTAGCCCCCAGCGCAATGGCTTTCACCACGTCGGTGCCGCGCGTGACGCCGCCATCCCACAGCACTTCGGCCTTGCCGTTTACTGCAGCGACGACTTCGGGCAGCACCTCGATGGTAGCCTGACCGTGATCGATCTGACGGCCACCGTGATTTGATACATACACCACGTCGGCACCGATTTTCACTGCCAGCTCCGCGTCTTCCGCCGTGGCGATGCCCTTCAAAATCAACGGCAGCTTGGTGTGCTGCTTGATCCACGCGCAGTCGTCCCACGTCAGGCTCGCCTGATGACGTGGATCGCCCGAGTCGGCACGTTGCAGATAGCCGTTGATGATGTCGCGCTCGCGGCGGCTGTAATAGGCACGATCCACCGTCACGCAAATCGCGCGGTAACCCGCCGCCTTGGCACGATCGAGAAAACCGCGCATCCACGCACGGTCGCTACGCACGTAAAGCTGAAACAGCAGTGGCTGGTCGACGCTTTTGGCGACTTCTTCAATGCTCGGCTTGGCCGCTGTGCTGATGAATGCCGTGGTGCCCGCCGCCAGTGCCCCGCGCGCCACCGCCACCGCGCCTGCCGGATCGGCAATCTGCAAAAAATTACCCACCGGCGCAATAAACACCGGCAGCTTTAATTTTTCGCCCAGCAGCGTGGTACTCATGTCGATTTTCGACACATCCACCAGCACGCGCTGGCGCAGCGCAAGACTGTCCAATGCCATGCGGTTGCGTCGCAGCGTCGTTTCCGAATCAGAGCCGCCGCACAACGTGTCCCACTGAAAACGCGACAGATTTTGCCGCGCGTGCATCACCATTTCCTGCAGGGTGTTGAAGGTGCGCGCGTGGTCTTCGCGGCTGGCAGTGCGGGTGAGTTCGACGTCTTTTTTGTTACGTTTTTTGGCTGTTGCCATGGGTTGCTCTCATTTGGAATCCAAAATATTTAATCCGTCATTCCCGCGAAAGCGGGAATCGATAACACAGCGCCAGTAGACACTGGTGTTATGGGTTCCCGCTTTCGCGAAAACGACGCGGTGGTTGAGAACGTACCGCAGATACCGCGGCATCAAATTCAAATCCCCACACCCTTCAGCGCCCCCGGCATATACCGCTCGCCCGCCCCGGCACCAAACGCAAAAATCTCATTCAATCGGGCGATGTCCTTCGCGTCAATCGCAAGGTCCACCGCCGCCACATTCAGCTCAACATTCTTCGCGTTGTTGGTGCCCGGTATGGGCACAACACCCTCCCACTGCGCGAGCATCCATGCCAGCGCGATCTGCGCCGGTGTCGCGCCATACGTCTTCGCCATCGCCTCCAGTTCAGCGACGAGCTTGATGTTCTTCGTCAGATTCTCCGGGAAAAACCGCGGATGACGCCGCCGCCGGTCGTTTTCGGGTATGTCATCCACGCTTCTAATCTTGCCGGTGAGCAGCCCGCGACCCAGCGGCGCATAGGCGATGTAGCCCACACCGAGTTCCTTGCACGCGGGCAGGATGTCTTTTTCGACCTCACGGAACCACAGCGAGTATTCGGTTTGCAGCACGGTCAGCGGATGTTCGGTGTGCGCGCGCCGCAACGTTTTGGCGCTCGCTTCGCAGATGCCGATGAAGCGCACCTTGCCCCGCGAAATAAGCTCGCTCATGGCGCCCACGGTTTCTTCGATGGCAACCGTGGGATCGACGCGATGCAGAAAATAGATATCGATCACGTCCAGCCCCATGCGCTTGAGGCTTTCGTCGCAACACTTGTGCACGTAGTCCGGTCGGCCATTGGTGGCCTTTTTGCCGTCAGGCAGATCGATGTTGCCGAACTTGGTGGCGATCATCACTTCGCTGCGGCGGCCTTTCAGCGCGCGCGACAACAGCACCTCGTGGCGGGTGCCCCAATAGGCATCGGAACTATCAAAGAAATTGACGCCCAGATCGAGCGCACGGTGAATCGCCGCGTTGAAATCAGCTTCCTGCGGCGTGTCGAATTTCACCGGTGCCGCGCCGCGTCCCATGCTGATCGCGGACACCTGCGGGCCGTTGCGGCCCAATCGTCTGTACTTCATGGCTTCAATCGGGATAAATGTTACTTAAGTATTTGATTTTATTTAATAAATTAACGGCTAAACGACAGCAACACCTTGAATCTCAATTAACATGCCAGGGCGCGCGAAATGGGACACCGTAATCAACGCACTTGCCGGAAATTTGCCATCGCTGAAAATCTCCTGCCGGATTTTCACGAACGCATCGCCGTGACGCGGATCATTGATGAACACTGTCATGGTCACCAGATGGGCCAGCGTGCCGCCGGCGCGGCGCAGCGTTTTGTCGATCAAGGCAAAGATCGTACGCGTCTGCGCCTCAAAGTCGCCGGAAATATCCTTGCCATTTTCATCCACGGTGGCAGTCTGCCCCGCCAGCCACACGGTCTTGCCACCCTGCGTAATCACCGCAGGCGAAAACGCGCGGCTCTTCTGGAAATCGGTGGCCTCGAGGTGTTCGATACGTGCGCCGGATTCAGCCATGGCATTACAACCCGTCACCCATATCAACGTTCTCAGATTTCAACTCAATGCCCGCCGCCTTGGCCTGTTGCAGAATCAACTGTGAAAAGTCCTGATCGTAACCGTGGCCGATCAATGTTTGCACCTGATCGCGCGCGGCGGACGTGGTGGGCATAGGCACGCCGTAGGTGCGCCCGGACGACAGGCCCAGATCGATGTCTTTCAGCAGCAACTGCGGGGTAAACGTGACATGAAAATCCAGGTTCGCCAGCGCCGGGGTCTTGTACGCGGTGAACATCGAGCCCATCACGCTCTTGTTAAGAAAATCCAGAAACGCGTGGCGCTGCATGCCGGCTTTTTCAGCGAGCACGGTGATTTCGCACAAATTCTGAATCACCACACCCAGCATCACGTTGTGGCAAATCTTGGCAATGCGCGACAGCTCCCCCTCGCCCACGTAGGACGAACCGCGCCCGATGGCATCCAGATAAGGCGACACCGCGTCAAAAGCCGCTTTCGGCCCGGAAGCCACTACGGTCAGTTTGTTCGCCTTGATCACCTTGGCGTTTCCAGACACGGGCGCAGCGAGAAACTGAATATTTTTTTCGGCCAGCTTGCCCCGAATCTCTGCAGACTCCTCCAGCGAAATCGACGTGCTGTCCACCACGATTTTCGGCGCACCCCTTTTGGACGTCACGCCGCTCGCGCCGAACAACACTTCCTTAACGTCCTTGCCGGTGGACACCATGGTGAACACAATGTCGCAGCCCGCGAGATCACTGAGGTTATCCACCACCTTGGCGCCGGATTTCACCAGCGGCTCGGCCTTGGATTGGGTGCGATTCCACACCGAAATATCGCAGCCAGCCTTGGCCAGACGTTCCGCCATGGCATAGCCCATGCGTCCGATGCCAATCCAGCCAAGTTTGTGTTGCTTCATGTTTGCCATGATTTCAATGCCCATTTATTCTAGTTAAAAATTCGCTGCTGCGATCAGTGTGATCAGACCTTAATGGTCTCCCGCAGTTTGGCAAAAACCTCCAACTGCCGTTCGTGTTCGCCCGCAAAGCGCAATACCAGATAACGCGCGCCCTGCTCCACGTAACCGTTGATCCACTCCCCCGCTGCCGCTGCAGACCCCGCGAAGCACGCCTGATGCTTTTTCAGAATATCCGGACGGCGGCCATAATAGGCTTGCAGAAAATCGTCGATGCGTTTCTCTGCAGCCGCGGCGTTCTCGTCCACCGCGATGGTCAGATAAACAGCGGCTTCGAGCGCCTCCGGCTTACGCCCGGCTTCGCGTGCGTGGGCCTGCACCGTGCGCCACTGCTCGCCCCAGCCCCTGGAATCCGGCCCCGTCGGGAACCAGCCGTCAAAATGCTTGCCCGCGCGTTCCAGTGCCGCAGGCGCGGAACCGCCCCCCCAAATGGGCGGGCCACCCGGTTGATGCGGCACAGGGCCCAACACGCCCTGCTCCACATGCCAGCGCCCATCCCAATCCACCGGCTTGCCGCTCCACAACGCCTTGCACAGGCGCATGCCTTCCATCAGCGTACCGACGCGTTTTTCAAACGGCACACCGGCCGAACGAAACTCAGCGCGTATATTGGGCACGTCACTGGCGATGCCATAGCCGAGTATGACGCGGCCCGTGCTCACTTGATCCAGCGTGGCAACCTGATGCGCCAGCAGCACCGGATTACGCAACGTCGGCAGCAGCACCGCTGTGCCAAGCTTCACACGCCTGGTACGTCCGGCCACGCCGGCCAGCAACGTAATCGGTTCGTGACGGGGACGCGCCAGCAGCGAATCACCCACCCACACGGAATCGTAGCCGAGCTTTTCCGCACGCTCAGCGAGATTCAGCAGCGGCTCGGCCTCGGGCCGTCCTTCCATGATGGATTCGCGGGTGGGCAGCAAATAGCCAATTTTTACCGACATGATGTTTCCTCTCTCAGGTTATAACTCTGCCCCGGACGCTCAACCCGGACCTCAAGCCTGCAAATCCTGCGCCCACTGCCGCGTCTCAATAACGGCTTTCACCTCCCGCAAAAATGCCGCCGAGTACGCGCCATCCACCGCGCGGTGGTCGAACGATTGCGCGAGCACACCCACCGGCCGGATGGCAATGGTGTCGCCTTCGGGCGTTTCCACCACCACCGGCTTTTTGCGCACGGCATCGGTGGACAAAATGGCGATTTGCGGCACGTTGATAATGGGCGCAGTAATCACCGTGCCAAAACTGCCGTTGTTGCTGAGGGTGTATGTGCCTTCGGTCAAATCATCAGGCTTGAGTTTGCCCGCGCGGGCCCGCAACGCCAGGTCATTGATCTCACGCGCAATCTGCGGCAACGATTTATTCGGCACATCTTTCAGTACCGGCACCATCAGGCCGTCGAAATTCAGATCGACGGCAATGCCGATATTGATGCGCCTGTTAAGCCGCAGACCGTCGGACGTGTAGGTGGCGTTGAGCTTGGGAAACTTGCCCAGTGCCACCGAAATCGCACGCACGACAAACGGCATGAAGGTCAGCGCGAAACCTTCACGCGCCTTCCACGCTTCGCCCTGCTCGCGATGCACCTGCACCACACGTGAAAAATCGGCTTCGGCCACCTGCAACACATGCGGCGCCGCCGCCCAAGACTTCGCCATGTTTTCCGCCACGCGTTTGCGTACGGGGTTGAGTGGCAACAGTTCGGCTGAAGACGCGCCTGGCACGGTACCCGAAGCGGGCGCGCCAATGGCGGGTGAAGGCGCTGCGACAGGCTGCATCACAACCGGCGTTGTAGCGGCTGGCAATGCAATACCAGACGCGTCACCCCCGCTCGCAATGTATTCCACCACGTCGTCGCGCGTGACGCGGCCATCGCGCCCACTGCCCTTGATGCGGCTCACATCCAGATTGCGCTCGGCCACCAGGCGGCGCACCACTGGCGACAACCGCGCGGCCGCATCCGAACGCAAGGCTACGCGGGCGGAGCCTTGCATGGCCGCCGGCATTTCCCCGGCCTTTGGTGCAACAGGCGCAGCGGATGTGGGGCCTGCGGGCGCGGCCACGCCTGAGGCTGGCCGCAGCGTCGCCCCGGCCTCGGTGATCACCGCCAGTGTTATCCCCACTTTCGCCGAGACACCGGCTTCGACGCAAATCTCACTGACCACACCAGCGACCGGCGAGGGAATTTCCGTGCTGACCTTATCCGTCTCGACATCAAACAGCGTCTCGTCGACCTTGATCGTATCGCCCACTTTTTTATACCACTTGGTTACCGTGCCTTCGGTAACCGTCTCGCCGAGTTGCGGCATGATGATATTCATTTATTGTCTTCTGGCTCTCTGGCTAGCTTGGCTTGCGTATATCCATACCACAAGCACGTTCTTTGGTTCATCGTTGAAACGTGAATCGTGAAATGTGATGCAGCGGCAGTTGCGTTTCACGTTTCACGTTTCACGAATCACGTTTCACGGCTTCCCATACACAATTTTGCCACCCACCATGGTTATCACAGGCTTCAAATCCTTGATCGCATCGACCGGCACCGTCATGTAGTCGCGGTCGAGCACCAGCAAGTCCGCATATTTGCCCTTTTGCAGCGATCCTATATTGCCTTCCTGAAACAGAATGAAGGCGTTGCTGCGCGTGTGTGCGATCAGCGCCTCCTCGCGCGTGATGTTCTGGCGATTGACGTGATGGCCACCGACCATTTTGCCGGTGATGGCAAAGCCCAGCGTGTAAAACGGATTGGAGGTTGTCACCGCCGTGGCATCCGACCCCAGTCCCCACACGATGCCGCTGTCCTGCACGCGGCGGAAGGGCGGCATGTCCCACGCCGCCTCGCCATGTACCTTGTGCATGAGCACGCCCTGAATCAGCGGGCGCGAGTGAATCTGCGCAGTCATCCCCAGTCGCTTCATACGCGAAAGTTGTTGCTCGTCGATCTGGTCGAGATGCGAGAAGCTCCAGCGCAGCCCCTTGATCGGATGTGTCTTGTTGAGTTCTTCGTACGCTGCAACGAATTGCTCGATGGGGCCATTCATTTCGACGTGCGAATTCAGATAAATGCCGTGCCGCGCCAGCGCCGACGCAATACGCATTTTTTGGTTGAGCGCTTCTGCATTCACCGCCTTTTGCACACGCAAGAGTTGGGTCGTCACCGGACTGTAAACCGATTCGCCCCAGCCGATATGATCCATATAGTCGTTGCCCTGGAATGGCTTCAAATTTGGAATCTCGGCAAGCACCTTGTCCACCTGCTCCGGCGTCGCGGGCTGGCGGATGGTGGTCCAGAACACACGAATATCGAGTTCATTCTTGTCCGCAAGCAGCCGATACGGTTCGTAATGCCCCGCCGTCATGCCGCGCCCGCCAGCGTCTCCCCACGCGGTAAGGCCCAGCGAATTCAGATAGCCCACCAGCTTCTTCGCATTCGCCATGCGCGCCTCGTTTTGCAGCTTGGGAATTCTGGCCGCGACAAACGCCACGCCGCCCGCACCACGCACCACACCGGTCAATTTGCCGGCAGTGTCTTTTTCGATCGTGCCGTTGACGGGGTTCGGCGTACTCTCGTCGATCTTCGCCGCACGCAAACCCGCTGTGTTGAGATAGGTGTGGTTATAAATGGATTGCACCGCCAGAGGCGTATCCGGCGCGAGTTTGTCGAGCTCCGCCAGCGGAAAGCCCCGCGGCTCGTCGGTAAATTGTTCTTCCGACCAGCCGCCCAGTACGCCCACCCATTCGCCGGGCTTGGCTGAACGCACGCGTGCACTCAACATTCGCAGCGCTTCGGCGTGCGAAGTCACACCATCCAGGCGCAACTCGTCGTGCTCGGCCGCGCGTATCCAGTGCGAATGGTTGTCGATCAAGCCGGGAATCACCGTGCGGCCCCGGACGTCGATCACCTTCGTGTTCGCCTCGGCAAGTTTGCGGATGTCCGCGTTGCTGCCGGTGGCGATGACACGCTGATTTTTGATCGCCAGCGCCTGCACGATACTGAATCTGTCATCAACGGTGACGATCTTGCCGTTGACCACGATAGTGTCAACGGCAGCCGCAAGCAGCGGAAATAAAAAAATATATAAAAACAAATACTTACGCATTAACTGCCTCAAAGAAACCAAACTTCAACACACCACTTCACTGTCGTTCCCGCGTGGGCGGGAGCCCATAACACCGTGCCCGCTGCTGCCTCGTGGGGATTACCGCTTTCGCGGGAATAACACGGTGAGTTTTTCATGCTTCGCTTACATCATTGTCAGTAAAAAACAAATCAGGGGAAAACCCTCAATCAATCTTCTCGCGTATCTCGCGCACCACCCGCTCCACCGACGGTATGGTGTTGTCTTCGAGCAAATCCGCCGATGGCAGCGGAATATGCGGCGTGGTGATTCGAATAATCGGGCCATCAAGATCCCAGAAAATTTCATCCGCGACTATCGAGGCAATCTCGGCACCCCAACCACACAGCCGCGGGTTCTCTTCGATGGTAACCAGCCGCCCGGTCTTCGCCACTTCCGCGAGTATGGTGACCGTATCCAGCGGCACCAGTGAACGCACGTCAACCACGGTGCAGGAAATGCCATGTTCTTTTTCGAGAATTTCGGCTGCCTCCAGCGCACGGTGAACCATCAACGCGAGTGCGACGATAGTGCAATCCTTGCCCCGACGCAGCACCCTGGCTTTGCCCAGTTGATCGACGAGTTCGCCGTCGGGCACTTCACCCTTGAAGGGATACAGCGATTTTTGCTCGAACACCAGCACCGGATCCGGATCGCGCACCGCTGCTGCGATCAACCCTTTGACATCGGCTGGAAACGCCGGCGCCACCACCTTGATGCCGGGAATCGCCATCGCCCAGTTTTCCACCGACTGCGAGTGCTGCGCACCGAAGCGCGAACCCGCGCCGTTGGCGGTGCGAATCACCAGCGGCAGCGTGATCTGGCCATCGGTCATGTAACGCGCTTTGGCTATTTCGTTGGCGACAAGGTCCCAGCACACTGCCAAAAAATCCGAGAACATGATTTCAGCGATGGGTTTCAAGCCCGTCATCGCGGCCCCCATGGCCGCACCCAAAATCGCCTGCTCGGAAATTGGCGTATCGCGAACACGGCGCGGGCCGAATTCCTCGAACAAGCCCACTGTCGCCTTGAACACGCCGCCCGCCGCGCCGATGTCTTCACCCAAAAACACCACGTTTTCATCGCGCCGCATTTCCTGCGCGATGCCCGCTGCCACGGCCTCGCGATAGGTTAGTTCCGCCATGCCGTGCTCCCGTCTGCCCAAACGTTTTTATCAATTTCACACACCAGCGGCACCGGCGAAGCCTTTGCCGTTTCGGTCGCCACATTTACCTTGCGCATCGCTTCCGCTTCCAGATCGTTCAACGTCGCCTCGACAATGCCCAGGCCCAGCAACCGCTCGCGATAAATCTTGAGCGGGTCGCGCTCGAGCCAGCGATCCAGCTCCCCTGGCGGGCGATACTGCCCCGGATCGGCCCGCGAATGCCCGCTGTGCCGGTACGTCATGCATTCGATCAATGCCGGCCCGCCGCCGCTGCGTGCGCGCTCCATGTATTGCACTGCCGTGCGATACACAGCATCGGCATCGTTGCCGTCGACCACGATTTTTTCCAGCCCATACGCTCCGGCCCGGTCAGCCGCCGGATGATCGACCGCTGTCACGCTGCGTATCGGGGTGTATTCCATATAGAGATTGTTTTCACACACAAAAATCACCGGCAGCTTCCAGATCACGGCAAAGTTCAGCGCCTCATGAAATGCGCCGATATTGGTGGTGCCGTCGCCAAAGAAACATACCGCCACTTGCCCGGTGCCGCGATACTGAATACTCCATGCAGCACCCGCCGCCACCGGCAGATGAGCACCGATAATTGCGTAGCTGCCCATCGCGCCTTTGGCCACATCGGTGAGATGCATCGAGCCGCCTTTGCCGCCGAGCAGCCCGCACTGGCGCCCCATCAGCTCACCCAGAACGCCTTCCATCGACGCGCCGCGCGCCAATGTATGCGCATGACCACGATAGGTGCAAAAGGTGTAATCATCAGGCCGCATTGCCACGCCAAAGCCGGCGGCAATCGCTTCCTGCCCCAGCGACAAATGGCTGGTGCCCTTGATCAGGTTTTGCAGGAACAGATCGTAGGCGCGCTTTTCGCAGTAGCGCAGCTCGAGTTGTGACTTGTAAAGATCCAGGCGCACATCGTTGCCCAGCGTCATGGTTTTGCTTTCTTCCATAGTCCTTTGTCCGTGAGGCGTGAGGCGTGAGGCGCGACGGTTGTTTGGCGGTTACGCCTCACCCCTCACGCCTAATGCCTCACGCAGTTAGTACTTGTTGGCGATTGGCAACTCCTGCGCCGGAAACAGCGTAATGACCTTGGCGCCATTCGGCGTCAATACCACTTCCTCCTCGATACGTGCTGCTGACACGCCATCTTTCGCCGGGCAAAACGTTTCCACCGCGAACACCATGCCGGCCTTGAGTTCGTACGGATCCTTGAACGAATTCAGGCGTGAGATCAGCGGGCGCTCGTGCAAGCCCATGCCTAGACCGTGGCAGAAGTTCAAGCCGAAGGCCGACATTTCTGTTTCAAAACCAATCTCGGTGCATTTAGGGAAGGCTTTCGCCACCTGCTCAGTGGAGACGCCGGGCTTTAACATCGCTATCGCATCATCCATCCACTTGCGCGCTTTTTTGTAGGCGTCGTGTTGCGCGGTTGTTGCGCTGCCCACGGTAAAGGTTCGGTAGTAACAGGTCTTGTAACCCATGTAAGTCTGAATCAGGTCAAAGTAGGCCTGATC
>SXGS01447976.1_pt1 | contig 12038 bp, 8 predicted proteins | sample 3174681 | NCBI WGS metagenome assembly SXGS01 (sample SAMN11356861, study PRJNA531348) | freshwater metagenome | isolation source: freshwater sample F1-80 | place: China: Fuxian Lake, Yuxi | collected 2017-12-25
GCCGTTCATTGGGGTGCGGATCTCGTGGCTCATGGTGGCGAGGAACTGCGCCTTGAGCTTCGCGCTCTCGAGGGCTTGGTCGCGCGCGAGGGCCAGTTCCTCCTCGGCGCACTTGAGGGCGGTGATGTCGCGCGAGATGCCGATGATGCCGGTGAGGTAGCCGTCGCGGCTGCGCGTGGGCACCTTGGTGACGGAAGCCCAGATGCGCGCGCCATCCAACGAGGTCTGTTCCTCGATCTTGTTCACCATCGGCTGACCGGTGATGATGATGCGTTGTTCGTCCTTGTGGAATTCCCGCGCGCGGTCGGGCGGATGGAAATCGTAGTCGGTCTTGCCGATGGCCTCGTCTGGATTCTTCAACCCGAGGCGTTCGCTCAGCGCCTTGTTGCAGAGGATAAAGCGGGAGTCGGTGTCCTTGAAGTAGATGCGGTCGGGTACGTTGTCCATCAACGCCCGCAGATGGTCGCGCTCGGAGGCGAGCGCCTCCTCTATCTTTTTACGATCGGTCACGTCCCAGAACACGCCCTGGATACCGATGATGTCGCCGGCGTTATTGCGCAAAGGCGACTTGATGAACCGCACATAGAAGGTGCTGCCGTCGGGCTTGGCGTGCGCCTCGACGGCCTGATAGGTGATGCCACTGCGCATCACGCGCCCGTCGTCGCGTTGGTATTTGGCGGCCAACTCAGGGGGGAAGAGTTCCGTGTCGGTCTTGCCGATGATCTCCTCGGCGGTGCGCTGCACCGTCTGGCAGAAGAACTGGTTGACGAAGGTGAACCGGCTCTCGGCATCCTTGCGGAAGATGCTCTGCGGGATCGCTTCGACCAGCGAGTGGTAGAGCATCTCGGATTTGCGCAGCGCCTCTTCGGCCTGCTTGCGCTCGATGGCCAGCGCGATGGTGCCGGCGACGGATTGGAGGGCGTCGAGCACCGTGTGATCCAGCGCGTGCCGGGCGAAGAGCGCCACCACGCCGAGCAACCGGCCGCCGGCCAACAACGGGTATCCGGCAAAGGCGACCATCCCCTCGCGCCGCGCCCATTCCTGATCGCTCACGCGCGGGTCGTCGCGGACCTGATTCGTGAGGTGCGGCTTCCGTTCCTGTGCGATGAGGCCGATCTTGAACTGGCCGACCGGCACGCGGCCGTGCGGGCCGTCGAGGTGCGTGTAGATCCCGGCGCTGGCCTGCAGCAGCAATGTTTGCTGGGTCGTATCGAGCGTCCAGATACGCGCAAACGCGGCATCGACATGGCGCACGATGGCTTCGCAGCAGCCTTGCAGCGCCGCGGGCAGCCGTTCGTTCCGGGTCAGTGATAGGCCCACATCGCGGCCCAAAGAGAGCATCTGCTCCGGGTGTTTGCGCGCGGTGACATCTTCCACCGTACCCTCGTAGTAGAGGAGGCGATTCTGGTTGTCGCTCACGGCGCGGACGTTTTCGGAGATCCAGATGGTGCTGCCATCGCGTCGGCGCACTTCAGATTCGAAGCCGGTGATCACGCCGTGCTCCTGCATCAGGCGCACGAACTCGTCGCGCCGGCCCGCCACCACGTAGAGTTGGGTGGAGATGTCGTGTAACGACTCGATCAGTTCCGCCGCCGAGTCGTAGCCGTAGATCCGCGCGAGCATCTGGTTCGCGGCGAGGTACTGGCCGCTCGGCGAGGTCTGAAAAATGCCCTCGACCACGTTCTCGAAGATGTCGCGGTACTTCGCCTCGGCCTGCCGCAGTTCGACCGTCTTCACCGCCATCGCCGAGAGGTTTCGGTGCAATTCCATCTGCGCGATCACTTGCTGGGCGAGGATGGACAGCGCCTCGGTCTGTTCGGAGGTGAAGCGGCGCGTGGCGCGGTCCAACACGCAGAGCGTACCGAGCGCATGGCCGTCCGGCGTGATCAGCGGCGCGCCAGCATAGGCGCGCAGGTTTGGACTTCCGACGACGATCGGGTGGGTCGCGAAACGGGCGTCCTGCGCGGCATCCTCCACCAGCAGCACGCCGCGCTGGCGGATGGCGTGGTCGCAGAAGAAACTTTCGCGCGGAGTCTCCTCGAGGTCGAGGCCGAGGCAGGACTTGAACCCGATGCGGTGCTGGTTCACCAGCGTGATGAGGGCGATGGGGGCATCGCAGAACCGCGCGGCCAGCCGCGTGAGGGCGTCGAACGCCGGTTCAGGTGCGGTGTCGAGGATCTGGTAGCGTTCCAGCGCCTCGATCCGCTCGGCGTCTTTGCTGGGAGAGGGTGTAGGTTTCACGACGGGTTGAGTCGTGTCTGATTGCGGCAAAACCGCCGCGCGTGTTTCAAGCCGGCACGAGCGGCGGCGATGCCGATGGCGCCGCCATCAACTGCCGCAGCCATTCCTCGGCCTGCGTTTGCGCGGCCGCCATCTTCGGGTAACGGATTTCGCGGTAGCCTGTCACGTCCGCGGGTAGACTGAGCAACTTCACGAATAGATCATACCGGTGCGGGTCGGCAGCGAGAGCGCGGTGTTGCTGGATGATTCCCGCGTACCAGTCGCGGAAATCCTTTTCCTTCGAATGCCACTGGGGCAGGGCCCGGCGCAACCAGCGCATCTGCGACATGATCTTCAACATCCAGTCGCGCGTGGTCATGTCCCACGCGAACCGGTGGCCGAACAGCGCGAACTCCGGCCGGTTCAGATGGCGGTATTCGATGCGGTCACCGCGGGCGGGGTCCACATCGAACCGCGCGCGGTCTTGGCGGTGCTTCTCCTCGCTGGTGAGTTGGTGGGCGACGAAGACCTCGTCTTTGATCGCCATCACCTTGTGCAGATTCCAGATGACGGCGCGCGTGGCGGCGTAGCCTTTCTCGGCGAGGTCGGTGGCGTGGACGGAACGCACAGCCTCGACGTAGCGGCAGGCGTACTCGATGCCGTCAAACTGCACGAGATCGTACACGCGCAGGGCGAAGTCCGCGAGCGTCTGGCCGGTCACCTGCAGGTGCTCCGAGGTGCGCTCGACGAGATGGCGATAGCTCGTGGCGAGCGCCGCGCCTTTGCGCCGGGTGCGCGTGAGGATATCCACTTTGTCGGCGAGGATCTCGGCGTACGTGGCGGGTTCCCTCGCCGCATTCAACGCGCGTTCCACGGCCGCGGCGTCGTGTGCGAGGAGGCGGCCGACGTGGAAGGCTTTGAGGTTTTCCGTCGCCGCACCGCCGAGGCTAGTTTGGATGGCCCACTCGATGGAGGCGAGTTGAAGCGGCATCAGGCCGCGCTGGAAAGCGACGCCGAGTATCATCACGTTCGCGTAAATCTGGGTGCCGAAGAGTTTCTCGGAGAGGGCGGAGACGTTGTGGGCGAAGTAGCTCTCGGCGCGGGTGTGGGTGTGGATGGCCCGCTCTAGTTGGGCAATGCCGAAGTCGTCCTTGCCCAGGAGCGTGGAGATGGTGGGGGTCTTGTGCGTGTTGAGGACGGCGGCGGTGCGGGCGCGGCTGCCGACGCGCTGGTTGGTGGAGGGATCGAGGGCGCGCGCCGCCTCGAGTAGATCCACGCCGAGGATGAGGTCGGCTTTGCCGTAGGGGATCACGTTCGACGTGTACGGGGCGTCTTTGCCGGCGTAGGTGAGCATCGAATAGACACCGCCGTTGCGGATGGCGAGTCCCTTCTTGTCACAGAATTGCACGCGATACCCCTCGCGATGGCCGGCCAGCACGAGGATGGCCGTGGCGGTGCCGATGCCCATGCCGCCGACTCCGGCGAGGTAGGCGTTCCAAGGTGTGTCGGCGCGTGCGGTGCGCGGTTCGGGCAACTGGCTGCAGTCGAGCCGATCGATGGGGGAAGGCGGCCGTTGCGTGCGCGTGACGATGACTTCCTCAAATGACGGACAGGCTTTCACGCGCGGTACGCCGGGCGCGGGCGCGACGAGGAAGCGCGTGCACGCACCGTCGCTCACGCACCACGACTTGTCGATCTGCACCTTCCGGCCGTACGGCGTTTCTTCCAGCGTGAGTCCGGGGCAGCCGGTGGACTTGGTGCATTCGAGGCAGTTTTCACAGACCTCCTGAGTGATGTTGATGAAGCGTTTGGCGGGGAGAAAGCCGCGCGCGCGCTGGACGCGGCGTTCCTCGCGCGCCTCGCGGCGATGGAAGGTGATGCCGCATTCCTTGTCGGCCACGACGACTTTCACGCCCTCCTGCAGGACGGTCTTCTCCAACAGCGCACGGTAATTCTCGCGCTCGGCGGGGTTCACGCGCACGACGGTCACGCCCGCGCCGTCGCCCATCGCCGCGACGATGCGCTCGATGTTCTGGGCGAAGGTCTCCTCGCCGAGCAGGCTTTCGTCAATGCCCGGCGTCGTCTGGTGGCCGGTCATCGCCGTGGTCTTGTTGTCGAGGATGATGTAGGTGATGTCCTGCCCCTGCTTGAGTGAATTCGAGATGGCGATCTGCCCGCTGTGGAAGAAGGTCGAGTCGCCCATGAACACGACCTGCTTGTTGCGGATGAACGGATCGATGCCCGCCCCGGTGCCGCCGCCGAGCCCCATGCCGCTGTAATTGTGCATGAGATCTTTGTTCGGCTCGTACATCAGCATCGTGTAGCAGCCGGTGTCGCCGTGAAAGACAAGGTCCACCGGCCCCGCGCCGTGCGTGCGGCGCATGTAAAGCGGGTCGCAAAACTCCTTCTTTATCTCCATCAGCACGCTGGAGGAATCGCGGTGTGGACAGCCCGGACAGAAGGTCGGCGTGCGCTCGGCCAGCGGCAGCGTGAATTCCTTCACCTCGTCGAGCAGCGCCAACTCGCGCCGCACGCGGGCCTCATCGACGCGCCCTTTCAGTTCCGGCAACGCGAGGAAGAGTCGGCCGAGGCGATCGATCAGCTTGCTCGGATTCAGGCCGCGCGTATCGGGGATGCCCCGCAGGCCGTGAGGGAATTGTTTGCCCCAGACGCGGGAGGGCAACTGCGGCGTCTCGCGGTCGGCGCTCTGCCGCGCGCGCGCGAGTAGTTCGACAATCTGTTCTTCGAGAAATCCGCGCCGTTCCTCGATGACGAACAGGTCCTCCAATCCGCTGGCGAAGTCGGTGACGACCTGCGGATCGAGCGGATAGGTGATGCCGAGCTTGAGGATCGGGAACTGGCCGTCCAATCCCAGCTCCGCGAGCGCGTGGCGCAGGTAACAGTAGGCGTGGGCGGAAGTGACGAAGCCGAACCGCGCCGCGGGTTGCTGCGGTTTGAAGGCGCGGTTCACGCCGTGCCGTCGCGCGCTGGCCCAGAGCCGCTCGAAGCGCTCGTGGATGGCCTGTTCCTTGCGCCACGTGCGCGGCGGCAGCAGCACGTTGCGTTCGAGGTCGAACGCGGTGGTGTCGAGCGCGGTCTTGTTCTGGGGGTTGGTTTCCGGGAAATGGTTCGCGCGCGCCTCGACCGTGCCACCGCCGTCGGCTTGGTTCGTGGTGACGAGATAGCCGATGTAGAGCTCGCTCTCCCGCGAGAGTTTGAAGGCGAGATTGACCCAGTCCTTCAATTCCTGCGCGTCGCCCGGCTCGAGCACGGGCATCATCAGATGCTTGCAGAGAAAGCGCGAATCGGCGGCGACCTGCGTGGAGTCACTCCACGGATCGTCGCCCAGCACGATCACCGCGCCGCCCTCGGGATGCGCGCCGACGAGGTTGCCGAGGGCGATGGCATCCGCCGCCACATGGACGCCGACGCTTTTGCTGAGCGCGATGGCGCGGAGCCCGTGCATTTGCGAGCCGTTGACCATCGCCACGCCGAGCGCCTCGTTGTTGGCGATGGTGGCGCGGATGCCGCGGGCCTTGAGCAACTCTTGTAATTCCTGTGCGACGTCGAAAAATCCGGAGACGGGCGAGCCGGGATAGCCGGTCCAAAGATGCGTGCCCCCTTCAGTTTCGAGGCAGCCTTTTACGAGAAGCTCGTTGCCAGAAAAGACTTCGGGGCCGGTGTCTCTGAGGAAACGAGGATCGACTTTCACCGGGGACAGTTTCGCACTGCACCTCCGGACTGGCAAGCGTTGACTTGGCGGCGAGGGTTCCTACAGTCGCCACGTGAAATTCGGCGCGCACATGTCCACCGGCGGCGGGGTCTGGAAAGCCCTCGAGCGCGGGGCGGGCATCGGCTGCGAGGTCGTCCAGATTTTCGTCAAAAATAACATGCAATGGCTTGGGCGGCCGTACGGGCCCGATGACCTGGCCCGCTACGCGAACGAGATGGCCGCGCAGAAGTTTTCCTGCGTCTTCGGCCACACGGGCTACCTGATCAATCTCGGCGCGGCCGCCGGGCCGAATCGGGACAAATCTCTCCAGTCACTCATTCAGGAAATAAATCTCGGCGCCGAACTAGGGTTGCCGTTTCTTGTGCTGCATCCGGGGGCGCATCTCGGTGCGGGCGAGGCGACCGGCATTGCTCAAATCGTGGCGGGATTGGACGAAGTGTTCCGAGCGACAAAGAACGTGCCGGTCCGCATCGCCCTCGAGAACACGGCCGGGCAGGGGAGTTGCCTCGGCCATCGCATCGAGCATCTTGCGGCGATTTACAATCGTGTCGAACGGTCGGAGCGGTTGGGCATCTGTCTCGACACCGCGCACTTCTTCGAGGCCGGCTATGACCTGCGCACGCGTGGCGGCTGGGATGCGGCCATCGGCGAGGTGGAGACGATGATCGGGCTGAAGGAGATCCTCGCGTTTCATCTGAACGACTCGAAGACCGATTTCGGTTCGCGCGTGGATCGCCACGCGGGCATCGGCCAAGGCAAGATCGGCAAGGAGGCGTTCCGTCACATCGTGAACGACGCGCGTTTTGCCGATCACCCCGGTTGTCTTGAGACGCCGAAATCCGCCGACCTGCACGAGGATGTGGAGAATCTCGCCATCCTGCGCGCGCTGGTGGAGTCGAAGCGCGCGCCGGTCGCGCCGCGTCGCGGGCGACACAGTTCTTGACGCTTCACCGCCAGCCCGTATTCTCGTGGCCAATTTAGGAAGTGTTTTCAACAACCAACAAGCAAGAAAGGGCGGGGGAATGAAATTCAAGGCGTGGATTTTGGCACTGGCGGCAACGGGACTGGCGATCACGCAGACGGGCTGCGCGGTGCTGCTGGTGGGCGCGGCCGTGGGCGCCGGTGCTGGCGCGGTGGCTTACAGCAAGGGCGACCTCGAGACGCTGGAGGCGGTGAGCTACGAGGCGGCGTGGACGGCCGTCGAGGATGTGGCCAAGGAGAGCGGCTTCCAAGTCATCAAGCGCGACAAGAAACCGCTGGAAGGGAAGCTGATCGCCAAGAGCCATTTCGGCGAGGTGACCTTTTCGATGCTGAGTAAGGGCGAGAAGATCACGCTCATCTCCATCCGCGTCGGCACATTTGGCGATGAAGCGGCCTCGCGGCAGATCTTCGAGAAGCTCAAGGCGAAGTTGAAGTAAGCCCCGCTCGCGAACTTTCGAAACACAAAAGCCCCGCCATCCGGCGGGGCTTTTCGTTGATGCGGATCGGGTCAGCCAACCTTGTCCGCGTTTTTGCGCGTCGTGAGAAAATCGAGGTAGGCGATGAACTGGGCCTTCATCTCGCGTCGCGACACGATGGCGTCGACTAGCCCGCGGTCGAGCAGGAATTCGGCGGTTTGGAAGCCCGGCGGCAGTTCGGCCTGCGTAGTGTCCCGGATCACACGCGGACCGGCGAAGCCGATCATCGCCTTCGGTTCGGCGAGGATGAGGTCGCCTACGCTGGCGTAGCTGGCCATTACCCCCGCGGTGGTCGGATGGGTCAGCACGCTGAGGTAGGGCAGTCGCTGTTCGGCGTGGTGAGCGAGCGCGCCGCAGGTTTTGGCCATCTGCATCAGGCTGAACATTCCCTCGTACATCCGTGCGCCGCCGCTGGTGGAGATGATGATGACCGGCAGACCCTTGTGGGTGCATTTCTCGATGAGTCGCGTGAGTTTCTCGCCGACGACCGATCCCATCGAGCCGCCGAGGACGCTGAAATCCATCACGCCCAGTCCGACGCGGTGCGTGCCGATGGTGCCGATGCCCGTGACGACGGCGTCCTTTAGCGTGGCGGATTTCTTGCGGTAGGCCTCGAGTTTGGATTTGTAGGAAGCTGCGCCGGTGAAGCCGAGGATGTCCACCGCTTCCATCTGCGCATCCATCTCCTCGAACGAGCAGGTCTCGACCAGTGAATGGATCCGTTCGCGCGAACCGATGGGGAAGTGATGGTCGCACTTCGCGCAGACCTTCAAACTCTCATCCAGATCCTTGTCAAAAATCATCTGCTCGCAACTGGGGCATTTGGTCCAAAGCCCCTCGGGCATCTCCTTCTTGCGCGTTTTGCCCGACTCGAAGGAAGGCTTCCTCCCGAAGGCCGGCTTTGGCGGCAGCAGCGGGGGCGTGACGGCCGGTTCGATGGATTCAAAACCGATGGTCCGGCGTTTGGGAGGTTGCTTGGCCATAGCGATGGGTTGGAGGTCAAACCTAGTTGAGCGCGGCCGCCTTCTTAAATGTTCGGCGCCGATTCACAAGCCAAAACTGGGCGCAACGTCCCTCGCGCCACCGTCCAGACCGCGATCTGCGCCGCGCCCGCCTTGCGCAACGCGGCCGCGGCCGCGTTGGCCGTCGCGCCGGTGGTCAGTACGTCGTCCACCAACACGAGGCGCGCGCCCTTGAGCGCGTTTCCCGCGTCCGCGGCAAAGGCCTCGCGCAGGTTTTTCGCCCGCGCCCTCCGGCTCAGCCGTGTCTGGGTGGCGGTCGGCTTCACGCGCCGGAGCAATCCATTCTCGTGCCGGATACCGGTGGCTTTGGCCAGTCGTTGCGCGAGCCGGTCGGCCTGGTTGAACTCGCGATCGCGCAGCTTCACGGGATGAAGCGGCGTTGGCAGGATGAAATCCCACGCGTGCGCCGACAGCGCCGGCGCGGCGCGTTCGATGAGCAGGCGGGCGAGGAACGGCTCGAACCATTCCGCGCGCTCGTACTTGAAGCGCTGCAGGGCCCTCTGCACCGGGCCATCGAGGGTCACCGCCGCGCGGGCGTGGTCGAAGTGCAACTCCAGATCCCGACAGTTGGCGCATTCGAAGGAACCGTTGATTTCACCGGCGAAGGGCAGTCCGCAACGGTCGCAGAAGGGAGGTTCGATGAAGCGTGTGCGCGCAGAACAGGTGTTGCAGACGAAGCCGGCGTCGGCCGCGGCCCGCTCGATTTCGCAAATTTGGCAGACAGGCGGATAGATCAACCCGAGTGCAGCGTCGGCGAACTGCCGGCCGAACCGGGCCAGCGCCGTGAAGTTCATTGCGGGTTCTCTTCGGTGTCCGACGAGGTGTCCGGCGTGGCACTCGCAAGTCCCGCGAGCACCGTCACGAGGACGAGCGTTGCGCCCCAGCCATCAATCAACTTGCCTGTGCCCCACAAGCTTCCGGCGGTGGCGACTGGGGCGGTGGTGAGGAAGCCGTACGATTTCACCCAGAAAATCCAGCCCGCGTGCAGGCCGATCGAAATGCCGAGGGTGCCGGTGATTTGGTAGAGCCACGCGAGAATGGCGCCGACGAGGATGAGGTTCGGGAAGAGCGGAAACCATTCATGCCAGACGAGCGGATGAATCATTTGCGGCAACACGGTCAACCCCGACAGCCACGTCACGGTCTCGGGCGCATCGGGTCGGCGGTCGAGAAAGTGGAGGAAGGCGAAGATGCTGCTGGAGAGGATCAGCGCCGCCGGCCAGCGCCATTGCTTGCGCAGCACGCCAAAGAGGGCGCCGCGGAAGAGGATCTCCTCCAAGATCGCGACCACGAGAGCCGCCGCGCCGGCCTTGGCGAGATGCTTCGCGTAGAGCGCGGGAGCATGGGTGAGATTCCACTCGCGCGGCCCGAGCCAGGTGGCGGCGAGTGCGGCCATGGCGAGCGTCGCAAACCCGAGCGCGAACCCGGCGCCGATCAATTTCCACTGGCGAAAGGGCGCGGCCATGCCAATATCGCGCCCGCTCAACAATCCGTTTGCCCGCAGCCACGGCCACAAGCCGAGGAGCGCCGTGAGCAGGAGCGAACGGTTCACGTAACGGCGGAAGGGTTGTTCGGCGAGTCCGTGAAACACGGGCCATTGTTCGGCGGCGGCTTGGGCGAGTTGGTAGAGCAACGGCGCGAGTGCCGCGCTGCCGAGGAACACGCCGGCGACGTAAATGAATGTGGAACGCAGAGGCCGCATCAGAATGAGGGCAGCGTAGGGAGCGTCTTCGGGTGCGGGCAAGCAGATTGTGCGCGCCGAAAGGCGCAGTGAGAGGGACAGACTTATCAACGCGGTTGAAAATGCACGGTTCAGCGAGTGGCGTCTGCGCGAGTTGATCACGCGCGGCGGCATCGCGGAGATTTGGATGGCGACGGACAAGGCCGGCAAGGTCTCCGCACTCCGGCTTATGAACGACAGCGTGCGGGACAGCGAATCCGCGCCGGAGATGTTCGCGAACGGTTGCAAGATCCTCGCGAAGTTGCCGCCGCACCGGAACCTCATCACCTACCTCGGCCACGGCGAGTGGGAGGAGACGCCCTATCTGCTGATGGAATACGTGGAGGGTGCGAACCTGAAGGAGTTGATGTTGCGCGAGGATTCCCATCTGAGCGAATTGCTCAGCGACATCTTGGTGGACTTCGCCGCCGCGCTCGAGCACATCCACGACCACGGCTACATGCATCTGGATTTGAAGCCGGAGAACCTCATCCTCAGCCGCGGCGGCGGTTTGCGGCTCTGCGATTTCGACACCGCCCAACCGATCCCAACCAAGCCCACGCGCCTCAGTCGCCGGTCCGGGACGCCGAACTACATGGCGCCCGAGCAGATGACCGGCGAGGGCGTGGACGAGCGCGCGGACATCTACGCCTTTGCCGTGACCGCTTACGAACTGCTTACGCAGCACAAACCTTTCCGTGGCGATACGCCCCGGGAGATGATGGAAAATCAACTCGATCCGCGTTACCGCGTGCCGCCGCCGCGTGATCATAATCCCGACATTCCCGTCGCGCTCGAGCGGCTGCTGCTCAAGTGCCTCAACTACACGCCAGCCTCGCGTTATCCGAACATGACCGTGCTCGTGCGCGAGCTGCACCTCGCATTGGGCGTACAATGAGCCAGCGTTCAAGCCCTCCTCGCGCCCGCGCTTCTGCAAAGATTGGTGAAAAGGAACCCCGTGAAAATTGATTCCCATCAGCATTTCTGGAAGTACGACCCGCGCGAATATCCGTGGATTGACGACGCGAAGGCCGCGCTGCGCCGAGACTACCTTCCTGCCGACCTCGCGCGCGAACAGGGGACTACCAGCTACGACGGTTCCATCGTGGTGCAAGCGCGCCAGACGCTCGAAGAAACGCGCTGGCTGCTCGAGTTGGCCGAAAAGGATCCGCGGATCCGCGGTGTGGTCGGCTGGGTGGACTTGCAGTCGCCCACCGTGCGGGATCAGTTGGCGGCTTTCGCTGTCCATCCGAAACTCGTCGGCGTCCGCCACGTGGTGCAGGACGAACCGGACGATCGCTTCATGCTGCGCCCTGAATTCCTGCGCGGCATTGCGGCGCTGGCCGAGTTCGCGCTGGTCTATGACATCCTGATTTTCCCGAAACAGCTTCCGGCCGCGATCGAATTGGCGCGCCGTTTTCCATCGCAGCCCTTCGTCCTCGACCACATCGCCAAACCGTTCATCAAAGACCATCTTCTTTCGCCTTGGACGGAACAGATCCGCGAACTTGCCGCGTGCCCGAATGTGCATTGCAAAGTTTCCGGCATGGTGACCGAGGCCGACTGGCGCGGTTGGAAGCCGGCCGATTTCACGCCGTATCTCGAAGTGGTGCTGGCGGCGTTTGGCCCGTCGCGGCTGATGATCGGCTCCGACTGGCCGGTCTGCCTGCTCGCCGCCGACTATGGTGCCGTGATGGGATTGGCGCAGGATTACTTCGCGCGACTGTCGTCCGCGGATCAGGGAAAAGTTTTCGGTGGGAACGCGCTCGCCTTCTATCAGCGCCGCGCAGTCGTGGCCGGAAAATTTGCTTGAACGTGCCGCATGATGCGAGTTGAGTGGGCGCGGTTGGAGAGGTGGCCGAGTGGCTGAAGGCGCTGGTTTGCTA
>SXGS01515813.1_pt1 | contig 12038 bp, 7 predicted proteins | sample 3174681 | NCBI WGS metagenome assembly SXGS01 (sample SAMN11356861, study PRJNA531348) | freshwater metagenome | isolation source: freshwater sample F1-80 | place: China: Fuxian Lake, Yuxi | collected 2017-12-25
AGTGCCGACGAACTTCAAGATCTTCGACGTCAACAACAATGTCATCTCCTACGGCGGACGCCAGCCGATGAACAACAGCCACCTCACCGCAGGTGCATACAGCTACACCGAGACGCTGCCGCTCGCCGCGAACCGCATTGAAGTGGAAGCACAAGTCACCTTCTCCCAAGGCGATTATTACTTCGCCGAGCTGACCTCGCTTCAGCCCGGAAACAACCCGTTGACATTGAGTTTCGATCACAGCCCCGCGAAAGTGACAGTGTCGGGAACTGCCCTGACAAACGGAGTGCCGACAACGAGCAACGTCTTTTTCTCATTCACGCAATATGACGTGCACAATGCGATGATCGGTGGCGGCGCATCCATCAACGCAACCGCTCCGAACGCATCTACCGGCGCATACTCAAAGACGTTGACGATGACGGCAAAGACCACGCGGGTCGCGATTGAGGCCTATCTCGAAATCGATCCCGCGCAAAAGGTCACCGTCCCCGATATCATCGGGATGGTCACCAACGGTACCTATAGTGCGACAGCCAATTTGGATATCTCCGTCTTCGAAGCCACGGTCCACGGCGTAATCTCTAGCCTCGGCGTACCGATCGCCGACACCAATCCGGCGGCAGTCCTGAATTTCTTTGCACTCGATGAGAACAACAACTTTGTAGCGGGTTTTTCGCGCAGCCATCATGTGCTGACGGGGGCTGGCGGTACATACTCGCTCACGTTGAGAAATCTCCCAGCGGCCTCAAGGGTGGTGTACGTATACACGACACTGAACACACCGGCAGGCGACGTCACGATTCAGGATTCATTCGCGGTCACTCCACTCGGGGTCAACGACTTCACGTTCAGTCCAGATACCGCGGTGGTCACATTGGACGGTACGGCCCTGAATAACGGAGTCCCGATCACCGACTTGAGCGGCGGAAGCGATTCCGAAGGTCTCACCTTCATCGTGTCGACGACGAATGTCTACGGCGGAACCGACAGTTTCTCACGCGACGCCAATTACGACGAGTCCACAGGCGAATTTTCGTTCAGCGTGCCGATCCAAGCCGGGACTTCGGTGAGATTCTGCACCGATGAGACCTTCGCAGTGCAATGCACAGCGAATGAGAGTTTCCCGGCAGGCACCCACACGCGCAGACTCGACTTTGACGTTGACCCCACCACGACACTCGTGCAGCTTGATCTGACTGTGACCGAGGCTGGGGCCCCGTACACCGATGACTCCGAAATCGAAGTCATTGGCTATACGTTCGATCCGAACAACTTCGCGCAAGACCCGCCATACACCAGAGGCGGCGCGAACACTCAGATCGTCGACGACAGCAACGGTCGCTACCTACTCGACGTCCCAGTGCTCGCGTCGTCACGGTTCGTCACTGTTTCAGTGCGGCCGGTTGGTGGAGGCACACCGTACGTCCGAACATTCGAACGAATCTCTGGAAATCCAGATACGTTCACGTTCGAAATCGATCTCCAAGCCGCGTGGTTCCAACAGCACGTGGGGTTGCACACAATCGCACCATGTCTCCCCGCGACGGTGACGCGAAAGGTCACCATTTGGGAGGTACCAGATGGCACAACCGGCCAGGACTACGACATCGACGACAGAACCTGGCCAAACGGAACGAACCTTGGTTCGTATGCCGTCGTACCTGACCCATTCACTGGCGAGTACGACCTGTCGGTACAACTGCCACCTGGCACCGAAGCGGTCGCTGAAGTCATTGAAAACCCGTCGTACTATCCCGCGAATTTCATCGGCCAGCCGCTCGGAGTGCGCGTTTGGGATGCAACTGCCGACCAGACGCTCGACTTCGGTCTGGGAGAGCAAGTCCAGTGTCCGACTGTGACACCGATCTACATCGACTTAGCCGGAACCGTCACCGACGCCGGAGCGCCCATTGCCGATGATCAGGTCGCAGTCGAGATGTATGCGTACAACTTTGATCCGAACTTGTTTGCGCAAAATCCGCCGTACAACGAATCGACATCCGCACGACAGTTTTCACCTATGACATCCAACGGAGTCTGGAACATCACAACGTTGGTTCCTGATACAACAACATTCATTACCCTCAAGGTGACGCCATCCGGTCAAGACCCATTCGTGCGGACATTCGTGCGAACTCTTGGGCAAGCAGATCTGTTCACCTTTGACATCGACATTGCTGCACCTTGGCTCGACGCCCACGGCAATCTGCAAACCGAGACGCCGTGCACCACCAATACTGCGGTACGCGAAGTCACGTTGTGGGCATTGCCCAGCGATGCACACCCCGACTACGACTTCCCCAACGACACTTGGCCAACCGGCACCAACCTAGGAACGTATACCGTCGTCCCCAACCCGTTTACCGGAAACTACGACCTTTCGGTGCAACTGCCTGCGGGCACCGAGGCGGTCGGGTGGCTCGAAGGCAGTTCGTCGCTATACGACCCCGGCCACTTCAACACGGGGTATGTCACTGCCATCGACGTCATCCAAGGCCAACGTAGAAATCACAGCCCCAACGACACGATCCCCTGCCCCGTCTAACCCCGCACTCCCACCATCATTGTCCGTTTTTGTACCGCGACGGTATGAGAACGGACAATGATGGAGCAGCTAGACGGCGGTGCCTTTGCGTCGCCTGCGCATTACGCCGTCGACTGCTTCGACATCGCCACAGCGCGCGTAGGTGTGTGTGCCAATGAGCCCCTGTGACCAACTGGGATCCACATTCAGCATTAGTCGTTCACGATACGTTTCGGGCGTCAAGTCAACGATTTCGTGAAAACTGAAGCTGTGTCCGTATATACGACTACCGTCTTGCGACACGCGGATAACACGCTCGCCATCTATGAACATTGCGCCGCCACCACGATTGCAGCGAATGTCGTTCGAAATCGGATTACATGGGTGCGGTGCCCACTCACCTCGCAAACTCGGCGATGAATAGAGCTGCAATTGCATCGCGTTGGCCCGAGGTTCGGGAACGCTTGTAAACAGCCAATAGCGATCGCCGATCCAAGTAATGGTGGTGTCAACCGCAGCGAAATCCAATAACGCGCAGTCGTACTCCCACCGATCGGGAAATTCCACGCACCGGAATAATTCAATCGCACCGTTGTCTCCCGATTCAGGAATCATGTACAACTCGCCGCCATCTTCGAGCAGAAACGGAAACGACAAATGATACGGACGGCTCAACACGTCCATGGTCGGGCCAAGTGCGCCATCAGGCAGTACCTCCGCACAACTAATCGTTCCGAGGTGCGTGGCATAGTGGTAGTCCTCAAAAAATAGCCAGTTCCTTCCGTCGCGATTCCACAACATCGGATCCGCGTAGAAGTGCCCTTGCGGTGATTCATGGAAGCGAAACCCACCGAGATCGGCTCGGCCGTCAGCAGGTCGAATCTGTCCGCCAACGCGGGTCGCAATACGCCAATGCTTTACCGTACGACCTTGGATTCGCTTGGCTAGCTTCTGCCAGCTGTCGCGCGCAAGCCATCTCAACATCTGCGAGTTACTTGGCGAAATGAATCGGCGCATTCGCGGCGCGTACGCGACGGCGTTGCAGCTGGCGGCGTCCCACCCGCGATGTGCGAGCACCTCTAACCTCTGGAGCAACAACGCAACCGCGGTCCAGCACGGTTGACGCCGGTTCCATGCGAGCGACGTCGGCCGCGTCGCGAAATGACCGATCTCTACAACGAGCTGCCGCTGCGCGTCGTGCACAAGTACCGCGGCGGTGCTCACTGCATCGTTGCGATACGTCTCCCAAAAGTAGGGCGGGCCTGAAGTATCGGAATTCGGGTCACCCAGCAGGATGGACCAGACGCCGTAACGGCACAGCGACATGTACTCCGCAGGGAGCGCGCACGATCCAAGTTGAATCACAACGTCAAGCGAGAGTTCGCGCAACTCTCCAGCAATTGCATCTTGGGCTGACGCGTCAGCCGCACCCTCGCGGCGAGGTTCGGACGCGAGTTCCACCGAAGGAACCGCCACCAAAATTCCACGACAATCGACTTTCGCCAGCGGGTCGTTCGCGGGATCATTCCTGCGGCGCAGGTCGCGTCGTTCGTAGCGGTGAAACACGGCACTCGGATGCGTCGCGGTCGGCGCTGACTGCGTCAACTTTGGAGCGCGAATCACAACCTCAATGTTCGCGAATTGGCTGGCTTGTATCCGACGAAGAATTTCTTCTTCGAATCGTGGCAAAGTCTGCTCGTCAACCAAGACACCAATTCGCAAAGGAGGCTGGCGAGCTGCAGAATCTTGATCAGGCATTCAGCAATCTCGCCCGAATAAATTGCGCAGCCATTTGTCGATCGTATCCGCGTCGACACATGGGCTTCGCGAAGCAATGGCGACTGCCCGAGATTCATCACCTTCGGTCCACGCGCCCCTAACCGTGAGTTCGACCCGATCGCCGACGAGATGGAACACCATGGCGACACCGGGATCGTCGTCGAAACGCAATATGCCTTTGGCTCGCAACACACCATCAGGGAGAGCAAAAATCGTCGACTCGAACCGTGTGCGGTCGATCAGCGCGTCCGTTGAAAATGAAACCGTCACGTGGGGAACATGGTCTGCGCCCAGGTCCATTCGCTCCGCGCTATCGCCTCGGACGCGACGACGTTGTTGCACACCACATAGCAGTGCTCTCATGGATTGAACGTCCGCAGCGACCACTAGTGGCGTTGGTAAATATTGAGAAAGCCATTGCGATGCCGACGCGCTACTCGCTGCCCGCACGTCAGTCTTGGTGAGCACAATCACATCGGCACCGCGCAGCTGTTGGACAACGACTCCGCCGATGTAGCGATCGCTTGCGTGGGTTCGCACATGCATCGCATCAGCGGCGACGACCACGCCGTCGAGTGCAAAACCCGGAGTCTTCGCCCACTGCGCAATCTTGAGAGGGTCTGCGACACCACTTGCCTCGACCACGAGGTGGTCAATTGCCGGATCGAGACCGCGCATCGACGTCATAGCGGTGAAGAATCCGTCAGAAAGCGAGCAGCAAACACACCCGTTGGCCAGGCTGATCGTGGTGCCGTCGTGCGATGCGATGAGGTCGCCGTCGATATCAATCGTTCCGAAGTCATTGACAATTACACCAATACGAATGTCGTGTGCTTCGCGCAGCAACCTGTTGAGCAGCGTTGTCTTTCCTGCACCCAGATAGCCACTGAGTACCGTCATTGGAACCCGCCGCGGGTATTCAGACATGGTTCGATGAACTACTGCGCTTGAAACGGTACGCCGCCGACGACAGTGCCCCAGACCGCGATGTCCTTCAACGACATGGGGTCGACCTCGAGAGGGTCGGATTCCAGCACTGCGAAATCTGCACGTTTACCTTCGGTGATCGAACCGATCTCGTGATCCATGTGTAGCTGGTACGCGGCGCCGATCGTGATCGCGTGTAACGCTTCAGCTACCGAGATTCTCTCATCGGGGCCGAGCACCACGCCAGTTGCAGTCACGCGGTTCACAGCACACCACGCAACGTGCAAAGAACCGAGCGGAGTCACAGCGGCATCGCAATGCATCGACATGGGCACACCAACATCAAGCGCAGTCCGCGCCGCATTCATCGTCGCGGCGCGATTGGGCCCCACCGTCAACGCAGCATGCTGATCGCCCCAGTAGTACGTATGGTTTGCAAATAGATTCGCGCACAGCCCGAGCTGTCGCATGCGCAGATATTGATCGCCCGTTGTGAGCTGACAGTGCTGCACCGTATGACGATGATCGCTCCTCGGATTCGCCGCGAGCGCGGCCTCGACCGCATCAAGAAATACCTCGGCTGCTTCATCACCGTTGCAGTGGGCGTGGATCATCAGGCCAGCGTCGTGGAAGGCGCGCACTTGGCTCATTACTTGTTCCGGCGCCACCAACCAAATACCGTTGGGTTGGTCTCCGAAGTAGCCCGGCGGCAGCAAACGTGCAGTGAAACCCTGAATCGAACCGTCGATGACAATTTTCACGTGGCCGAATCGAAGCTTCTCGGTACTGCACGCACGCAACTCAGCAATACGGTCCACGCACCGCTCAATATTGCCCCCGGCAAAGGCGGGATTAAAAAATACCGAAATACGTGCCGGAAACGTTGGGTCATTCACCACAGCGTCGTAGTCGTCGACCGGGCCATCGGATCCTAGGCCGGTGGAGCCCAGGTCGGTGACGGTCGTGATTCCCGCGTTACACGCGAGCTGCCCGAAGCGTCTCGTCGCCTCTGGGGAGCCCGACGATGCGAATAGCCGCATCAAGATATTGCCTGCCAGCGACATGCCCACTAGCTCTTGTAATTCGCCGACCGGGTCACCGTTCGCATCTTTCGGCAAACCCTCGATATCAATTGTGCGGTCGATCCCACACGAACGCATCAATTCGCTGTTCACCGTCGCGATATGTAGGTTCGCGTGCATGATAAAGATCGGTCTCGAAGACGAGACGCGATCAAGATGCGACGCCACCAATCGATCGCCAGCAAAGTAGATGGGGTCAAGACCCCATGCGATCAACGGCTCGTCGGCGTCGATCATGGATCGTTCGATTTCTCGGAGGCGCGCGACAACTTCATCGATCGAACGACAGCCATCCCATCGGCGTCCATCAGGATCCGACCTTGGGAAATACCCAACATAGGGAAACCCCCACACGCCACCCTCAAGGCGATGGGCATGGGCTTCAACAAACCCTGGCAACAACACGTTGTCCGCGAACCGATCGTCGCGCACGGCGTCAGGGAAGCGAGACGTCAAGTCGTCGATGGCACCCACCGCGACAATGTGGCCATCGAGCACCACAACGGCTTCAGCAATCGGCATCGATGAGTCCATCGTACGAATCACGCTCGCCGTATACAGGATCTCGGCACTCACTTATAGCTCCGTCAGGTTGTACGCGGACCATTGCGGCGCGGCCATGACGTCAAGGAACCGATCCCACGGCCACGGCCACGTGGCTGGTACCCCGCGGTCGTCGAGGTACCAGCTCGTACAACCAGTCATCCACACCGTTCGTTGCGCTGCCTCGACCCTGGTTGCTTCAAACTGTTCTGTAGTTGCGCGGTCCGGTGCGATCTCTAACGCATCACCGGCGCGGAGCCGAGCGATGAGCTGTTCGATGTAGGCAAATTGCAATTCAGCCACGCTGATGAGCGAGAAATTCCCGACTGGTCCGTTCGGTCCGTTGAGCATGAAGAAATTGGGGAAGTCGGGCAAGGTCATTGAAAGGTACGCCAGCGGGCGTTGCGCCCAAGCTTCATCGAGCGTCACACCATGTGTACCAACGATCTGCATTGGCCGCATGAACCAGTCGGCATGAAACCCGGTCGCAAGCACCAATACATCGAGTTCGTGCAACACTCCATCAGCAGTGCGCACTCCGTTCGATTCGACGTTGGCGATCTCGTCGGTGACGAGTTCGACATTCGGGTGTTGCATCGCCTGGTAGTAATTCTCAGAGATGATGAGCCGTTTACATGCGGCTTGATAGTCGGGCCGCAAACGCTCGCGCAGCGCTGGATCGGTGACGTTAGCTTCGAGATTCGAACGACACATTTCACCAATCATGTGTGACTCCGGCGATGCGGCATCGATCACGGCGTTGGTGAATCGCCCAAATAGCTCGCCAAGCTTCGAATGGGTGGCGCGCAGGTAATCGAGATCGCGATGAGCTTCCAACTGTTGCGGCACGAAGGCTTCGTTCGACATCGGCATCACCCACTGTGGGGTGCGCTGAAACGAAGCGAGGTGCGCAACCCGCTCGTGAATCGCCGCGATGATTTGTACACCGGTTGAGCCGGAACCAACGATCCCAACACGCGCATCGTCTAGTACAGCGTCGTGATCCCAACGAGCGCTATGGAATACGCGCCCCTCGAAGGAATCGAGCCCAGCGATATCGGGCCACTTCGGATGATGCAACACGCCGGTGGCCGAAATGACAACGTCGACGACATCAGTGTGTCCGTCGTGTGTCGTGAGATGCCAACGCGAATCAAGCCACTCGCACCGCACTACTTCGTCGTTGAAACGCGCGCGGTCCGCGACCCCATACGACTCGGCTACCCGTTCGAAATACTGCTGAATTTCAAGGCCAGGTGAATACGGATGAGTCCAATCAGGGTTCGGCGCAAACGAGAAGCAATACAGCTGCGAGGGCACATCGCAGCTCAAACCGGGGTACGAATTCTCCCGCCAAGTACCGCCAACCCGATCACCTTTTTCGTAGACCGTAAAATCCGTCAAGCCGGATTCGGTGAGTTTGATCGCGCTCAGTATCCCAGCCATTCCGGCACCGATAATCGCGAACCGCAGATGTCGTTCAGCCACGACCGCACTCTAGGACTGCTGTAAGGCGCGGCGCTTCGCAGCGAGAATCATGACCAGCCGTGCCAGATTGTGAATTCATCGACGGGTACACGTTCGCTTCGTAGTTGGTTAACAGGGTGGTCCGGATCGGCGAACCCCAACGACATGCCGCAGTAGACGTAGTCGTGTTCATCGAGTTCGAAGTGCCGCTTCAACGTCGCACGACGCATTGCCCATGCCTCTTGCATGCACGTTGCAAGTCCATGTTCCACTGCCGCGAGAGCGAGGGATTGCATAAACATCCCGAGATGAGCCCACTGTCCGGCGCCCATACGATCATCGGTCACAAAGAACAACCCCACGGGCGCTCCGAAGAAATTGAAGTTCTCCATGATCCGTGAGAACCGAGCCACTTTGTCATCGTTTGGAATCCCCAATTGTGCATACATCTGTTCACCCACTTGGTAGCGCCGAGTGCGTAGTGGCTCCCACAACTCCGCCGGGTACATCGGATGGTCACCCTCTTGACTGCTTGGATCGGTGGCCGCGGCAGCATTGACTGCGTCGATCACCCCTTGGCGAGCATCGCCAGTGACGGCAACCACTTTCCACGGCTGCAGGTTCCCTCCCGACGGCGACCAGCGCGCATCATCGAGTACGGCAGTCAGCAACTCTTTGCTTACCGGTTGGGGCAGAAAAGCTCGGGTAGAAATGCGGGCTCGAAGGGCAACGTTGACATCCATCGCATGAAGTTAGCGATCTCGCCTACCAGGTGTCGATGAACGGACGCTTCTTTCCGCGGATCTGGCCCACAGAGCGCGCAGAGTTTGCAGAGTTGAGCAACATCGTGGTGATCCAACGACGTGAATCAGCGGGGTCGATCACATCGTCTATCTCAAAATGGGTTGCGACATTCACGGCTTTGCCTACCGTATACATCCGCTCAACCATCGCGTTGAACGCCGCTGCCCGTTCGGCTTCATCTTCTATGGCATCAAGCTCTCGGCGCATGCCGAGCCGAACTGCTCCGTCGATGTTCATGCCACCGAACTCGCCCGTTGGCCACGCGACACAAAACAGCGGAGCCTTGAACGACCCCCCTGCCATTGCTTGTGCGCCCAGGCCGTATCCTTTGCGCAACACGATGGTTGCGAACGGCACAGTGAGATTCGCACCCGTCACAAACATGCGACTCACGTGGCGCACCGCACCGGTTGCTTCGGATTCTGGGCCGACCATGAAACCGGGGGTGTCGCATAGAAAGAGCACTGGCACGTCGAAGGCGTCACACAACTGTAGAAAGCGTGAGGCTTTATCGGCACAATCGCTGTCGATCGCCCCGCCGAGGTGTGCAGGATTGTTCGCAACCACACCGAGCGTCTTACCTTCGACTCGACCGAATGCAGTGATCATTCCTCGTGCAAATCCAGCCCGCAATTCCAACACGGAATCGACATCGCACAATCCTTCGATCACTCCGTGCACGTCGTAGACCCGCACGCGGTTCTCAGGGATGGCGTGTCGCAGTGCGCGTTGGTCCGCAGCTACCCAGTTTTCGACCGGGTCGTTGAAATAGCCGAGGTACCGTTTCGCGACGCCGACAGCAGCAACTTCGTCGTCAACCAACACATCAATAACCCCATTTGCGAATTGCTCGGCACTCGGGCCGATGGCCTTTGGCTCATAGGTCCCCAAACCCCCGCCCTCAATCATCGCTGGTCCGCCCATACCGACGTTGGAATTCCTGGTTGCGATCACCACGTCACAGCAACCAAGCAACGCAGCGTTACCCGCGAAGCAATATCCAGATGCGATGCCCACGAGCGGCACCAGGCCCGAGAGTCGAGCGAAATAGTTGAACGCCAAACAGTCAAGACCCGTGACACCAAGACCGTCGGTATCGCCGGGCCGACCGCCGCCACCTTCAGCAAACAACACCACGGGAAGTTGCGATCGTTGCGCGAGATCGAACAACCTGTCCTTTTTTAGGTGGTTCCACAGCCCTTGTGTACCAGCCAAAACGGTGTAGTCGTACGAAACTGCCACGGTTGCGACACCATCGACTGTTCCAACCCCGCCGACGAGTCCATCGGCCGGAGTTCGGGCTGCGAGTTCCTCTGCCGACCGTCGACGCCGTTGCGCAGCCACAACGAGTGGCGCGTACTCCACAAAGCTGTCGTCGTCGAGCAAATCATGAATGTTTTCGCGTGCTGTTCGTGAATTGGTAGAGCGGCGTTTAGCCACTGCTTCGGGACGAGAAATATCGAGACCGATCGCGTGTCGACCAATCGATTCAGCGAGATCGGGCCGCACGGCATCGCGGTCGGTGGTGGTCTCTTGCGCCGAATCTGCCACAGCGTCAATCGCGGCCGCTTCCATTTCAATAAGCACCTGGTCAGAGGCAATCACGTCTTGAATCGCAACATGGATACGCTGCACCACCCCATCCATCGGCGCGACTACATCGTGTTCCATCTTCATCGACTCGATAATCACCAAGGCTGACCCGGCGCGGACAAGATCGCCGACCGCGACCGAAATAGCGACCACCGTCGCAGGCATAGGGGCTCGAACCGTTTCCATCAACAGTGTCTATCGCAGGCGTCGACGCCGAGAGTACGGTGTGATTATGCAGATTGCGATTGTTACAGGTTCATCTACCGGTATCGGTTTTGCCACCGCCCTCCGCCTGGCCCGCGAAGGCTGGAAAGTCTACGCGACTGTACGGTCCGAAGCTTCAGGCGGCGCGCTCGTCGCGGCAGCCGGCGCATTGCCGGTGTCGCTGCTCATCGTCGATGTCGACAGCGACGAATCGGTGGCCAAGGGGTTCGCTTCGGTCATCGACGCGGAAGGCCGCATCGATGTTCTCGTTAACAATGCCGGGGTTGCATTTGGTGCCGATGTCGAAGCCACGCCGATGGACACATTTCAATCGGTTATGAACACCAACGCTTGGGGCACGCTCAGGGGGATTCAGGCAGTACTCCCCACAATGAGAGAACAACGCAGTGGCTGCATTGTCAACGTCACGTCAGTCGCCGGCCAAGTCGCAGTAGCAGGCCATGGCGCATACGCGGCTTCGAAATGGGCAACCGAGGCGATGAGCGAGACGCTGGCAAGCGAGGTTGCGCAATTTGGTATTCGAGTAGCGATCATCGAACCCGGTGTGGTGATCACTCCGATTTTCGACAAAGCGATGGAGACACCGCCCGATGTCAATTCTCCATACTTCGACGTCACGTTTCGAACCAGTCGATTTATGCTCGCAGGCCTAGCGAATCCATCGACGCCCGACGAAACCGCTGACACAATCTGGAACGCGATCAGCACCAATACACCCAAGCTTCGCTATACGGTCGGGACCGATGCCGCAACGCTCATGATCGAACGGGCGAAACTCACCGATGAAGAATGGATTGCGGGCTTAAGCGACCCCGACGATGCCGCATGGCGAGCCAACATGCTCAAGTGGGGCGCCACCGAAGTACCGCCGCTCTAAAGCACCGACCACGAAGTTTGTGCGCGTTTACCTATGACTATCGCGGCCAACGCACAACTTCGGAGCTGGTAGCCCGATCTACCAGGAGATTTCGATTTCGAGTTCGGATTCTGAACCGACCTCGAGTTCGACTTTCAGCTCAACTTCGTTGGGGACCTCGACGCTGAACTGCTTGCCACCACGTTTAAATCGAAGTTCGTTGTTGCGTTCAAGC
>SXGS01141608.1_pt1 | contig 12036 bp, 10 predicted proteins | sample 3174681 | NCBI WGS metagenome assembly SXGS01 (sample SAMN11356861, study PRJNA531348) | freshwater metagenome | isolation source: freshwater sample F1-80 | place: China: Fuxian Lake, Yuxi | collected 2017-12-25
GCCTACTCGGTATGAGCGCCGTTGCTTTCAGTATCCTCCATACGCTCCTTCTCATCACTCGATTCACGCGAGCCGTTTTTCATGGACTCTCCCTTGATGCCGCGCTGGGTAACGCAACCGCACTCCACATAATCATCGCGCTCACCATACAACTCGCCGCTGTTCTCACTATGATGGTCGTCGCAGCGATGGCGCGAGGCCTCTTCTCCCGCTTCTTTTTTACTCGCTAAGGTGATGAAGGATCCCTTCGCACAACCACCGGAAGATCGCCACCCTTTTCCGTTGGACGGAGAATTTTTTGGTAGGTTCGGCCGCGTACGACCTGTAGAGTCAACCAGTGTGATCAGCGACACTCTCCTTGATGATCAAAGCGCGAGCGGTGCTGACGACATCACTACAGGATACATCGGCCTCGCAGTGAGCGACACAAAACGAAACGTCTTTTTTTTCGCACTCACGTTCGTCCTTTTCGCGATCGTTCTTCGCGCGTGGCAAATGCAAATTCTCCATCACGCGAGTTACGTGCGACAAGCTGAAGAAAACCGCAGCCGCATCACGCTCGTTCCGGTGGAGCGCAGTGTGATCTACGATCGGAGCGGCATACCGCTCGTACGCAACGTTCCTTATTTCACCGCAACACTCGTGCCAGACGATCTTCCCAAAGATGCACAGGAAAGAATTGCAGCGCTCGGTAGACTCGCAGTGACGCTGAACATCACCCCAGCCGACATCGAAACGAACCTCTCGGAGTTTGTAAAGTACCCAACTGCCGCAGTAACGATCGCGGAAAATCTCACGCATGATCAAGCGGTGCTGATACGCATCGAATCTTCGCGTACGCCTGCAGTTGCACTCGTTACTTCCACACGGCGCGAATATCTTGGCACAGAGACAACGACATCACTCTCACACGTTCTCGGATTCGAAGGTCGTATCACACAAACTGATCTTGAAAAGGACCGCGCGGGGACATATGTACCAAGCGATCTCATCGGCAAAACTGGACTTGAACGACAGTACGAACAGACGCTCCGTGGAACGTACGGCCGCAAACGTGTCGAAGTTGATGCACGAGGCCGAGAAAAAAGTGTGATCTCGGAAGATCCGGGAACGCCTGGGCACGATCTCGTGCTCGCGCTTGATCTGGATCTTCAAAAACAAGCAGAGCTTGCGCTGCATGATGCGCTACGAAGCACCGGACAAAAACGCGGGAGCGTCGTGATCACCGCGCCCGCAACCGGCGAAGTGCTCGCACTCGTGAGCGAGCCGGCTTTTGATGCAAATCTTTTTGCAAAAGGAATTTCGAGCGAGGAGTATAAAAAACTTTCTGAGGATCCCGATCATCCGCTGTTCCCGCGCGCGATCGCTGCATCACTTCCTTCTGGTTCAGTGTTTAAAATAGTTGTCGCTGCGGCGGCGCTCCAAGAACACCTCATCACACCAACGACATCATTCTTGTCGACTGGAGGTATTCGCATAGGGCAATGGTTTTTCCCCGACTGGAAAACAGGTGGCCATGGTCTCACGGACGTGAGGAAAGCGCTCGCAGAATCGGTAAACACATTTTTCTATATGATCGGTGGCGGGCTCGACAACTTTCCCGGACTCGGTGTCGAGCGTATCACCGCGTACGCAAAAAAATTCGGACTCGGTGGCACGCTCGGCATCGATCTCCCCAGCGAAGGCGCAGGATTTCTTCCGACAAAGGAGTGGAAAGAAAAAACAAAAGGGGAGAGATGGTACATCGGTGATACGTATCACTTTGCAATCGGTCAAGGCGACTTGCTCGTGACACCACTACAAATTAACTCAATCACTGCAACGGTCGCGAACGGTGGCGTGCTCATGAAACCGCACCTCGTGAACGCAGAAACCGCGGATGATGGCACGCGCAGCGAACACGTGCCAGAAATTTTGAATCCGCAAGTGGTAGAAAAATCAGCGATCGAAGAAGTGCGGCGCGGCATGCGTGCCACGGTCGTCTCAGGAGTCGCGCGCTCCCTCGGCGAGCTCCCCGTCGCCGTCGCTGCAAAAACCGGCACAGCCCAGTGGAAAACGGGCGCCCCAACCCACGCGTGGTTCACCTCATTCGCACCATACGACAAACCCCAGCTCGCTGTCACCGTCATGATAGAAGAAGGAGGCCAAGGTTCCGCCTACCCAGCCCAAGCAGCGAAACGGATTTACGCCTGGTATTTTTCGAAACAGTAAGCTAAAGTGAATTGTCATCAAAAAATGACTCTCGGTTTGAGACAAGGAGAAAAGAAATGAACGAAGTCAAAATTCGTGGGCCAGTGCTGATCGATGCCCTCGTAGCCAAGATCATAAACGTGGCAAACAAAACCAATGAGCCATGCTGCACGGAGTTCAACGGCCACATCCTCGTGGCGAAGCCTGGCGACAGCGCCGAAACGATCATCGCCAACTTTCGAAGCGAGCGCGACCGACGCCACGAAGAGTGGCTGCAGTCGCCGGAGGGGCAGGCACACCAGGCAGCCCAGCGGCTCATCGAGGAGGAAAAGACAAAACCTCTTAAGAGCTTCTCGGTGAAAGATGAGGACGCCTGGAACAGGGTAGTCGAAGCGAACAAGGATGGCGACGGCCTCACTATCATCCGCTACGCCGCACGGTGGGCGAACCTCATGGAGGAGAAGATAGCGGCCGGCGCGAAGCTCAAGGACATCGCCCAGTCGACCGAGAGCGAGGCCGTCATCGAAGGAATCACCGGCTTCATGTACTACGCCGCAGTCAACATCCTCTCGAACGTCTGGGAGCATGGTGAAGAGCTCAGACGCTGGAACAACAACAAGTATCGGTGAAACGAGAGGGCTAATGAAGAAGGTGACGTGATCTACCTCCAACTTCACCCTCCTCATCGGTTAAGCGTATACGACTTCATGCACCTGAACTACAAGAACGCACTCGTTCTTCCTGTTCGGGTGCGTTTTCTTTTTGACAGTTTTCTTTTTAACGTTGACATCGCATCGTGTCAGCTTTATCCTACATACTATGTGACACTACGTCTCTGCTTTTTTATGAACGGCAACCCTACCTACATCTCTAAAGAAGGACTCGAAAAGCTCAAAAAAGAGCTCGATTTTTTGAAGAATGAAAAACGGCGCGAGATCACCGATCGCATTGAAAAAGCGAAAGATCTCGGTGACCTCAAGGAAAATGCAGACTACCACGATGCAAAAGATGAAATGGCATGGGTGAGTAGTCGCATTCTCGAACTCCAAGATAGCATCAACCATGCGGTGATCATCGAGGCGAAACCATCAGACACAGTGATGATCGGGTGTACAGTGCACGTCCACGACGGTGACAAAGAAAAAAAATACATGATCGTCGGTGCGACCGAGGCAGATCCACTGCAAGGACGCATCTCGAACGACTCACCGCTCGGCCAGGCGTTCCTCGGAAGAAAGGTGGGGGAGTCAGCCGAAGTGAAAGTGCCAGCCGGAACTAAAACATACGTGATCAAGCAGATCAGTTGCTGAAGTATGTCTGATGAACAATCACTGAATCCTATAGAAGAATCAGCCGTGCGGTTGGAGAAACTTCATGCACTTGAAAACGCAGGGGTCAATCCATTTCCCGCAACGTCGAAACGCACACACACGATCGCGGACGCGCTTTCACATTTTGATGATCTTGCGACGGAAAAAACATCGGTGACACTGGTCGGCCGCGTTCGCGCAGTGCGCGGTCATGGCGGCGCATGCTTTGTTGATCTCGAAGACGGCAGCACAAAAATGCAGCTGCACATGAAAAGCGACGTGCTCGGTGAGAAGTCATACGGATTTTTCGAGCGCGTGATTGATCGTGGTGATTTCCTGCAAGTTACCGGTACGCTGTTCACTACCAAACGCGGCGAACGCTCTGTCGAAGTTGGTGCATGGACCTTGCTCACAAAATCGCTCGGGTCGCAGCCAGACAAATTTCACGGACTCGCGGATGTGGAGATTCGCTACCGCAAAAGGTATCTCGACCTTGTTGCAAATCCCGAGGTGCGGACCATTTTCAAAAAACGGAGTCTGATCGTGCAAACGATCCGAGAATTTTTTACCGCGGAAGGATTCATGGAGGTGGAAACGCCGATCCTGCAACCACTCGCTGGCGGCGCAACAGCACGACCGTTCATCACACATCACAACGCGCTCGACATCGATTTGTATCTTCGCGTCGCGCCGGAGTTATATCTCAAACGGTTGATCGTTGGCGGGTACGAACGCGTGTTCGAAGTGGCGCGGTGTTTCAGGAACGAAGGAATCGACCACTCGCACAATCCGGAATTCACACAGGTCGAATTCTATCAAGCATACGCCGATTACAACGATTTGATGGCGCTCACCGAACGGTTGCTGCCAATGATCGCGGAACGAGTGAACGGCTCCGCAACCATCGAGCACGAAGGAAAAACGATCGACTTCACCGCGCCATACCCGCGACTCTCTTTCCGCGATGCATTGATAGAGTATGGTGACGTGGACATCGAACAGTATCCTGATCGTGTTTCGATCGCAGAGATCGCGGAGAAAAAAGGGGTTAAGGTCGAACCAGTAGACGACCGCGGATCGATCATGGACAATCTGTACAAAAAATTGGTGCGTGTGAAGATCGTGAACCCCACGTTCATCACCAATCACCCGATCGAACTGTCGCCGCTCGCAAAAAAGATGCACAGCGATCCGCGCTACGTGGAACGTTTTCAATTGGTAGTCGCGGAAGGAAACGAACTGTGCAACGCGTTCTCGGAATTAAACGATCCGATCGATCAACGTGCACGTTTCGCAGATCAAGAACGCTTGCGCGCAGGAGGAGATGAAGAAGCACAGCGCATGGACGAAGATTTCATCGAAGCGCTCGAGACCGGCATGCCCCCGACCGCAGGCTTCGGCATGGGTATAGACCGTCTCACCGCCCTCCTCGTCGGCTCGCACAATCTCAAAGAAGTGATTCTGTTTCCCACACTCCGTCCTGAAGAGAAGAAAGAATAAAAAGAAACCCGCCTTTTGCACTGAGGTGCGCCAGGCGGGTGATGGGAACTACGTCCCGATGTGATAGCGTTTAGGGTTCAGACGTTCGGCGCCGTCGCCGTGCTCCGCGACCGCGGCGTCAAGAACTGTCGCTTCGTGGATGTTGTCCGGTCCTACCGCGCAGGTCCGGCGCAACAGCCACTCGTATGACGTGCGGCTGTGCTCGTCGAGCTCGGCTTCGGGTGCCGGTGTGGCATCCAATTCGACGAGCATCTCGTACGCAGCTCGCGCGATCCATTCCGCCGTGCGGTACTTCGGGTCGACGATCTGCGGTTGCACCGCGTCGATGCGGTCGTAGAATCCGTGTTGGAGTTTGCAGCGCACATACGACAGTGTGCTGATCCCCGTGTCGAGCGTGTCGACCACGTCCATGTAGCCGGTATGGCGGTCGATGTGCGGCACCTCGAACGGCACCGATCCACCTTCCTTGATCTGGATGCACCGACAGATCACGTCCCGGAGGAACACGCGCGCGTCCTCGTGTGTGATCTCGAAGAGAATGATCTTCTTGATCTTTTTGATTTCGCGCTGCTCCTCCGTGTCGCTCGCGCGGATGCGGATCCGTCCGAGGTACTCGTCGATGAACTTGCATTGCTGTTCGGCGAGCTGGTCTTCTGTCCAGCTGTACGCGCCGAGCGCAGCGACGTCCTCCATGATCATCCGCCACGCATGATTCGCATCATGCCCTGCGAACTCCTCGGGAGACTGCTCGAACTCGTCGACGTAGAGGAAGTCGGTGGAAAGACCGATGATCCGAATGCGCGAGCCGCGCAGCCGCATCAGATCCTCTGCCGTGAATTCCTCAAACGTCGGAATCACGAACTCGCCCTTCACCATCCCCATCACCAGCTGGTCGAACCGGTACTTGTACCGGTACATGTGATACGAGGCGAACGGTGTCGTGGACGGATCGTGTTCGACGATGCAGTCCTTCGCCATCCCGGCGTAGAAGCCACGTTTGTGTCGGGCCACAACGTCGAAGAAAGCGATCGCGCCGGTGATGGCGAGCAACGTCGGTAGCTTCGGACAGAAGGTGCGGTTCTTGAGGCAGACGTGCCGCAAGTTGATCACCGCTTTGTCGCGGATCCCTGCGAGCAGCGGTTGCTCCTCACACAGCGCGTTGATCTCCAGTGAGAACGCCTCGGTGAGGAGACGATCCACGACCGGGAACAGCTCTGGGTACGACGTCATCGCCGAATCTCCCGACGTGGCCTCGCGACACTTGAACGCGCGATACGACTCGAGCGGTCGGTCGATCAGACCACGAATGAACGTGCGCTCCTTGAGCTTGCGCTCCTTCTCGACCGAGGTCTGCGCCGTGATGTACGCGACGATCTCTCGGTGATGACCGAACGCGAACGACCTCGCCGCCGGATCGGTCGACATGATCTCCGACCGCTTCCGCCACGCAAGTCCTGTCTGCGCATCGCCGATCATTTCGCACTTGTAGGCGATCGTGTCGACGATGTGACGCGGGTCTGACGGACGAAGCACCGAACGGATGTTTTCGCGGAAGCGATACCCGCCCTCGTCTTCGGTGTACATCCTGATCGCAGGCTGTTCCGTGACGCCGCGCACCAGGAACGACTCCAGGCCGCGTTCGTCACACTCACGCGTGTATCGCTCTTCGCCCGCTTTCAGCCTGAGCACCTTTTCGCCCGCAACGCGGAGCGCGGCGTACACCGGTGCGGTGAGGCCGAGCGCATTGTCTTCGTCGTCGTCGCGGATCAATCCGCCGGGAAGCGCCGGTCCGAGCGGGTAGTAGGTCCGTTCGATGCACAGCACCTCGCGATCCTTCTCGTCCTCGCCGCTGGCTCGCATGATCACGAGATCGACCGTCGGTGTTGGGAGGAGAAGCGTTTGCACGTACTCCATCGCGAGCTCGAGGAGATGCTTGTCGGTAAACAGCAGCCCCGCAATAACGGTCGGATCGTCGGCGGTGGTGCCGAAGTATTCGATCAGGTTGCGACGGACGCGCTTCTGCTCCTCGGGGTTGTTCCGGAGCCGATGGCTCCAGTACACCATGTAGAGCAGCGATGCAGGACGGATGATGCCATGTTCGGGAAGTCCGAACCGCACACCGTACCTCCTCAGCCACGCGAACACCGTCGCGTGAATCTCGTCGATCCGAACGCTCGGCTGACGCTCGGTGTGTGGACTAGTGCTCGCGGGGGCGGTGTCGTCGTTCATCGTCATTCTCCTGTGTTTTGTCAAAAATCGTCGTCTTCGCAGGGCGCGAAGAACGATGAAAAGTATCATATACATGCCTTTTCGTCAATCAGAATTGACAAAAATCTTTTTTTCTGCTATAAAACACTGTTCACATTACGCACAATTCACACTGTGAACACGAGAAAAGGAGGCATGTGGTGAAAAAGGTCAGAGATTTACACAAGGCGTTCGTCACGCTCGAAGAGTGGGATGCGGGAGCCCCGTTTCCCCATATCGTGGTGCGGACCAGCGATTCCGTCGCCGGCCTGCTCTACGATGCGACGAGCGACCGCGTACTGCTGATCCGTCAGCAGCGCCCGGCGATGGTGCGCGACGATAACCCGGATGGCGCCATCACCGAGATGGTCGCCGGGCGCTTCGATGTCAAGCTGAGTCCCAAAGCTCTCCTGATCAAGGAGGCGAGAGAGGAGGCTGGCGTCGAGATCACCGAGGACGAGGTGGAGCTCATCAACAGGGGAGTCCCCATGGCCCTCTCGACCGGTGTGCTCACCGAACGCTGCTTCGGCGCTTTCGCTATCATCCGCCCCGACAAGGTTGCGAAGGGTGACGAAGGCTACGGTGTACCGGAGGAAGGCGAGAAGATCGCTCGAGTCTGGATGTCGGCCGAAGAGTTCGTGAACGCGCAGCACGCCGACTGGCGCGTCTGGGCGTTCGCCCAGTTCCTCGCCCGACGCCGACTGGAGAACCAATTGGCAACGAAGCGCTGAGCGATCAGCGCATCACTGTTTCGCAACACACAACGACAAGGAGATTTTCATGGACATGGCAGGCGACAGTCACACCGTCCTCGCATTCATCGACGCACCAGATCCGGACAACTTCGTACTCCTGATCGCGATCGCAAAGCTGTTCCCGAACGCTACGATGCACGTCATCCTGACGGGCCGGCCGGTTCGGTTCAAGGCTACACGGGAGCATCAACACTGGGACTACGATCGTGCATCATCGATCATGGCGCAGGAGGCATCCGCGGCACGGATCAAGAACTTCCTCCGCCACTTCGGCGTCACGGTCGTTCGCGTGTACGACGGCGGGATCGCCCCGCGCACGCTCGTCCCACACTGGCTGCACTTTCGGGACTACTACCAGTTCCTCGACGCGGATCCGCTCGCGGCGATCCGATACAGCGACCTCGATGGACAGGAAGAGTTCGTCAAGGCGCTCATGCTCGTGGACCACTGCGACGTGGTGGTCGGCGGGCCGATGACCGGCCTCGCGCAGCTCATCACCCGACACCCCGCGATCGCTCCGAAGATCCGGGAGGTGCACGCGATGTTCGCCACCTGGGGGAACATCCAGCTCATGCAGCTGGATACGCAGAAGGATGCGCCGCCGCGTGGTGCACTGCAGTTCAACGTGGCGTGCGACCCAGTCGCTGCGCATCAGGTGCTGATGGGACTCGATTGCCCCATCTACCTCATGCCGTCCGAGGTCACTCGCGATTCGAGGATCGGTTTCCAGAACGCGGTCGAACTGCGTGAAGCTCTTCCGCAGAACAACGGTTCGCGCCAGCTCCACATGCTGTACGCGATCTGGTACGACGCCGCCGTGGCGCCGCGCCAGGCGAAGAACCCCGAGGAGAAGATCTTCATCCACGACGTGGTCGCCGCGCTCTCGCTCGACCCCGAGCTGCGGACGCAGATCTACGACGTCGTGCCGATCAACATCCCGAGCGTGCCGCATCTCGCGCGCGACGCCGCTGACTGGGGGAAGATCCTCATGTCTGAGACGACAGGTTCGACCAAACACTTCGCTGCCAAGGGCCTCAAGCCCGACGGAGCGAAGGTGTACCTCGACACGTTGCGTCGCGTCTTCGCCTAGAAACGGCGTCCTTGTGCCACAAGTCCTGCTCTCACGTTCCGTTTCGGACGTGTGGAGCAGGGCTTTCTTTTTTTTGTGTGGATATATAAAAACGCACTCGAATATTTTTTCTCATTCGAGTGCGAGAGGTGTGTTACACGGCAGCGCCGAGTGTCCCTTCACTGAAGCGATCCCGCAGATCCTCGAGGTTCTTCTCGCGCCAGGCGATGTTGATGGTGATCCGCTCGAGCGACTGCTCGAACGTTCTCGTGAGCCCTGGCGTCGGGTGTGCCGCGAAGAACGTGCGTACGTCGGCAAGGTCCTGCGGCGTAGACAGAGAACCGGTTCCGTACTGCACGAACCTGCCGAGCATGCTCGGGTTGGTGCCGTAGATCTGCGCGAGCTCGCTCCATCGCTCCCGAAGGAACCGCCAGGCGAGCAGTATTCCGCGCGGCTGCGTGGCGACGCCGGAGATGCCGTAGAAGGCGTCCTGCCTTCGCACATCCGACGAGAGCGAGAAGTCCAGCGTGCGCTGGAGCAACTCTTCGGAGTCGAAACTCGCAAGTGCTGCGAACAGTCGCGACTTTTCTTCCTGCAACGTTTCCGCGCGATACCGCGCAGTGAAGATGTCGTGCTCCGCCGCGCCACCGGTCCTTGCGGCCAAACGGTAGATCACCGAACGGATGTCGGGATCGCAGACGGCGCCGTCTACGAGTCGCGCAAAACGGTTCCCAGCTTCGGCGATGACGGCGGCGTCACCGTAACGACCAGCCTCGTGCAGTACGATACTTCGCAGCAGGATGTCTGCGTGCGTGTCGCTTGGTTTTCGATCCCAGCCGACGCGCGCAACGATATCAGCGAACAGCTCGCGACCAAACCCTTTGAACCCCTCGGCAGCCGACGGATCGGTCGCGATGAGGCCGTACACCTCGGCGAGGTTGCCGGCGAGTCCGGACCACACGGCGTACGTCGGCTCGTGCCGGAACGCCGCCGCCATGTCGAGGAAGGTCATGACCGACGTCACGCCTGCCCGCGACAGCGCGAAAGCGTCATCCTGCAGCCCGAACCGCTCTTCGGTGGTGAGCACGTTTCCGGCAGCGACGGCTTTCACGAGCGCCTTCCACCCGGCTGCGTCATAGTTGACGCGGTAGAATCCGGTGCGGTCAGCGTTTGCGTGGATCCAGTCGTTGCCGTCGTCGGCCGTATCACGCACGAGACGAACGTTGTGACCCTTGCCACTAAACCGCTCGTTCGTCACCGCTCCTCGGGATCCATCGCGATTTGCCGCAACGAGCCCGACTGGGATATCCCAGCAGGTGGGATCGGCGTGGTCGACGCCGACGTAACAGAACTTGGTCTGCTGCAGGGTGACCGCGTGCCCGTCCGCCGTGCGCTCGGCACTCACGGTGATCGTCGGGTGGCCGGTTTGTCGCGTCCACGTGTGCATCATCTCCGCGAGACGTGGATCACCGGCAGCTTCACCAAGTGCGTTCCAGAGATCGGACGCGCGAGTGTTCGCATACTGGTGCCGAGACATGTACAGCCGCAACCCTTCGCGGAACGTGTGTTCCGTGAGGTGCTGCTCGAGCATGCGCAGAACGGAACCACCCTTGTCATAGCTGATCGCATCAAACACCTCGTCGACCTCTTCGGCCTTCGCGATGTCAACGTCGATCGGGTGCGAATTGCGCAGGCCGTCCAGCTGCAACCCGCCCGCCATGTCGTCGGCAACGAACTGCGGCCAGAGGTCCCATTCGGGGTAAATGCAGTGCACCGCCTTGGTAGCCATCCAGGTTGCGAAACTTTCGTTCAGCCAGAGGTCGTTCCACCACTCCATGGTGACGAGGTTGCCGAACCACTGATGCGCGAGCTCGTGCGCGACGACGATCGCCACGCGTTGACGCGCCGCCTGCGACGAGTTCACGGGGTCGATCAGGAGCGCGGTTTCGCGAAACGTGATCGCGCCCCAGTTCTCCATCGCGCCGAACAGAAAGTCGGGGATGGCGATCAGATCGACCTTCGGCAGCGGGTAGCGCGTGCCGAAGTACTCGGCGAAGTACGCGAGCACCTTCACCGTCAGATCGACGGAGAATTGGCACTGCGTTTCTTTGCCAGGCGTCGCCCAGCCGCGCACGACGATGCCGTCGGGCGTGGTCGCAGTGATGTGACGGAGATCGCCCACGATGAACGCGAGCAAGTACGTCGACATGATCGGCGTCTCTTCGAACTCCACCAGCTTCAGACCCTTGCCGTCGCCGAGCAGCGTTTCCGCACCGATGCGACCGTTCGAGATCGCGGTCAGCTTTTCCGGCACGATCATGTTGATCTCGAACACCGCCTTCTTGTCCGGCTCGTCCCAGCACGGAAAACAGCGTCGCGCCGAAACCGGCTCGAACTGCGTCGTGACCATCGTCGCCTTCGTGCCGTCCGCGAGTGTGTACTCGCTGCGATACAGACCGGTGAGTGCGTTCGTCAGACTGCCAGTGAACTCCATGGACAACATGGCGTTCGTGCCCGCTTCGAGCGGACGATCGAATGCGATGATCGCACGATCGCGACCCTTGTCGTACGTGACCCTCGCGTCCTGCATGCCGTCACTGCCCAGAACACTACTCGCTGAGATCTCGAGTCCGACAGCGTTCAAGACGATCTCCGACGTGCGTGCGTGCACATCGAGGTAGACGAACACCGTACCTTTGAAGGTTGCAGCATCGATGTTTGGGGTGAGCGATATGCGATACCGCGTGGGCTGCACGTCGGTCGGAAGCACTTCGCGAGGTCGTTGGTTCGTGTCCATTATCTTCTCCTTATGCGCATGGTGTTGAGTTGCAGTGCGCGCGCAAACCGTAGCAACAATTGTGCGAAGATGCAAGATACGCCCACATAGAAAAGACCGGTCCGATGGCCATCGGACCGGTATTTGATTTACGCCGAAAGCGCCTCCGCAGATTCGCCCGGTCCACTA
>SXGS01380900.1_pt1 | contig 12036 bp, 29 predicted proteins | sample 3174681 | NCBI WGS metagenome assembly SXGS01 (sample SAMN11356861, study PRJNA531348) | freshwater metagenome | isolation source: freshwater sample F1-80 | place: China: Fuxian Lake, Yuxi | collected 2017-12-25
GATCGCCGTGAGGACGAATCGGCCCGACGGCACGTTAGAAACGCTGAACCGGTAATACACATCATCCAGCGAGTTGGGGCGGTCGATTACGTCAGTAAATATCCCGATGTAGCAGCAGAATCTGTCAGGGATCGTTATAGCCACTTTCATCTGGCAGGTAAGTAGCGCCGGGTTCATCGAGTCGCCTCCTGCATTAACTGTTCGTGTGCTCCGCATCTCAGGACGCGCAATGAGCGTCTCAGGTGCGTGCTGAATTTTTCGGCCGTCTGTTCGATCGTCACCAGCTCGCGCAGGATCGGCGCAACCTCTCCTTCGAACAGGGACCAAACGTTCGCCATTTCTTCGCGTAATCGTTCGTGGCGCGTTGCCAGTGCTTGCTCGATCTGTCGTGTTTCCGTCGCAGTCAGTTGGATTGTCATTGGTCGGATGCGTCAGGCCACCTTGGCCGTGAGTGTGGACGTGAGGGCCTGGCGCACGGATTTTGCCCCGTAGCCAATGAGTATTTCGAAGGCGGCCGGGCCGTCCGAAACTGTAGGGTGTAGCATCCGCACCATTTTGAGCGCGTCCGCTACCGCTGGGGTGTGTCGGATCCTGTGATACACGTAGCGCGCAGTGGCGCTGTCTGTTTTCTTGGTTGGTTTCTTTTTTGCCATAGGCATGGACAGTCTCTGCCAGAGCAGGCCATGGACTGTCAATGATCGTTTTGACAAAATGTGACAAAATATGGCAAAGTGTGAACATGCGCCAAAAGAAAGAGCTAAAACAGGCGCGGATCTACATACCGGATGAGCATGCTAAAGTGTTCGAGAAGCTGGCGGGCGAGCTGGGTCAGTCCGAATCCTGGCTTGCGTCCTGCCTGTTTGAATCCGCGTTGAAGGCCGTCGCCGAATCACAAGAACCGTTCACGCTTCCGCTGGTTCTATCTCCGGCAGTGAAGCGCCCAAAATCGAAGGCCGCCTGATTTACCTTCCGCGCGGGAATATCATCCCGTTCGATCAGATCGGCCTGTAAAACGCAGTGGTGCCCGCGACTGGGTCAGTTCAAGTCCTGTCGTGGGCACCATTGCGAAAGGGAGATTTTCCTGAGGAATATGTATTTCCAGCAGTCATTCAGCCTGTACGGGATCGACTGGATCCTGCCCGGTGCCCTGTCCAAGGCACCGGCCGCAGCCGGTACAAGGGCCCCAAGCCCCAACTTGACCGACGCCCTTGAATCCTTGCTCGCCATCAAGCGCGCCCAAGGCGTTTCCGCTCGCTGGATTTCCGTACTTGGCAACACGCTAAAACCCTTCGTCCGACGCATGCCGCCCCAATGGTCCGAAGTCTCGCCTGACCAGGTCGCCGCCTACTTGGGCACCTATCCCGGACTCCGCCACCGAAACAATCACCTGGCGGCCATCCGGCAATTCTTGGCGTATAGCAGGGAGCGCGGTTGGGTTGACTGCAACCCGATCGCAGGACTGGCACCCGCACGCGTCGCCGCCAAGGAAGCCACCGCCTACACACCGGAGGAGGTCGCCGCAATCCTGGCGGCCGCCTGCGACCGCGCCAGGCCCTTGATTGCTCTTATAGCGTTTGCAGGGATCCGCACCGCCGAAAGCATCCGACTCGACTGGGCCGACATCGACTTACGGCGCCGCCAAGTGCTGGTCAGCGCCGCCAAGGCCAAGACACGGTCGCGGCGCCTCTCCCCCATCTCAGAGAATTGCGCCGCCTGGCTCACGCCTGGCGCTGGCCCTATATACCCGCACAAAGCACGTGGCCTCGAATGGGATTTAGTCCAGGCCCTCGCCAAAAGCGGCGTGCGCTCGCGCCAGAATGGCCTTCGTCATTCCTTCCTTTCCTATCGACTGGCGCTGACCGAAAACGAAAGCGCCGTGGCCCTGGCCGCAGGCACGTCCCCGGCCATGCTCTTCCGCAATTACCGCTCGATCGTGACGAAGGAGGACGCGGCGCGCTACTTCGCACTCGTACCTGCCCCTGAAATGATATCATGATCTCATGCCTAAAGTCAGCATTGCAGGGATCATGCACGGCCTTCCCGAGGTCATGGAAAATCTGAATCCGGGGGAGGAACTGGAGATAACAAAGTACAACAAAGGGACAAACGTCTTCCTTCAGCGAAGGAACGATAAGAAGGCCTCCAAGCCGAAACGCCAGAAGCTGATCAAGCAGAAGCGAGCGGAATTGCGGAAGGGGGTAGAATGAGCGTGTGGGATTGGATCTCTTGGTGGGGCGGTCTTGTCACGGGCATCCTGTTTGCCCTTGGACTCCTCTTTGTATTCCTGCGCGGCCTATTCAGCCCGTGACGCCCGACTTGCTCACGGCCCGCGTGCCGATGGATCTGGCCAGGTCGTGGGCGTTTGGTTGCCTCACCGACGCGGCCATGGTGCTCGCAGAGCGCCCGCATCATCCCGCCCTTGTGGTGCTCCACCTTGGCGGAGGAGCGTCCGGCGTCCGCCTCCTGCGCCGGGAGCTGGCCCGCCTGCCCATCTCCGCCATGGTCTTCCGCGCCGCGCATGGATGGGGCCTGGCGCGAGGATGCCAACGCATGTGCGACGAAGGGGGGGGTTGGTATCGTTATTGGGCAGGGCCGCTCCAGTTAAGCCGGTGGATTCTAACCCGGCCAAAGCAAACGCCCTCGCCAGGTTGAACCCAGCGAGGGCGTTTCTTAGGTTGCCTTGCCGCGCTCGACACGCGCCAGGCCTACGAAAATCTAGTTGTTCCAGAGGAGGTCCGAGTAGTTTATTTTGGCCGCACCCCATCCCGTAGGTCGGGGCAGGTATTCGGTCTCGGTAACCGTGCTTGCGGGCGAAAATGGCGTTGAGATAGCCCCATCGCCGGGCCTGGCTCCGACGGTGGACAAAGCCGGACGCGCCGCAAGATTCACGTTGCCGGTCAGGATGCCCAAGGCCTTAAGGTTGCTCTGCTCCGTCAAGTGAGCGTCGAGTCTGTCTGGTTGGCGCGAGAAGAAGAACGTCTTCACGAGCCAGTAGCCGACCGCGACCGTCAGACCGATGTAAACGAATCGTTTCATTTCTGCGGGGGGACACTATCAAACCAAGGCGGCCGAGTGGCAGGCCTCTTGATCCACAATCTCAGCCACCAGGCCAGCCCGAGCGCAGTCATCGCGAGTTGCATGACGCCGTTGGAGTCCGACATCCAACTACCGACCGAGACCAGGCTGGCCAGGATTCCTTCTTGGGGCCTCACTTACTTAGGGATTGCGGGATTGCTAGGCGCTGGATTTGGGATGATCGGGGCGATTGATCCTGCGCCTGGCGCGCTAAGGCTCGCCGCAATCTTGGCCGCGGATTCTGCCATACCTTCCGCCGCTCGCCAGAAGTTGGAGCTGTTTACGGTCGTTTCCGCGCCTTCAGCGCCGAGGCTTAGGGTTGCCTTTGTGTTGGACGCCTTCAGCTTTTCAATAAGCTGCTTGGCGTCGCCCCGCGCGCGAGTGTTGCTCTCAACCAGGCGATGCTCTAGGGGAGCGCCATTGGTAGAGTAAAGGGTTGTTTCAGACTTCTGCGCTATCGTCGCCGTACTGCAGGCCGTGCCCGTCAGCACGGTGAATAATGCCAGCGCAAGGCAGGCAATTAGTATTTGGATGTTTTTCATCGTTTTGGTTTGGGTAGGTAAGGCCACAGAATCATGAGACCATAGGCGGCCGCTGCGACCCAGACCCACCATGGAATGATTCGCAGGGTGGTGACCAACACGCTCTCACCGATCCCGCCCACAAATCCCCGGATATTGTCGGCACCTTCTTTCATCCCTGAAGAAAAACCACCCGAAACAGAGTATTGAGGATTTGCGAGGATACTGTCCAAGGATGTGGCTTGGTTGCGCGCCAGGCGCTCGCGTTCGTCCTGTTCGGTGATGATTCCCTTTTCGCGTTGGCGGCGATTCAGGGCGTTGATTTGGGCCTCAACGTCCCGGATGCGCGCTTGCTCCGCCTCATCTATGAATAGATTGTCAAACCAGCCCATAATTACCGGAAGTGCTTACGCAACAACCAAAACGCGACCAAGGCGGCCAGGGCCATTAGCCCGTAGCGGATCCACTTTTTCTTGCCCTTCTTCTTGCCCTTCATGCGGGCCTCCGTACGGCAAGCAAGACTATCAAGAGGAGGGCAGCACCGGCCGCCCACGTCTTCCACTCGTCAAAGATCGACGTGCTCAAGCCCTCGATTGGTGCCGTGCTGGAAAGTGTTGCGCCAGGGAAAGCGACGTTGTTGGTGAATCCCCTCGATCCGCCGCCGCTCCCTAGCCCGGTGGCCGCGCCGATGTCCTGCGAGCTATTGCTGGACTGTTCGGCCCGCGATGGCCCGGCCGATCCGCCTGGCCCGCCCTGAGTGGATGGAAGACCTGAAATTGGCATTATCGTTTCTTGAGGAGGAGGATTCCCACCGTCGCAAGCGTGGCAACCATCATGACGTAGGTCGGCCAATCGGATCCGGACTCAGAGGATGCGCTCTTACTGGCTGGCCCCTTTGTGGCCGCCAGCAAGTCCGGCACCTTTGCCGCCGCGTTTTTGCCGCTCACGTAGATTTTCGTGCCTCCGGTGCGGTTGATATTGCGCACCTTATTGACCGTCGAGTTGTAGCTATCGGTAATCGACTTGGTCACGTTGACCGTCTTATTCGTAGTCGTCGATGCTGAGGAGGAATGCCCGCCGCCGCCGCCCATAATTATGGATACATGCTGAGCACAATGAACCCGGTGCAAAGGTCGCGTTTGGCGCTGCCAGCGCCGAGACTCACCGCCACTATCTCGTAATCTATCCGGTCGCACGTGACATTGAAATCGAAGCACGGAAGGTCGATCTTCTTAAACGCGTTGGTAACAGAATCCACGGCTTGAGCCTGAAGCGCCGGTTGCGGGCCGGATCCGGTCTTGGGCGCGTAGATATTGACGCCGATACCAGGCACCAGGCGCGAGCCCGTATAGATCGGGAGGGAGGTGATTTCCCGGCCATTGAGCAAGAACGAGACCTTCGCTTGCAGGTACCAGTCCGGATCGACCGACAAAAACGCCGAGCTGTCGAAGATGTCCGCCGCCATCCACAGATGCCGCCGCGTCGCCTCAGGCGGCACCGACACAGAATGAAAGACCCCAAGCGTAGGCGTGGACGTGTGCGAGTAGATCGACGCGCCAAAGCGCATATCGAGCACGTCCGTCAGGCCTGGCGATAGGGTGATTGGGTCGATCATGCCTCTTCGCTAAGACAGGCGAGCACGCCGAACAGGGAGGACGGCACAGCGACCTGATTTTGACAATTTACGGCAATCCAGTTCCACAGCACTTCATCACACTGCACCAGGCACCGCACGGGTGGAATGACCCAGCGAAAAACGGTCGCGCCGTCAAAGCCGTCCAGGTAAAGACTGTTTTCCGCGAAATCGGTACCGGTGACTGTCGCGGTGGGATCTGTGACCGCATCAAACGAGATACCCACTATGTGGGACGCCGTGTTGCCGAAGCGCCACTCGACAGGATAGCTGTAGACTTTCTCGCCCCGCAGGTAAAAGTCCACCGATGTGCGCCATTCGTCCGTGGCCGCGCAGAGACCTCGGATGCCACACCATACGCTGCGCCGCAGTAGATCCACCGGGAGGGTCAACTTGGACGCCGGGCCGGTGTAGAATCCGGCCGCGTCCGGCCTGAGACCTGGCCGCCCAACCCCGAGATCATCGCTGGCTGGGGCCGCCCAGATGTCGGACGCCCAGTGTGTGCTTACTCGCCGCTGGGCATTCGGACTTCGGAGCGCACTGCCAGGAGGCAGAAGAGCGTCCCGACCGCCGAGCTCGTCGCGAAAACTTTGTCGAAGTTCCATATTACTCTGTCCACTTCAGCCCGCACCTTCCAAGGCACAAACATATGCCGAGTGCCCGAAAAATTGTCCGCATACAGCATCTCCGCCCCTCTCGACTGTCCCGCATAGCTGGCCGATATTGAGGCGCACGCGTCGATTGATAGCGAATTGCCGCTATAGTTTGCGAGCTGCGACTGGATCTGCACCGGCAGTTCCAGCACTGGCTCGCCCTTGAAAGAGAACCGCAAGGTCGAGCTATAATTGCCCGCACTAAACAGAGTCCCGCGAATGCCAACCCAGATTGTCCGATCCCTCATGTAGGGAGGCAGAACAAACGTGATCATGTCGCCCGTCGCAAACCCTTTGTCATTGCGGATTTGATCCAGAGCGGGCGCCGAGATTGTCCTGTGCTGGAATTCCGAAAGCGACCTCGAGGGTGGGTTCATCGTCTGCGCAAAGCGAGCCAGAGAATCACGCCGCCGCCCGCCAGCAACGCCAAGGGCGTCCAGGACATGCCACCTTGAGCTTTCTGTGCGGATTGCTTGCCCAGCAGAAAATCGAGCCACGTCTGCGGCGCATCCATGGACGCCCGCACGTCATTCGGCCCCGTGCCGTTTAGGCGCGAGAAGCGGCGGCTGTCCTGCGCCTGCGCTCCTTCGTAGGCATCGCCCCCCACGATCAGATCGCGAGCCAGCGGCACCGCCACGTCGAACAGGTCCCCAAAAAGGCGGTCGGTGTTGATGGGCATGGGTTACTTGCGATTCCCGAATTTGAGCGGCGAAATGTCCCCAAGAATCCGGTGAAACAGTATATTGATGGTTGGCGTGCCAGTGATGTTGGCGAGCCACTGCACACGCGCACCGGACGCCATTAAAAAGTTGGTTTCCAAGGCCGACCCGATCTCCTGGACCGATTCCCCGACCCGGTCCGTGAGGAAGTCGTGAAAATAAAGCCCAGAATCCTGCACCATGGTCGGCACGTCGGTAAATACCAAGTTGGGGATGTTCGTATTTACAGCCGAGAGCACCGATTGATTGCGAAGGGACGGAAGGAAGAAGTTGCTCACCTCGTTTCGCCGCTGGAGGTCTTCCATTCGCCATCGGCGAATCACGTTTCCCAAGTACTGCAGACGATTTTCGGCGTTAACCGCGCACGGGTTTACTCGCACACCCGCCGATGTAGCGCGGATCTGCATGGCCGTAATTGCTCCGGGAATCGGCAGATCATAGGACTGAAGACCGGCCACCGGGTTCCAGGGATTTTCGAAAATCTCCGTGTCGTAGTAGGCCCAATCGGGTCGGTCGACTTCGCGCCGCTCGACCAAGACTCCAATTTGGCCCGTGAACGTGATGCTGCTCGCCGTCAGCTCGGACTTCGGGGCCGTCTGAATGGTAAGGACCGGATTGGCGTTGTACCTGTGCGCAGGCAATAGGAACGCGCTCGACACAGGATCGGAAACCTGAGGATGGGCAAAGAAAATAGGGATGAGCCCTTGCCAGGTGATGGCTCCGGCTTCCGACACGTAGCGCCTGAACATATATCCACGGTCCAGGCCTCCCATCATGTTTCGCGCATACTCTGCCAGGCCTACGCCGGTCGCATCGACGACGTTTCTTGTGCGCGATCCGTCCGCCACCTGAAGCTGGACGCGCTTCAAAATGTTGTAGTAGCTCTCAAGGATGGAGCCACCGCCGCCGAATGCGGCAGAGCTTGTCACGCTCAATGCAATCCAGACCGTGTCGATCGGGAATTCTCGCGTGATTTCATACCGCACCGTTTGGTTAAAAATACCGTCCGCCGTGGAAAAAACCGTGTCGCCTAGATAGTCTTCGCGTTTCTTGAAAAGCATGGGAGGGAGGGATTGTTACGGGGCGTCAGGGTCGGCACCATTGAGGGCCACAAGCTGGCGCATTTGTTTCAGGATCTGGCCTAACAACTTTATTTGCTTGAGGCACAGGATTTCGGACGGCGACGCAGCAACGCCGTCGGGCCATTCATCCGGGAATCTGTCCTTGTCGGAAAGACCTGAGCTGAACTCCTCCCGATATTGTGCGTCCCGTGGCATTACTTGGCGCGCTTACCGACCAGGTTTGCGACCGCGTCGACGTTATTCGCAAGCCAGACACCAGCGAGCGCGATTCCGAGGATCATGAGAATGGGGACGATTTTAGACATGAGGACCGATTGTTGATTCCGCTGTTGCGGGGAGGGCAGGACTTTGTCCTGGGGAGGGTGATCCGGCACCGCGTCGCCCCTGGCCATTGCCAACCTGCGAGGGTTTTAGCAAACGCCTGGCAGGCCCCTAGAACACCTGCCCCAACTCCTCTTCCATGGTGAGGAGATTGCGCGCGATGAATTTGCCCGGCCGCAAATCGCGCACCGCCTGCGCGTCAAATCCGATGTCGGCAAGCCACGCTATTGCGTTCTTGTCCGACTGTCCGAAGGTCGATACTTCCGTCATCTGAGTGCGAACACGGTTGTGAATCAGATTGGCCTGCTGAGCGATTGCGAGCACGTCTAGCCCCGCACGGCGGCCCGTCTCAAGCACAAGTGACCACTCCCAAGGGTTGTCGTGCGAGTCGGTGATTTTCTGGAGTTCATCCACCGCCAAAAGCTTGGTGCCTGGCAAACGGCGCGACGCCTCGAAAGCCCACTCGCAGAAAAAGCGCCAGGCGGCCGCAGTGTCTCCCGGATACATTCGCGAAGGATCAAAGAGGATGTCGCGACCCAAGAGAGCTGTCTTCAACTGGTGCGTGTTGAAACACCGCCCGATGCCCGTTTTGTGCGAAAGCTCGCCCTCCCCGTCAAAAATGAAACGCTTGGATGCCTTGGACGCCGCCAGGATGCGCAAAAAAAGCGTCGTCTTGCCCGAGCCAGATCGGCCGGTGATCAGGATTTTTGAAGCGACGTGAGAAAATTGCTGGATCACGCGGCCGCCGCCATCGGCTCGGATGTGCGGCCTCGCTCTCCGGCCGCTTCTTCGATCGACTCGAGCTTCCGGAACATGGCGTGAGTGCGAACACCGTAGCCTACAAGCGCGATGCCAAGGAGGAATTCTGGCGCGTAGGTTCCGGCCACCTGATACTTCTGACAAATGATGGCCGTGAGGTTCGCCATCAAGTCTCGCTCCTCCTCCGTCATCCCGACCCCGGCGGCGAAGTCGGCCGCCAGTTTCTCGTCCTGGGTTATGCGGAGCGTCGACCCGTAGATGCGGCGACACACCCACCCGTCCCACGCACCCAGGAGCGTGCCCACGGTCCGCTGGATAAGGGCGGGGTCGATCGGGACGGGCACAGGAGCGGCACCAGCCGGTCCACCAGTAGGAGGAGGAGTGTCATCAGTCCCGCCTGACGGGAACGGGACCACCTTAGACCCCACCGAGCCAGCCGGTAAGCCATCCTTTCGAGGCCGCCCGCGTGGACGTTTGAGGTCGGCTCCGGTGTGTTTCGCAGCCACTTGATCGAGAGCATTGTCAAGGCCCTGGCGGTTTTCGCCTGGCGGTTGAGGCTCCGGATTTGTTGCCTGAGGAGGCGGCGGTGGTTCCACCGCCGAAGCCGATCCAAAAAGGTTTTTGAGCATTTTGGGTATTTAGGATGTAAATCCGCAAAAATCGGAGAGCATGTCGAAAATGCTCTTCCCCGGTTGACCAGGTGCGGGGAGTTTTCTGGCGGCCTCGACAATCTTCTCCGATCCTTGGGCGCGCTGAGATTGCTGGTCGAGTTTATCGGCAAGGCGTGCATTTTCTTTTTCCAGCCGAATTTCATACGGGGATTTTTCTTTAGTGCGCGCCGCAGCGCCCGAAACCGTCTTGCCCTTCGCCGTCTTCTTGGGAGGTTCCGCCGGAGGATTGCCCCCATCGTCCGCATCAGGCCTCCTCAAAATCATCGTTCGATTCATCAGCGGGGATATTACAACGATCTGGGCAGGCCTGTCGCATGCGCTCCGCCAATTTCCGCAGTGCGCTGCCCTCGATCTGCCGGACACGCCTGCGGCTTATGCCCATTTTCGCCGCGACCTCTTCGTGCGACATAATTGGTGTGATGTGCCGGAATATTGCCGTCGCCAGTTTATTTGCGGCCAGTCGCTTTTTCCGGGACAGGTTTCGTAGCGTTTCTTTTTGGGACATGATTTTGGGATATTCGCACTTGCACCCGGAAGACTGGCAGGGTCGAAAACTCGCTTGTTAATATTCCTGGCAGGAATATATTGGTTCGTCGGTCGCAGGATAGGGCAACGCAGGGATGCGACCCGAGCGCCGATCGGCCCGGAAACCGTCATTGGTTCCTCATACGAACCCCCGAGGGCGCAAGCCCCCGGGGGTTTTGGGTTTAAGGTCAGAGCGGACGGAGGTCCAAGACATCGCCATTTCGGGCGGCTAAGGAGTAACAGGCCGTTTCAAATCCTGTTTCGGTTTTCGAAGGATATTCGGAAACAAAGTGAAGGCCGGGAATTTCGGGGAACGAGAGACGAACACGGCATCCATGCTGCGTATCGACTCGAGACACCCGGACGAATAGACTTCGGATCCGTTTTGCCGGGGGTTGCTCCTCGCGCGTATCGGCCGCCAGTTTGTCAGCGTCGATGCGCGCCAGGAGGCGGCCGTTCGATTCTCCGCCCCTGTATCCGAGGTCGTATCCGCTCTGCACCGCTGTTCCTAACAGTTCTTCAAGGGCCTTCGCCCTTTTCTCGCGGTCCAGACGTAGGCCTAGGAAGCTTTCGGACGCTTTCCGGCAGTCGAAGCCCGGTTTCGGTGTTTCGGACGTTCTAGGGACATCCTGGGGCGATTGTGGGGGTGTCTGGTTTGTCTTCGTGTTGCTCATTTTGTCGTTTTGTTGTGGTTTCCGGGCCGACCCACTGACGGGATCCGGCCCAAAGCGCAAAATCCATCGTCATTTGGCCGCAACGCGGCCCGACCGTCCCCTGGCAGGTGGCTCCGGGAATTCCACGGTGGCCCTCAGAGATGCCAAGAGCGCGGCATCCCGCTCCGCGTCCACCTTGCAGGCCGGAACGGCCTCTCGACTTCTCTCCGGGGCCTCATTTCGCCCCTCCGGGGCGCTCGAATCTTCTTTCCTTCTTCTCTGTACTCTTCTCCTGAAAGGATTAGATTCTAGGTTCGCCCCTTTTTGGGGGGAATTGATCCGGTCTTTTTCGGGGGAATCATTTCCATCCTCTTGGGGGGAATCATTTCCCTCTAAAAAGGGGGAATTGACCAAAAAACTAAAATAGGATTTTGGCGGACAACCTTTCACTCCTCTCGGCATCAAAAAACCGTAGTTTATTAGGGCTTTTATGTAGGCGTAGGCTCGTTTTTCCTTCACGCCAAGCCATTGGTTCACCATTTGCCAGGTTAAGGGCCAGTTCGAATCAGGCCCGAGGCGGTTTATGTTGATGTGGTCGATAATCGCCGAAAGAAGCCTATGCGGGCCGTGCGCAAGCGCCGTGTCCAACGTCGCCCGCGCACGGAATCGTATCCAATTAATTTTCAAAATGAGGCGTAGATTTTGGCTGAACACCCCTTGGTCGGTTTGGATCCGACCACCTTTACTTTTCCGGCCGACTTAAGCTCCGATACCCTGGGGCTTATGTGGCCGATGGTCTTTCCCATCCGGAAGGCGATGCATGCGACCGTCAATCCCTCCGGGGCCTGCTCCAGGGTCTTCATGACCTGCCCCCGTAGGTACTCGCGGCGGGCCTCAATCTGTTCATTCGTGAATTGTGATTGGTTCATAAGCCGGGAAGCTTGGGCTGTCTCAGGATTGCCTCGAATACTTCCATCAGAGGAACGCTGACCGGGTCGCGTCCATACCGAGGGCGGAAGACTATTTCTTGCGTGTCCGGGCTGTAGTGAACGCCTACGTACTTGCCCGCGTGCATGAATCCTCCCAGGTGCGCGTCCCTATGTCGCTGATGTTTGCCGATCGGACGGACTGTAAAGCGATCGCTCATAGCCGATCCTTTGGCGCGTGCTTGTCGATAAACCGTCCCACCCACAGGCAAGCCATCAGCGCGCCGAGAATGACGCATCCGATGGACAGGAACAGGATGCCAATTGTCATACAGGTTGCACCCACCTTTCTACCTCGATCGCCGTGAGGACGAATCGGCCCGACGGCACGTTAGAAACGCTGAACCGGTAATACACATCATCCAGCGAGTTGGGGCGGTCGATTACGTCAGTAAATATCCCGATGTAGCAGCAGAATCTGTCAGGGATCGTTATAGC
>SXGS01381352.1_pt1 | contig 12036 bp, 10 predicted proteins | sample 3174681 | NCBI WGS metagenome assembly SXGS01 (sample SAMN11356861, study PRJNA531348) | freshwater metagenome | isolation source: freshwater sample F1-80 | place: China: Fuxian Lake, Yuxi | collected 2017-12-25
GCGATATCGTCTCGCTCGTCGAGAAGGCGCAGATGCACCTCGACGAAAAGGAAATGGCAGACGCCCAAGCCAAGATGGCGGCGGGCAAGTTCACGCTCAAAGATTTTCAGAAGTCGATGAAGCAAATCCGCAAGCTTGGCCCGATGGGGGAGATCATGAAAATGATCCCCGGCATGGGTGGTATGGTCGATGCGATGCAGAACTTCGGTGACCCGGACAAAGACATGAGCCACATTGACGGGATCATCAACTCGATGACCCCGTGGGAACGGGACCATCCCGACAAGATCGACCGCAGTCGCCGCAACCGCATCGCTCGTGGCAGTGGCAGTGCTCCGAACGAGATCACGAATTTGCTCAAGCAGTTCGAAGCGATGTCCGGCATGATGGCCAAGATGTCGAACATGGGGATGCTCGAACGGATGCGCGCCGTCAGTGAAATCTCGAAGGGGGGCATGGCGATCCCCGGTCTCGACGGCCCAGTCCAGAAGCAACGCAGCGGACGGGGCCCGACCGATCCGAAAGCCGCTCACGAAGCCTTGAAGAAGAAGCGCAAAGCGGAACGAGACAACAAGAAAAAGAACCGCCGCCGGTGAGGAACGGGGACGCAATCGCCTCCCAATGTCTTCTGAGCACGACGCGCACGTTTTCTCCGCCCAAGCCCGGTGGCGGGATTGTTTCACAGGCTCTCCGCGACAGGGCTACGGTTCCGGAAACTGCCAGACGAACTCGATCTGCGGCTTCTGAGGCAACTGGATTTGCGGACGCGCTCGCTCGTCAATTGAGATCGGTGTTGGCGTGAAGCCGACGATCACGAAGGCCAGCGTGAGCCAGCCGAGCAGAACTCGGAAGCCTCCCAGAGGGACGGAATCGTCGCGAGTCGGCGGATGTCTGGCTCCTGTGAAGAGCATCAGGATGACGATCGCGGCGTAGGACCAATTGCCGGACGAGTACATCCAAAACAGAGCCGTCCAGAGCAGGATGATCGCCACGCGGTGTGCCTTGCGGCCGATCAAGCCGTACAAAATGTGGCCGCCGTCGAGCTGGCCAATCGGCATCAGGTTGAGTGCCGTCACGAGAATGCCGACCCAGCCCGCGTGCAGCAGCGGAGTCATCACGACGTCCTCGGTCGGCAGCAGCGGCCGACCGAACTGTCGCTCGACGAGCCACTGCAACAGCGGCGGATTGCCAAAGCTGAACCCGCCGCCAATCTGCTCGATGTCGATGATGTGGCTGTCTTCCAGGCCAAAAATCGTCAGCGGAATCGCCAGCACCAAGCCGGCCAGAGGGCCAGAGATGCCGATGTCAAACATCTGCTTTCGATCGGCGTGGCCAGACGCTTGGACGATCACCGCTCCCATCGTCCCCAGCGGTGAGAACGGCATCGGGATGAACCACGGCCAACTCGCGGGGACTCCGTAACGCCTAGCTTGCAAGTAGTGCCCCATCTCGTGAGCGAACAGAATGGCCATCAAACCTGCCGAGTACTTCAGCCCGCCGATCAACATCGACGAGACGTCAACCAGCAGTCGCGGCGGCTCACCCGCGAACCCGCCCGGCACCAGACGAGACCGGCCAAACATTTCGCTGCCGACGAAAAACGTGCTCAGGCAAGTCGCCAGGAACAGCAGCAACGGCAACAACCGCCGAGGACGCCGAGCGGCCTGCGGTCGCGAGCCGACGTTGCCGAACTGCATCCGAAACACAAACGGTCGCGCGGCCGCTTGCGGCGGCTCGGCTGGAATATGCTCGACAGGCAACTCGATCGGTTCATGTTGATCCACGACTCATGCTTTCGTCGGGGGAGAAGGTGTCATGGAAAATGAGAAATGGAGAATGAAAAATGTCTTCGCCGTCATTTTGCATTCTCCATTTCTCATTTCTCATTTGTCATTGCCGCCTTCCGCGCATCGTGCAGCACCGGCCAACACTTCTTCGCGGCGGCGACGGGATCATAATCGGGCTTGGAGAACAGTTGGCCGCTGACCTCGACCACGACCGGGCCGGCGTATTTGCTCGCAAGCAGCAGGCGAAACAGCTCGACGTAGTCGATCGTCCCGTCGCCGGGGAGCAAAAACTGAAACTCTCCCGGTTTGCCTCGGGCATCTTTGACGTGGATGAATCGCGTTCGCTCGGCCATCGCTTTCCAAGCATCGGCCATCGGTACGTCGCGAAGTTGAAAGTGGCTCTGATCGAACGCCAATTGCAGCGCCGGCGAGTTGATCGTGCGCACGAGTTCGGCCGCGTCCTGCGGGAGATGCAACGCACCCGCCACATGCGCCTTGATCATGATGATGGCTTTGTGCTCGACTGCGACGGCCGCCCAGTCGCGCAGCCGGTCGATGAATGTCTCTTTGAGCATCGGCCATTTGTCGGGCGAGCCGCCAAGGATCGTTTCGATCAACGGCGTTTGATTCGGCGCGAGATCACGCGACAGGTCGAACGCTCGTTTGAACCGGTCGAGGTTGTCGCGATGCTTCTCGCCGTCAACGGCCAGCGGCAAGTTCTCCATCAACGCAGCCAGTTCGAGATGGCGATCCTTCAACAGTTGCCGAATGTCGTGTCGCGCGTCGGCCGTCAGGTTCTCCGGAGCACAGGGCCAGTCGGCCATCACGGCGAGTTCAACACACTCGTAGCCGATCTTCGAGCAAACAATCAGAGCTTCCGTGATCGGAACAGTCTTCATTCCATACAGACTGAAGCCAATCGACGGCCGCCGCATTTGATCTTCCGCCGCGGAGACGACGGCCAACGGAAGGCCGCCGACAGCGACGGCTCCCGCAAGCGTTTGCGACAAGAATTCCCTGCGGGAGAGGACGACGCTGCGTGGAGAGTTTCTCATTGCGAATTCCGTCAGCGGACAAGTGTCTGGAAGGGTGGCAGGATACTGTGTGACGAGCGACGATGCGAAACGTAGCTGTCATCACTCCGCGTGACGAGCCGTACGTTTCAGAAAGCCTCACGAATGATCGGTGTATGAAACGATCGGCTCATCATGCAGGAGCGCGATGGCTACGTTGCGTCGATACCGCTGACTGTCATCCGTCATCCTTGAATTCGAGTAACTCGCAAATGAAGTGGCGAACGGCAATCGTGCTCGTGTTGCTTGGAATCGTGACCGTTCTGGTTGCGAAATCCGGGATCGATGTGTCGGAAACGACGCAACACTTCGTTGAAGCGTTGAAATCACAAGGCGATTTCGGATTGGTGTGGCTCGCGTTGGCGTACATTCCGGCGAGCGTGCTCTTCTTTCCCGCTGCACTGTTGACCTTGGCCGGAGGTTTTACGTTTGGCTTCGCAAAGACGTTGATTGCGGTGTCACTGGGGAGCACCATCGGTGCGACGACGGCTTTCCTCGCAGGACGCACGTTGTTGCGCGGGCTGATTGAGCACAAGGTTGCGAGCGACGTGCGGTTTCGAGTACTCGATGCGGCGGTCGCGGAGCAAGGTTTCAAGATCGTGATGCTGACTCGGCTTTCGCCGGTGCTCCCCTTCAATCTGCTCAATTATGCGTTCGGTCTAACGAAGGTGCGGCTGCGTGATTTCGTATTGGCCTCATGGATCGGCATGTTTCCGGGAACGGTGCTCTACGTTTCAATCGGCTCGGCTGCGAAGAGTCTGAACGACATTCTGGCGGGACGTTCGGAAGGTGGAATTGCTCAACGGGTGCTGTTCGGCTTGGGTTTGATTGCGACGCTGGTTGTGACCGTGTTGATGGCTCGCATCGCACGAAAAGCGTTGGCCGATGCGACCGCTGCCGCGAGCAAAAGCGATGCGAAAGGGAATCCGGCATGAGCGGCGAGTCTTTGGATATTGAATTGGATCGTCATGTTGCGCCGGTGAACTGGATGAATCCCACGCCCGCGTACCGGTATCACTTGGTCGTCATGGGTGGTGGCCCGGCAGGATTGGTGGCGGCGGCCGGAGCGGCGGGACTGGGTGCGAAGGTGGCGTTGATCGAGAAGCACCGGCTCGGCGGCGACTGTTTGAACTTCGGCTGCGTGCCGTCGAAGGCGCTGCTGCAATCGGCTCGTGTGGCGGCGACGGTGCGCGACGCGGCGGAGTTTGGCGTCGTGGTTCCGCCGGGAGCGCATCTTGATTTCAACGAGGTGATGGCTCGGATGCGTCGGCTGCGTGCGTCGCTGGCTCCGAACGATTCGGCGGAGCGGTTTCGAGGACTCGGTGTCGATGTATTCTCCGGGGCTGGCCGCTTCACGAGTCCCGACACGATCGACGTTGGTGGCCAGTCGGTGCGGTTTCGTCGAGCGGTCATCGCGACGGGAGCTCGCGCGACGCTACCGGACGTCCCCGGTTTGGCCGAGTCAGGGTTCGTCACCAACGAGACGGTGTTTTCGCTGGTGAAGCGACCGCAGCGGCTGGTGGTGCTGGGGGCTGGTCCTGTCGGTTGCGAGCTGGCTCAAGCGTTCGCGCGGTTCGGTGCGCAGGTGACGCTGGTGGTGTCGCACGCGAACGTCCTGCCGAAAGAGGACGCTGACGCCGCTCGCATCGTCGAGGACTCGTTGCGTCGCGACGGGGTCGAGATTTTGACGAACGCGCGTGTCACCGAGGTCGCCTCGAACGGAGCCGAGAAGCTGGTGACGATCAAGTTCAACGGCGATCCGCTTGCCACGGCTCATCGTCTAACCGACGAGCTGCTGGTCGCGGCCGGTCGATCGCCCAACGTCGAGGGCTTGGGACTCGACGCGGCGGGAGTCGAATTCGATTCGCGAGCCGGCGTGCTGGTGGACGATCGCCTGCGGACGACCAATCGGCGTGTCTTTGCTGCGGGGGATGTTTGCTCGCGGTTTCAGTTCACGCATGCGGCGGACGCGATGGCTCGCGTCGTGTTGCAGAACACGCTGTTTCCCGGCCGAGGCCGCGCGTCGTCGCTGGTCATCCCGCGCTGCACGTTCACCGATCCCGAAGTGGCGGTCGTCGGACTGACGGAATGGGAGGCTCGTGAGGCGGGCGTCGCGGTCGATGTGCTCGTCGAAGAAATGTCGCACAATGACCGAGCGGTCCTCAATGGCGAAACGTCCGGCTTCGCGAAAGTCTTGCTGCAACGAGGTTCGGATCGCATCCTCGGCGCGACGATCGTGGCGCGTCATGCCGGTGAGATGCTCAACGAGATCACGCTGGCGATGACCGCCAAGCTCGGCCTGGGAGCACTCGCGAGAACCATTCATCCTTACCCGACCCAGGCCGAGGTTCTCAAGCGACTCGCCGATCAGGCTCAGCGACGACGACTAACGCCGTTCGTCAAGCGGCTGCTGGCCTGGTGGTTTCGCTGAAGGCGTATCAAAGATTTCTGGCGAACGTAGCCGCCTCGCTCCCGCGAGGCGGAGCTATTGACCACAAACTCCCGATGGAACGCACAAGGCCAAATGCTCAGCCTCGCGGAGCGAGGCCGCTACGTTCGTGCGATCGCCAGCAACCTGGCTCACTCAGCCGCTGGCCATGGAACAATTCGAGTCTGTGATCTCGCAGGACGGCACGATAGAGTGTCGGTAGAAAGGGCTGTTGCGATGGTTGCGTTGACCTCACCCGATTACCGCTTGCGTGATGACACCCTCGATCGGATGGTGCGAGCCGTGGAAAAAGTGCGCGAACGAGTCCGTCGAGCGGCTGGTGCTTTGGAGGCCGCCGGAATTCCGTATGCCGTGGCTGGCGGCAATGCCGTCGCCGCCTGGGTTTCGGAAGTCGATGAGGCCGCCGTCCGCAACACGGCTGACGTGGACATCTTGATTCGTCGGCAAGACCTGGACGCCGTCATCGCGGCGCTGGAGTCGGCTGGCTTTGAGCATCGTCACGCGGCGGGAATTGATTTTTTCCTCGACGGACCTGACGCCAAGTTTCGTGACGGTGTGCATCTTCTGTTCGCGGGCGAGAAGGTCCGTCCTGAATACACCGCGCCGACGGCGGATGTCACCGAATCGCGACCGAGTGCTCACTTCCAAGTGCTGGCGCTCGACGCTTTGGTCCGGATGAAGCTCACGTCGTTTCGAGACAAGGATCGAACTCATCTGCGCGACATGATTGAGCTAGAGCTGATCGACGCCACTTGGCCTGCTCGGTTCCCGCCGGAGTTGGCCGCGCGACTGCAAGAGCTGATTGACAACCCTGAATAAACCTCCCTCCTTTTTGACGAAGTTGCCATGCCCGCCTCACCTTGGATCAAAGACTCATCGGCCGCCACGTTTGAAGCGGACGTCATCAAGCAATCGTTCGAGATTCCGGTCGTCGTCGACTTCTGGGCTCCGTGGTGTCAGCCGTGCAAGCAGTTGGCTCCGGTGCTGGAGAAGCTCGCGGATGAGTACGCCGGCAAGTTCTTGCTGGTGAAGGTGAACATCGAGGCCGAGCAGCAGATCGCTCAGGCGTTTCAGATTCAGTCGATCCCGCTGGTCGTGGCGTTCCGCGACGGGCAACTGGTCAACGAATTTGCCGGCCTGCTTCCGGAATCCCAGTTGCGTGAATGGTTGGCGACGTTCCTGCCGTCTGCGGCACAGCTCGCAATGATGGCGGGGATGAAGCTCGAAGAGACCGACCCGGCCGGGGCCGAAGCGAAATTCCGAGAGGCTCTGAATCTCGAACCGAAGGCGGACGCTCTGAAGATCGCCCTCGCGCGAGTCATCATGGCTCAGAACCGGGACGAGGAGGCTCGGAAGCTGATCGAACAACTCGAAGAGCGCGGCTTTTTGGAGCCGGACGCCGAATCGATCAAGAGCGAACTCGAAGTCCGCGCGGCGGCGGCCGAGTCCGGCGGAGTCGAGGAGGCTCGACGAACGGCAGCAGCGAATCCGAACGATCTGTCGCTGCAAATCAGCCTCGCCGACGCGCTCGCCGTGTCGGGCAAGCACACCGAGGCGCTCGAAATCTGCTTGTCGCTGATCGCTCGCGACAAAGCCGGGATCGGACCCGCTGCGAAAGAGGCGATGGTCAAAATCCTTGGCCTGCTGGGACCAGCCTCGGAACTCGCGGGCGAGTACCGCCGCAAACTGGCAACGGCGTGGTACTGATGACGGACGATCGCTCTCACGACTCGATGAGCATCGCGTGGCTGGTTGTGCTGTTGCTCGTGCCGGTCGCTCTGCTGAACTACCTCGATCGGCAGATGCTGGCGGCGATGAAGTCGTCGATGATGCACGACATCCCGGACATCGCCACGAAGGCGAATTGGGGCTTCGTGCTCGGCTCGTTCAAGTGGGTCTACGCGGCGCTCAGTCCGGTCGGCGGGTACGTTGCGGATCGGGTGAGTCGGCGGCATGTGATCGCCGCGAGCCTGTTTATCTGGTCTGCGGTGACGTGGGCGACGGGGCACGTCGAGACGTTTCAGCAACTGGTCATCGCTCGCGCGGTGATGGGGATCAGCGAGGCGTTTTACATTCCCGCCGCGCTGGCGTTGATCACTGACTTTCACGTCGGTGAGACTCGTTCGCGTGCGGTCGGGCTGCATCAGACCGGCATCTACGCCGGGATCATCGTCGGCGGCTTCTCCGGGTTCGTCGCGGATGCTCCCGACTTCGGTTGGCGCTGGGCGTTCGCGGCCTGCGGGGTTGTCGGAGTCGTCTACGCTCTGCCGCTGTTCGCACTGCTGCGGAATCCCGATCCAAGGCGAGCCGCAGGGCGTCAGCCCTCGGAGGACGCGATCGACTCAGACCATCTCCGAGGGCTGACGCCCAACGGCTCGCCGGTTTTGCCGCACACGGCGATTCGCGAGCTGTTCAGCAATGTCGGCTTCGTGTTGCTCGTGCTGTACTTCACGCTCCCCGCACTGGCGGGCTGGGTCGTGAAGGACTGGATGCCGGACATCCTGAAAGAGAAGTTTGGTCTCGGCCAGGGGAAGGCGGGGGTGTCTGCCGTCTTGTACGTTCAAGTGGCGTCACTGATCGGCGTCACGATCGGCGGCTGGCTGGCGGACCTGTGGATGCGACGCTCAATTCGGGGCCGCATTTTCGTCAGCGCGATCGGGATGTCGTTCTTTCTGCCGGCGCTGTTCGGAGTCGGCAACGCGGGGACTCTGAGCGTGGCGATCGGCTTCCTGATGCTGTTCGGTCTCGGCTGGGGCTTCTTCGATTGCAACAACATGCCGATCCTCTGCCAGCTCGTGCGGCCGGAGTTGCGAGCGACCGGCTACGGATTCATGAACCTCGTCAGCATCAGTTGCGGCGGCTTCGCCGACTGGGGCTTCGGAGCCTTGCGTGATCGGGGCGTGCCGCTCAACGTAATCTTCGGAGTGTTCGCGGGAGTGGCGTTGCTTTCGATCGTGATCGTGCTGCTGATCCGCCCGAATGAGAAACCCAGCCAGGCTTAACTTCGGACACAAACGCAAAACGTTGGAACACTAATTGACGCTAATCTGCGCTAATCGGACACAGGCCGGTTTTGATTATCGAGGATTAGCGGCGATTAGTGTTCCAAAAATGTTTTTCAAACTTGGCAGAGGAAGGCAATCTTGGAGACTTCATCGATGAAAACATTTTTCGTCTGCCCGTTCCTTGCGGTCTGCTTTTTGGTCGGCCTTTCGGCTGTCTCTGTGGCTCAGTCATCGCTGCCTGCCGGCGTGCTCAAGTCGGAGTTCATTTACGAGACCGCTCCGTTTCCGAGTTGCCATGCTTCGACGATTGCGGAGACGACGAAGGGGACGCTCGTCACCGCGTGGTTCGGCGGCGAGTACGAGAAGCATCCGAACGTCGGCGTCTGGTTCTCGCGGCACGTTGCTGGCAAATGGAGCGCTCCGGTCGAGGTCGCCAATGGAGTGCAGTTCACGAAGTCGGATGGTGCGGTGCATCGGCATCCCTGCTGGAACCCGGTGCTGTTTCAGCCGAAGAGCGGGCCGCTGATGCTGTTCTACAAAGTCGGTCCTAGCCCGAGCACTTGGTGGGGAATGCTGATGACCAGCGACGATGACGGCGCGACGTGGTCGGCTCCACGCCGCTTGCCGGAACAGATCGACGGCCCGGTGAAGAACAAGCCGGTGCAACTGCCGAACGGCGATCTGCTGTGCGGGTCGAGCACCGAATACGACGGCTGGCGAGTTCACTTCGAGCGAACGTCAGACCTCGGCAAGACGTGGCAACGGACCGGCCCGGTCAACGACGGCAAAGAGTTCGGCGCGATTCAGCCGAGCATCCTGTTGCTCGGCGGCGACAAGCTGCTGGCTGTCGGACGGACTCGACAAGGCAAAGTGTTTCAAGTGTCGTCCGACGATCTCGGCCGAACCTGGGGGCCGCTCACCGCGACCTCGCTGCCGAATCCGAACGCGGGGACGGATGCGGTCACTCTGCGCGACGGCCGACACTTGATCGTCTACAACCACACGCCGAAAGGCCGCTCGCCGCTAAACGTCGCGGTCTCGCGAGACGGAGCCGATTGGAAAGCGACGCTCGTTCTCGAAAGCGAGCCGGGAGAGTACAGCTACCCCGCGATCATCCAAACCGCCGACGGGTTGGTTCACGTCACCTACACCTGGAAGCGGCAACGCGTGAAGCATGTGGTGGTCGATCCGGGGAAAGGTCTTTGAAACGCAGCGTCCAAGCGAGGCATCGGTTCGGCCCCTGAGCCGGAACGCGCTAGCGTCCGGTTCAATCATCGGACGACTCTCGAACCGGACGCTAGCGCGTTCCGGCTGATAAAACTTGAAGCCAGGATTAGACCGCTGGGGCGCTCGCCCTCGCTGACGCTTCGGGTTAGTTTGTGACGTGTTCGCCTCCCGCCAAAAGGAATGCTCCATGTTGTTCGACACGCACACGAACCTGATGTGGTACCCCGACCATTTGTCGGACGAATTCGTGCAGTTCGCGTGGGAGGCCAAACGGGCGAAGATGCGGCTGTCGAAGGACGTCTACTTCGCCGGCAGCAACGTGCAGGAGCAGAACGCATTCGACTCGCGGCCGGAGCAGTTGCTCAAGGCGAGCGAAGGATCGGACAAAGTCATCGTGTTCGGCATCAAGGCTCCGTTCACGGGGATCAACGCCGACCAAGAGCTGATCGCCAAGTTTGTCCGCGAGCACTCCGACAAGTTCATCGGTTGGTGCTCGGTCGATCCGAACGACCGGGACTGCGTCGAGCAGCTCGAATACTACGTCAACGGGCTGGGGCTGCGGGGCTTGAAGTGCTCGCCGATTTACCAGAACTGGGACCCGCAAGACCCGAAGCACCTGCCGCTGTTCAAGAAGGCGGAGTCGCTCGGCATTCCGGTCAACATCCATCAGGGGACGTCGTTCGTCCGGCCGGGGCCGCTCAAGTACGCGAACCCGATTCAGCTTGAAGACATCGCGATCGCCTGCCCGAACCTGCGGATCGTGATCGCGCACATGGGGCACCCTTGGGAGACCGAGTGCATCGTGCTGATCCGCAAGCACCCGAATCTGTTCACGAACATTTCCGCTCTGCATTACCGCCCGTGGCGTCACTACCAAGCCTTCATCACGGCGATCGAATATGGCGTCGAGCACAAACTGATCTTCGGTTCGGACTTTCCGTCCGCGACGGCGGCTCAAGTGATCGCCGGGCAGCACAAAGTCAACGACATTGTCGCCGGGACGAACTTCCCGAAGGTCTCGGACGAGGTCATTCACAACATCATCTACGAGAATTGGAAACGGTTCCTACCGGAGCACGCATAGCGTGCAGACAAGGCCGCCCTCATGTCCCCTCTCCCTTTGGGAGAGGGCTTGGGTGCGGGACGGCACGACGATCGACGTTCCCACCAGCATCGGCAAACCCTTTTTGGATTGGGAGTTTTCAGCATTCCGAATCCCTCATCCGGCCTTCGGCCACCTTCTCCCAAGGGGAGAAGGCTTGAATTGATACCGAACGACAAAGGACAACCATGAATACGCAACCGATCACTTCCGCGACCTTGGCCTCGTCCGTCATTTCCGTTCCGCCGCTCGCACGAAATGCGGACGGTTCGTTCAATCGGGACGAGAACCGCAAGATCATTCGGCATCTCGAAGCGGGAGGAGTCACGACGTTGCTGTACGGCGGGAACGCGATTCTGGCTCACGTCTCGATCAGCGAGTACGCCGGGCTGCTGGCGATGCTGACAGAGTTGGCGAGGGAGAACTCGTTGGTGATCCCGTCCGTCGGGCCGGGCTTCGGCATGATGATGGATCAGGCTCGCATCCTGCGCGAGTTCTCCTTCCCGACGGCGATGATGCTGCCGAGCCGCGACGTGCTGACCTCCGACGGCGTCGCGACCGGGCTACGGAAGTTTGTCGAAGCGACACAACGGCCGGCGGTGCTGTACATCAAGAACGACGGCTTCATCGAGATCGACGCGGCGCGGCGACTGGCGAACGACGGACTGCTGTCGTGGATCAAGTACGCGACGGTGCGCGACAACCCGGCCGACGACTCGTATCTCCGGCAGTTGGTCGATGCGGTCGGGCCGTCAATGATCGTCAGCGGTATCGGCGAGCAACCGGCGTTGCCACACCTGCGCGAGTTCGGCCTGATCGGCTACACGTCCGGCTGCGTCTGCGTCGCACCAAAGCGTTCGATGGAGATGCTCCGAGCGATCAAAGCCAGAGACTTCGCAACGGCCGAACGAATCCAGGCGATCTTCCGGCCGCTCGAAGACCTGCGCAACGCGATCAACCCGATCCGCGTTCTGCACACGGCGCTGAGCCTCGCCGGCATCGCCGAGACGGGACCGATCCTGCCGTTGCTATCGGAAGTGGCGGAGTCGGATCGCCCAAAGATCGCCGAAGCCGCGAAGCTCCTGCTGGCTCAAAACTGAGCGGCACGGCGCTAGCCGCCGGTTTTCAGCCCATCACCGGCGGCTAGCCGGGATTATTCACGGCGGATCAAACAGCAGGTGAAGGCCGTCGGCAAGAGAATGGCACGAGTCACTCATGCCGGTTGTTTGTGATGGAGTTGAATCCGAGAGAACCCTCCCCCTTTCCCCCAAGGGTTTGGTGAGAGATCGGCGGACGGGGTTCGAGGTTGCGACTACGATCGGTGTCAGGTGGTGGCCAAGGTCGCATTGGCTTGCGCGACTTTCAAAAACAGCTTCAGATACGGCCAGCTCGA
>SXGS01456836.1_pt1 | contig 12036 bp, 8 predicted proteins | sample 3174681 | NCBI WGS metagenome assembly SXGS01 (sample SAMN11356861, study PRJNA531348) | freshwater metagenome | isolation source: freshwater sample F1-80 | place: China: Fuxian Lake, Yuxi | collected 2017-12-25
CTCCACTAGAAGTGCTGCAAGATTATTGCTCGAGATGAGTGCCAGCTTGGCCTCAATTTCGCGCTTCTGATCTTCAATGATTTTATTAATTTCGCTCATAGTATGGCATTCTATAGTTTGGAAACCGGGAATTAGTGCGCACAGCATTTCGTTGAGTTCAGCTTTTAACTGCTGAGTTTTAATTCCGCCACCGAAGAAATTAAAAAGTCCGCGACGAAGGTGCGTGTCGCTGAAGTTAGTTAAGGTGTATTTGAGTTCAGTTTGGTGGGCAGCAAGGGTTTCGGCGATTTGGGCGGTTGTGGGCATTTGATATTCTATAGCTCCAATAAATTATTAATGTTTATTTGCAGAAACAACAGTTTATAAAACAATTTAATTAAGTTTTTAAAACAGGTTTCAGTCAATTACATTGGTTGACTTTTATATTTAATCAGGAAACAACATTGCCCTTTGAATCAGCCGTGTTCACTAAGCAATTTCTGCATTCAAAAATTAATTGATTTATAAAAGAGAACATAAAACAGTTTAACGCCGTGCCTATCAGCAAAACAGAACCAACCATCACTGAAACATGGAATCCTGACAGCGGAATAAACACTATAGCCACTAACCCAATAACCATTAGAATCCACCCCAGTATATTAAAAAGCGTCGCCCGCCCACAATCTTTTTGATTTTTCATAATTTATCCTTGAGCGCAACCGGCCGATCATTAATCCCCATCATCACCCGTGGGACCCAACGCCATTGCTGGGTAAAGTTCCAGAGTCGCGACCCTCTTTATAGCAGCGGTCGCTCGAACGCCCTATTTTTCTTCACGGCAACGTACAGAGCGCTCACCAAGCGCCGGATCCGGCAAAGTGCCTGACGACTTGTTCACCCCCCTCTGCTATCGCGGCAGCACTTCAGTCACAGGCGGAGCCGACGCGGGACTGGCGGCGTTGAAATCTTCGCCGAGGAGCGCGGCCACGGTGGCGGCCACCTGAGCCTGTCGCACCAACGCGATGCCACTGCGCTCACCCAGGGCCGGGGTGTCGGGCCCCAGGACCGCCATCCACATGTAAGCCGAGTCGGCGATTTCACGACCGTGACTCTTCCAGGCGATCGGTGCCGGGCCGCGACCGTGATCGACGGTGACAACCAAACTGGTCTTGTCGCGGTATTGCGGCATGGATTGCAGGCGTTTCCAAAGATCACCCAAGAAACGGTCGAACTCGTGAGCCGATCGCAAATACCGCTCGTACTGACCTTCATGGGCCCAATCATCGGTCTCACCGTAGGAGACATAGAGGGCGCGCGGTTTGAGGGTGTCGATGGCATGAAACGCGGCATACCGAACAAAGGTATCTAGCAAGACCCCTGACCACAGCGTCTTGCTGGGTCCGACCAGTTCATCCAAGACCCGGGGCACCGACATCCGGCGAGTTCCCGGCGGTACATCGAACCCGCTCCAAATGGGAAACCCCGCCCGCGGCCCATTCAGTATCCACGGCAGGACATCCCAATTAACCACCGCCGCCACCTTGCCCCGGTAACCGGGTCGGGTATTGAGCCACTCGAAAACGTTGGTATTGGCATTGAGGAACTTGTCGTTGCTGTCGATTTTCGGATCGGCAATGCCCGTGAGAAATTCGTTGTAGCCGGGGTAGGAGAAATTGCGCCCATTAGTGACCCGAACCTCGGAACCCCGTTTTCGATTGCCCAGCAGTTGTCCGTGCTTGGCCACCGTGCCCCACAGAAATGGAAAGAGCACTTCACGGCTTTGCTGGGGATCTGAACGCCAGAACTCGGCCTTGAGTTCGTTGGTCTTGCCGACGTTGCCATACTGCTTGGAGATGAGGATTTCCTCAGCGCCCTGGAACACCTCTTCCTGCCTCAGGCCATCGGTCGTGACGAGGATCACATGGCGCGTCTTGTTGCGGGCTTGGGCTTGGGCTTGGGCTGGGAACAAGAGCCCCAAAACGCTCACCACACACAGGACGACGCGGAAACGAGAATAGAGATCGGTTTGGAATCGAGGTGGGAGAATGGCATTCACGACGGACCGAAGCCTGCGCACACCGCCAACTCGGGTCAACTGGCCCTCAGCGAAGGATCGACGAGGACTTGGCCACTGCAAAAATTGCGCGCCAGACAACGCCGCCAATTTCACCGTTTGTTTTCACTTGGGCGCCGGCGAATCAGGGCCATAGTCTCGGAGAAATCACCGCGCTTCCATGGGCTCAAGAATTCTTAATCCAAAAAGCACTCGCTGGGGGCGATTTGGCCTCCTACTCCCCGGCTTGATGGCAGCACTCGAGCTGAGCGCTGCCGCGCCGAGCCTCGAATTCAATCGAGATATCCGCCGCATTTTGTCCGAGACCTGCTTTCAGTGCCATGGACCCGACGCGGGGGGCGGCAAAGCGGGCAAGAAAACCCTGCGATTAGATTTACCCGAGGCCGCCTACGCCCCCAGAGGTGACCACGCGGCGATCGTCCCCGGCCACCCGGAACAAAGCGAAGTCATCCGACGCATCCAGTCCAAGGATCCGGAGGATCAGATGCCGCCTCCCGATTCCGGCAAGACCTTGTCGGCCACCGATCGAGCCACCCTCGAAGAGTGGATTCGCCAAGGCGGCACGTATTCGCGCCACTGGGCTTATGTGGCCCCGACACGCCCCCCGGTGCCCGCCGTCGAAGCCCGGAATTGGCCGCGCAACCCCATCGATCATTTCATTCTGGCCCGACTGGAGCAGGAACGGCTGAAGACCAATCCGGAGGCCGATACCGAGGCGTTGGAACGACGCGCCAGCCTCGACCTAACCGGGTTACCTCCGGCCACGCATTCGGAGACTGCAATCGAGCCCCGCGACTACGACCGATTCATCGACGGACTTCTCGCATCGCGAGCCTATGGCGAACATTGGGCTCGCCTGTGGCTGGACCTAGCCCGCTATGCCGATTCCAGCGGGTATGCCGACGATCCTGCCCGAACCATTTGGGCGTATCGCGACTACGTGATCCGCTCGTTCAATGCGAACAAGCCCTTCGACGTGTTCACGCTGGAGCAACTCGCCGGAGACCTCCTGCCTGAGCCGACGGAAGACCAGCAAATCGCCACCGCGTTCCATCGGAATACGCTGACCAACAACGAGGGCGGGACGAACGACGAAGAGTTCCGCAACGTGGCCTTGGTCGATCGCGTCAACACCACGATGGCGGTCTGGATGGGCACGACGATGGCTTGTGCTCAGTGCCACAACCACAAGTACGATCCCATTAGTCAGGAAGATTATTTCCGGCTATTCGCTATTCTGAACAACACCGCCGACGCCGACCGTGGCGATGAGAGCCCGGTCATGCCGCTCTTCAACGACGATCAGAAGCGCTTCAAGTCCGAAAACGAGACCGAGGTCGGCCGTCTCGAGGCTATCCTCTCACGCACCACACCGGAGCTGGCCAAGGACCAGATTCTGTGGGAAAGCCGCGTCTCAAAACCCCTTTCGTGGCAGACGATGATCCCTGCCAAGGTCGTCTCCAAAGCCGGTGCCGCGATCCACACCGGAAATGACGGAATCGTCCACGCTGGACGCTCCGGCAAGACCGACTCCTATGTGATCGAGCTGTCCTCCAACGACGTGCAGCCGGTGCAAGCGCTCCGACTAGAAGTATTGCCCGAGGGCGGTACGCCCGCAGGACGAGTGGGACATGCTGACGGAAATTTCGTTCTCTCGCGAATTCAGGCACGCATCGTTCCGGACAAACCCACCGTGCCCAAGGCGCGTCACGTGCGCATCGAGCTCCCGGGCAAGGAGCGAATCCTGTCCTTGGCCGAGGTCCAAATCTTCCAGGGCGACAAAAACGTGGCACAGTCGGGCGAAGCCCGCCAGAGCAGCACGGCCTTCGAAGGACCGGCCAAACTGGCCATCGACGGAAACACCCACGGCGATTTCAACGGAGCTCGATCTACTACTCACACCGAGACCTCCAACAGTCCTTGGTGGGAAGTGGACCTAAAGAACCCGGTGCCCATCGACCGCGTGACCATCTGGAACCGCACCGACGGATCGCAGGAACGCCTGAGCGGCTTCCGCGTAGTCTTGCTCGATGAGAACCGGATGCCGGTCTGGGATCAGGTCGTCGCCGAGCCACCTAAACCCAGCAAAGAACTGCGTCCCGACGCCTCACGCCCGGTCGAATTCCGCCTCGCAGTGGCGGACTTTGAAGCCAAGGGATTCGAGGCCGCGCTGGTGCTCGCTAATTCTGATCCGACTCAGAAAGGCTGGTCGGTGGCCCCTCAGCTGACTGAGCGTCATCACTTAACGCTCGTCCCCACGCATCCATTCTCGGTGGGCCCCGGATCCAATTTGGTGATCACCCTCGATCATCAGTCCAAACCTGAGCACGCCACTCTGGCAGCGTTCCGGGTCTCCCAAACCTCCGACAGCCGCGCGGCAGAGATCTTGCAGATTCCGGCTCCGGTACTCTTGGCATTGGGGCGTCCCGAAAACAGCCGCACGCCGACCGACACGGCCACAGTGACCAGCCACCACCGTTCGGTAGCCACACGCTTGCAGCCCCAGCGGGAAAAACTCGCTGAATTGCGCAAGAAATTAGCAGAGCTGAAGCCGCATACGACGGTTCCGGTCTTGCGGGAGCTGGCGAGCAAGGATCGGCGCAAAACCCTCATCCAACTTCGAGGCAACTATATGAATCTGGGGCAAGAGGTTCACGCAGGGCTGCCTCCCAGCCTGGGACTCGCGTCCACGACTCAACAGCCCGACCGTCTGGAGTTGGCCCGGTGGCTGATGGACAAACGCAACCCCCTCACCGCACGGGTCGTCGCCAATCGTCTGTGGGAATCGGTCTTCGGCATCGGCTTGGTGCGCACCAGTGAAGAATTCGGCTCCCAAGGCGAACCCCCTTCCCACCCAGAGCTCCTCGACTGGCTTGCTATGGAGTTGGTGGACAGCGGCTGGAATTTGAAACACTTGCTGCGCCTGATGGTCACCTCGGCCGCCTACCGACAGTCCTCCAAAGTCACTTCGGAGCACATGGCCCGTGATCCGGAAAACCGGTGGTTGGCCCGTGGCCCGAGATTCCGATTGTCTGCCGAGATGATCCGCGACCAAGCCATGGCCGTCAGCGGATTGCTCAGTGCCCGCATGCATGGTCCGCCGGTCAAACCGGCCCAACCCAAGCTGGGACTCAGCGCGGCGTTCGGCAGTGGCACGGACTGGGAAACTAGCATGGGCGAAGACCGTTTCCGCCGGGGTATTTACACCACCTGGCGTCGCTCGAACCCCTACCCCTCGATGTCCACGTTCGACGCCCCCAACCGTGAGGTGTGCTTGGTTCGCCGCGAACGCTCCAATACCCCGCTCCAAGCCCTCGTGACCCTCAACGACCCCGTGTACATCGAGGCCGCCCAGTCTCTGGGGCGACACATGGCCCTGGCCCCAGGCTCGGTCCCCGACAGGCTCCGGACCGGATTCCGTCAGTGCCTCCATCGCCCGCCTTCTTCTGAGGAGTTAACTGCCATCACCACGCTGTTGGAGCGCAGTCGCCAGCGCTTTCAGACCGACGCCACAAAGGCCAAGCGCCTGGCCACCGAACCCATCGGTGAACTTCCCCCCGGCCTGGACGCAATCGACGCGGCCGCATGGACCTCAGTGGCCAATGTGCTGATGAACCTCGACGAATTCCTGATGAAACGGTGACGCCGATTCACCCCAAGTACCCCATGAATCTTCAGATCGAAGCCCTGCAATCCCTCACCCGGCGACACTTCCTCAGCCGAACCGCCAACGGCTTGGGCGCCATCGCCTTGGGATCCCTCCTCAAGGGGAGTCTTCCTGCCGCCGCCGCGACACCCGCTACCTCGATGCTGGCGGCCCACAGTCCGAAGTTCCCCGGCAAGGCCAAGCGGGTGATTTACCTGCATCTCACCGGTTCACCGCCTCACCTCGACCTCTTCGACTACAAACCCGAATTGGTGAAGCGCACCGGGCAGGATTGCCCCGACGCTTTCCTCAAGGGCAAGCGCTTCGCCTTCACTTCAGGAACGCCCAAGCTCTTGGGCACGCCGCGAACTTTTGCCCGTCACGGACAAGGCGGCGTCTGGCTCTCGGACGCCCTGCCCCACCTGCAAACCGTGGCCGACGAACTGTGCGTCATCCGCTCGATGACCACCGACCAGTTCAACCACGCCCCAGCCGAACTGCTGGTCTACACCGGGTCTCCGCGCCCCGGGCGACCGTCCATTGGCGCCTGGGTCACTTATGGCCTCGGGACTGAAAACGAGAACCTGCCCGGATTCGTAGTGCTCATCTCCAGCGGAGTGCAGCCCAACGGCGGCAAGAACTCCTTTGGCAACGGCTTCCTTCCTTCCGTTTATCAAGGGGTTCAGTGCCGTTCCAAGGGCGACCCCGTGCTCTACGCCTCGGACCCGGCCGGCATGGACCGCGACGTGCGGCGCATGGGCCTCGACACCTTGCGCGACCTCAACGAGTTGCAGTCCCAAGAGCTCGGGCATCCCGAGACCGCCACACGCATCGCCCAATATGAGTTAGCCTTCCGGATGCAGATGTCGGTGCCCGAGGTGATGGACATCAACCGCGAAACACCGGCCACCCTCGAGGCCTACGGTGCCAAACCCGGTGAATCGAGCTTCGCCAACAACTGTCTCTTGGCACGTCGCCTCGTCGAACAAGGCGTCCGATACGTCCAACTCTTCGACTGGGGATGGGATTTCCATGGCACAGGACCCTCCGAAGACATCCGCGATGGACTCACCAACAAGTGCCGCACCATGGATCGCCCCGTGGCGGCTTTGCTGAAAGACCTCCGTCAACGCGGCATGTTGGATGACACCCTAGTCGTGCTTGGTGGCGAGTTTGGACGCACCCCCTTCCGTGAAGGGCGCACCGCACAGGGCGGCGTCTTGGGGCGCGACCACTTCCCCGACTGCTACTCCATGGTCATGGCCGGAGGCGGCATCCGGGGCGGCACCACGTACGGCGAATCCGACGAACTAGGATTCTCGGTGGCCCGCGACAAAGTCACCGTCCACGACCTTCAAGCCACCCTCCTGCATCAACTTGGATTTGATCACGAGCGACTCACCTTCCGTTTCCAGGGTCGCGACTACCGTCTCACCGACGTGGAGGGACAAGTGGTAAAGGGTATTCTGGCCTAATCCGGAAACTCCCTCTCGCCGGTGTTCTAGCAAATCTTCCTGACCATCCTTGAGTCAGGAACGTGTCCCATTTACCCATACCGCATGAACCGAGCGGGCTGGAAAGCAATCCTGCGGACCCTTTGGCAGACGTCGATGGTTGGGGCATGGACCCTCGTTACCGTCCAGGCCGCCACCGTGCGAATCGACACCTCGAGAGCCCCAGCCTTGAAAGCCTGGGCGGATTCTACGGAAACCATCGCCCGGGAATGGTATCCCCGATTGGGCAACTTGTTGGCCACTACCCAGGACCATCCATTGCCCAATGTGTCCATCCGCGTGAACCCCGACTTCAAAGGGGTGGCCGCAGCCTCCTGGTCCAGCATTCAAATTTCGGCCAATTGGATTAGCCAGCACCCAGAGGACAGTCGCGGCGCCGTCATCCACGAATTGGTTCATGTCGTCCAAGCTTATCCCCCGAACAAAGTGGGATGGTTGACTGAAGGCATCGCTGATTATTTGCGCTACGCCATCTATGAAGCCCTACCCTTGTCCGAGTTCCCCCGTCCGGAAAAGCCGCAGGGGTATCTCGATTCTTACAAGGTCACGGCGGGGTTCTTGTTTTGGCTTGAGTGCGATCGTGCACCGGGAATCGTCCGTCAATTAAACACCGCCCTCCGCCTCGGGGAGTACCAAGAAACCCTCTTCTCCGAACGAACCGGCCGCGGACTCAACGATCTCTGGAGTGACTACCTGACCGCCTTGCGCCCCCTCCCCAACCTTCCCCGAGATCCACAAATTTGGCGTCATGCCAAGGGCTCCTTCGAACACAAGACCAACGGAAATTGGACTGAGTTTGAAAACGGCAAACCGGTCTGGAATTTCATAGAAATGTCTAGGACCCCTCAGTACATCGAAATCGTGGACGGAACCCGCAACCTCCGCCTGAGACTCGCCTCACCCATGGTTCAACTCATCTCAAAAAGCGGCTGGTCAACCCTCTACACGGGAGAATGGTCGGCACCGTCTTCCACGAAGCCGCCGGCCAACTAACCGCCGTCCGTCCGTTCACTGGAATCACCCCTGCTTGATCGTCGGCCTTGGGTCACTCACTGTCAGCGACCACTCGATCCAGACGCGGAGAGATGAGTGGCTTGCAGACCTGAAATAGCACTCCTGTCGATCCGCGCAGGCGAACCATCCATGAGCAAACCCAAAAAAGTGCAATGGTTCGATGAACCGGAGGAGCACAACTACCCCGCAGCCCAATCTTACCTGCGACTGCTCTATCCCGACCCAGATGCCAATCGCTTGGTGGATCAACTTCGAGCCGCAGACATGGTTTCCTTCAAGGCGAAGGACATCTTCCGGGCTTCTGGGCTTTCACTGCTCGGAGTGAGCAACAGCCACGTCTCCAAGAACGATGACAAGATCCACAACGAGGTTTCGTTGTCGCCGTTGCTGCTGGTGCGATCTCGCACCCGGGATTCGGTGATTGTGGCCGATGGTTATCACCGATTGTGTGCGGTTTACCGCCACAACGAGGACGCGTGGATCCCCTGCAAAATCACCTGACAACCTGCATGCCACTCCCCCGAGAGACCGCTTGGTTTTATGCGAAGTCGTATGGTTGGGGTTGGGGACTGCCGGCGCGCCGGCAAGGATGGGGTTGCCTCCTGACCTATGTGGCCGCCATGGCCGGCAGTGCCGCCTGGGTTCTGCCCGAACACTCGATCCTCTTCGGAACCATCACCGGAGTTCTATCGGCGGTCTTCATTGGAATTTGCTACTGGAAGGGGGAACCCCCGAAGTGGCGCTGGGGCGGGAAGCCCTTGTAAAAAATGGGTTTGCACTCCGACTCTCACGCCATTCAGTGCCTCTCGCTGCCCCGCCCCAGCCACTCGTCCCAACCGCCCAACCCCGCCTGATGTCTCTCGATGCCCTGCCTCGATCGGCGCGGAATTCGGCCCCTATCAAGAACTGGTGATGGCCCTAACCACCCCCGGGTTCGGCTTCGCCTTCCTGCGCTACCTCCACCAGCACCGCATCTCCGTGCCGGTTGGACGAACCTGCCCAGCCAACAGCCCAGGGACAGGCTCTTCAGCCCAGGGACAGGCCGGTCACCAGACTGCCGGCGGTCATTTTCTCCTGCGTTCTTTCAGGGCTTGGGTTTTGATGCGGTGAATGCTTCCCAAGACCGCCCACTCGCATCGGAGAGATTTTGCCGCAGCTCTGTGGATTCAACTGCTGGCACTGCTGCTCATGGGCTCACCGGCCGTCTCAGCGGACGACGCCACGACGCGCTCGCCGCTCGTTCAACTGCAGACAGAGTCAGCGACTCTGAGCATCGGATCCAATGGGTCACTCCTGGCGTTTTCGCGCCGGTCCAACGGGATGGATTATTTGGCCAAAAACCAACCCGCCCCGCTCTTGAGCCTCCGGTCCGGCGGAACCTTGCACGCTCCGGAGGGCGCGACTTGGGATGCCACAGCCCATCGGTTGACACTTCGATTCGGCAAGTCGGGTCTTTCGGCCAACCTCCGGGTGATTTCGAAAACCAGCCACATCACCTTCGAACTCATCGAGATCTCCCCGGCGGGCAGCGCCGATCTGGCCGTGTGGGGCCCGTATCCGACGAGCATCCGAAAGACGGTAGGAGAAGTCGTAGGCGTGGTTCGGGATGATAACTTCGCCCTGGGGTTGCAGGCCCTGAATATTAAGACGCTCGGCGGGTACCCGGACAACGACGAAGGCAGCGCCGACCGACCGTATGGTGCCCGGCCAACCGATTTCGGGAGCGTCTTGCAGGCCTATTCCATGGATCGATCGAAACCCCGATCCATTGCCGTGTGGAGCAAGCGGGCCCCTAATATGCCCGTGCCGGCCGTGCCTGGCGAAACGGTCATCGGATCTAAGATTGCACTCTTCGGATGCCCTGAGCCGCAAGCGCTCGAAACACTCGGTAAGATCGAGGTGGCCGAGGGCCTGCCGCATCCGCTCATCGAGGGAGTCTGGGCCAAGATGTCTCCAGAACGCGGGCGGTCGTACCTCATCGCCAATTTTTCCGAATCCACCATCGATGAGATGCTGGGCTACGTGAAGCAGGCCAATCTCATGAGCCTCTACCATGAGAACGCCTTCAAGAGCTGGGGTCACTTCGAACCCAATCCAAAGTTCTTTCCCGGAGGCATTGCTGGACTCAAGGCGTGTGCGGACAAAGCCAAGGCGTCGGGGGTTCGACTTGGAGCCCACACGCTGTCGAACTTCATCCAGACTCAAGATCCTTACATCACTCCAGAGCCCGACGCGCGCTTGGCCAAGACCGGCGAAAGCACACTAACCGAAACGGTCGATGCCGCGACCCCCACGATCCCGGTGGCCTCGCCTGAATACTTCACCAACCGCCTGGGCAACGAGCTGCAAACCGTGGTGATCGGCAAGGAATTGGTCCGGTACGGATCGGTCTCCACCAACGCGCCTTGGAAGCTCCTGGACTGCCAGCGCGGAGCCTATGGCACCACAGCCAGCGAACACCCACGGGGAGCCTCGGCTGGCAAACTCATGGACCACTCTTACAAAGTGTTCTTTCCGAACCTCGAGCTTCAGCGGGAAATCGCCCGAAACTTGGCCCGGGTGTTCAACGCCTCGGGCTTGAGCCACATGGATTTCGACGGCCACGAAGGCTGCTTGGCCCCCGGCGAGGGCACGTATGGCAATGAAGTCTTCGCCAAGGAATTCTACGACCACCTCGACCACACGGTGATCAACGGTACGAGCCCGCCGCTGTCGCACTTCTACTGGCATATCAACAGCTACTGCAATTGGGGTGAGCCCTGGTACGGCGGTTTCCGCGACAGCATGCAAGAGTACCGCATCAACAATCAGATCTTCTGCGAGCGCAATTTCATCCCCAAGATGCTCGGCTGGTACTTGCTGCGGACTTCTACTTGCCTGTCGGACATGGAGTGGATGTTGGCCCGTTCCGCCGGCTTTGATTCGGGGTTCGCTTTGGCCACCTCCCTCGAGGCCCTGCGCAAAAACGCGGAGAGCGGCCCGATTCTCGACGCCTTGCGAGAATGGGAAAAAGCCCGGCGAGCGGGCGTGTTCACACCCGAACAGCGCGAGGCACTGCGCAATCCCAAGCGGGAGTTCCACTTGGAGACCGTCACCGGAGGCGGCTGGGACTTATTTCCCTTCCACGACTCGGCCGATTTTCAGCACGAGCAACTCGTCCGCCAACCCGGTGAGCCGACCTCGGCCGCCTGGGACCTAAAAAATCCGGACGCCCGCCAGAGCCTTCAGCTCAAGCTGCGAGTGTCCGGGAAGGCTGGATCCATCCGCAACCCCACCTTCGAAATCAACCGCTCGGCCACAGTGACCATTCCGGTGGAAATCCAAGCTGGTCAATCGCTGCTCATCGAGAGCGACGCCATCGTGCGCCTCTATGATGCCAAGGGAAACCCGGTCCAATCCTTCCCCCTGAAGACCGCGTTGCCAGTGGTGCAACCCGGCACCAATCCTGTGACCTTCGACTGCGAATTCCAGGGCGACACGCCCCCGAAAGTCACCGTCACCTTCAAGACCCGCGGCAGCCCAACGCGAGTGGGTAAATAAAAGGGCTCTCGTTATCTCGCTAAACTTTCTACTGCCTTAGTCGGGCGCGCAGAAATTTAATCGGAGAAGAAGGGTGAATCTTCAAACTGATAGGGATTGGCCGATCAGCCCCTTGGCCTAGGACCCACTGATCTTCCACCCACAACACCAACGAATCCGAGCTTTCCAACAAAACAGTTACCCCCAACGGCGCCCGAATCTCGCACTCAACCATCCCATCCATCGAAATTCGTTTTAGCGTCAGAACTAAGGATTCAGGAGTCACC
>SXGS01586221.1_pt1 | contig 12035 bp, 7 predicted proteins | sample 3174681 | NCBI WGS metagenome assembly SXGS01 (sample SAMN11356861, study PRJNA531348) | freshwater metagenome | isolation source: freshwater sample F1-80 | place: China: Fuxian Lake, Yuxi | collected 2017-12-25
CGTCTGCGGCGCGCACGCATCTGAGTTCGCAACCGATGACGGCCCGCGAGCGCGAACTCACCGACCAACTGGCGCAGTGCCAGCGGGCGCTGGCGGAGTCACGGCGGGAGAATGAGTTCTTGCGGCAGAAGATTGATCTGCTGGTGCGGCGGGTGTTTGGCTCCAGCAGCGAGCAGCTTGACCCGGCCCAACTGGAGTTGCTTTTGCAACTGCCGCCAGCCACCCCGTCGGCGGTGGTGGCGACCGTGCCGGAGCCGGCCGCCGTTCGTCCCCGCAAGGAACGCACACCCCGACTGCCCGACCACCTGCCCGTCGTGGAAGAGGTGATCGATCCCGACCCGGTGAAGGCCGCGCCGCAAAGCTGGCGCTGCATCGGGGAAGAGGTCAGCGAGCAACTGGATTACGAGCCGGCTCGTTTTCTGCGCCGCCGCGTGATCCGCCGCAAATACGTTCACCGCGTTGACCTTGACCACGCGCCCGTGATTGCGCCCTTGCCCGAATGCTTGCAGGAACGGGGCTTGGCTGCCCCGGGCCTGCTGGCCCAGGTGCTCGTCAGCAAATACTGCGATCACCTGCCGCTCTACCGGCAGGAACAGATCTTCCGCCGTCGCCACCAAGTGCACTTGCCGCGCCAGACTTTGGCCCGCTGGGTGGCGCTGGCCACCGAGTGGCTGCAGCCGATTTACGAGCACATCCGCACCGGGGTGCTGGAGGAGGGCTATGTGCAGGTGGATGAAACGCCGGTCAACTATCTGGAACCCGGTCATGGCCGGGCACGGCAAGGCTATCTCTGGACCGGCAGCCGTCCGGGTGGGGACGTGTTTTACCGCTGGGAGACCAGCCGCGCCGCCGCGTGCCTGAACCAGATCATTCCCGTGAACTTCACCGGCACGCTGCAATGCGATGGTTACGCCGCCTACCGGGCATTCGCCAACGGCCGCCGTGACGCGATTGAACTGGCCGGCTGCTGGGCGCATGTGCGGCGAAAGTTTTACGAAGCCCTCGAAACCGCGCCCCGGACCGCCGGCTGGATCGTGCGGCAAATCCAGCACCTCTACCGAATCGAAGCCAGCTTGCGCGTTCAGCGTGCCGGCCCCCGGCTCCGAGCTGCGGTGCGCGCCCACCAGAGCCGGCCCATCGTCGCCCGGTTGGAGCGCGTGCTCCTGCGGCTCAAGACCAGCGGACGCCACCTGCCCCAGAGCTTGCTGGGTGGGGCCATGGATTACGCGCTGGGCCAGTGGCGCACGTTGACCGTGTATCTGGCGGACGGCCGGGTGGAGATCGACAACAACCTCGTGGAGAACGCCATCCGGCCCACGGCCATTGGCAAGAAAAACTGGCTCTTCGTCGGGGACGCCGCCGCCGGAGAACGCAGTGCCGTCATTTACACCGTCATCGAAAGTTGCCGGCGGCGCGGACTCGATCCCTACGCCTACCTCCGCGAAGTCCTCACGCGCCTGCCCCGGATGACCAACCGGCAAATCCCCGAAGTCACCCCGGCCGCCTGGGCCAAGGCTCACTGCGCCCGACCGCTTCAACGGCTCGCTGCATAAATGTCATAGCAACTCTGCTACGACGTCTCTGATGCTGCTGTCATCCTTGTCAAGCGGTGCTCCGCGTGACGCTTACCCTGATCCGGCGAAACCGATCGAATCAACCCAAGTAGGTAATCGGTATCCCGTAGCTCTCCCCGAGTTTCAGAAGGTCTCCGACAGCTCGTTCGCGCGATTTGTTCGTCTCCATGTAATAGTCGCCAAAATGAATGTGTCGTTTGAACGGGTTGCCCAGTTGGTGAACCGGTTCGCGGGCGATCAGGTAGCGCTTTTCGCCGGAGGCGACTGGAAGTTCTATCCGGTCGAGATAGCCGCCGGAGACGAGCAGTTTGAGCGCCTTGAGATAGAAATCTGGAACGGACCCAGCCTCGACTAATTCGTCACCAATCTTGATTCGGATGCAAGCCGGCCCGGTCACGGTGCCGGTTTCATCGGTTTCCGGAAGCGGCGAGAAGTCATCCGATTCTTCGGCGAGGATCTCGTAGAGCGCCCTTAGGGCCAATGGGTGACGCTGGAGTAATAAATCTGCCAAGTAGCGTTCCCGCTGCGTTTTAATCATGGATTTTCCTCCTTTGTTCCGGCGCTTAAGGGTCTTGACGTATTCATTCAGAGCAGTCTTGCCGAAGGGCGTGATGTTTGGATTGTCGAGGCAGGGCTGAATCAATTCCCCGTAAACCGTCGGATAATCGAGCTTGATCCATTCTGGACTTCCAAAAAGCTCGGCCGAACTACCAAGCAATCGCTCCTCTCGTGCGAGGAATACGGGGACTATTATCACCCCCTCGGCTTTCCGTTTGTGGACGTAGTTGACATACTTCGCACATTGTTCGCAGTCGATCGGATCGTTGACCTTGATTTCGACCAGCAGTTGCACCTCCTTGAATGGTGCCAACTTCAATTGGGCAACCAGTATGTCGAACCGGCCAACATTGTTGACATAGACCTCGGTCAACTCGCGCTCGTTGGGTCGAACTTGAGCGTCGTCAAATGCGCCTCGAATTAGCAGTTCCCCGATATCCAGTTCCCGCTTGCTGAACCTGTCCTCCCGTTTTTGAAGCAACACAAACCGCCGAAGCGGAAAGTCTCGGAGGCCGTGGCTGCCCTTCGGGTCAAGCAACCACCCCAACATCGCGCTGTGCCAGGCTTCCGTATGTGTGCGTCCAGCGGCGCTAAAGACACTGGACGCCTCCTGCTCCAGCTCGAACTCGACGAAGAGCGGATCATGAACGAGTTCAAGAATCCCATTCATCCGGTCAGCAAAAACAGGGGCTTTGGCAGGCTGATCCGCAGAGAGAGCTGTTTGAATCGGCCACGGTGAAGTAACGATATTCTCCTGTGAGGCCATAAGCGTGTGCCAACTCAACAAGTCTTCAGACGCCCGGTCAAGAACGAGTTGCCTCAGAGGCTTCCTGTGGCGGCACGACTACAAACGGCCCTTGGTAATTCCACCACGGTAGGACAGCGCCTGTCAGACCCATCTGCTAAACTGTGTGCATGAAGATTGAAACCCACCTAGACCATCAGACCATCCTGGCCAATCAGGCCCGGCCCGTGTTCTTCGCCGTGCGCATCAGCGCCAACTCCCGCGCCCAGCCCCGTCCGTGTCCTGCCGCCTTCTGCCTCGTCCTCGACCGCAGCGGCTCCATGGCCGGTGCCCCGCTGTCCCACGCCAAGCAGGCCGCCGCGCTCGCCGTGAAGCACCTTCGCGCAGGGGACCAATTTAGCCTCGTCACCTTCGAGAGCGACGCGCAGGTCGTCGTCCCGCTCCAGACGGTCAAGGACAAGAGTGCCGTGCAGCACGCCATCGCCGAAATTCAAGACGCCGGCAGCACCAACCTCTCCGGCGGCTGGATGCTCGGGCGCGATGAACTCCGCAAAGCCTCGGCTGGCGCGGCCCGCCGACTGTTGCTCCTGAGCGACGGCCATCTCAACGCCGGCATCACCGAGCCGGTGGGCGTCCAGCGCCTCGTTTCGTCGGGACTGGAACAGGACACCATCCGCACCGCCTGCCTCGGCTTCGGCGACGGTTACAACGAGGACCTCATGGCCGAGCTGGCGCGTTCGACCAACGGCGCTTTCTACGACGCCGACTCGCCTGAGAAGCTGCCCGGGATTTTCACGGCGGAGCTGGATGGCCTCCAGCGGCTCGCGGCGCAGAATGTCCGCCTGCGCGTGCAGCGGCTGGACTTCTGCGAGACAATGGTGCCGTTGGGCGAGTATCCGGCCACGCAGTTGCCCGACGGGCGCTGGGAGTTTGCGCTGGGCGACTTCGTGAGCGAGGAGGAGCGCGTGGTGTGCTTCGCGCTGGAGGTGCTGCCGCTGCCGTTTGTGAACCACCAACCCGTGGCGAGCCTGGAAGGCGAGCAGTTGCTCGGCATCGAGGTGGCCTTCGACGAGCTGACCGCCGACAGCGTGGTGTCGCGGACCTTCACGCAGACGGTGCGCATCCAGGCCACGCAGGACCCGGGGCAGGTGAAGCAGAACGGCGAGGTCATCGGCTGGGTGGCCGTGCAACGCGCTGGCAAGGTTCTCCAAGAGGTCACGCGCCGGATGGACGCCGGCGACGATGCCGCCGCGCACACGTTGCTGCGGGAGACGGCGGCGGAGTTCCGCGGCTTCGCGCCGAACCCGGCTGTGCAGGACGCGCTCCGTTCGATTGACGACGTTGAGCGGCAGATTGCCGAACAGGGCTGGACCGGCCGTTCTCGCAAGAATGCGCGCTACCTCAGTTCGAGCAGTCGCAAGATGAGTTCCGAGGAAGCGTGGAGTTCAAACGCCCCGGTTCCCAGCTACAAACGGCGGCGTGGGCAAAGCGCTGCCGGGCCTCAGCCACAACCGGGGCAGCCGCCCCGGCCGCACGGAAACTGCTACTGGGTGCAGCCCGGACGCCTGCTGGCCGGAGAGTATCCGGGGGCCAAGGACCCGACCGTGGCGCGTCCGCGACTGGCCGCGCATCTGGACTGTGGCGTCACCTACTTCCTCGACCTGACCGAGGACGGCGAACTGGCCCCGTATGAGTCGGACCTGCGTGCGCTGGCCACCGCACGCTGCGTGGCGGTCGAGTATCGGCGGCTGCCCGTGGTGGACTTGAGCGTGCCCCGGCATCGGCAGGACATGGTCGCCATTCTCGACGCGATTGATGCGGCACTCGCCGCCGGGCACTGCGTTTATGTGCATTGCTGGGGCGGCGTCGGGCGCACGGGCACCGTGGTCGGCTGCCATCTCGTTCGCCACGGCCAGAGCGGCGAGGAAGCCTTGCGGACGCTGGCCAACTACTGGAGCGGCGTGGAGAAGGTCTGGCGCAAAACGCGCTCGCCGGAGACGGACCGGCAATGCGACTACGTGCGGCAGTGGGCTGAACCCCGGAAGGGAAGCCAGCCATGAACCGGCGCGAACGCTATCGCGGTTGTCTCCTGGGCCTGGCAGTCGGCGATGCGCTGGGCATAACGCTCGAATTCTGCCGTCCGGGGAGCTTCACGCCCATCACGGACATGGTCGGCGGTGGTCCGTTCCACCTGAAGCCCGGCCAATGGACGGACGACACCTCCATGGCGCTCTGTCTGGCGAGCAGCCTCACGGAGCGCGGCGGGTTCGATGCGCGGGACCAGATGGAGCGGTATGTCCGCTGGTGGCGCGAGGGCTATTGGTCGAGCACCGGCCGCTGCTTCGACATCGGCAACACGACCAGCGCGGCATTGGGCCGGTTCCAGCGGACGGGCGATCCGTTTGCCGGCTCCACGGACCCGCACGCCGCCGGGAACGGTTCCCTGATGCGACTGGCCCCGGTGCCGCTCTTCTTCGCGGACGATGCGGCGACGGCCATTGAACAGGCCGCCGCTAGTTCGCGCACCACCCACGCGACACCCACGACGGTGGACGCCTGCCGCTACTTTGCCGGGCTGCTCGTCGGCGCGGTGAACGGTGCCACCAAGGAGGAATTGCTCGCCGCTGATTACTGCCCGGTGCCGGGCCTCTGGTCGAAACAGCCGTTGCACCCGGAGGTGGCGGCGGTCGCTGGTGGTTCGTTCAAGCACCGGAACCCGCCAGAGATTCGCGGGACCGGCTACGTCGTGCAGTCGCTGGAGGCGGCGCTCTGGGCCTTCCATGGCACGGACAATTTCCGCGACGGCTGTCTGCGCGCCGTAAACCTTGGCGATGACGCGGACACGACCGGCGCCATCTATGGCCAACTGGCCGGCGCGTTCTACGGTGAGGCGTCCTTGCCGGAGCCATGGTTGGAACGACTGGCGCTGCGCGACGCGATTGCGACCCTTGCGGAGCAACTGCACGAGCGTCCCGGCGGCTGAAAGTTTTCCGAAGTATTTTTGGAACCGGACCACGGATGTCACACCCCCTCCGGTAATCTGCGCCCATGACAACTGAACTCGCCCCTGCTCCGAACAGCACTGCCGCCATCAACTCCGCCGAGGAACCGACCGCGCCGCGCCCGATCAGCCGGCAGCGCCGTTGGCAGCTCAAGATGCGCGACCAACACCGGTGCTGGCGGTGTGGTGAGCCGGCGCTCCGCAGCCTTTGCGCAGCGCACCTCGTTCAGGAACGGGAGCGCCAACGCCGCATCAACGGCTACTCGACTCGCAACCTCAACGCACTCTCCTACATCTTCGGCGGCGCAGCGCAGCCGGGGTTGGAATAGGCGGCTGTAGCTAAATTCGTCCGACTCCCATGACACCCAAGAACACTCCCTACTATCCCGACTCCGCGACCGTGGACGCGCTCTGCCGCCTGGTGAGCGCCTACGTGGACCTCAAGATTCCCACGCCCGAGGAACTTGTCCTCATGGTGCCTGATGACGGAGAAGGTCATATCGCAAAACGGCAGGCGGCGGATGAGGCAGCGGCGGTGGTCGGTCGTTTCGTGGTTCCAACGTGTTTCTCGCCGCTCTATTCGGCCGAGACACCGACGGCCTCGATGCGCAAGCTCGGGCCGGTCGCGTGGCACGCGGTCGAGCAGGGCCTGGCCGAGGTGGAGGTGCCTGAGCCGATTGATCCGGCCAAACTTCGCCGGTTGCACGCGCCCGAATACGTGGATGCGTTCCTCGAAGGGAAGCAACCGCTCGCCTCCGCCCAAGGCTGGTCCTGGACGCCGCAGATCCGTGACGGCGTGCTGGCGATGCACGGCGGACAACTGCTCGGCGTCAAGCTGGCGCTGGAGCACGGCATCGCGGCGAACATTGCGCAGGGCTTTCATCACGCCGGCTATGCGCGGGGCGGCGGCTTCTGCACTTTCAACGGCTTGGCGTTGGTCGCGCAGGAGTTCCCCGACCTCCGGGTGTTTGTGCTGGATTGCGATGAGCATGGCGGCAATGGCACCGAGGAGTTCACGCACCGGCTGCCCAACCTCTACAACTTCTCGATCAATGGCACGGGCTTCGGGATGCGCGGCGGCGAGCGCAGCATCTGCCGCACGTTGCGCCGCGTCACCGATGACTTCGGCCCGTATCGCCAGGCGCTCGACGACGCGTTCGACATGATCGAGGCGTGGCAGCCGGACATCGTCCTCTATCAAGCCGGCGCGGATCCGCACATCAATGATCCGCTCGGCTCGCTGGGCATGACCACGGAGCAGATGTTCGAACGGGACCGGAGCGTGTTCCAGCGCTGCAAGGAGCGTCGGACACCGGTCCTGTTTGTGCTAGCGGGCGGTTATCAGGAACCGATTGAGACCAAGCTCCTGCCACTGCACGTGAACACCTTCCGGGCGGCGAAAGAAGTGTGGACGCGATGAACGGCTGCGCTGGGTTCCGCCGGCCACATTGTCAAGCGTGCCACCCCGGATCTTTGAGCGGGTGGACCTGAGGCTGGCTATTGCATAAGCGCGACCTGGGTGCCTGCGGCCGCGGATTTTTCCAGCAGAATCGCGTGCTCGATCTTGCCCTCGAAGGCATCGTCATGTGACACGAGGATGAGTTGGTCGAGCCCGGCGGCCTGCTGCGCCTGAAGGATGGCATCCGCGAGCTTGTGGCGGCTCTCCGCATCCACCCCGTAGGTGGGCTCGTCGAAGATGCAGAACCGCAGCCCGCTGAATTCTTCGATCATGGACAGGGTCATCGCTAGGGCGAGCTTGGTCTGCTCGCCTCCGGACAACATGGCAAAGTGGCGGTCGCCGGGGGTGACCCGCAGGCTGTAACTTTTCGCGTCCCAAACCAGTTCGATGGGGTCAGGGTTGATCTGGTTGAAGACGCATTGCGCCCGCGTGGCAATTCGGCCGCACAGGTGCTGGGCGACGGCGGGGGCCGTGGCGAGCAAGGTTTTGCGAGCAAGCTCAGTGAGAGCCATGGCGGCTTCGCAGCGGCCGATCTCCAGCGCAACCCGGTCCCGCTCCTGGCCCGCCGTTTCCCATTCCCTGAATCGCTGTTCCTCTTTCTTGAGCCGCTCCTGCTCGGCGTCCAGCTTCCCCTGCAACTGAATGGCTCGGTCGTGTTTGCTCTGATGATCCTCGCGCGCCGCTTTCAGTTGCTGCGGATCGAAGTCCTGCTCGGCCTTCTGGACGGTGGCAGTGGCCGTCTGCAACGCCTGTTGCGCGGCGATTTCGCCGGCCTGGAGCTGCGTCAACCGCGTCTGAAGCCCCCCCTGCTCTTCCGCGAGCTTCTTGGCGCCGAGATAGAGCACGTAGCCCGCCTGACTGGCGTCACGCTTCTGTTGTTCACGTCGTAAATCGGCGTCCAGGTTGGCGAAGGGCAGGAGCGCTGCATCCAGCCCGCCAATCTGCTTGGCCAGACCTTTCATCTCCGCGGCATGCGTCCCGGCTTCGGCCTCCTTGGCTGCGGCCTTTTGGGTGAGTTCCAGAATCTCCGCCCGGAGCCGGATTAACTGCTCGGCGTGTTGGCTGAGCGTGGCTTCCTGGGCTTTGCGGGCCTTCCCCTCCTCATGGAAGGACTTGAGGCGCGCCTTGATCACGCCATCCGCCTGCTGCCACCAGACGTTGGCTGCCTCGACGAAAGCATCTAGCCGCGCTTGCAGGCTGGCGACGGCTTTGGGGTCGATTTTTCGGGAGGGAATCTTCGGCGCGGCTGGCAGGGCTGGCAACTCTGGTTCCCACGTCGAGAGCCAGGCTACAGCCGCCCCGGCCTCAGCCGAGGTCATGGACTGCAACCCCTCGCCGTAGTTCTCGATCGAGGTTCTGAGTTCGTTCTCCTGTTGCGTCATCTTCCCGTGTGCGGTCCTGAGCTCCCCGAGCGCGCGTTCGGTTTTGTGATGTGTGCTCCTGGCCTGCTCGACTTCTATTCTCAGCGTCGCCACGGCGGAGGTCTGCTCGGCCAGATCCGCCTGAACTTTGGCGGGATCGAACTGCCGGCACTTCTCCTTGAGGAACGGGCAGATGCCACCCGAGATTTCATTCAGTTGTCCCCGCAGCGTCGTATCCTGCTGCTCGGCTTTCGCCAGTCGAGCTTCAGCGGTCTTGAGGCCGGCGGCAGCATCGCCGTCCGCCTGCGCCGCCGACTGTAGCTTGGTGCTGTCCCATTCGGAAATCTCCCTGGCCAATCGCGCCACCGTGCCAGCGATGCGCTTTTGTGATCCGGCCAGCGCTGCGAGTCCCTCAACCCAGCCGCTGATCGTGTCGCGATGTTCCTGCGCCGACTCCGCCGCCGCGGCAGATTTCTTGAACCCGGCCGCTGTTGCCTCCAAAGCGTCCTTGAGCGGATTTGTCCGGCCAGACAGGGCGTCGCATTCCTTCTGCTTCGCGTCGCCCTGGCCGACAAACACCTTGGCCTGGTCCCGGGCGGCGGCGGAGCTGGCTTGATGGCGGTTGCGGTCCGCTTCCGCCTTATTGCGCTGCTGGGCTGCACCGTCTCGTTGCACACGCTGTTGTTCCAGTTGGCCAAGCATCTGCGCCGCTTCAAGGTGCGCCTGGTGCGCAACCGTATTGTCCGTGAGAACTTGTCCTGTGGCCTTGGAGTCAGCAAGCCGGGTCGCAGCCGTTTCGCGCTGCGCCTTCGCGTGGATGGTTTTCTGGGTGGCCGAAGCCAGCGCGATGCGCGCGGTCTCGACCGCCTTGCCCAAGATCTCCATCTGCTCTTTTGTCTTCAGCGCCTCAGCGCGAGCTTTGCCGGCCTCGTCGAGTGCGGTCGTGGTCTCCGCCACCTTCTGCCGGGTGGCCGCCAGCGCATCAGGACTGTCGGCGCGTTCCCGAATTCGCTCGTTGATGGCGGCCTGCTTGATTCGATGTTCACCCTGTTGGGCCTCAAAAGCGCCTACCGCGCCTCGCAGACGGTCGAAACAAACGCGAAACACGTCCACCTCCAGCAGCGGCTCAAAGTAATTCTTGGCCTCGCCCGCCTTGGAGTCAAACGGCCAGGCCAGCCGCCCCTGCTTCACCCCCACCAGCTTGCGGAAGACCTCGGACAGGTGGCCTGCGTCCGGAAATTTCAAGAGGCGGCAGAGGAAGGCGGAAACTTCCTGGTCGCCTTCCGCGCAGATGCTTTGGTCGCGGAGCTGGATCACCTTGGCGCGACGGCGGGTCTGGTTTCCAACCACGCGCTCAATGCGATAAGATTCGCCCTCGCACATGAACGTCACATCAATCTCGCCATGGCTGGCTCCATGGCTGAGGAAGTAGGTTTCGGTTTTGAAATTCTCCTCGAACTCGGGTTCGGTCAGAAACAGCGCATAGCCGATGCTCTCGATCAAGGTGGACTTGCCATGGCCGTTCCGACCGGCCACCCGGTTCACGCCCGGCTCGAAGGCGATGGTGACGCCGGTTCCTGTAGGCCCCGCACCGTAGGACTTGATGTGCTTCAGACGGATCGACTTGATGATCATGGTGCCGCCTCCTGGGCTGCCACCGGTTCTCCAGCAGTTGGGGTCGGCGCAACCGGCGCGGCCGCGGCCGCGGCCGCGGCCAGACGAATTCTTTCAACCAGCGGGGAGGTGCCAATCTGGCTGGCCATGGCTTCACCCGTTTGGCCGCCGCGAACCAGTTCCTTGAGCTCGTAGAACAAGTCGGCGAAGGCCTGCCGTTCATCCTGCAATCCCCAGAGCGGATGATCACCGACCAGCTGCAAGATGGCCTGTCGCTCCAGTTGATCCCGCGGCAGCAAAGCGGTGGAACCCGGCGCCCCGGGTGCAAAACCGCTTCCGACATTGAGGCGCGTCGTGTCAATCGCCACGGCGAACCTCCTCCTGCTCGTAAAGGAAATGTCCGCGTGGCTTGTAGCGCCACGAGCCTTGGAAACCGCCGAAGCGCACTCCGTCAACGGTATGGGTGATGAGGTGAAGATCAACGATAGGTGGCGGGAACGGCTCGCCGCTGTCGTGGTTGCCTTTGACCGCGAGGATTCGTGGGCACTGGGTGGATTGCGCGACCTGCAGGATGATGGACTCGTAGATGTCGCCGCACGACACAAGCACGTTGGCACCCTCAGTCTGGATGTTGTGCCGGACGGAGTCATCGTCGGCGAGCACGAGGAGCTTCATGGCGTGAAACTATTCTGCTTTCCTATCCCGCGTCCTGCGCCCCGCAACGTCTGCCTCGTTCAAGCCTTTCTGCGGGTTCGATGGTGGGCGCGGTTTCACGAGGCAACTCTTTCCATCGTTCGTTCGATTTCAAGCCTGCCGGTTGAACTGCTGCTCGAACTCGCCGACCGCCTGAAGAATCTCGTCGAACGAAGGCACCTTGCCGAAAAACATCGGCCCCAGCATCGCCTGATAGTCGGCCCGCCAGTTGGCCAGATGGTGCGCCGGCGGAACCAGCCGGAAGGCGCCGGGGTGGTGGGTGCTGTAGTCCACCCACGCGTAGCGGAAGAAAATCTCCCGATGCTCGGCGACGCGCTGGAAGAGTGCCGTTTCACCGAGCGCCCGCTGCCCGACTCCCGCCGTGAGCAGGCACCAGAGGTCGTAGTAATGACGGGCCATGCGGAGCTTGCGGGGCTTGTCAGCGGGTCGGAAGGTTTCCTCGTGGAGCAGGCAGGCCTTCTCCCAGAAGGTGCGCTCGGCAGTGAGCACTTGCAGCCGAAACTCAGCTCCGGGGACGAGCGCCGGAAACAGCTCGGCGACGTAGGGCTGGATGCTTCGCTGCGTGTGCGGCCAGTCATCTGAACGCGCTCCAAGCTCAATTTTCACGACGGGCCGGACGTAGCCGGCGCTCTCGGGAGCGAAGGCGGTGGGATAATGGAAGAGCAGGCACTGGCCGTCCTCCATGTCGGGATCCACTTCGAGCCGCCAGCCCGTCTCGCCCAGCGTCGCACGGACGCGGGCGGCAAAGGCGGGCTGGAGCTGCTGTTGAACCCACTGGCGGCAGGCTTCCATGAGGGACTCCAGTCGAGCCTTGCGCTGCTTCTTGCTGGGAGCCTTGTCCGGTGCGGCAGGTCCGCCGAAACCCAGCCCCTCCTTGTCCACGATGATGTCAATGTCCTCGGAGAAGCGCTCAATCAGCTTCCACGCCTTGGAGAGCGAGGTGCCACCCTTGAAGGTGAGATGCTCGCCAAGGCCGGGCAGGGCGAAGAGTTCCCGCAACGTCCAGCAG
>SXGS01711265.1_pt1 | contig 12032 bp, 5 predicted proteins | sample 3174681 | NCBI WGS metagenome assembly SXGS01 (sample SAMN11356861, study PRJNA531348) | freshwater metagenome | isolation source: freshwater sample F1-80 | place: China: Fuxian Lake, Yuxi | collected 2017-12-25
AAATTACTAATTGCTGATGGAGGTTACCGGGGTGAGTTAGCAGAAAAAATAAAAACAAAGTTTGGATATATACTACAAGTAATACTGCGCAATGATAATAAGAGCAATGACTTTAACCCATTACCGATGAGATGGATTGTCGAACGAACATTTGGCTGGTTTAATAACGAGCGTAGGCTTTGCAGAAACTATGAATTACTAATTGATTCGGCAGAAACAATGTTTAAAATAGCAACCATAAGACTTTTATTGAACAAAATTTAAACTGACTCTAAGTATTTAATCGAATAATTCCTAACAGCTTTGCAGCTGGACCAGTCATTTCAACTTTTTTTTCTCACAATCCTGTAATTACTCAATGAGCCTCGAGCCAGTTCCTGCCGGTGTTCATATCTACTTCGATGGGCACCTTCATGGGAATGGCATTTACCATTCCTTCACGGATTAATGATTTTAATGCATCTACTTCCTCTTTGTGAGCATCAAAAACCAACTCGTCATGCACTTGTAAAAGTAATCGTGATTTCAGGTTTTGCTTTTTCAATTCGCGATGAATTGTAATCATCGCAATTTTAATCATGTCGGCAGCAGAGCCTTGAATAGGAGCGTTAATGGCGTTTCGTTCTGCACCTGAGCGCACGTTTGCATTGCTGTCATTTATATCACGCAAATATCGTCTTCGTCCCATTATGGTTTCCACATAACCATGCTCACGGGCAAAGCTGATGTTCCTGTCCATAAGGCCGCGAACGTTGGGATATTGTGCAAAGTAATTATCAATAATATCGGATGCTTCCTTGCGTGGTATGTTCAAAGTTTGTGAGAGACCAAAAGCAGTTTGTCCGTAAGAAATACCGAAGTTTACGGCTTTTGCTTTCCTGCGCATTTCCTTATCCACAGCTTCGAGCGGAACATTAAAAACTTTGGAAGCAGTTGCAGAGTGAATGTCTAAACCCTGACGAAATGCTTCCATCATTCCGGGGTCTTCGCTCAATTCTGCAATGATTCGCAACTCAATCTGCGAATAGTCTGCAGAGAGAATGGTGAACTCATCGTTGCGTGGAATAAATGCTTTACGCACTTCGCGACCTTTTTCTGTCCGTATCGGAATGTTCTGAAGATTTGGCTTGTCGGAACTTAATCTTCCCGTTGCTGCCACCACCTGATTATAGGAAGTATGAATCTTTCCGGTCTTTGGATTCAGCATTGTCGGAAGCGGATCAACATAGGTGTTTTTGAGTTTCTGCAATTCGCGGAACACCAATATTTTTTCTACTATAGGATTAGCAGCAGCCAGCTTCTCCAGAATATCTTCACCTGTTGCATACTGACCTGTCTTGGTTTTTTTCACCTTGTCTGAAATCTTCATGTGATCAAACAAAATCTTGCCCAACTGTTGCGGTGATGCAATGTTAAACGTAGTTCCTGCCATCTGGTAGATCTCACTCTGAACTTTTAATAATTCGTCCTGCAACTCTAATGAAAAGGATGCAAGTGCAGCAGTGTCAAGATTAATTCCTTCATTTTCCATGTCGGCCAAAACTGCAACAAGCGGCATTTCAATGTTGTCGAACACTTTATTGGTACCGTCTTTTTGAAGCATGGGTTCAAAGGCTTCGCGTAATTGCAAAGTAATGTCAGCATCTTCACCTGCATACTCCACTAATTTTGCGACATCAACGCTGCGCATGCTTAATTGGTTTTTACCTTTCGCACCAATCAATGTTGTAATTGAAACGGGTGAATACCCGAGATACGTTTCAGCCAGCACATCCATATTGTGGCGCATATCGGGTTGAATAAGGTAATGCGCAATCATAGTATCGAATTTATTCCCTAATACTTCAACGTCATAATTCCGAAGAACTGAAATATCATATTTCATGTTCTGGCCTACTTTTTCTATCGCTTCGTTTTCAAGTATAGTCCTGAATTCTGTGATGATCTCTTTCGCCTCGGTTTGGTTTTCGGGAATGGTAACGTAATATGCTTCACCTTTTTTGCAGGAGAAAGAAAGCCCTACAATCTCTGCTTCAAAAACATCAAGTCCTGTTGTTTCGGTGTCAAAACAAAAACTTTTTTGTGAAGCAAGAAGTTTAATTAAGTCAGTGCGTTTCTCAATGGTATCAACTAAATGATAAGTGTGCAGAACATTGGCAATGGTTTTAAAAATCTCATGTCCCTGTTCGTTATTTGTTGCTTCAGTTGTTTCATCATTACCGCCAAACATATCGAACTGACCGGTTTCCTTTTTAGTGGTTGCAATTGCTTTTTTCTCTTTTTTTTGTTCAGCAACTTCTGAAGAAATTTCTTCGCCCAACACCCGTTTCGCAATCTGGCGAAACTCCAATTCCGTGAAAAGCTCTTTCAGCTTTTCCTTGTCCGGAGCTTCCATTATAAGCTTGTCTTCTTCAAATTCCACAGGTGCATCCAATAAAATGGTAGCCAATCTTTTTGATAAAATGGCTTTGTCTTTATTATTCATCACCTTCTCTTTCAGCGAGCCGGTCAGCTTCTCCGCATTCTCTAAAAGGTTCTCTACGCTGTGATATTCGGTAATTAACTTGATAGCAGTCTTTTCGCCCACACCCGGAATACCTGGAATATTATCTGCAGTATCGCCCATCAATCCAAGTATATCAATCACCTGTTCAGGTCGCTGAATATTATACTTTGAACAGATTTCTTTCGGACCAAGTCTTTCAGCCGGATTACCAAACTTGGCAGGTTTATACATAAAAATATTATCGCTTACCAGTTGCCCGTAATCTTTGTCGGGAGTCATCATGTAGGTAACGTATCCGGCTTTCTCGGCTTTCTTTGCCAGCGTTCCTATTACATCATCGGCCTCATAGCCATCACTGAACAGAACAGGAATATTAAATCCTTCAATCAATCGTTTCACGTAGGGAATAGCGACCACAATATCATCGGGCATAGCTTCACGGTGGGCTTTGTAATCGGCAAATTCGGTATGGCGGGCAGTAGGGGCAGCGGTATCAAATACTACTGCAATGTGCGTGGGGTTTTCTTTCTGCAAAATTTCAAGCAAGGTATTTGTAAAACCAAACACGGCTGAGGTGTTCAGTCCTTTCGAAGTTACGCGCTGGTTGGTGCCGAATGCAAAGTAGGCCCTGTAAATGAGGGCAAAGGCATCAAGCAGGAATAATCGTTTGTCGTTATCGGGCATTTCAATAAAATTTGTGAACGGGTAAAAGTATAATTTTTGATTCATTGATAAATAAAAAAGGACGGAGTCAGAAGCTCCGTCCTTTTTTAAATAAACAATTCAGGTTTACTTCTTAATCACCTTTCTCAGCATCGTTTCATTTTCTGAACGCACGGTAATAAAGTAAAGCCCTTCTGCAAAAGCAGATAAATCATATACCTGTTTGAATAAACCATTTACTTCGCTTTGCTGGGTTACAATATTTTGACCAAGCATGTTTGTAAGTGTTAAGGTAATAGTTGAAAGCTGTATAGTTTCCAATTCAACTGTTATTAATCCTGAGGTAGGGTTAGGATAAACCGTAAATGAATTATCAGAAAGTGATGCATTTACAACTCCGGTTACAAGCGCAGTTAAGGTAACACAGGTATTGGTTTCGCAACCGTTATCATCAGTTACGGTAACACAATAGGTTCCTTCAACAAGGTCAGAGGCTGTAGCTCCTGTTTGCCCGTTACTCCAAAGATAAGTGTACCCTGCAGTTCCGCCAGAAGTTGAAACAGTTGCACTTCCGTCAGCACACACGTCACAGGTGGGGTCGGTGCTGCTTGTACTTGTTATCAGTTCAGTTGGCTCTGAAATGGAAATTGTGGCAAAGGATGTGCATCCTCCATCATCAATAACAGTTACCACATAACTGCCCGGAGCAAGCCCTGTAACGGTAGAAGTAGTTTCTGCGGGATTTGTGTTCCATGAATAGGTGTAAGGTGCTGAACCTCCGGAAGCTTCTACTGTAGCTATACCATTGTCGGCCTCAAAGCAACTTGCGTTGGTAGCAGTAGCGTCTAATAGCGGAGCATCTTCGTCATTTACGGTTGCTGTTTCAGTTGAAATGCATCCGTTTCCATCGGTTACGGTTACAGTGTAAATACCAGCTTCAAGTCCGGAAGCAGCTGAGGTAGTTTGCTCAGGAGATGTGTTCCATGAATAGGTAAAGTTACCCGCTCCACCGCTTGCTGTAACTGTTGCCGAACCGGTTGATTGACCGCAGGCAGCAGGACCTACGCTAACGCTTGTTTCAACTACTGCAGGCTGAGTAATGGTTGTGTTTTTTGAAATACTGCAACCGTTAGCATCAGTAATTACAACGGTATAGCTTCCTGCAGGTAAACCAAAGGCAGTTTGTGCAGTTTGAGTAGGCACCGTATTCCAGTTATAGGTGTAAGGTCCTGTACCTCCTGAAGGGTTGGCTGTTGCCGCTCCGTTGCTTCCACCGTTGCAGGAAACATTGGTTTTTATCACACTTGCTGTAAGTGCACTTGCCGGCTGAGTTATATTTACAGTTGCAGAAGCAATGCATCCGTTTTCGTCTGTTACTTCAACAGTGTAGACGCCTGCAGCTAGTGCTGAAATTTCAGATGTGGTTTGCTCAGGGGTAGTATCCCATGCATATAAATAAGGAGTTGTTCCCCCTTCAACGTTTGCAGCTGCTGTTCCTGTAGCCTGACCAAAACACAGGATATTTTCAAATTCAGCACTTACGGTAAGCGCTTCCGGTTCTGTAACCGTAGCTGTAACTAAAAAAACACAACCGTTATCATCTGTAACTGTTCCGGTATAAGTTCCTGCCGATAAACCGGTTACTGATTGTGTAGTTTCAACCGGATTGGTGCTCCATTCATAAACATAAGGTTGAGCTCCTCCTGATGAATTAAGGGTTACAGTTCCGTTAGTTCCTCCAAAGCAACTTACATTGGTGCTGGTAGCCTCAGCAAAAAGTCCGCCTGCATTAGGAAGATTTACTGTAAGTGTGATTTCGCATTCGTTCTCATCTGTAACCGTTAATGTATAAGTGCCAGATGCAAGCGCTGATGCAGTAGCAGTTGTTTGAACAGGGTTAGTATTCCATAAATAAGTGTATGCACCTGTTCCTCCGCTTGCAGTAACTTCAATGCTTCCGTTACTTTGTCCGCAATCTTCAGGAGTTACTGTATAATCGGTGTTTAAATCTGAGGGTTGGGTAATGGTTACCTGTTTGGTAATATTGCATCCGTTAACATCCGTAACCAAAACCGAGTAGTTGCCTGCTGTTAAAGCAATAGCTGTTTGAGTAGTCTGAACAGGATTGGTATTCCATGCATAAGAATAAGGTTGTGTTCCTCCCAGCGGATTTACGGTAGCTGCACCATTACTTTCTTCAAAGCACGATACATGTGTTTGAATGGTAGACGCTGTTAATTCATCAGGTTCAGTAATACTTGCAGATTCTGTAGCCTCACATCCGTTGTTATCAGTAACGTTTACAGTATATGTACCTGCATCGAGCCCGGTTATAGCAGCTGTAGTTTGTTCAGGTTGAGTATCCCATGAATAAGAATATGCTGAAACACCACCTGTAACAGTTGCGGTTGCTGAACCGGAAGACAACCCATTACACTGAATATCTTCAATTTCAATACTTATTGAAATTGCCTCTGGCTCTGATATAGTTACTGAAGAAAGTGTAGTACAGTTGGCCTGATCAGTAACAGTAACGGTATAGGTTCCGGCAACTAAACCAAATGCAGTTTGTGTGGTTTGCCCGCCCGACCATGAATATGTATATGGTTGAGAACCTCCAGTAGCTGTTACCGAAGCTGTTCCGTTATTACCTCCATTACAGCTAACATTAGTATGTGAAACCGAAGATGAAGGTCCGCCAGGTGAAGTAACTGTAGCTGAAGCTGAAGCCGAGCATTCGCTTTCGTCTGTAACGGTTACTGAATAAGTACCTGCAGAAAGTCCTATTGCCGTTGCAGTTGTTTGCACCGGATTAGTATCCCATGCATAACTCAAAACTCCTGTTCCCCCGCTTGCTGTTGCAGTAGCTGTTCCTGCTGTTTGTCCGCAAGATGTAGTTGTAGCGCTTGCACTTAAAGTTATTGCAGCCGGTTGAGTTATAGTAACACCTGCTGTAGTAGTACATCCGCTTACGTCTGTAACTGTTACAGAGTAATTTCCTGCTGCAAGATTTACAGCGGTTTGTGTGGTTTGAACAGGATTACTGTTCCAAGAGAATTGGTAAGGAGGATTTCCGCCAAAGACATTTACGCTTGCCGTTCCGTCATTTACACCATTGCAACTTAAGTTGGTAAAATCGGTTGTGGTTACAAATACATCGGCCTGAGTAATTGTTACAGTTGCCGTTGCAGAACAACTATTTGCATCTACGGCAGTAACGGTGTAACTGCCAAATGTAAGACCACTGGCAGTTGCACCATTTTGTGATGGAACAGTATTCCATAAATAGTAATAAGGAGCTGTTCCTCCCGAGGCAGTTGCTGTAGCAGAACCAGATGCTCCACCATTACAGGATATATTAACCTGAGTGGTAGTTACAAGCATTGAATTCAGATCAATAATTGTAACATCAATAGTTTCGAAGCATCCCTGCGCATCAGTAACTGTTGCTGTATAAGTTCCTGCTGTTAAGCCAACAGCTGTTTGTGTGGTTTGCACCGGATTAGTATTCCAGGAATACGAGTAGGGTTCTGTTCCACCTGAAGGAGTAACCGTAGCAGTGCCATTATCTCCTCCACTGCAATTTATATTTGTAACTGAGGATGTTAATTCCGGTCCTCCTGTATTTTCAATTGTTACAGGACCAGTTTCAGTACAACCATTAGCATCGGTAACAGTAAAGATGTAAACACCTGCTGCCAGTCCTGAAGCTGTTGCTGTGGTCTGAACCGGATCTGTATTCCATGAATAAGTGAATCCACCTGTTCCGCCTGTTGGTAAAGCTGTTGCAGTTCCTGTGCTTTGTCCACAGTCTGAAGGTGTTGTTGTAATACTTCCTGTTATCTGAGGACCCTGAGTAATGGTAACCGTTCTGGTAACCGTGCAACCTGTACTGGTTCTGGTTGCAACTACTGTGTATGTTCCCGCTGTAAGCCCTGTAGCTGTTTGTGTTGTTTGAACAGGATTGGTATTCCATGCATATGTATAAGTTCCCCCTCCGCTAACCGTTATTGTAGCTGTGCCTGTTGTACCTCCATAACACAATACATTAACCTGACTAGTAGTAGCGCTTATAGGCGCTGGTTGAGTAATAGTTACAGTTGCATCATCCTGGCAACCATTAGTGCCTGTTACTGTAACTGTGTAAGTTCCGGCACACAAGTTAGTTGCTGTTGCTGTAGTTTGAACCGGATTTGTATTCCATAAATAAGTTGGAGTACCGACACCACCACCCAGGAAAAATGTAACAGTTGCTGAACCATTGCATCCGCCATTGCAGGTTGTATTTTGTTGTGATGTAAAAGCAGTGCAACCTCCACCTCCTTTTTCTTCTGCAAATGAATAATTATGATTTACAATTAGAAGAGTAAAAAGAATAAGATAAAAGTTTTTCATTGTATAGGAATAAATATTAGTGGTTTAAATAGGCGAGCAAGGTATATTATAATTAATAATAAAACCAAAACTACAGGCGAAATCCAATATTTAATCTGCCAATTTAAATATCAAACGACAAATGGTTTTTAACTTGGGTTGACAAACCAAATTAATTCAAAAAATTACAGATATAGATTTGTCTGATTATTCTACAGTAACAGCCTTTGCTAAATTTCTTGGCTGATCAACATTGCAACCACGCATAACAGCAATATGGTAAGAGAGCAATTGCAGAGGAATAACAGAAAGCAACGGCATTAATTCTTCTTCTGTTTCAGGAATTTCAATTACAAAATCTGCCATACTTTTTACAGTAGTATCGCCTTCGGTAACAATGGCAATAATTTTTCCTTTTCGCGCCTTCACTTCCTGAATGTTGCTTACTACTTTTTCGTAAGCGCCTTTTTTGGTAGCAATAAAAACTACTGGCATTTCTTCGTCAATCAAAGCAATCGGTCCGTGTTTCATCTCAGCTGCAGGATATCCTTCAGCGTGGATGTAAGATATCTCTTTCAGTTTCAATGCGCCTTCCAGAGCAACCGGAAAATTATAACCTCTTCCAAGGTAAAGGAAGTTGCGGGCATCTTTAAACAACGATGAAATATATTTTATCTGGTCGTTAGCTTTTAATGCAACCTCTATTTTTGAAGGAATTAATTCCAATTCGCTTACCAATTGACGGTACCGAGCTTCGGTAACTGTTCCTTTGGCGTAGCCTAAAGAAAGAGCCATCATTGTCAGTACAGTTACCTGCGAAGTAAATGCTTTGGTAGAGGCAACTCCAATCTCAGGCCCTGCGTGAGTATAAGAACCTGCATGTGTAGTTCGCGGAATTGTTGCACCTACCACATTACAAACTCCAATAATCAAAGCACCTTTACTTTTTGCCAGTTCAATGGCAGCAAGTGTATCTGCAGTTTCGCCACTTTGCGAAATAGCAATCACCACATCTTTTTCGGTGATAATAGGGTTGCGGTAACGGAATTCGGAAGCATATTCAACTTCAACAGGAATACGAGCCAAATCTTCAATCAGGTATTCGCCAACCAAACCGGCATGCCATGAAGTTCCGCATGCAACAATAATAAAGCGGTCGGCATTCAACATTCGTTGCTGATAGTTCCGCAAACCACCCAAACCGACTTTCAGTTTTTCTTCATCTAAACGTCCGCGCATGGTATCTTTTATAGAGCGAGGCTGTTCATAAATTTCTTTCAGCATAAAATGCTCGTAGCCGCCTTTTTCCAGAGCTTCCAGATGCATTTCCAATGTTTGTAAATAAGGTGTTTTATTTTTGTTCTTGATGGTTTTTATTTTCAGTTCTTCACCTCTGCGAATAATGGCTATTTCTTCATCTTCAAGATACACTACGTTTTTAGTATGTTCAATAATTGGTGTTGCATCTGAGGCAATAAAAAATTCATCGTCACCAACACCTATAACCATAGGGCTTCCTTTTTTGGCACCGATTAACTGGTTTGGTTCTTCCTGAGAAATAACAACAATTGCATAAGCCCCGATTACTTCATTCAATGCAATACGAACAGCTTCGGCTAAATTGCATTTTTCATTTTTCTGAATGTCTTCAATCAGGTGTGCGAGAACTTCTGTGTCTGTATCGCTGGTAAAAATATGTCCGCGGTTTTTTAATTCTTCTTTGAGCGGATGGTAATTTTCAATAATTCCATTGTGAATGATGGTAACTTTTCCGTCCTGCGAAACGTGCGGATGTGCATTTGCATCGTTTGGCTCGCCATGTGTGGCCCATCGGGTGTGTCCCATTCCAAGCGATCCGGACTTGTCTTTATCTTTTGTAAAATTTTCAAGTTCGGCAACTTTTCCCTTACATTTATAAACATTGAGTTTACTGTTTATGAGCGCAATTCCCGCGCTGTCGTAACCGCGATATTCTAAACGGTGTAAACCTTTAATTACTATAGGGTAGGCTTCTTTTTTACCGATATATGCTACAATTCCACACATCTTAACTTTTATTTAATGAGCAAATTTATTCTAAAATTGTATAAGTCAAACGAAGTTTTAACGGTTTATCTGCATTTCCGGTTCCATTTAAGACAACCCGGTTTCCGCTAACTGCTGCTCCTGCAGCGCGCAAATAAATTGATTTATCTGCTGAAGGATCTTTGAGTAATGATTGGATATGTCTTGGAATATTAAAAGCGAATTCTAATTTTGTTGAATTATAGTAGCCGCCTACAAATTCAGGTGATTCGCTAATGTTATCGTCAAGCACTTTATCTTTTCCATCACTTCCTTTTTTTACAACCACCAATCTTGAGGGGGGGCTTAAACGCGAAGTTGTTCCATTAGAAATCGGAAAAATCAATTCAGCTTTGTTAATTGCAATTTGTCGTCCATTGGCAACTAAATTATTCAGGTGAGGAAAGGTGATTTTAGCTTTTAATCCTTGCATCGACTGAAGGTATAATCGTTCGCTGCCAAGTGTTGAATCGGCTAATTGTGCAGCCACATCAAAAGCCCCGGAATAATTATGTGTAAAATTATTGAAGCGCACTGTATTAGCAGTTACAACAAAATTGAATTTCTGTTGCGCTGTGGTATCATCGTTGTGATAATACAAAGTCATTTTGGTGTAAGGTGAGGAAGGGCTGATGTAAAGTAATGAACCCTGCCCCGATAATAAATTCTGTGTTATAGGTGTAATGAAAAATCCCTTGAAGTCGTTTAAAAAACTCTCGTCAGAAGTAAGTGATGTTGAACTTAAAAGCTCATTTCCAAAACTATCGTCCAGACGAATTCGCATTTGTGGCGGCTCGTTAGTGCCGTTTATTAAAACGCTATCGCGCGTGTCGATTAATCCTGAAAATGTTCCTATAGGTAATTTCTGGTAATAGAGCGTATCATCAGAGTAATAGGTGGTTGAGTCACCCATATCTTCAAGCACCCTGTGAACGCTGAAACTTTGCTCACCGGCTAATTTCATGATATCTGCATAGTAACCTGCATAAGCCAATGAAAGAACAACCGAATCGACCGAGGCATTGGTTCCAAAGGCAGGATTAGCTGCAGAAAGTTTTAGCTGAGTGTAGATGTTTGCTTTTGATAATCCGAAAATAGGATCGTTATGGCTTCCTATTATATTAAAAGAAGTTCCCGTTGTGCTCAATGAATCTTCGAGCTGAGTATGAGCCCAAACGGTAATCGTATCGGTGTATTCGCCCTGAAGACGATCGTCTTCAGGTAATACTTCCAATCCTACTGTATCTGCTTTTTTACAGGAATTAAAGATCAACAATAATAACAACAAAGCTCCTAATAATCCTGAAACTTTACCTGAAAAAATAGTTTGCATACGGCTTAAAAAAAATTTGCGGTCGTGCCTCAGGCACGACCGCAAAATAATTATTTACAAAGTTTTTGATTTCAATTCTTAGTCAGCCAAAACGCCTTCTTCTTCCAGAACGGAATCGTAGAATTCTGAGTAAGCATCCATGTAATCTTCGGGGCTTTGATATTCCAGAACCGGTTTTCCTGAAGAACGCAGGTAAGTATTAATTTCTTTTTCGGTGGCTTCGCTTCCTTTGATTACGGCATCGCTGTGGTCAATGGCAGATTTGGTAAGGTTAATATAGTTTGGTGTTTTGTAATGCTTAAGGTCTTTATCATTCATGCCTTCCATTTTCAGTTTCTGACCGGTTTTAGCGTTCATCAAACCTGTAAAAGCATCGTCATAAACAGAATAAACAACTTTTGATTCTGCAAAAATAGGATCTTCACTGTAAGCCTTTTTAATCATTAAAGGCATCATGCTGGTCATCCAGCCATGACAATGAATAACATCAGGAGCCCATCCTAATTTTTTTACTGTTTCAATTACCCCGCGGCAAAAGAAAATGCTACGCTCATCGCTGTCTTCAAAAAGATTACCTTCCTCGTTAACATAAGTAAGTTTGCGCTGAAAATATTCTTCGTTGTCTATGAAATAAATCTGCATGCGTGCAGATTGAATAGATGCTACTTTAATAATAAGCGGATGGTCATTATCATTGATGATTAGGTTCATGCCTGATAAACGGATAACCTCATGTAACTGATTTCTGCGCTCGTTAATACAGCCAAAGCGTGGCATAAATGTTCTTATTTCTTTACCTCTTTCCTGAATTCCCTGTGGCAATTTTCTGCCGATAATACCCAATGGACTTTCCTCTAAGTAAGGCGTAATTTCTGATGAAACGAATAATACTTTAGCTTTTTTCATATGTTGTATTTAGTTTAACAATTAGTGAATATTCTTTACTGAGTATTTGCTTATTTCTGATTGTCCGGGGGAGTGGATTTTGAACTTCATAGAACAACAGGCTTTTGGAAATAAGTATGCAAAAGTAAGCAATAAAAAACGACAATTCAAACTTTAATATAGCTTTGAACGGTTTTTTCTGAAATA